>Ga0247758_1000056_pt1 | contig 80089 bp, 77 predicted proteins | sample UWRJL156409C4_FD_180950 | JGI IMG/M metagenome (GOLD analysis project Ga0247758, IMG submission 180950) | Plant litter microbial communities from Arlington Agricultural Research Station in Wisconsin, United States - UWRJ-L156-409C-4 | ecosystem: Environmental > Terrestrial > Plant litter >... | reverse complement strand
TTTAGTCCCACCCCAAATCAGAAGGATACTGAGACTGAGACTGAGACTGAGATTGAGATGGAGACGGAGACGGAGAAAGCCCCGCCCGACCCCAACACTACCTAGGTACCTTAGCGCAGCAATTCCCCGCCAGCACAACAGTAAAACACGCTCTCTCGCGCCGCTGATACCTACAACGAGGGTTTAGGGAAAATAATGTCTATTTTCACTATGACCCCTCACCATCCCATGCAGAATCCTAAACTTCCAGATATGAATTTATCAGGGATTAAGTCATGGGGCCTAATTTCCACCCACTCCTGTTCTCGCCCACCCTGTCACATATATAACCCTGATTTTCAATACACTAGAACTCCACCATTACTAAGCCAAAACTAATGCAAATTCGTCTATACACTTATAATACTATCAGTAGGAAACTTTATTAAATTAAAATAACATTATTCGTAATTTACTAATCCTGTATATTTTATACATACAAATTATATAGTAATTGTATTTTTTTATTTTAATTTTACTTTCATATATATAAATCTACTAAGAACTATACTTTATACTAAAAAATGTATAGAACTTATATTATTAATTATAAAGAAAGAATAAAATAAATCGAAAACTAATTGAAGTTTTAAAATTTTACTGTTAGTGCAGCTATAACCCTAAGGGTTATTGCTGTGAAAAAGGACTTAAAGTTTAAACTACTATTATCATATGAGCTTTAAAGACGTTATTGTTAAAGAATTATCATGAGCTATTTAAGTATAAAGGTATCTAAATCAAGTTTTAGTTTATTTTTAACTCTCAAATTACGTAATATATAATATAATAAACTTAGTACGTAAATTAAACTATTCTTATTTTTAATTTTAATTATTTTGTATAGAGAAAATTGAAAATGTTTTATCACTTAATATATTTCAATAGATTTATATAAGTGCTTTAATCATTTTTGGCTTAGTAATGGTGGAGTTCTAGTGTGTTGAAAATCAGGGTTATATATGTGACAGGGTGGGCGGAAACAGGGGTGGGCGGAAATTAGGCCCCTTGACTTAACTGTCAGCGATCAGTCACTTTCCCATGGAGAATAAGGGTTATGACCAGATGGTTTGTGTGCGTGCAATTCGAGCTCCATCTTCTGACGTGGACTCGAGAAGTAAATCTCGAGCGAAAGAGTGCATGGAGGTTGGTCGGCGGGACCTCGTGCATAGATCCAGGAGACTGGGGACGAGGAGCCCACAAATTCGGGCTCAAATTGCTGGATGGCTGCAACAAGGATGGCACAGAACGGGCATCCTAAAGCTGAACGTCGCAGGTGAGCGGGACTGAAGTCGAAAGCCGCCCGGTATTGGGGAATGTGGCCGCTGAGCAGGCGGCGCTCAAAGTTGTTGCAGACAACGCATCGTGTGCCCCTCTGAAATGATGCCATTGGCGTTTGAAGATCATTGTGCGCTTCTCTGTCGTCATTTGGAGGGGCTTGGGTTTGAGAATCGGGTTCCATTTGATGGTAGCACAGGTAACGGGGTATTCTGGAATATATTCAAATCGGTCACTCAAGCGGTGGTGGCTAATGATAGTAGAAGATTTTCATGCCGAAAAGGCCGCAGAACTAATGATTAGTTGTGGGAACGAGGATGAAGGGGGAAACTTCGCGATTGACATCTCCATCTCTCACTGCTGGAAACACGCCTGACACGGAAGATGTCGTCGTGGCTGAGTTGAGGCTGTGTCGATGGGCTTGTGCATGGGTGCCTTAGGCTAACACGGGGAACGATGTTAAGTGCGCGGTATGGATTCTCTGAGCCAGTCATCCATGCCGTCTGGCACAATGCAAGGGGTAAGTATCCGTAGAGAACCGATCCAGATGTGCTGAAGGCCAAGCCTCCGGGTTAGTGACATATCCTCCCAAGACGTCTTTGGTACTCTCTGTAGTGAGTACGCTTCTGCAAGATGTTGAGTGTGCATTTCTAGGTTCGGAGCGGCGCACCATCCACCACAGGCTGCCAAGATTTACACCACATGGCAAAATAGACTGCCCGATCTTACATTTTGGAGTGGGCTTCAGGTGAGGACCATCATTTTAGCCACCACTCCCATGATGAGGAAGGGAACGACTCACTCCAGACCCGACAGCTCTTCTCTACAAGATCGATTAAAACATCTTGAACCTACTACCTATGGCGACCACCGAAAGTACCATGACTCAGCCTGGCTCTACACTTTGCGAAGATTGCAAACTCCTGATCCTCACAGATGATGCGATTAAGGCTAGCGGGGTAATTAACGGCGTGGTATAGCCGAGTCTGGGCTCTGGACCCAACCTCCTCTTAAAAAGAGTTCCCACTCTCGACACGCACCCAGATTTGCAGTACGACAATATCATACCATTAACTAGGCCGCCGCGGCCGCTGCGCGAATTCTACCATTACATCCCCATACCACATCGGCGCTTCGACAAGTATCCTATATTTCCCGGTATATCAGAGTCCGCTACAAAGGGCTGTCGGCTTTATCAGCTCTTTTTGGATGAGATTCAATATAGAGGTATAAGCTTAGTCTAAGACGTCGGTCGTTAAGGCCGGAATTAACTCTAGTTTAAGTAGTACGTCTTACAGATATAGCAATACTATATCCGCTTGTAGACGACTCAGCTTTAGATAAAAACTCTGATTCCAATAGTAAGATCTTAGACCGCTTATTACCTACTATTAAGCTAAAGAGCTTGATACTTAAACGAGAGGTGAATCTAAAAGAGGAGGGACCTGAGCTCAGCAGGGATAATAACACTCAAGATATCACAATTGCCGATCATAACCCTCCTAGCTTACGAGTACCTCCGTTAGATAGCAATATCGAAATCATCGATATTCCAAGGCCTAATTTACCTATTTATTATATAGGGTGGATAGATATAAATATCGGTAAGGAAATTCAGATAGACTTGGCTACTTTCTTAAGTATTATTATTATAAGCTTAACTTAATTCGACCGAGCTTTAAATTGTTTATCCAGTATAATATTATAGGATTGTCATGCTTAAATACCAAGGCATCGAAGAAGGGTATTAATAAGCTTTGCTTTAAATAGATATTTAACGATATAGAAGAAGATCTATTTGTATTTAGAGATACTTATATTTCTTTAGTAGTCGAGGCTGATTATAATTATAAGTATATAGGTTCGAAGTTATCTAAGTTAAAATACTGTTGGGTTTACTAACCCTAACCCTGATAAGTGAAGCCCGCAGTTGCCTGCCGGCAACCCTGGCTTAGTAATTCTTATGCGTTAAGATCTAATAAAACCACTTAGCCTACTTAGTCCGCTTAGCGCGAGGCAGTATAAGCCACTAGCATAGCTAAGTCGGCGTAATAACTGGCCATGCAACTGCCTTAGGCAGCTGCATTTCTAACTATAATAATACGGCTCTCGCTCTTTAAGATAGATTAAATATTATTAACTCTTCAACTTTTTTACTAACTACTACCTCTATACCTTATAATCCTGCTATACCTTCTAATACCCTTACATTAGTAAGTATTACTATATTATTACTATATCGAAGGACATTAGGCATTATACTAAATTACTTCCGTAGTTTCTATAAAGCCCTATATAAGTGAGAATACTTATTATAAGTGTAAAAGATTATACGAAAATATATTATGTATAATAAGACGGGTTTTAATATTAAATAAAAAAAATACTAACTCGACTATAAAGATAATCAAGAAAAAACGGAATTATAAGAAGTCTTAACGACAATAACCCTTTATAATATAACGGTAAAGCTTTTATCTTATTAGATTAATAAGAATGTGACGACCCTGCAGGCCGTCACTTGAGCCGGGGCGGCCCGACGAACCCCCCGTAGAAGGAACAGTACAGGAGGACAGTGTACACTGTCCAAATGCACTAGGCCAGGGGTTCAAAGACCCGATGCCCTTACGACCAGTGAGAAAGTGCTCAGTGGTCCATAAGGACTGACAACACCAAGCACCACTCAGTTAACTGCTTAGCCGTAACTGCGTAATGCACCACCAAGCACAACAGACTAAGCAAGGTACGAAGTACCTCCTAGTTAATTAGTATAAATAGTTATAGTTATGCCTATAACCTCCATAAGGGACTCTGGTTCCTCACGCTAGTATTTAATTATTTATTTATGTCCTACTATCCAGACTCACCTCTGCGCATTATAATGATAACGACCTACAGTGACATTAAACCCCCGTCTAGGAGTGCTAGCTTAATAAGCCGTCTTCGGAACGCCCCTTACCTGTTAGCGTCCTGCTATACGTTCTGTCTTAACCCGCACCAGTCCTCTCGAGGCCTGTGTCAGGTGCAGGTTGTAATAAAGAAACGGTAATTAAAAAACTTTATATAAATTATTTCGGAAGATATATAAACGTTAAGAAAATATAAAAACGAATTAAATAATACTATACGTTCTTAAAAATAAAAAAGAAGATTGAAAAAGCTATTAAAATATATAAGATTTATCTAAAAAATAAAGTAATACGATATAAACTATATAAACTATTTAAACCTTTACTTATAATAACGTGAATGTAAAGATCTATATCGATAGACTTTATTATAAAACTATTACTATCGATAATACTAAATAATATTAATATTACTTATAATAATATCTAGATAATAATCGATAGACTTATAAAATAAGCTTATTTCTTACTGTAAAAAGAAAAGGATATAATAATAAAATAACTAATATATTTATTTAAACGGAATATCGTAAGCTATTACGGATTATTAAACGATATTATATTAGATAAAAATAAACTATTTACGTCTAAATTCTAGTAGATATTTATAAAACCGCTTGATATTAAAATAAAACTCGTAATAAGCTTTATTTATAAATAGATAAATAGATAAAGAGATTTAATTAAATCATTAAATAATACCTTTATAATTATATTAACTTCGAATAAGATAATTAGATTAATCTCTTATTAATAATATAGATAACTTATTATATATTTAAAACTAATAGAACCGAAGTTTTATTATTTTTCGAGAATTATAAATATAAACCCGAACTTAAATAAAAGCTATCTTTAAAAGTATCCAAAATAATAATTAAAATAAACTGATTATAAGAGATATACAGTATATTTTACAATATATTCGAATTCGTTTACTAAAAAATACATAAATATTATAATAAATATAAGTTTAATAATAATAATAATTAACTTAAATTACTATACTACTGATAGCTAAGGTAATACAGCCCCCCTAAGCGCTATCTCCTATCTAAGATAGGCAAGGTACGCCTGTGTGACGACCCTGCAGGCCGTCACTTAGGCCGGGGCGGCCCGACGAATCCCCCGCAGAAGGAACAGTGCAGAAAGGCAGTACGCACGGTACTGCGCACTAGGCCAGGGGTGCAAAGACCCAAAGCCCCTATGACTAATTGTTAAGTGATCACTCTAATCTCGTTAAGAGCACGGTGATTATAGTGATTAGAGGTATTCTAATCACTGTAATCACTCCTTATGTTAAGTGAGTACAGTAATCAAGGTATAAAGTACCTCCTAGTTAGTTAGTATAAATAGCTATAGTTATACCCATAACCACTATAAGGGACTCTAGTTCCTCACACTAATATTTAATTATTTATTTATATCCTACTATTTAAACTTACCTTTATATATTATAATAACAGCGACTTACAATAACATTAAACCCACGTTTAAGAGTGCTAACTTAATAAGCCGTCTTTAAAACGCCCCTTACCAGTTAACATCCTGTTATATATTCTGTCTTAACCTATATTAGTCCTTTTAAGGCCTATGTTAAGTACAGGTTATAATATAATATTAGCGTTAAGTTTTAAACGCTGTTTATTAAATTCCTAGACATTACCTCTCTCCCACTAATATGTTAACCTCTGGAAAAGGAAAGGAGATTAAGGAGGTGTAAGCCTAACCTTAGCTCCTTATTATTAATAAGTTAGCTATACGCTTTAAAGACTTAAAACTTAATTAATAGGGACTGGTTAAAAAGCTTAACAAAACCTTCCCTAAGGACATTAAGAGTCGTATTAATCTTATTAAGAAACTTTAAGCCTGATTTAACATTATTAAACTGGAAAATAATAACCTTAAGGGCTTATAAAAGAAATAAGTAAAGCTCCCTCCACCCTTACGCTTTAAGGGAGACTTTACACAGTTAAAGTCCTAGATAGCCCAGCTTTAAAGCTATATCACTTATTATAACGAGTAGTTCTTTAAGGAAGAAGGAAAGGTCAGGTTTACCAGAGCCTTACTAAATAAAGTAGCTGTTTACTAATATAAACCCTATATAAAGATAATTAATAACCTCTCTTTAAATAAAGTGTGTAAAAAGGCCCTTAAGACTTAGGCTCTTTTTAACAACTTTAATATATTTATTAACTAACTCTAAACTGAGTTTAAAAAACTAAATACCCCCTAATAGGCTAAATAACACCTTATAGCCTTAAGGCAGACGTCCTTAATCCTTAAGTTCTCTATACACTTTAAACTAAAAGTAGTAAAAACTAAACTTAGTTAAAAGGTCTTAATAATGTTATTTTAAAGTGGCCTGAAGGAACACGTTATTAAAGACCTTTACTAAGAAGATTAACCAGACTGTTTATAAAAACTGGTTAAGATAGTTATTAAGGCTGATAATTAATATTATAACCATTATTATTAAAAGAACTTTTAAAAAAAACAGTCCCCTTATTAATTAAGTAAGTTTAAGAAGGGGAACCAGTTAACTGTAACAGGTTACCACCCTGGGTTAATGGATATTAGTATAGTAAACTATTAAAACTAACCTAATTATAATAAACCTTAATAACAGTAATAGTAAAAGCAGTTTAAAGACCTGTTATAAGTTTAATATTTTAACTGTAATAAGAAAGGATATATAATATAATAATATCTGTTATTAAAGTAAGTTAATTAAAAACCCGTCTTAAAAGGAGGAAAGTATATTAAGTTTAATTTAAGAGACGTTTATATTAAGATGGCAGGTAATAAAGAGGATTACACTTAGATAGATAAGTGTAACTTAAAAGATAAGGAAGAAAAAGAAAAACTTTAAAACGTAATGTATTTAGTCCTTAAGGGTGTTTTAAAAGAGTTAGCTATAAAGGTGTAAGTCGTTACAAACTAACTTTAAAGTAGAAACTTAAAACCCCTAAAGGTGTAAGTTATAAAAGACCGACTTTAAGAAGAGATGTTTTAATTAGCTATAATAAGCTTTAAAAACCTCACTCTGTAAGCTTAAGAATTAAAGAAGTCCAGGAAAGACCCTAATTTAAACCTTATTAAGATGGTAAAAGGAGTTAAAAAACTAGCCCTTTAAGTTACTTAAGCGGTAAAGTAAGCTTTAAAAGGTGAAAGAGAATAAATTAAGAGAATTAAACTGGAGAAACGAAAATTCTTTTTAATAGTACCCCTTAAGACTTTTAAGCACTTTAAACACACTAAATAGATTAACACCCTTACTTCCTTAAAAGAAAGACAGCTTAAATAATTACCTTATATTAAAGCCAGTGTGCCTTAAACTGGTACCTTAAAGGTCCTTTAAGAAGGTATAAAGTAAATATATTAATAAAGGATCTGGGAGCTAGAGGAGAAATATTAAGAGTTAATAAATAAAATAAAGGACCTGTAGGTTAAAGGTTTTACTATAATATTAAAGGATAAAGTGGTGGAAATTAGGTTAAAACTTTATAATAAAGTTCACTTTATTAATTAATTTAAATATTAACTTATTAAAGAAGACTATTTTATAAAAGAATAAGTTAGGTTATTACTACTTAAGTTTTAAAAAGAGGTTTAGGAGAAATAACACATATAAAGATAAATGGAAGAAGAGAAAGAATAAGGCACCACTTCCCCTATTTTATACTTTATAACTATAATACCTGTAATTAATATCAACCACCCTAATTATAAAGATATATTATAAATTAATTATATATATAATAATTACACTTTTAACCAGTATTATAAACTTAAGGCCCTTTATAACCATTTCCCTAGCGTATAGAGATAGGATTACACCGTTATAAGAGTAGAGTTAAAACTAACCTATTACTAAGTTTCCTACTCCCTAATAAAGGAATTTAGTAATAAGTAAAAGGTTATTATAATTAACTAGGCCCCCACTATATGTTAGTAAGAAGGGGTACTTAATAATTACCTAATTATAATATATTTATTACATCTTAATAGAAAAGTTAAGGAATAGTAAAAGTAGGAAGATTACTAACAGATTTAAAAGTAAAAAGACATTATTATAATTTAAGTTTACAAAGTATATTATCAACTTATTAAGGACTTTAGGAATATTATACTATTTAAAGTTAACTGGACGTTAAAGTGTAAAAACTTAAAAAAGGTTAATTACCAGGTTTATTAAAGCTGCCTGTTTTTCTAAAAGGAATTAGGAAAAGGTTACAGGCCCTTTAAAAGGGCTGGAAACTAATAGTTCGTTAATTAGTAAAAACCTTAAAAAGAAGAAAAGGTATTTAAAAGTTAGGCTGGATAAGATTTTAAGGACAGACGATTACCATAACTTAAATGTTAAAAAAGTATAAGTATTATTCTGTTAATATTAATATAATAAATGGAAAAGGGAGGCTGTTTAAAGTAAAAGTAGTAATTAATAGCAGGAGTGCTTCTAACCTAATACACCCCTTACTAATTAACTAAAGGAAACTCCCTAATAAAAAGTATAAAAAGGCTATTCTTATATAAAATAAAGAAGGAGGCCTATATTAGTATAATAATAATAAAGTCACCTACTATTTACCACTTTTAATTAAAGTGGATAAGGATAAATAATAAATGGACTTTAACGTTATATTAGTTATAAGTTATAATATAATCTTAAATCTACCCTAACTGGAAAAGTATAACCTTATAATTAACTAAAGGAGTGGCCACCTCACCTTTAATAAGTCCCCTAACTGTAATCATTATTTAAAGAAAACTAAAAAGGTATTAAACCGTTTTAAAGATATATAAAACACTTAAAAGTACGTTAAACCCTTAAAACTAAGTACAGTTTAAGTTAGGTTTACTAAAACAGTTAAAGGATTAAAAGGTCTACCGTATTACCTAAATGATAATTTAAAAGGTAAAAAGAAGTAAAAAGCTGATTTATAAATAAGTGAAAAAGTTAACTTATTTAAAGTACCTGTTAAATATAGGAAGTTTACCCTGTTTTAAAAAAAGATATTATAATTACCAGATTATAAACTATAAGATTATAAAATTAAGTTAAAGCTGGGAGTGAAACTCCACAGCTTTTAACCTTACCACTTAAACCCTTAATAAGTTAAGGCCTTATAAGAGTATATTAATAAAAACCTAAAGAATAGGTTTATTATAAAGTCCCAGTCCCTAATAGGGTACCTAATACTATTTATCTTAAAGAAGGGAGACGGTAAGTTATATATAATCGTTAATTACTAAACGTTAAATAAAGATATAATTAAGAATCACTACTTATTATTACTTATTATAAAGATATAAAAGCAGATTATTAAAGTAAACTGGTTCTCTAATCTTAACTTCCCTATAAGATTTAACTACATTAAAGTGAAGGAAGAGGATAAATATAAAATGGCTTTCTAAACTTATAACAGGCACTATTAATACTAAGTCATACTAATAAGATTAATAAACACCCTTATAACTTTCTAAGGCCTTATTAATAATATTCTCCACCCCTTCCTTAATAAGTTTATCTTTATATATTTAAATAACGTTTTAATTTATTTTAAAACTTTAAAAGAATATTAAAAACATATATAACAGGTTTTAACAACTTTTAAAAAGGTAAAACTGACAGTAAACTTAAAGAAGAGCCATTTCCACGTTTAGGAACTAAACTACTTAAGGTTTAAAATAACCCTTAGAAAGCTTAAAATGTAATTAAAAAAGATAAAGGTAATTAAAGATTAACCCACTTTAAAGAACTAAAAAGAGTTATAAGCCTTTATCAGTTTTATAAACTTTTATTAATGTTTTATTAAATACTTTATAAAAATTATAAAACCACTCCACAAACTCATAAGTAAAGGAAAGCCGTTTAAATAAACTGATAAATAATAAAAGGCATTTAAAGACTTTAAACACACCTTTATTATAATACTAGTCTTAGCCCTCCCTAATTTCTTAAAGCCCTTTTAAGTTAAAACAGACTCTTTAAAATTTGTAATTAATAGGGAACTTAGCTAAATCTAAGACGATAAAAAACACCACCTAATTACCTTTTTATTAAAAGGAATCTACAGGCTAGCCTTATAATATCTAATTTATAATAAGGAATTAATGGTAATTATTTAATGTTTTATAAAGTGGGTATTGTATTTAAGTGGTATAAAAGAACCGGTTTAAATCTTTTTAAATTATAATAACCTTTAATACTTCCTAATAAAGGAACTTAACTTATAATAAACACAGTAGGTAAAATTAATAACCTTATTCCACTTTTAAATCCACCACGTTAAAGGGAAAGATAATAAGTGAGTTAATACTTTTAATTAAAGATAAGATTATAAGGATGTTAATCTAGTCCTAATCCCCGTTATTATGTTTAATAAAACTAAGAATGGCATATTAAAGTATACACTATAAATGTTAAATAACTAAACGTTAAAATAAACTATTAACGTTTATATAAACTTATAAATAAAATAAAATATTTATTAGTAATAACAGGACTTTTAAATAAAAAGGTTAGTAAAAGGCACTTATAAGTATAAGTGCCCTTTAGGAGACTTCTTAGGGCACATGTAAGATTATAAAAAGGAGTATTTAAAACACCTAAATTATAATAAAACCAGTTATTAATTAAAACAGCTATTAAAAGGCGTAAACGGCACGCCTAAACTAAAAGTAAGACTTTAATATTAAGAAAAACTGTATATTTATAACCTGTGAAAGTAAAAGGAGTATGTCTAATAAGTTTATAAGTCTTAACTTAAAGGATATATAAGCTGAGTTAAAACTCTTATATAAGCCTAATAAGCGTACACCTTCCTAAGAATAAAAAAGCTGGTTAAGGAAATAGTTAATAACTGTAACGTTTATTATAAAAAGTAAAACCGACGTTATAAGCTGTATAAACTACTTAAACCACTCCCTATATTATAAGCGTTATAAAGCTCCATCTTACTTAACTTTATCACTAAGATCCCAGAGTTTAAAGAGCCTATTATAAGAGTTACTTATAACTAAATCCTTATAATAATTAACAGATTAATAAAATAAGCTTACTTTTTACTAACCTTAAAAGACATAACAGTAAAGTAACTTACTTATATCTTTAAAAAAGAGGTAGTTTTATAACACCTTTAACTAGATAACATCGTTACAGATTAAGATAAGTTAATTATATTAAAGTTTTAATAAAGACTGATATAAAGAATAAGTGTAAAGAGTAAACTTTTAACAGCATTCCACCTACAGATAGACAGCTAAATAAAGTAAGTTAACTAAATACTTATAACATATCTTTAAACTTACGTTAACTTTAAATAAGATAATTAACTTAAGCTGTTACTAACAGTACAGATAACCTATAATATAACACCAGTTAAGTTAACAGGTATATTACCGTTCTTTACTAATTACAGTAAAGAGCCTAAACTTTATTAAAGCCCACCTACTAACACCCTTTAAGCCATAGTCTGTATAGACTAGATGTAAGAATTATATAACTATTTATAAGCTGAACTTAAGTTTACACATAAATAAATAAAGAAGTTTATTAATAAACACTAAACTAAGTAACCAGTGCTTAAAAAAAGACTTTATTATAATAATAAATAAGTTAAGGGATTAATTTTTTAAAAGGGGGACCACATTTACCTTTTTTTATAAAACTTACATTTAAAATAACCTAATAAAAAGCTTAACTTTAAAAGGTATAAACTGTTCTAAATTAAGAAAAAGGTTACTACCTTTAATTATAAACTAAACCTACCTATTAATATAAAGGTGCGGATTAAGGTCTTTTATATCTCACTTTTAAAACCCACCTTAAAAGGAGTTCCTTTAGAAAAGAAGATTAAAATCGACGCTAATAAGGATAAGTATAACGTTAAGGAAGTTATAAATTTACAGAAAGGGAAAAACACGTTTAAATATCTTATTAAGTAATTAAATTACAGCCTTAAAAGTAACTTATAAAAACTAGTTAAGAACCTTAAATACCTAAACCTAATTATAAAGTTCTATTAAAAGAATCCAGACTAACTAAAATTAATAATAAAAATTAGAAAAATAAAATAAGATCTAATATTTAAACTACTATATTAAAAAGTAAAATTACTATAAGATTTAAAACCTAAAAAGCGGCAGGAAACTCCTTAATAGGTATAAAAGGACATTTATCAGAACCCTTAATTAAGGTTATAAGGACCTTAAACCTAATAAGGAAGCTAAGCCTCCTTTAAAGTTCCCAGCACATTCTGTACGAAAATAAGTACTGTTAAAAAAAAAAAAGGGGTTAGTAAAAAAGAAAATAAGTAAGTGCGTTACCGTTACCTTAGGAAAGGCCATTTTCATTTAGTAAAAGAGAAAAGTAACAGATTAAGTTAAAAAGAAGTCACCAGTTACAGCAACCCCTTAGAAAAAGAACTACACACTAGCTTTATTAAAAGACTTCCCTAATTAAACTTAAAAACTAATATAATTACTTCCTAAGCCTTACGCTCCTCCTCCACCATAATGTTAAACTTATAGCTAAAAAGTTTATCTGCCCGCCACGCTAATCCCTTCTGTTAATCCTTAAGGTGCAGAAGCTTAAAGGCCGTGTTGCGGAGAAGGAGAGTGGTTTCACACTCCTTAACGTTAAAGCGCTTTTTTTCATCTAGGACCTTATACAGGACAGACGGATCGTTTTTATAAATGTTATAAAACAAGTATACAGTTCTACCAGCTATTATATAATAACTACATAACTTACTTTTACTAACTACCTTACAGTCTGGTAGGTTTAGGTGGTAGTAGTAACTGCACTTTACAGGTATAATAATCTTAAAAGTAAAAATAAACTTAATGTTAATAATATAACGTTTAATTAATAAGGGTGTTACGTTTCTCCTATTCTTAATTACCTAATTAGATAACATAACAATTAGTAAAGAAAAGAAGGAATATATAAGTAGTTCTTTATAAAAAAAGAACGTTAAAAAGGGGGAATTATATAACGACCTTATAGGCTGTTATTTAGGCCGGGGCGGCCCGATAAATCCCTTATAAAAGGAATAGTGCAGAAAGGTAATATGCACAGTACTATACATTAGGCTAGGGGTGTAAAGACCTAAAGCCCTTATGACTAATCGTTAAGTAATCACTCTAATCTCGTTAAAAGCACAGTAATTATAGTAATTAAAGGTATTCTAATTATTATAATCACTTTTTATATTAAATAAGTATAGTAATTAAGGTACGAAATACCTCCCAGTTAGTTAATATAGATAGCTATAGTTATACCTATAACCACCATAAAGGATTTTAATTCCTCATATTAGTATTTAATTATTCATTTATATCTTACTATTCAGACTCACCTTTATGCATTATAGTGACAGCAACTTACAGTGACATTAAACCCACGTCTAGGAGTGTTAGCTTGACAAGCCGTCTTTGGAACGCCCCTTACCTGTTAGCGTCCTGCTATACGTTCTATCTTAACCCACACCAGTCCTTTTAAGGCCTATGTTAGGTGCAGGTCGTAATAGCCTGATTTTCTAGTAATGGGAAAAGCTATCTTAACTGACTACTTATAGCTATAAAAACCCGCCCATTTCCCCTAGTAACTATAGGTTAGGAAAGAGGGGTAATGGCCTCACTAGACCCACCTTCCCCAGGTAAGTCTCAGGCTAGGTTTTTCAGCCTGAAAAAACTGTTACCCCACACCGGATTCAAACCAACTACCTCTTACACAAGGTCGTCAGATGCATGCCACTAAACCATAGGGGAATATAGGTTTAAAAGACCTTATTTAAAGGAAGGAGATAAAGTATTTCTTTTAATACAAAATCTTAAAATAAAACAATTAAATAAGAAGTTAGATTTTAAGAAGATCGGACTATTTAAAATTATAAAGAAAATCTCGATATTAAATTATAAGCTTATCTTATTAAAAACTATATAATTTATAATTAAGGTTTTTTATATATCTTTTTTTTGAACTGATATATAAAAACGTTAAACTTAAGACTTATATTGAAATAAAAGACGATAAAGAATTAAAACTATCTTAGATTTTAAAATTAATTAAAGTAAATTAGAATACTTTATTAAATAAGTTAGTTACAAACCCAAGTCTAATTCGTAAGAATTTCTCGAAAACCAAACTACTTGGAATAGACAGAGTAATTATATCGCTAAAATCCTAACCGCTTAAGAGGGCCGAGTTTAACTTTATCTTAGCTTAGTCGGCGTCGGATTAAGGGGGGTAATTAATATTATTATTGTTTTAAAAAGATAACGGGAGACTGTTTATTAAGATTAGAAACTTTAACATTATAATAACTTAACGCTCCTCGTCCTTTAAAACTTTAATCTCGCAAGAGAAAGCCTTTTCTGCCCGTTCCTCTAAAGCGTACGATTAAACCTCGAGACGAAGGAGCTTAGAAAGAGTATCCTTCTTCTCCTAGTCTAAACGGCGCTTCTCGTTAACGCTTCTCGTTAAATAAAGACTGAAACGTAGAAGACGGTAAACTAAAAACGTTGTAAAACGAAACGTGTACCTTTAAATAATTTCTATAAAAAGAATTACAGTTGGAAGCTTTATACGGAAGGTATAAACGTTTATAACAGGAATAATTAGATATAATAAAACTAAAAAGGTTAGTATATTCGGCGATCAAAAGACGACAGTTAGTTAACGAACGTTTAGGAGTATTTTTTAAATACAGTTAATAAGTATAGTTACGGGAAAGATATAAGGGGATACGTTTATTATTCTTTATAAAAAAAAATCTAGAAGGAGGGGAATCGTATTATAACCCAGGTTACAATATTAGGCCGCGGCTACTTAAGGTAATAGCAGTGAGCTAATTAAAGGAAACTAGACTTATAAGATTAATACGGCTAATAAGAAAATATTCCGTATATTCTATATATTCTATTATAAAATAAATAAAGTACACGGTCTTAGTATTAGAAAAGGTCTTAGCATTACGGCTTTAACAGTACTATATAACTAATTAGATTTATGCCCTTAAGTAAAGAACTGTTTTTATTCCTTACGTAAGCAGTATTATATTTACGTCTATAATCTTATAAGTACCTTTTTTAAGCTCTTTATAAAACACCTTATAGAGATAGTAAACGCCTTATCTGGACCGTTACGTTAACCTTTATTCCTTACTATTAATAACCCTGCGGCGTACTGCCTTACAATCTAACCCACCTTAGGTATAGGTTATAACACGTCCATTATTAAAAGGGTATTACGACGAAGATGCTTACGTAAAACGGGGATTTTGTTAGAAGGCATAGCAGGATTATAAAGCATGTGGGCAATAGTTGGTAAGAGAGTTGAAGAGTTGATGATATTAGATTTATCTTGCAGAGCGAAAGCCGTATTATTATAGTTGGAAATGCGGCTGCCTAAGGCAGTCGTACGGCTAGTTATTACACCGACTTGGCTGCGCTAGTGGCTTGCACTGCCTCGCGCTAAGCGGATTAAGTGGACTAAGTAGCTTTATTGGATCTTAGCGCGTAAGAATTACTAAGCCAGGGTTGCCGGCAGGCAACTGCGGGCTCCACTTATCAGGGTTAGGGTTGGTAAACCTAACAGATTTTAGTAAAGTCGCCACCTACCACCTTAATAACGGCTTTAAGAGAGCCAAAGAGTATAAATCCAAAAAGTAGTTTGTAGGGGCTTGATTGAATTAGGTTTAAATATGTAGTATTTAAGCTCTATTATAAGTAAGTAATAACGTCTATTTATATAGTATTAGAATACTTATATAAGTAGTGTCTTATTACTAATTCTACTGTCTGGTTTTTTCTCTCAGCTATACTGTCGCCTTAGGGGTAGTAGGTGGTAGTTATTAAAAGCTTCGTACTAAGGGCTTTCTATATATCTTTCTAGAAACTGGACGTAAACTTAGTATCTCGATTGGAGATAATAATATATAAAATACCTTAATCACAGTAAAGAAAGTATCGTATAAGTACGGTTCTTTATTCCTCGGCTATATACTTCTTATTACCTGGAATTAAAAGGGTTCTCTTAGTAGCTTTGTCGGTAACGGTAAGGAGCGAGTCGAATTCAGATCGATCTAAGAGCTACTAAATAATACTGATTAAGGGGACTACCGGCAGACCTGTAATAAAGTCTATAGCAATTACTCTCATTAGCAGAGTATCGCTACGGCGAATAGGCTAATAGTTGCCGATAGGAGCCTGGTAGCTAGTACTATAGGTATTACAGTTATTATAATACCGGATATATACTTTTACAGTATATATTTTATTATAAATAGAAAGACCTCGCAGATCGTACAGTATTCTGTCGCGGCCGAAATAGTACTTTTCGTTATGAGCTAATTCCAATACTGTTTTGACTATAAAATGTAAAACGTAGAGGGTATGTAATCTATCGGCTATAACGTTATAGAGTAGTTTATTAGCGATAACGAAAGGATAGCTGATGCGGAAAATAACTCTAGCGTCCTCAGTAGACGTAGGCTTACGTTAAATCTCCTCTAAGATATTGTTAAATTATAGCTACTAGTGCTAACAGTGGTTATGGCTGTGGACCCTGTCTCTAACCCTAGGGTTAGGGTTGCCCCTATCTAGTCCTGCAGTGTACACTGTCAACTCCACACTGCAGTGTCCGCACAGACTGCAGAACACGCAATACCGAAGGCACTAGAACCAGACTACTGGCCCCACTGGCTCCACAGACCCACCAGGATCAGGCCACCTCCTGGATTCCATAGAATACTCTAGAATCTGTTCACACGCCTATAAGACTAGACACTCTCTCCTTTGTAGATAGTCTCTCTTTAAGCAAGCAAGCAAGCACGTACGTCTGCACGTACACACAATCAAGCCTCTGGCACGTTATCAACCTCTGTCACTGTTAAAATGAAAAAGGGGTTAAGACATTGGAAAGCAGTGTGTTGAAGGTGATTAATTATTTCTATCTTTGAGAGCGGAAGCCGTAGTATTATAGCCGTGAGGGTGGCCAGTGCACGAAGTGCATTGGCCACACTCGTTTCTGTGAAGCGAGGTTGGCTGACTGAATACGAGGTTGGCAGTGGAGCCTGGCGTTCTTGGCTGTGCAGATCCACGAAGCTAGTGGCTTCGTGGGTGCGCGGATCCACAGAGCCAGCCGCAAAGCGGCTGCGTGGATCTAGCCACACTGTTCCAGCCACACTGGCCGGGTTAGGGTTGTGAAAACCCAACAGTCACTCTAAGTCTTGTTACAGGCACTTGCGTGTGCCTGCAGTGCTCTCGCTTCCCTTAGCACTTTGGCTATTGAACTACAAGTCTTCCGCTGCGCCCGCTGCAGTGCACCACTGCAGCACCCCTATACAGGTACTATCTTCATAGGCCTGTTAGGTCACACCAAGCAACAAATCTAAAAGGAGGGGAATTGTATTATAACCCAGGTTACCATATAAAATTAGATATACCTAAGGTACTTACGTTAAAGCTAATTATTTAAGGGATAGAATTACGAGGTCCTGAACGACTAATCAGGATAGACCTAAAAAAATCTGGACCCGGGTAAAATAGACCGGGACCACGGGTCCACGCTCATTCGCTATAGCGTAACTAGATAGTTTCCTATATAAATGGGTAAACCCGTACCCTTAAGTAAGGAACTCCTCTTGTTCCTTACCCAAGCAATATCATATTTCCATTTACAATCTTATAAGCACTTTCTTTAAGCTCTTTATAGAATACCCTATTAAGACAGTGAACGCTCTGTCTGGACCTTACGCCAACCTTCGCTCCCTACTGTTAACAACTCCGCGGCGTACTACCTTGCAGTCTGACCCACCTTGGGTGCAGGTTGTAACACCTGATTTTGGGCTAACCATTTTTAGGCGAGGCCTATTATTTTTCGTAGCAGCTGGTGCAACCACCACCGGGCACAGCCGTCGGCGCCGGCAGCCAATGACACGGAGAAGTTGGGCACATCCAGTCGTCGGGGGGTGGGTCTAAGCCATAATAGCAACGCCAATTGCAACGCGGCCGACCGTACACTCCGGGATGACCGGCGAGGGTGACTCCGAGTCAGATCGCAGCCCCTCGGGATAAAAATACCACGTCCACCCCCAAAACCCGGTCGCCTTCACGACCATCATGGATGAGAAGCTTTTCCCCAGCTCAGATCGTAGGCCTTTGAAATAAAAATACTGCGTCTATCCCTCCCACTCCGTTCGGCTTCACGATCATCAAAGGACGAGAAATTTGCCCCTAGTGTACAGTTCTACACTAACATTGCAGATGGATCTCGAGCCCATAGACGACACATCCGAAGAAATGCGGCTTGGCGCAGTAGAGGGCCAAGACTCTCACGGCATCGGTGCCGGGATACCGCTGATTCAAGTCGGGCGTCGTGACAGGGCGAAGAATAGCCACGGGTACTCTCGTCGACGCGCAGCGGCCCAGGAGAGATACACGACGTCTCACCTTCTCTTCGACCTCTTCTGCGTCGCTTGGGTGATACCTATCGGCTTCGCCCTCTACTTTGGCTTCACCAACATGATTGTCGGCGCCGGCATCGGCTGTCGGATCCCCTGGCGCCCCGAGTCCTGCTTCCCTGATCTTCTGGGAGTCCATGACGAAGGCCACCACAGGAGGATACAGGACCTGAATCGCCATGACCGTGCCTGGCAGGGCGGCCTGCAGTTCGTTGCAAAGATTATCGAGGTGTGGTTCGCCATCATTGCCACGAGCGTGGTGTTCAGCTTGACGATGTATCTGGCCACCAGCAGTCACGGCCTTCCGCTCGCGTACCTCCTCACCCACGCCAGCCTCCCCGACCTGCCGGTTCTGCTAGAGACGACGTTCTGGACGTCTTGCCGAGTGCCTGGCCGCGGCAGCCGGAAACTTGGCATGTTTGGCTTCTTGGTCCTCGTCGTCCTGCTCTGCATCGCCTGCAACCTCATAGGCCCAGCAACCGCAATCCTGATTATCCCGCAGCTGGTATGGCGGACGCTACCGATGTCGGCAACCGAGCGGTTTGAGCGGATCGCTGCTGACCGGCCCCCGGAGCTGAAACGATATAGGTGTGCAGAGGCTGATATTGATGTCGGTAACTTTAGCTGCACAAGCCGCTACTCGTCATCCTTGGACGAGCTTTCGTCGGGCTACAACCTGCGGGCGCACTTCCGCGCTAGCGTCTGGGAGGAGCTTCCCGTCATTACCGAGGACTTTGGCCTTTTGTTCACCGTCAACACAACTACCTATCGAAACAGGACGGACCCGAATACGCCGAACGAGTGGATAGATTGGGTTCCCCTGCGGCAGACCCTCAAGCAGTTAGAAGGCGACTATGTCGAGTTCCCGGCGTCGCAGGGCAGGTGGAAACCAGCCGAAACGTCCAAATGGCTTGGCACAGTGGAGCGAGGTTCAAACCATGATCTGTTTGACAAGTATCAGAACGCCCTGGACGTCATTCTGCATCGCAAGGGGCCAACGCTTGGGCTCAACACCCTCTGCTCGAGAGCCCATATACAGGACTACTTCGTCTCCAGCACCAAGATTGTTCGGTGCTACCAACGCGATTGGCAGACCGACATCCAGGATGTCGTCTGCCATTCTCTGGGACCGGGCTGGGGAAATGCCGATGTCGTCCATTCTCGTTTCTCCATCCAAGACTTGAACGGTCTGCCCCCTGGGGACGTATTTGTGGACATCTACTCGGGGAGCAAGATCTTGGTTATGAAGAGCCTCAACGCTTCGTGTGGCCAGCCCGACGGTGTCTGCGACTGGGAGCGTCTATTTTCTCTTCCGGACGGCGAAGATAACTCCGGCGTGCTTGTAGGCTCGGCGCCCATGCACCTGGTTGAGTACAATAAAGAACAGCCATCTGGTACCAACACCACTGCCCTCTGCTTTACCACTGCGTACCTCGGCTTCGCCGATTACTTCCTCAGCGTGTCTCCAGACCGCAATTTTGCCACTCTTGTCCAGCTGCAGCCTCCTAGCTACGAGGACAAAACCGTCATAGCGTTCCATCCCGACTGGATCCTTGCCGCCTGGTCCATCGAGGAACCCTCAAAGCCAGTGAACGGCACCCGGCCAGCAGCCGTCAATCTCGCCTCGGCCTTCCGGGACCTGGGGCCGCCTCCGCACCCCGAAGATGGCGCGGACGTCGCGCTATGGCGTCTCAGCTCGCTGCATGCTGTCTCGGTCATTCACGCCATGACGTTTGTCGACTACAACTACACAGAGGTCACAGCCAACATGGTTGACGATGACAAGAACCGCCCCGTGCTCACGGTATGGAAGTCTCTTCGGGTGTGGGCATATGAAAGCCAGTCGAGAACGTTCAAAGCCGCAGCAACGGTGGGCCTGTTTGGATGTCTCGTTGCCCTCTTGCGACCTCTTGCCGGCATGAGGGTAGCGGTAAAACGACCGTCGAGCCTGCGTTTTCTGGTGGCGGCATTGCAGCGCCAACCGCTAGAGAAGCTAGAAGGCCTTCATAGGGAGCGAGACATGGGGAGGGTGTTAGTAAGGATCACACTACAAGAAGAGGATGGTGAGATGGCGATTTTGCGCGGAGAGGGGGAGGGCGAGGGCCTCTATTGAGAACTGCTCTGAGGGGGTCGTTGGAATATTTCAGACAAGGGCGAGGAGTTATCGTTCGAGGGTCTTCAACATGTTGATTCGTATCGCCCGTGAGTCCCTGCGTAGCTGTGACGGTCCAGGTTGTGGGTGTGACGGGGTCGTGTTGCTCGAAGCTTCAGACGCAATAGAACCGTCACCCAAGACCTTCATCATCGGAGTCAGGGCTATCATACCCATCATCTCCAGACCACCAGCCCGTGACGCTTTCAACTCGAACAAAGGTAGACGCTCCGCAGGATTTTGGCGGAACAACCAACAGACCTATGTTTTACCCTAAAGTTGCCCTCAGCAATTTCCATGTTCACGCGTGGCCCTGAGCCGCTCCTGAGCGATGGGTGAGCGATGGGTGAGCCTAACCTGCACAGCCGTGTGGCCCAATTTTGGGCCAAATTTCGAGCTGGGGTACTAGATACCATCCCAGATTCTGAGCTGGGATATCATATACCATCCCAAAATTCAAGCTGGGGTATTGTATACCATCCCAGGGCATGTTCAAGTATATTCTAAGGGCATTTTACATGTCTCACCGCTCACGTAAGGTCACGTGCCCCTCATTACAATCCGCCCTGGAGCGGAGTAATCTGCCCTGCATCAATTCAAGTCTTGCCTTCCCATTTCTCTCCTCCATCCTTTCCCCCATTTCTTGGCAACCCAATCCTCCAACCAAATTCCAACCAAAATTTCTTTCGCTCGTCTCTCGCAAGCTTTGCCTTCGCCAGTTCCATTCTCGCGTTGCCATTTCTCACCCTCATAATGGACGTTCTCCCCAAGCCTGATGTCATCGTCGGCGCATTTGACACGCTGCGTGTTCAATCTCAGCGCATCGCCAACGTTGGCGCTATTCAGAACCAGCAGAATATCCTCGCTGCCGTCCAGGCTCTGGGACAGCAGATTCACGCTTTGGGACAGCAGACAAATCACCGCATCGACGTAATGCAGCAGCAAATGAACCAGCGCTTCGACACTCTTGAAAACCGCCAAAACAATTTCGAGATTGCTGCTGTAAATGCACGCTTGGTTCACGCCGACGGCGCCGTTATTCTCCAGCGACCCGTTGACATCCGGAATGGAGGCGACATTCCCGATTTCCCCCTAACGCACCCCCAGCTCTATACGGTAGATGGTATGTCAGGTTCGGAGACCACAAGCCCCGCGACCCACGGCCCGCTCGCAGCCTCTAGTCACACCCGATACTTTTTTCTGGCCGGGTCCGTATTAGTCGCATATCCTGAGCAAGAGGTAAGCCGAACTTAGGACCACCTGAGCCGAGATGAGCCCCGGCTATACTTGCCGTGACCATAAATGGGCCGGCGTGGTTGCAAGGACGATCCTCGGCCTAATTCTGGGATTGCAGCTGCTCAGGCGACTGGCAGAGACCGGCCTGGTTCGGAAGGAAGGACAGTCGCACAGCAAGAACTTGGAAAATGATAGTGTGCTTGCGCCTTCCGGGCTGGATGGTCATAGGAATGGTTCGTCAGCCCGTGTTTATCCGTTGGTGAACGGCTTGGACAGAACGATGACTATCTAGTTCGAGTGAGGAGGCAATGGGAGCTGATAGGGGGTAGGTTCTCCGTAATACGCGCTACGATCTGGCCAGCAAGTACTCGCAGGTGCAGTAGCTGAGCCGTGAAGAGTGACATGACCTTGATCAGCCCGTGCTTGTAACTTCCCCCACCGTTGTTAGTGCCGGTTAGCGGCAGAGGGTCGACAAGATCGTAGCGCCGCGTCCCGTCACGCCAGTGTCAGGGCGTCGGAAGGAGCAAGGCGATCGAGTGTTATAGATTCTTGAGTTAACATCGCGGAGAAGCTGAGCTGGGGGTGAGTAAGGGTGAGCCAAGGGTGAGCCGAGGGTGAAGCGACCTGATTTTGGGCTAACCATTTTTGAGCGGGACCCACTTATTTTTCGTAGCAGACTACCTAGGTAAGGTATGTCTGCTGCGTGAGGTGCAAGTGGTGTTTTGGTTGGCGAGGACGGGAGTTAGGATGCTTTTGGAGTGTGAGTTTTGGAGTGCGCGGGTTATTCCTTAAGATGGTGAGCTCTTTTCATCGTACTCATGGGTCATACGAGGATACCTGATCTTGCAATAATAGGCATCGATATGGTGATTGGAGTTGGAGTTGGAGTTGGTCAAAAGGAGGCGTGGAGAAGGCGGAATCGCCGAACCGTCGGAACGCCGGCGACTCCACTAACAAACAATCCTTGGCCTCATTTGGAAGAGAAGAGCTGTCAACGCTCCCCACCTTCTTCAGCCCAACTTCGCGATACCCACTACAGATAAGCACTGGCATTTCTCATCATCATCCCGCACCGTTTGGCGCCTGAAATAGGGTTTTGCCTGGCTTCCCGGGAACGATGGAGCATACCCCAAGGTGGATTAATATCCGTCTGACTGGGTGAGCCCAGACGGTATAAACGGGACGGAAACAGTCGGATGCTAGGGGGACTATTATCTAAAGGGAAGGGGCTCTTTGTTGGTTTACGAGAGCGTTGTGTTGCAAGCCACAGTTCTCTGTGGCTTTGCATTGGCTGATTTCTCCGCTCCTTATAACGCGGCAACTATTCCAGCCTCCATCATTGCCAAGAACCTTAATTTGCAGCTAGTTGAGCCTCAACTCGCACTGCAATTTTAGCCCCGAAAGAGGCATCAAATATCACATGACTTTCGGTCCCCCTCCTGCCTTGAATAGATAGTGATTTAGCAATCACTTTGCGATTGCTTGCTTCTTCGTTTAAAAATTGATTCAATTTCAAAATAGCTTCCATATAATAAGAGGATCGACTGCCATGTGAAATCGAGGTGATTTGTCACTGGAACGTTGTTAGAACATTCTGTCAGCTTATATAAGCAATTGGAGCCATTCCCGGAAGTAGCCGGCTTGGCAATAGGGGACCCTGCAGGCCAGAGATTCTCTTCCACAGAACAACAACAATACACAACAATCACCACAATTGGCCATGAGTGCTAGATTCTGACACCACGCCTTGCCTGAAGCCGGTGCTGATATCCACGCGGTTGACACTAACGGGGACGGCGTCCGACACTACCACGTCCGCGCTCTCAACAAGAACCGGACGTGTCCGGCCTTGTTTCGAAAATTCTTGTCCTTGGGACTCGATATCAACGCAAGAAATGCCAAGGCCAAGACACCACTCTTTGGCGTCTTCCAAGGGATCATCACCCCACAATCCATGAAAAATAAGAGGGAGAATTGGGGGGATGACGACGTGTGGCCTCTTCTAGAGCGCGCAGGGGCGGACTTTTTCGCAAAGGACGGCAGGGATCGGAACTTGCTGCACCTTGCAGCCCAAGGAAAGCGTTGGGTGGAGGATTTCAAAATGCTGGTCGGAAAGGGGTTGGACCCCATGGAGCAGGACCTTAAGCAGATGAACAGCTTGGATGTGGCCGCGGCGTGCGGCAATGATGAGGTGCTAGGGTTGTTTGACAGGGAGCGGAAGGAGATGGTGGAAGGGCCGAAGAGGAGGCAGCTTTTGGAGAAGGATTGGGATGATGATGATGCCGATGATATTTGAGCTTGGTCTGGAATACTTTCCATGGGTACCTGAGGTTTGAAAGGGTGAAATTCCTCGATATTGGTTTCTGATTCATTGCGGATTTGGCTGGGGAGTGAGAGCGGACAACTTGTGGCCGTTATGCACTGATTACCCCATTTCAAAAGATAACGATGTCTGGGATTTCATCCACTGTCTTTTTGTCTTTGCAGTCGGTCTATCCACTGGAATCATGTGGTCCTCACCGAGCCATCCCAATCTGGATACATATATACCGGTTAGCCTTCTCATCTTGTACTTCATCGTTGCGTGTCTCCATATCAAGGGGTCCATGAAGCAAGACTCGACGAGAATCAAAATCGGCCCAGGTACAGTCTAGATACCTGCGATGTTTATGCAAAAGTTGAAGGACGAGCGCGTGTTCTCGTTGCTTAAACCGATGATACGCCCCGAGCAGCCTCGAGTATAGTAAGAGCCCTCTCCTTTAGCCGAACCGTTTCCTGCTTCAATGGACACGATTGCGCCCCCTTGCACTTGTGACCAGAGACGGAATCTGGGACGTCTGCCATCTTCCCAGCGAGCTCGCCGGCTGAGAGACTGCCATGCATCGAGGAAGGCCATAATCTGCATGCCCTCAAGGTAGCAAAGTATTCGGCGATCCTCACTTCAAAGGTGCAATACTTGGCAGACACATTGGTGTTGCAAGGGTGGCATCTCTTAGCCGTGTCCTGATGCGTTCTGTTGCATTCCGGGCACACTATCCGCCACATTGTGTGAGAGGTTGTGTTTTGGCGCAGTTTCCCTTCCACTTCTTCCATTTCTTGGCAGAGCTCGGCTCGTATTCTGTCAACTTTGTCCGACAAACTTCCTATATCGGTAGTCAGAGATGACTTAGTTAGGGACCCGTAGCTGAATTGATGCCCAAATATCTCCGGGCGGTTGGCTGGGTGAACGAACCTATGACAGAGTCTGGAATATGTGTTTGAAGCATCGATTCTTCTGCCCATTCCAACGCAAAGTTCGTCGTCAGCTGCGTTATCACATCAGCGGAAATGTCTTCAAAGTGTGATGACCGGAAAAGATATGCGGTGAGCACCAATTTCCCCAGCGAGTGTTGATCCAAGTCTTCGATGTTATCGACATTGCGAACCCACAACGCGATCCACGGCTTCAACGCTCGGTTGCAGTCGTATTTGTCCGAAAGGATGGCCAACTTGGCGAGTGTATCGAGGGGCGCTGTCTCCGGAACTTTCCCGGTGTCAAAGTGCAGAAGGCGAAGCAGCAGTTCCATGGCCTCCGGGTCGTCCTCCTTCAGCTGGACCGTAGGGCAAGTCTCTGCACTGGACTGGAGCGCAGCACCCTCCCGGAAACACGGCGCAAACATCTTGGCGAAGACGGGTGAGGCCAGTTTCAGAATTTTGGACGACGCGAGGAAGTCTCGCGCTTGACCCGCTTCTTCTTTGCCTGTCACGGCAAGAATGACATCGCCCTCTGCGTCGACCGTCACTTTACTTGCCATGTTTTCGGCTTCAGGCTGGGGATAATGCCTCGCGATGGTGGGCTCCGACAGGGCGGACTGCCAGCTAGGCGGGATTCAACAACTTTGAGCACGAGCTGGTTTGCTGGATGGGTGTGCGCAAAGCTGCCGTTGGGTGTCGGGACACAAGCCTAATGTGGGCCTCAGTCCCGCGCCTTCTACATTGACCAATTGCAGCGCTGAAGCCCACAAATGTTAGTTTCGATCGAGGGTTCGCAGAGCGTAAATGTTGCCAAGCATAAAACGATTGATACTATTACAGCGTCGACAAACGGGCCTCTCTTATCTGCTTCGCTCTTAAGAAGTGGGGTGTCGCGACTGGTGCTTCCTCCACTTGTGATGGAATTTAGTGACTTTACCGCCGCAACCGTGACGTCGTCGCAGCCCAAAACCACTCGGAAGAAATGTTTGGCTGAAGCCCCAGCGGAGCTTGGACGAGCAGCAACTGGTCGGAAATTGATCTGTGCATGTGGATCACATAGTTACAGACGGGCATTGCATTCGCGATCTGGCAAGCTGAGGCACGTACGAGAACGACATTTACGCCAACTCAAGCGAGCCACGGACTTTCGCTAACAATAACCCTCTCCAGGCGCTTTACGGAATCGCACGCCTTTTAGTCTATCGCCTTCCCACTTGTTTTCCTCTTCGATGGCTCTCTCCTATCATGGACCAGTATGTTTGGAAGCTTAGCCTGTCTCCTGGGTTTTCCCCTTTCGCCGGGAATTCTGGCCCCGCAAAGAGCGCTTTCTTCGTCTTTCTCAATATTGTTGTGGCTGCGTCGATTGACCCAAACGCGCCACCAGTGATGGAGAGACTCCATTTTTCGCATCTCCTTCCGTAGACTGCGTCGAGGGCTTGGGCATTGTACGTCTGCCACAAGTTGGCACAGGGGATCGACACGGGCGTTGTCGGAGGCCGCCGCACAGATGATTGGCGCGCGATCGTGGGAAGGAGCTGGGCCAAGAGCATCAATACCGAGGACAGCGCGAGAGCTCAAATCGGCAATTGTGTTTACAGAGTCAGCCGTACATGGTAACCCTGGAATAGGGGTAAGTTTAAACTTTAATGTTTCACCGAAGGCTCTAGTTTCTACTCAGGATGAGTTGCGGAGAACAGGTACCACAGAGATGGTCATTAGCGGGAACTGTATTATTCCTATCAATGCCCCATACCCGTAATGCCGGGATAGCATGTACCGTTCCATTGGATGTCACGGTCCCCGCCCTTTTCCCCAGCCCTGTATCAATATCTCGGGATATGATGGTCGGGCCCGGCCCGCGCGGGGTAGTGAGCACAGGGGCCGAAAGGGTAAAAGCGCGAACACCTATTTAGAATGGTACTTCTGTCCTCGACACCCCGCTTATTGTTCCGGACATCGGACTCCACGTCCAAGTTTTGGCAGGTTCTGCTGCAAAACCGAGAAGCGTGATGATGGCGTTTCTCTTCTTCGTCCCCCTTGCGGCCCACCTGGCATGCGCAAAATTTCCAGATCTCGAGACCAGGATGAAGCCAATTGTCTTGTCATCTTCGGGCGGCTTCGCAGTCGGTGGGTCTGTCATTGCCAACCCCAACAACGCGACGCAGACCCTCTCGTGCGACCACGGGTACATGGAGTACTTCCTCCCGTGGACACGGCGAAAGGCAAGCCTCGTCATGTGGCACAGCTCCGGGACACAAGCCTTCCAGAATCGCTTCGACGGAGGCGAGGGATACAAGGACATGTTCCTCCGCAAGGACTACCCCGTGTACCTCTGGGAGGGCCCGCGCATCGGGCGGGCGAACTGGCCGTGCGTGTCCACCACCTACACGCCCGCATACCTCGACCCAACCAACTTTTGGGCGTGGAACTTTGGGCCGACCTTTAAGCAGTGGTGGCCGGACACGCAATTCCCCAAGGACGACGACGAGGCCTGGAACCAGGCGACGCGCGCTCGCATCCCCGAGGACGACACCGAGGAAAACGTCGTCCTCCACGCGCAGTCCGCCGCCATCGCCGCCGACTCGGGCAAGGTGGGCTCCGACATTGTGTACGTCACCAACTCGGCCGCTGGCTTCCGTGCGATGCTGGCGACAACCCTCAGCAACTCGACGAATATCCGGGCGATTGTGGCGTATGAGTGCATTGGGTCCGTGTTCCCCGAGGGCACCACCGGCATCCCCGCGACCGACGGCACCCCGATCGGCTACTACGGCCCCCGGTTCGTGTCGGAGCATGACTTCCAGAAACTCGCCCGACTGGCGGCGGTGCAGTTCGTGTGGGGCGACCACCGGGGGGCGGACGGCACCGGCAACCCGCTGACGCAGTATCTGGCCGTGACGAGGTACCTCGCCGAGACGATCAACAGGTACGGCGGCAACGCCGAGGTGCTGCTGCTCGGAGACGACGCTGGGCTGAAAGGCAGCTCCCATCTCCCCTTTGCGGATATGGATAATGCCAAGATTGGTGCGCTGCTGGAAGAGCTGCTGAGGAAGAACGGCCTGGACGGCTATGCGCACGGGTGATTTGACAAAGTAATACCACACCCCTGGTTCCAACCGCGCCAAACAGGCGGCGAACAAGTAGACAAACAGGCAATCAATCAAATAGCTTTTTCCTGGTCAGCGGCAGAATTCTCTTTGTATGCCTTCTTCCGCGACGACGAGACGGGCGCCGAGGTGCTCAGCCTGGAGTACATCCCCGGCGAACGCCTGGACGCCGTCTGGCCACGACTCGACCAGGCGGCCAAAGACGCCATGCTGACGACGCTGCGCGGCTACCTGGATGAGCTGCGTCGGCTGCCCTCGCCCGCGAGGACAGGCGGGGGATGATTGGATCTCGGCCGTGCCCCGTCTCCGCGATCCCTACTATACCGAGTTTCTCGCCGTGCGCAACTGGATTGGTTGGTACATCTTTGGGGGACAAATTTGAACAAGTGGGAGGCTTTACTTTTTTTCTCTTTTTTTTTCTTCTATGTTTGTTTGTCTGTTCTTTCCCCTTAGGTTAGAGCTGATAAGGGACGCATGATGTCCTCTAGCTCGCCTTAAGCAGCCACATTTTATAATTCTAACCACCCATTTCTGTAAGAGAACATATCCATGTACTGTAGGCAACGTCCCCGTGTACTGTAGCCCCACCAAAACGCCCATACAAAACCCTAACCCCCGGACACCACCCTCTCTCCGTGATGCCGTGACAGCTGCTAGACTGCAACTGCATTCAACCCCCTTAATCAACCGCACTGCAAACAACGCTTACATAACGAAATATGCATAAATAAGGCTAATTCTTCCATTTCTACAATAATCTTGCAAATAGCTATCAACCATCAAGCTAATTAAGCACCTTCCTTAGCCTCTAATTAGCCTATAATCAGCTTTATAATAGCCTCCGTTACTTACAACCGTATAGCTTAAGTGCTGTTACGTATGGTTTGTATAGTTTTTATAACTCTTATAATTCCTAATATCACTAAGGCCTAACAACTTCTAACTACCGTTACGGAACTGCCTTTATTTACATAAGTCCTTTTACCATCTTTAAGAGTATTGTTTAACGTTAAAGTACTGTTTGTACTACCTGAAGCTATTACTAGCGCCCAATTAAATTTTATTCCTTCTTATAATAAGGGTATATACTGGATATTTAAGTTAGTGCTAAACTAACAGCTTGTAAATCTTACATTACTATTATTTTAAGCTCTTATTACTCTTAAGCCTTATACCTTCTAGCTATTAATTATAATATATTAGTAGCTTAGTTATGTGGCGTAAAGGGCTAGTGTGACGACTTGCACTTAGCACAGACCTAGAGGACTGGTTAAGTAAAGACAGAGCGTATAGCAGAACGCTAAAGGCTAGATGGGCGTTCTGAAGACTGCGTATTAAGCTAGCACTCTTAGACGGGGATACACTGTCACTATAGGTCGCTGTAGTTATAATGTATAGAGGTAAGTCTAAACAGTAGGATATAAATAAATAATGTAGTATCAGCGTGAGGAGCCTGGGGCCCCTTACAGTTATTATAGTTACGATAATAACTATTTATACTGATTGTTAATTTCTAGCCACTAGGCACCCTATACCGCGTACCTTGTACCACGTACTTTATAGTGTGGTTACGTACCCCGAAACCACCAGTTGAATCCTCTGGGGTTCCAGATAGTTCCAGAGGATTCCAACTCACTCCAGGGCCCCTTAGGGCCCCTAGAGCACTCCGAAACTTCTGGAATTCAGAGAGGTGGAACTCCCTAAATCCAGTGGGGCTACTGCCACATAGAATTAACTAGAACACCACAGTAGCCACGTCAGCTACTACGTAAGCAGAACGATAAAGAATGGTTCAGAACAATACTATTCGTTTATTATATTAGTTAGTTTTACCTCATAAAAGGCTTTAGAATTCTTCCCGAGCCTCCCACAGCCTATAACAGGCTCTCTCCTCTCCTGTATCTAGTTTCAGTTCAGTAAGCAATTTCACTCCATTCCAGTCATTATATAAGGCACTGCCTTCCGGATCCTCTTGTTTCTAACGTTAATATTCGCTGTGATACCTTCATTTACAGTGGCACTGCCCTGTAATTCAGGCCTTCGTTTACTTCTAACAGCGCTTACATCACAGTAGCCAGCTTGGACCAGGACTGCGCTTCTTCCTCTAAGGCCACAGCGCTGTATTACAGCCTTGTGAAATCTTAAAGTTTAACAGAATTTAATATAATCCTAAGCGCTATCCTCCCAGGGTAAGGAGTAACTATTTATACTAAGAGCTTTATAAGTGGTAAAGGTCTATAATGGCTGTAACGTAAGTCCAGACTGACTGAGAAAAAGTTAAATCTATAAGAGCAATATAGCTTTATCTACCTTCTAGCTCTATAATTATAATAACTAGTTAATAACCTCCTGAACTAGGAAAAAGAAGCTTATCCTCCATCACTATCTTACTATCCTAATACTACTTCAATTAGTAAAATTCTTAGAATTCTTCTTATTTAAGCTTATATGTTAATAATATATTTTTAACTATATTGTTTTAATTATAATAAAGACATTTTGCACGTTAACATGGAGCTTAACATTATTAATAACTACACACTTTAATACAGCTGTAATCTTAAATAATACTGCTAACCCTTTTAATTAACTAATAGTTATTTCATGCCAGCTAATCCAGCTATAATAATAAATAATTAAATTTTAGCTGGCTTTAAAGCTGGCACTTATTGCTTTTAGGAAGTTATAACACAGAGAAGGTCAGCACTTATATTACTGGAGAGGGAAATGAAAGAGGAAAATAAAGGGTTAGATTAGAGCGGAGGGGTCTTAATTCCCTGTACAGCACTATAAACAGTTGCCAGGGGCGCTGGCGCCGCTGACTCCGCTTTAGTGGTGTAGTCACAGTGTGTTAGTGCCCTGTACGATAGTGGAGGTTCCGGGGCCGTGTGCGAATCAGTGGCCGAATCAGCTGGCGACGTAGATACCCGGAAATAAGCACGGCGGCCACCCCTGCGGGGCTGTGGATATTCGCGGATTTCACTGGTGGTGGTGTGTAAGGGTTAGGGTTCTGTTCAGGGGGGTCGATCAGCGGGCGGCTGATTTCGGCTCAGCGGCGCCGTGTTATACCATGTGCTCCAAGTTGCCCCGCGGAGATACTCCATGATGTAACAACGGATTTGTTCAAGGTTTGTATTTGGTGGCTGGGCGAGCTGAACAATGTGTCGAGAATGGGCATAGTCCTGAGTCGGGTTAGAAGAAAATCCCAGCCGTCTTTGCTGGGGCGCTGCTAACCTTTATTTACTCTATCACGCTCGCCTCGCAACTCATGCCAATGATGGGGATCTGTGGGGGTTTTGACCACATAGTACCTGAGTGTGTTGGGGTCTCGGAAAAGCATAACGAAGCCCTGGCCACCCCAGCCCAATACCTTGACAAACTGGAGGGGAACATTACGGACTCTCAGCCGGCGTGCCCGGCGGTGGGCCTTTGGACCTATTACAGGCCCAATTAAAGGATGCCACAAGGGTGCACCCGGATGTTCAACTGGTCTGACTAGGTATATGACACGCACGTCAGCCAAGATGGTTGCCACCTAGTGACGTGGCTCGGTGACTTTAGGGCGCAACGTACGCGGGGGTCTGGTGTCTCTTCTGCGTCCTTGGGGGACAGGCTCGAAATCCTCGAAGCGAACACCAGGCCACGGCCCGGAATGATGCGGCACGGTAAATTGGCTCCATATTTGCTGAGAGGCGACAGTGTCTTGGCCGTGCATGGCGCCGCCGTCAATTTCACCACGGACCTAGGCCTCAAAGTAGTGATTGAACTTCTTGAGGAAATCCTGAGCCTGTTGGACCGCAGCCGCTGGTAGCGCCATTGCGCTGTGTTGGATGCTTGAGGTTGGGCTGCCGAGCTTCCGGATCTGTGTGTAGAATGTTCAAGGAATCTGATGTTGGGGTGGTTGATGGAGAAGGTAGGTCGGATGGGACGAAGGTAGGCGAAGGTAGGCCGACCGGTGCAGAAGTGGGCATGTCTGTCTTTGCTGGCCAGAATTCCGCCTTGCTTCCCACCTTCCGCAAATGGAACCCGCCATAAGCCAACACAAAAACAGCACACTCTTTGGCCTCCTCAATTCCAGCTGCTGGCAGCCAGGTCATTGGCTTGTCTCCGACGGCCCTCCCGACGGGCCCAGGCCGACAAAAACAACCAGAACAGCCGCATACGCCGCCGTGCCCGACAAAACATCCATTGGCTTCTCCAGCAGCGCCGACATCAACGATCCAAAGACAAAGACAAAGACGGTCGTTGAAACCAAGGCCGTGTACAAAGTATTATGCAGCACCATCAGCCACATGGGCGCCACGAGAAAGGTGCCGCCCACAGCCGCCATCACAAGCCGCCGTCGAAAGCCGCGTACCCACGACTTTTTGACGTTCTCGTTGCGCGTCCCGCCGATGGGGATGTTGTCCTCCTCCCACGGACCCAGCACCGGGATCGGCGGGTTCTTCGCGTCCGCGTCGCGCGGGTCGGTTTGGACTCCCACTTTTTGCATGACGTAGTCGTCGACCTTGCGCTCGCCCGAGATGAGGAAACAGTCTCGCTGCGTGGCGCTGCATTTGATCATGTAGTCGTAGTCTTGCAATGCTTTGGCTGGGATTGTAGCGTTAGAAATCTCTGGGATCAACCCTCGGCATCAACAAGCGGCACGTACTGTACTCTTGCAGGTCATGCTCCCAGTCGGGTGGCTCCTTCTTGAACCTCTTCATGTACCATGCGTGGCTGGCTAGCTTGCACTGGAGCTTGCGCATCCGGATTCGATGGAGTTCGGCCACGCTGATCCGGAAACTATTTTTGCTGTCTTCCCTCTGCCACTCAGTCTTATTGGCATCGATATTCTGGTTCGTTGCCGCACCACCCCTGGCAGCCCATGGACGCCATTTTCTAACAGCTTGAACCAGTTTGGCTAAATGAGTCGGCTCCTGAAGCCGGATGGTGGTGATGAGCTCGTGGTTGTGATGTTCCACGATCCAGCTGAAGTCCGGGGCCAACTGATGGGGCGTTGCCGAAGTATGCCCCGGGGATTTCCTTTCATTTACGGCAAACATGCTGGTCTGCGTCTCCAGAGAGGCGCGAATTCCCGACGTACCGAAGACGAGACTTGGCGGCCGAGACGCAAATCCAGGCTCGTCCGGATACTCGTCTGACGCCCCGAAGCCATACACCGGGCTCCCAGATCGGGGATTGTTGTGTGCATCCGCAGTCATGGCAGGCCCGGCCTCTCCCATTTGCACATTTGAAGACCACTCACCGTCGGACGCTTCCGAGACGGTGGCGAGATTGTGCACATCCTTCTCATCCAGCCTGGGCATTGTGAGGTGGAGTTTCCCAAGGCCCTTTTCCACATCGTCGCTTCCTGGATCCATTGGTAGGCGTGTGGCTGGGACGTCGCCAGGTAGGACTTGGGGGGAAATTTGGAGCCTCCCGGCAGTTTCGAAGAGGATGGTCGTCAGGGGGCCGGAAATACGAAAAGAGGGCGGCCGGGAGGGAGGGAAACCATCGTATCGTCGACGAATCAGACCGGCCGCTCGCTGTGCAACCACCAAGTCTCATCAAGACCGGTACTATTCGTTCTTGACACCTCAAAACGGCTGCATCTTCTGCAGCTGCATATGCAACACACTACTCAATGCAACGAGACCCCGCCACCCCAGGTCTGATTGGGCCGAACATCGGCTTGGTTATGGAGAAGTACGATAACCATGCGGAGCAGATGGTGTGGGCTGATTGTGAAGCCCTCAAAGAAGGGGAGCATGGTATGTCCGAGAAGCGAGCCACCACCCTCACTGGAGACAAAAGAGAGCCTAGGTAGTATATAATGGACGAGGCCCTTCCAATGCCTTGCTGCAGAGGCACTCTCCTCCACCTCCTTTAGACCTGTTCTTCCGGAGCTCCGCTCATGAATAATCGAAAAGCCTCCCCACGCCGAGCACGCCCTGTTCCAGCCAAATCGTAAAATTGAGAAATGGCCAACCCACCGCCTCTTAACGTGCGCGTCCGATTTCCCACCCACACCCCCCCAACAGACGCCTCTATAACCATTCGCTTCGTCGAAGTCGAGCATGCGAAGCGGTACTACGACTACCTCACCAAGACACACATCCGCTTCCATGAGCAGTACAACCTGAGGGCTTCGCGGAGAGAGAATTCAATTACCATGCGTCTGCCAACACGCTTCAACGGCATCTCAGCGAGCGTGCGGTGCAAAGGCTTCTTCTTTACGGTCAGCGAGGGCTACATAGGCTTCGCCCAGGACTGGGTGCGCACCTTGAAGCTGTGGTCCTTCCTCGAAGAGAGCTCGACCGAGTTGTTTGTAATGCGTGATTGGTTCCAGCACCCTTCCGTCGTTGAGATTCTAGATCCTGATCGGGAGAGACGGAGAGGCAAGGGGGCTGAATTGGGCCCTGTAAAGAATAACTATCTTGAGAGAAGATTGGGCTGAAGAGGTGCGGTGGCCGACTAGTTATCCTCTGGCTATGGAGGGTCTGGCACGCTAAGGGCTGACCCAAGCCGAGGAGTCATCACCGAAGCCTTGGCCGTGTGACTGTGTGGTGGATTTAGCATCGATTCTGTGACTGACTTTTGTTTGTTGACTCGTGTTGATGGGAGTGCTTGGAGGGGGGAGGGGGGCATGTTCTGTGTTATTTTCAGTGATAGTGAGCCATAACCAAGTTCCGCATGGTTAACGTATCTTTCCATAAACTATGCTGGCAGATAGCGAGATGGAGATTCGTTAGCGATTTGTCTAAACCCTGAAGACGCGGCCCTTCCATCAAGACAACTCGACCGTGGTATTTGGACCCTGATAGAAACGCAGACTCAAAGAGACTCAACTAGTCTCTGGCAATATCGGGGAGCAGCAACCGAAGTGCGTGTTTAAGATGTAAGTGGCAAAATAAGCTAATGCTCCTGGAAGTGCAGATAGATGCAAGTTATACGGTGTGTTGTAGAGTGTTCGCTCGACATAAGTGTGTCCTTGGCTTAGTATGGCATTTCTCAGACTGCCTGCAGCAATTCTCGATTCTGGTATTCCACCACTTGCTCCCTACCACCATCAAATACCCTAGCAGCCGACTGCACCCCATTCTTGTCAGAGCGGAACTCCAGCGTTTCTGTCATTAACCCCCATTCCCCCTTGTCTTCGTCTGGAGGTGGGTAAGTGACAACGGTTATACATTTTACCGATGTGTAACGGCTATCCTTCGTATTGTAAAAGCTGAGGAATCTCCCAGGGGGCCCGACGATGAGGACTTGATGGGGGTGGGGGTTGATGAGAAAGCGGTTCTCGAATTTCTATACTCGGGTCTAGCTACGCATCATCCATTGTGTCTTCCATGAGCAGAGCTGTGAGAAACTGACGAAGGGGCGGTGACGAGACTTGTGAGCCGTTTGGTAGTTCAAGCTTAAAGGTTGAAATTTGACGGCGCTGCCCAACAGCGGTCGAAACGGACTGTCGAATTCTCGAATACCCGGCCACGAGGGCCGCGAGACGCACCGCATCCCATACATATGCTTCATCTCCAGCGCCATCATGCCAGACCTTCCCCTCGTGGCGAACGTCTCTTTTACTCCCTCGACAGGGTCCTACCGTCGCCGCGATGCTTCACCCATTGGACTTAGACCTCTTCTTGGCTGCTCTCGCCGGCGTCAGTACCGCGCAGAACTGCCCGTTCCTGGGACCAGCGTGTCCTCCTGCGACAAGTGCTGATGCCCCTGCCTTCGTCTCTGCCTCGTCCGCCTTCGGCAAGGGCTTGGCCGACGCCCTCAGCAGTGGCAAGGTCTCTGGAGCTACGACATCCTTCGCAATTTAGGTCTACTCGGCTAGTGCTAAGAAGCCCATCTATGCGTCGTACCACACGCCCACCATCGTCAGCAACGGCACAAAGGCGACGAACGTTGGCCCTGACACCATTTTCCGGGCCCACAGTATTTCCAAGCTCCTCCCCGTCTACACCATCCTGACAAAGCTTGGAGACAAGTATTGGGATGAGCCCGTGGCCAAATTCGTGTCTGAGATTGCGCATCTGTCGGGCGGAAACCCAGTGTATGATGCCGACTGGAGGGAGGTCACCCTCGGAAGTCTGGCGAGTTTTATGAGTGGAGTGGGAAGAGATTGTGAGATTTGACCCTGAATTACTGCACCAAACGGGAGACTCATCTCGGTAGATGCCCTTGCAGATTTGAGCGTTGGCAACAACTCTTCTGCTCTTCCTGGTGCCCGACAACTGGCTGACTTTGAGGCCGTCAAATGCGGCGCTGCCGGTCTCAAGCCATGCACGAGAGCCGAGACCATTCGTGCCATGCTCACCGTGTTCCCTTTTTCCCAAACTTTCTCCATCTAACATGGCCTTCCAGCTACTTGCATACGCCGTTGAGAATATCACTTCTACTCCATTCCCAGATCTCGTCGAGCAGCAGCTCATCAACCCCCTCAAGCTCAGCCGGACCCTCGTTGCCACCCCAACAAACCTCACATCCGACTTCGTGCGCGCAGCCGGATGGGACCAAGACTTTGGCGATGAGTCCCCAACAGCCGGCTGCTCTCTCTCCGCATCCGACCTCTCCACTATCAAGTCTCTCGCCCTGGACATCTGGCTCGCCGCCGGCGAGCAGGCAGCCCGCGAGGAAGCAGGGAAGACTTTCGCAGCGCGGTATACCCAGGGTCCGAACAGCACCGTGGAGATCTCCCTTCTGCCGAACGAGCCAGGCCTGTTTGTAGGCAAGTTTGTCTCAAGCGGGACGGATATGTTTGCTCAGTTTGGGAAGCTCGCCGGGAGATCGCCCTCGGAGAAGCTTGGCGCTTGGCTCTATCCTATGAGATTGGAGGGAAGAGCTTTCAGCGGGACTGAGGTGGCCTTTAAAGCGACGTTAGGAGCGGTTAGGACACCGGCGAGAGAGGATTGCATGTCCTGGGCGTCGGTGGATTCGATGAGGTATGGTGGGTATCCCGCCGATTTGGCGCTGTTTGGGGTTGGAAGAGGTGGGCAGGTGAGTAGTTTCAGCTGGCCCTTGATCAGTGAGCGGAGCTTCAGGAAGGAAGGGCAGACGGGTGATGGAATCTTTGGGCCGTTTGAGCCTGAGTTGTTGCACGTTGCACGCGCTGGGTTAGGGGGCAGGAGGAGACAAGTCAGCAAGCAGGCGAGTGTAGTAAGGTAATGTGACGGTGAATCCTCCAAGATTGAACATCTGATGTGTGACGAATCTGGGTATAATAATTTCCTTTTTCGTATCTTGAGCACATGACGTTGCTCACCCTGGCTCAAGCTCGGCTTAGTGGCTAGCTCACCTTTGCTTACCCTAATAACCCATTTTTGGCAGGCTGCAACGAGGTCTGCTGAAATGGTCACTTCAACTCTAGCGGTGGGGCCAAGAACTGGTCCCATATATAAAGATGGCTAAAATGAGTCCCACTTTTGAAACTTGCAGGCTTATGTATTTGTATTACTTACCAGAGCGCTGGGAATTTCGGTCCTCTAAGCCTCGCGCCTATATGTCACGGCTGTGAACTTGACCGAGTTAAGGCGGTCGTTATGGCCAAACGTAATTAATTCCAAGATGAAGAAGGTAAGCTATCGGGGGCTGCAGAGCAGCCGGAGGTCTACTCACGAACGGCGTCGTCGTTGCGAAGGGTGAAAGTGGACGCTGCGGAAAGAGTCGAACACTAGTGTATAAGCGGATCACGGAGCGCCAGTCTCAGGATCAGTCAGGGAACACTATGGTGGACTTGGGGTTTCTGTTCCTGTGAGCATATTTGCACGGATTGACGAAACTCACGGCGCTGGCAAGCTGCTGCGCAATGTCCAAGATGGGAGGGCGGGTATTTCTAGGTCTACCTGCTTCGACCTTTTTGCGAAACTCTCTACGTCAGCCCTCACAGCGAAAATATCGAAGGTAGAGTCGCAAGGTATGGTAGCAACGGCGAAGCATCTGGCGCTAGAGATTCCTGACTTGACTCGCCAAATGATACCTAGTTTCCTCGGTTGGTTTGCCTACGTTGATACTGTCAAGGGGTTCAAACAAGAGTCACCAAGGGGCTCAAAGCCTACCGCAGCTAGGCCGAATCAGGTATACCGGCTGAGTAACCAGCTTGGTGACGGCAACAGGGCCGTTCTTGGGGTACATGTCTAGAACGAGGGCTTCGAGTTTGACTTGATGAAATCAATCCATCCAGCCCCGCAGGAGTATTCCAACGTCATTCATTAATATAAGTTCGCAGGGGTTGACAGAGGTTGTTACACAGCAGAAAGGGGAACTCGGGAAGGATTGAGCATAGCCAGTATTCGCCGGTATTCACTGGAGGGGGATACATTGGCCCCCTGGCCACCTTGTGGGCCCCACCCAGAAGTACCAGTTAGCCGCGCTGCTCTCAAGCTCGAAGTGCAGCCGCAACTCTTCGATGCATCAATTGCAATAGAGTTTACTATAAAAAAGAATGCAAGCCGGGTCAAATGATGCATTTTTTTCATTTTTGATGAGAAGGTGGGTGACAGGTGGTGACAGCTGGCAAATAGGCTGGCAAGGGAACGATAGGGCTGGAAAGCAATGTAAATACTCGCATTGAATACTGAAGGCCTCTGAATACTAGAATTTAAGCATTTGTGAAAACTGCTTTTCGATGCCTTTGGCTCGAAAACTCTCCCAGTATTCCGGCTAGCCTTAGCGTGGTACATTAGGGCTTGGCAAAAAGGGGCTCGAGCGGTATTCACAGGCGCTTGCAAGCAGAAAATTCCAAAAGGGGTATAGTGGCCCGGAAAACCCGAAATAGGCGCTAAGTAATCCGTTTTCGTGAAAATTGGCGAATACTGGCCAGTATTCGCGAGAAGATCAGGCCTAAGTGTGGCGCAAGCACAGGGGGAGAAGGAACGCATACTCGCGCACTAATGGATCGACAGCGGCACCCACCCCGATGAGCCCAGCTGATCTTCACAGGCAGCAGCAGTTGAGAGAGTCCCATAATCATCCACAGCGTGGAGATGCATCAATGGGAGCCGAGATTGTGGGAATTGCGCCACCCCTCGGCCCTTCGCAGTCACATCTTTCAACAACCAACGCCCTACATTTCAGCGCACTGCTGCAAACCGCCGATCAGCCGCAACCCTGTTATCTAGAACTAGTTTATGTACTTAAAAAAATACAAAATGATGGCCCTCTAGCTTCGCCAGAGAGCCGTGAGAATTAAGTAATTAAAACTCTCTTCTTTCTGATCGCTCTGGTAGTGACCACAACAGTGGTGTAGCGTTTCTGACAGTTAGCTAGTAATTTTATCGTCCAGCTGATATTTCATCGTGATCTTAACCGTGGTTGGAGTCTAGACTCTGGTTCTCAAGTGTGGAATACCCAGTGCATAGGACTGACACGGCACGGTGCAAAACGCAAGTGCACGACCCCAGCTTCCTGAGATGTCTTGGACACGATACCACGAGACATGTGAGATGCGACATCTGGTGACGCAGAAGACGCAGGGTCGCGACGCAAGTCAGACACTGCAAGCTCAACAAAAAGGCAAGTCGCATAACGTCTATATAAGGCATATTGCAGCGATTCGGTATATCAGGAAAAACAAACAAAGAGCTTGAAGTCCTCAACAACCTATCCGTCGTCTCTCTCCGCTCTCGCCACCCGCACACACCCCGGCCCCTGGTGCCATCAAATTACAATGGAGACTCCCACTTCACACTCAAATAGCACCACGAGGGAAACCCGATTCCGGGGAATGAGGCTCTGCAAGTGGTGCCGCACGTTGAATCTCAACGCAGTCTTCAACCGAAAGCACCTCACCGATCGTGGCAGCCCAGTCCGCCAGCGGACACGACCGGGAAGAGACTTCCGCGTCGACTCGTGCCCACTGTGCAGCCTTATCGCCAGTGAGTTTGGAGAGCCAGCGGGCAAGCTGTGCGAGAACCGTTACCAGCTATATTCATACTCTAGCAGTCGTATCAACCGCGGGGGGTGGACAGCCATCGACACCGTCATGTTGTCGCTGAAGAGCAAGGAACGATTCGGAGGAAAGGACTTTGCGGACGAGATGCGCTTCCTGGTGCCGCAGGTGAAGCCCGACGAACCGATCCGCGTCATCACACCTCTCATCTCCATGTCGCTTCTCCGAGGATGGGTAGCCCGCTGCCGCGAGGGGCATAGCAAGCGCTGCGAGCTCCCTGCCGAGGCTATGGCACCACTGGCCGAGATCTCGTCCCTAAAGATGATCGATTGCCGGACGGGAAAACTTGAACCCTGGTCAGGTCAGCCGTACGCAACTCTGAGCTACGTCTGGGGCAACGAATCGGCCCCTCTCTTCACCCCGGGTCTTGACATCCCCCAACTCCCTTCCACGATTCAGGATACCATCGCCCTTACCCTTGCTCTTGGAATCGGCCACCTCTGGATTGACAGGTACTGCATCAACCAACAGAACGACGCTGAGAAAGCGGAACAGCTCCCCAAGATGGATCTCATCTATAACCTGTCCGAAGTCACCATCATCAACGCCGCCGGCGAAGGTACCCAAGCCGGCCTCGCGGGTGTTGGAAAGCCGCGCAGTACGATTCGGCAGCCCCACGCGCGTATTGGCAGTCGGCTGCTGATCTCGAGCACCAAACACCCCACGCTCGATATCCGACAGTCTGTCTGGTGGTCGCGCGGCTGGACCTACCAGGAAGGCGTGCTCGCACGTCGCCGTATCGTCTTCACTCGTCGCCAGGTATACTACGAGTGTCGTGGCATGTACTGCTGCGAGGCGCTCAACTGGAACCTCGGTGCACTGCACACCCTCGACGGACAGCAGTTCAGGGCGCAGTACCGGTGTAACAAGGAACAGAAGGACAAGCTGGGACTTTTCTCGGTTGGGCTGGGCGGTGGCCGCGGCGGCTCGCCATGGGACGTGATACGGCGGATTGAGGAGTATTCTGTGCTAGCTCTCAGGGAGGGCGACGTCCTCGACGGTATCAGGGGCGTGCTGGGTGCCCTGGAGAGGGGCCAGTGGCGGCTGCGGCACTTGTGGGGCGTGCCTCTGCTGCCGCGTGTGCCTAAGCCGACGGGGGGACGGCGTCGTTCTTCATCCGAGGAATGGGAGGAGGAAGTGGAGATATACGAGTCTATTACATGGACGCCGACGATTGGGCTTTGTGCAGGACTATGTTGGGGAAGCACGAGGCCCATGGAGAGAAGAGTGGGTTTTCCTAGCTGGTCCTGGACAGGATGGAAATTACCAGCACAGAGGCGGGTGGTCGATCTTGAGACCGGCTAGGAGATAAGTGCTAGCGCGCAGCAGTGGACTGCCCCAGTAACGTGGTTTCTGCAGGAGACAGAGTGGCGGCAGTTCCAGGGTACTCAGAGTCTGAAGGTCTACGTGGACGTAGGAGGAGCGAGGCTGAGCCTAAATGACATGCAGAGTTTGAGACCTATTACGAGCGTCTTGGTGGTCAGTTGACGACTGTCCTGCATTTATCAGCATGGGTCACGCCATTATCCATTATCAGCTGGGTAATCCCGGGTCGGGGTCGACAGTCGCTTCAGGTGCAGCCCCAATGCGTCGCCGTGGTAGAAGGGGCGGAGGATGGCCGTCGTCTCGAATGGCGTTTTTCTGCTTCAACTGCGACGATGCCTCTTGCAGAAGAGTCCGCATACATCGCGATTGAGCTTGGCAGAGATCTTGACCAGTCGACAATGCCCTGTAATTATGCACTGGTCGCAGTCGAGGTGAGTCCAGGGACTTATGAGCGGGTGGGGATAGGGACGTGGGACCAGCTCAGCCTCGAAGATCCGTCAAAGCCCAAACCTGCGGGGGTCGTTACATTTAGGATGGGACCTCTTTCCGTAGTCAAGGTGTGGAAAGAGTTTCAACTAAAATAGCATTATCCACAATATTAGTAACCATAAACCTTGTATTTAGTAGACTTGAAAAACTCAAGGTAATTGTAGGAGTATTTAGTTAATAATAAAGTTAAAGGCTTTATTTTAACGCTGTAAAGAGTGGTAGCTTTGATCACCGACCTGACATACTTTACCAGCGGGTTTTACGTCTCGTTTGGGCTCACATACTACCTTCGCAGATACAAGACGGCGTGGTGGGAGAAATACAACTATGCGCTCTCCGCGTCGCTTACGAGTAGTGAATAAGGGAATACAAGGTGATCAACACACACACATACACACACACCTGATCAGGCAGGCATGCGGATAGCTGTGGTGCAGAAAAACGTCGATGATTCCAGTGGTTGAACTGCGAGTAGGGTGCGTGTTCGCACCTCAGACCGCGGTTCCAAGGAAAAGGTGGAAAGAAAGGGAAGTGCCCCTCTGATTAGGGTAAATGAAATTCATGCATCGAGTTATATCGAGTCACTTGTCGTCATGCTCAATGGTGTGCCAGAAAAAGTGGGATTATTAGGTGCCTTCTGTGGCCTAAAAAAGTGATGTCCGATGATCCGCCTAAAAAGTATTTGTCGCAAGGAAAAATATTATCAGACCTCCTGCCTTGGTCCTCCTGTTCCACCGCGAGCTATCGCTACCCCTGTCTAGTGACCTGATTAGGGAGCAAAAACACTGCACGCCCCGCGAAGGCCACGAGGGATGTAATCCCCGAGTCAATATTAGTAATTAGGTCTGTGATTCACGACATGTTTTACAAAGGGAGAAATAAGTGACGGTTGTAGAGATAAACAGGCAATAGTTTCGACAAGCTCACACGAACTTGGAGCAAAAAAAAGTCAATAGCACGGCTCAGCATTCTGTATCACGTGCGGTTACTCAATACTGCAATTATCTTCGGTTTTGCAATCTTGGAATATCATATATCAGCCATAAATCCAGGCTGGGATATTATATACCATCCTAGGGCATATATACTAGATATCGCATACCATCCTAATACATATACTGATACAAAAAGAGACTAATACACCAAGATATCAATGTTACACCTCACCGATTCTAAGATCGAGCCCTAATAGCATCTAGCTCTAGATCTAGTCTCCGTGCCCCCCACTCGATAAAATAAAGACTCCTTCGGAAAACCCCTTCCGTAACATCGTCTGCGACCCACGCTGCGCCATGCATGCAGTGCAACCCTCTCAAGACAATAGTCTCCCCAAAGCGCCCCAAACACCCGACCGGTTCCATCCCGCTCAAGCCCCCACCTAATCAACACCTGCAGCTCGCAATCGCCACCAGCCCACCTCGGCCCATTCTTCATGCGAGCAAGAGGCACAAGATACGCGACATGTCACCCCTGCCATATGATTGGCCAATCCCCACTTTTTTTACCCCTAGCCCCTTGGAGGACAAGACTCCCGACCCGGACCCCGGATACGATCAATAGTGGGTTCTTGTCCTCATCTAGCCGCAGGTGGAGCAGGTGAGGGGTCTGCCGCGGCATGTCTGTCTGTCTGTCTGTCTCAAGAGCCTAGAATTCCCGCATTCGAGAGAGGGGGCATCACCAGTTTCCTCTCGCTCACTCGCATCGCAACGACGACGACGACGACGTTCTATTTCCACCTGTATAACCGCGCAAGGCCGAGACATCACCACAATCCCAGCCTCCAACATGGCGACAGAAAACGAAGAGACACCTGCGGTCGCACCCGCACCCGTTGCCGCCGCACCCCCCCTTCCCACCACCACCACCACCACCACCACCACCAACGTCCCCGCCCCCGCCCCCCTTGAAGTCGACGACCTCACCCCCGACTCCGACGCCGACTCCGTCTTCGGCGGCAGCAACTCCCCCTCTACGTCGTCCATCTCCTCCTCGATCTTCCAATACCGCTCCGAAAACGGGCGCACCTACCACGCCTACAAGGACGGCAAATACGTGATGCCCAACGACGAGCGCGAGCAAGAGCGTCTCGACCTGCAGCACCACCTGTTCCTGCTCTCGTTCGAAAACAAGCTGTACCTCTCGCCTGCGGGGCGGGACGGTAGGCCGCCGCTGCGGAATGTCCTTGACATTGGGACTGGCACAGGGATCTGGGCGGTTGATTTCGCGGATGAGAACCCCGCCGCGTCGGTGGTGGGTGTGGATCTGAGTCCGATCCAGAGCCCGTTCGTCCCGCCCAATCTGACCTTCCAGGTCGACGATGTCGAGGAGGAGTGGACGTGGAGCGTCAAGTTTGATTTTATCTACAGTCGGATGATGACGGCGGGCCTGGCGGACTGGCCGAAGTTTTTCGAGCGGGCGTACGAGGGGCTTACGCCGGGGGGGTGGATTGAACTGGCGGATATCTGTCCGCTGACGAGCGATGATGGGACGCTGACGGAGGATTTGGCGGTGAGCAAGTGGGTGAATCACTTGATGGAGGGGTGCAAGGCGATTGGACGGCCGTTTGACGGGGCGGTGAAGTACAAAGAGCAGCTTGAGGCGCAGGGGTTTGTGAATGTCGAGACGGTGGTGTACAAGTGGCCACAGAACAGGTGGCCTAAGGATAAGAAGCATAAAGAGCTTGGTAAGTTGGGTTTGGATTGGGAAGTGGAGAAAAGCGTGCTGACATTTTCAGGTATCTGGACTTTGGAGAACATTTCGACCGGCCTGCACGGGCTCAGCTCGGCTGTGTTCACCCGCGTTCTGGGCTGGTCCAACGAGGAGTTGGAGATCTTGCTCAGCCAGGTTCGGAACGACATCAAGAACACAAACATCCATGCGTATTGGCCGATGTGAGTAGCCCGTCTCTCCTTGTCCGCCGTGATGCTGACGACAGCAGTTATGTGACGTACGGCCAGAAGCCGGAGTAAAGGCACACGGCCGGTCTCAAACTGCTGTGTGAAAGTTAGAAGTTGGCGAACGGTGTATCGTATATCTTGTGAGACAAAGATGGGCTTTGCGAAATTTCCATTTTCGTACCTCGCCCACGTGAAGGCCTCAGCTGAGCTAGGGTCGAGGGTAGGCAAGTGAGCTAGAGTTATGAAGCCGGTTCAGCTAGCTAGAGCTATTATTTGCCACCCTCGTTACCACCACACATCTATAATAACAGCTTCTCGGACCGGGCCAGCCGGCCTGTTCTCGCCTCAATCACCAGCCAAAGATGGCCATGTTCCTCATCGCGCCGGCAGTCTGCAGGGTGCTCAAGACGCTGCTAGTCTTGCTCGATGTGCTCGAAGTGATCGCAGGAGGGGCCGTGGTGGTGGTCTGGGTCGATGATGGAACAACCGAATCAATCCCCTCAGCCTTGAGAACGCTCAGCGCGTTCACTCCGCCGCAGGTTTCCAAGGTATAGCCGGGGCAAGGCACGTTGCAGTCGTCCTTGTTCTTCGCCAACGCGCCGCCCAGCTGGTTTCCGCACCAGCACTGGTTGCCGTTCTGCAATCCGGCAAATGCAAATTTCCCGTCCGAGCACCTGCTTGTGCATGCTGAGATCGACATGAAAATGTCGTTCCCGGTCATCCTTCTCTCCAGAATGGGCTGCGCGGCATCTTGGCTGTAGCAGCCTAAGGCGGTCCAGGTGTTAAGCCGTGGAGCGCCGGTGGATGACCCAGCACTTGCGCTGGAGACGGTGATGTTCGAGCCAGTTGTCGTTGGGGAAACTGAGCCCGTCGCAGCGACCTGGTGGGCGAGAACCGCGAAGGAGAGCGCGAAGAAGGTTTTCATGGTGACAGAGTTGAGGTTTGATCGAGAATTGCGGGGATGGGCTAGGATCGATTGAGAGTGGTTGGTGTTGACGTTTATATGAATGCTGAAAGATTTAAGCCAAGGCAGCAGCATCTGCCAGGATTTTCCTGATCCTGCAAACCCACCTGTTTGTGGGACGGTGGAGAGTTGACAAGGATGATGCTCCGCCCCAACGCTCGGAGCCAAGGCATAAGTTACCCCTGGATCCTCCCCCCTCCCCCCCAGCTTGAGCTGGAAGCAAACTTTTAACTCTTCTTTCGTAGAACAACCTTATATTCATACCGTTCTTCACCCTGATTCTCGTTCCCGAACGTGCTTGATGGGCTGTCGAGTATTCTCCAATTAGTGGTGACTTATGACGTCAAACAGTTTGACGGGTGGTGGGGTTACATGCGAATCCTTCCGCGGCATACCCGTTTTTGCAATTTCCGCTGAACCAACTCCTCGTATCCATCCTCGGTGCTCCAATCATCGCAATTCTTCGCCGGGGTAATACGAGCACTAGCATATCTCGGAGCCGGAAGGTGTTTGCCGTCATTGGGTGCTATATTGATCCGCGCAGCCGTGGTACATTTGCAACCTATCTTCAAGCGACCGCTCATTTCAAAGCGTCGGCTTAGTGGCCAGGGGAGTGCGACCGTTATTCTTGATGAATCAATCTCGAAAATCCTTTCCATTCGACATGGAAACATTGGGCCCTCAGGGAATGCTGGATACGCACCAAAAGCATTGCCCAGATTTGCCTCATACAACCAGGCTGCCAATATATCCAGAGGCCTAAGGGCTGGTGGTTGAGAGAGCGCCTGACTAAACACCTGGAAGGCATTGCCAAACTCTCGATGATCGATAATGCGAGGCTTGTCGCAGGGCCGCAGTGGCATTGGGAGAGAGTGGTGCAGAGAGTGGTGCTGAGGAGGTAATAACACCCTCTGCAGCCAATGCAGTCACAATTTTGGCCGTACTGGTCTTCCGGAGAACTGGGGAATGTTCCAGTAGGCCCACAACAAATTGAGCGAGTGAACCGCCGCCTTTGGCTGGTTTTCTGAATAAATGCAGCAAGCGTCGCTGGTCAGCTGAAATCGCGGGGGCCTCGACAGACATCAGCCCGTGGAGGGCGAAGAACATCGGAAACGAAACGATTTGATAGCAGAGTGCCGCCTCTGCCTCACCCAGGAAAAAGATGGGCATGATCCGTGCGATCGATTGACAGCACACGAGTATCGCTGATTGATGGACGCCGGTGTCTGCATCCGCCGATAAAGATGAGATAGACCAAATGATGGAAAGGACTTGAGAGTAGGTGGTCCAAAAAAGGTACATGAGCTGGGCCGCTTGCACGTCGTCAGGGGTGGGGCTGTTGAGGTCTAAATTCGGACATCCTGTCATTCCCCAGCCTGGTGGAGCCGATGTCTTGAGCCAAGTCAACAGAGACCTCTCGCAAGATAGGCATTCCTTAAGGCATCTCCCTCCGAGCGCCATCTTGAGGGGCAGGTCGTCGCACTCGATGACGGCATCGAGCTGCTGCAGGAGGGAGGGGAGGTCAACAAATATGTCGACTATCAGGTCTCTGGGCGTTTTCTTTTGCGTTGACCAGGGGATTGTTTTCCATTCCGGGTTGCTGAGCAGTGTACGCCGGCGAACCAGGACGGCGGCGATTGTCTATAGTTGTTATGAGGCGCTCATTTTCGACAGATTCGAGAGATGCGAGTCTACTCACACACATATATCTCGCTTCGACAAACATGTCGTGGGTATAGCCTTCGGCGAACGCACCTGGCGACCTCGCGGTGAGCAGGGCTAGCTCTCCCATCTTATGCGTTGACCAAGCGTGTGGTTGGGGTAGATGATGCTCCTTAGGGGCGCCCCCGAGAAGCTAGCGCAAACGACACTAAGTCAGCTGTCATCATCAGCGGAAGGGGAAGGGTCCAACGCTGTGGAGATTACCTCGTGCATTGCTAGTACCCTTGTGGTCACGAGCATGTCGTCCGATGGCGGGGTAGAGGTCGGCAAGCGGTCCAGGGCAGCCGACAAAGTCTTGATGGCGTCGCCGTATAATTGGAGCCCATGGTGAGCCATCCACTCGGTCTTCTCCCGCCTCCCAAGGATGGCGAGACAAAGGGCGAGGATCGACTTTTGCAAGGGACGGCTGTGCTGAAAAATGGGCATGTCCTGCACGCTGGTAATCCAAACGACAGTTGACAGCTCGCAGGCATGGCCGTTGTTGGGGGACTGAAGGTCCCACAGAGTCTCGATGCATTTCACACGGTACGCTGAGTGGGCGAGGCTCGTTGAGAGGGTGATTTCCGGGGGGAAAGCCGTGGAAGCAGGGGTCCGATTTCCGTGGGTTCGGGCGGAGGCGGTGGGCGGCGGTTGTCGCAGCGCCTTGGACTTCAGCACCATTGAGGCGGGAATAATATGGACGAAAACCCGCTCCCGCTCATATCCATCGCACTCAATTCCCGCTTGGCGACATCGAGCGCACGTGGGCTGCGCTAGATCGCACTGACAAACACGTCCACGTTAGAAACTCTGTCGGCCGTGCAGACTGCATTTCAGAAGGGACTGTGATTAAAAGGCCCGCGCAGGCTGGGGAACACGTACTCCCTTCTTCCGGCGGCGACACACGCCGCAGCCTCTAGAGCGGCCTGGAACTCCAACCATGATACTGCTTAGCAAAAAATAGGCGGCTGCGAGGCTTCGGGCGCGCAATCTTTCCCTTGCGGGTGTCTGTCCAAATGGTGTTATGCTGTGGCGCAGGGCGGGGCTCCGGGAGGGCGACCGTGAGTTGATAAAGAGAAGAAGGCCGGTACCAGATTACGTCGGAGATGACCACGCGCATGCGTTCGGCGGCCGCCAGAAGATTTCGGCGTCGAGTTGAACCGCGATTATCAGGAACCCAAGCCACGATGCTGGATCGATGCACCATGAATGGGCGACGTGATGCGAGACGCGTGTGTGGTCGATATGCCAAGGATGCCGACGGGCCCACAAATTGCCCAACTGGGAACCATTGTGCGCTGGAGAACCCTGGCTGTGCCGCTTCCTCCGCATTCGCTTCACAAAGGAACCGAGAGCGAGCCTCAGCTGCATGTCTGCCTGCGTCTTGGCTGCGTTTGACACAATGTTAGATGACGATGCCATGGTGGCAGAGCCAAACACCAGAGTTTGAGTCGATTATTTGACATTCGACTATGGTGATATAAATGCCGATGTTGAACTTCAGTTTTTCGAGATGTTTCTCTATTTTCGACAGCCGACCTTTGTGAGCCCTCCAGCTGACCAATTGGCACTTTGACAACCCCTGTAATCCGTACAGCACGGTGTAAGTCTTGAGACCCACCGCCCAAAATGGCAGCAGCAACCATCCGACCGCCGGCAAATGCCTTCGTCAAGGTGATGCGCAAGCTCTACAACCCCATCGGCTTCACCAAGGGCTACAACTTCACTCTCTTCTTCATCTTCGCCGGCGCCATGGTGGGCTTCACCCTCGCGCGGTTCCAGTACCTCAGCTACAACGGCATCCTCTGCGGCGAAGACGCACAAAGCTTCGACTGCTATTACTACGACAAAAGTACCGTCGAAAAGGCGGGAATCATCATGCACCTGGCTACTATCCTCCCCGCGGGGTTCCTCGCATGCTTCCAGTTCGTGCCCGCCATCCGCCACAAGGTCATCCTGTTCCACCGCATCAACGGCTACGTGATCTTGCTCCTGAGCTTGGTCGGAACAGCCGGTGCTCTCATGATCGCAAGACACTCGTTCGGCGGCGGGTTGGACGTGCAGGTGGTCGTTGGCGTCTTGACGATTGCGTTTATCGGGTCCTTGGGGCTGTCCTACTACAACGTCAAGCGCCTCCAGCTCGAACAGCACAGGGCATGGATGCTGAGGGCATGGTTCTATGTGAGTGATTCGTGCGCCCAATTCTTGTCGCCGCTAACGCATCCTCTTCCAGGCTGGCTCCATCATCACGACGCGCATCGCACTCATCGCCATCGCATCTCTCATTAGCAACCAGGGGTATTACCTCCCGATCTCTTGCGATCAACTTGCCAGCAGATATCTCCTCGGCTCGGAGGAAAGCACCCTGAGGAAATTTCCGGAATGCCAAGCATACTTTTCCGGCACCAATCCTGACCAGGTAGTGCCCGTCGAGGCTGACATGAGCGGCAACGACGTTGCGAGTGTCCGAGCTGCGCTCAACATCCCCTTTGGCGCGGCAATCTGGCTGGCCTTCTTCATTCATGCCGTCGGCGTCGAGTTCTACGTAAGCCCTCTCCATTTTTTTGCACTACCGTTTCGTATTGTTGCCTCCAGTCGCTAACGCCGATGCACTCCAGATTCGACTGACACCTGCCGAGGGCGAGCGACTCCGTAATGTGTCGTACCAGCGCCAGGTCGAAGCCGGAATGAAACACCCGGGTCGCGGGGGCTTGACTGCGGACAAGCTCGGCGATTCAGCGCTTTGGATTCCAATGGAGGAAAGGGAAAGCGGTAAATAATCAAGGTGCACCGAATCACAAGGCGAGCCTTTGCGCACGGTGGCGAAACTAGTCTTTCCCGAGAGAAATTGAGGATGGTTATCAACGCAAAGGGGGTCGATATATCGTCATCGACTCGCACGTTTTGCCATTTGGCATTTTTTATTTTTGGATATCTATAACAGCGAGGTTTCGGGATTGGAAATGCAATTGCTTGTCAACATTGTCCTTCCGGAGAAGCAATTCTCCCATTTTATTTTCCACGCTCTGTACCACAAAAAATATTTCCCGACGACATCGTTTGATAGGCCAACACTCAACGGTTTGTCATGCCCCGCGGAAATGGTACGGCTATAAGCGACCATGCCATTTGTGCGCCTTTCCGGCCCCCGAATCACAGACGCCGGGATTTGTTCGCGCTTCGGCCTCGACCGGCCCCCCCTATCGGCTACCGAACGGGACTTGCCGGTCACTGAGGACGATTACTCACCACTCTGCATCCCGCCTTGCCATAAAGTAAACAGACCCCGTCTCTCCCTTTGGCAATCCCGATTGTCCAAACCCAGTTTATCGACTCGGAACAAACAACACACCATGGTCGGAATACCGCGCTATCTCTGGACGGCCCAGCGCCGGCCCGAACTCGCCGGGCACCTCCACGGCATCAGCGGCCGCAAGTTCGCCCGCGCAGCAGCCAAAAACTTCATCCTGCTCCAGCTCCTCTTCCTGGGCTTATTCAGCTATATCTTCGGCGCTCTCTTCCAACAAGGGGAGCGCACGCACAACATGACCATCGGCTTTGTCGACTACGACGGTGGCGCCATCGGCGCGGCAGTCCGCCACGCTTACGGCACCCTCCAAAGCGACACCTTCCCCACCCTAGACGAGCGCTCCCCGTCCGACTTTCCGGACCCCTCATCCCTCGAATCCGTCGTCTGCTCCACCGGCTACTGGGCAACCCTCTACATTCACCCCAACGCCTCCCTCGCCCTCGCATCCGCTCTCGCCTCCCCCTCCCCCTCCCCCGCCTCCACTTACAACCCCAACAAAACCCTCACATTCATCTGGAACCAAGCTCGCTACCCCCCCATAGTCGACGCCCTCATCGCCTCCAACCTCGCTCTTCTCTCCCAAACCGCCCAAACAACCTACACCTCCAACCTCACCGCCCTGCCTCCCACCACCGCATCCCTCCCCCTTCTCGCCTCCCCATGGACCCTCTCCTCCATCAACATCCGCCCCACCACCCAGGGCTCGCGCGCAATCTACAACACCGTCGCCATCATCCTCATCATGATGCAGGAATTCTTCTACCTCGGTGTCATCAATTCCCTGCACCAGGCCTTCTCCGTGTACACGAAACTCCGTCCCTCGCGGATCATCCTCTTTCGCGCGGCGAATTCGCTCGCGTACTGCCTGGTCGGATCGCTGTGTGTGGCGGGTGCGATCTGGGCGTTTCGTAACGGGTGGGACGTGGGGGCGAGGGAGTTTGGCCTGAGCTGGATGGTGCTGTGGCTGTTTGCGCATGTCAACTTCCAGACGCTGGATGTCTTTTCCGTGTGGCTGCCTATGGGGTATGTGCCCATGGCGCTGGTGGCGTGGGTGGTTCTCAATGTAACCTCCGTCATTGTCCCGTTCGAACTCAGCGCCGCATGGTACCGTATCGGATATGCCATGCCGGCGCACGAGGCGTATCAGGTCCTGACGGGGATTTGGTCCGGCGGGGGATGTGGCAGTTCGCAACTTAGATATGCACTGCCGGTGTTGTTTGCGTGGGAGGTGGTGGCGTCGGTGTTGGCGGTGATGGGGGTTTATCGACGGGTGCATTTCGCGGGGCTGGCGGAGGAGGAGGTGAAGAAGCAGTTTGGGGAGCGGGTCGAGGCTGCGATGGAGTTCCAGCGGAGGAGGGAGGGGGAGATACGCAGGGAGGAGCGGGAGGAGGTGGGGGTGGGGATGGACAAGGATGGTACGGATGGTGAGACAACGAAGGCGGAGGAGGCGGAGGAGAGGGAGGCGGTTGATGTTGATGTGGAGAGGCGGGGGAGTACCGTGCAGCGATGCAGGGACGAGGAGCGGGTGAGGAGGGAATTGGTCGAAGAAATTGAAAAGGAGGATGAGTTGATATTGCAAGAGACGAGGAGAGGGAGTAGGGCAAGGCCGAACTTTGGGCCGACGTTTGGTTTGCCGTTTGGTGAGGACGGTGATGAACGCGATAGTTGAGGAGTCGACTGAGAAAGAAATCATATTTGTATATATCAGGGTATCTTATGGAGGTTCATCATATTAGAGGTGTTGAAATAGAGTTATTCTGGCTTACAACAGACTGGACTGTCTCCTTTTGTGGTGACTAAATATGCGATACAACGATGAGTCCACGAGAGGGCCAGCCCTCATAACCGCCATTTTCAGCCGCAAGATGTGTGACGAGACGCGGGAAACAAAGATTCTCGTGAGAACAAAGGAGTCTCACCTGTGAAGTGATCCTAGGTAGAATCCCCCGCACGCCTTCCGCCTCAGCAACAATGCCTTGCTCGTGTTGGAACGGTTTGATTGTAGGTATAACAGGGTATTCTAGAAGTCTAAAGGGTATTTTCTGAATGCTACCAGAGCAGTAAAGCTGAACGTTGTTGCATGCCTTGACAATAATGATGCGTTTCCTGACTACTCAGGCACCTCTCTTCACCACACACCCGGCACGAACCGCCAAGGCACCCTCTTGCAATACTCTGTCCACGCATCGCCATACTTGGCTTCCAAGCGTTTCTCATCGCGGATGCATCGATGCACCAAAAGCAACGTCATGAAGATTGCGTACGTCCATACCACCAGCTTTGTGCTGCCCACCAACGCACAAGTACTGTAGCTGAACAGCAGATCTGCCAGGTAGTTGGCATGCCTCGACCACCCCCACCAGCCGCTGCAAAGAAGAAGATTATTGCGCTGCTTGCCATCTGCCGTCATGAACGGCGCGACAACAAACTCCGCAGGCCTGCCCCGTATGCGACACTGGTGCCCCAGCTGCCGGGCGTGGTGCTTTTGGTTATTGACGGAGCGAAAGAGGACGTACCCCGCCAGACCAGCGGCGAAAACAACAGTCAGGTAAGTTCCGGGGGGCGATGAATGATAAATTCCCATGTACTGTGCCTGAATCGTGTACGTAGTTGGCAGAAAGCAAAAGCACCCCCAGGCGAGATAGAAGCCGTAGTGGTCGTGGGCAATATCGATGGTGCCCAAGTACCAGGACTCGTTGACGAAGAAGTCCAGCACGTAGAGTGCGTGGAGGGAAGTTAGGAGGATGAGCGATGGTTCGATATGGCCCAGGGTCTGATGTTGGTATGCCATGTTGGAGAAGTCGATGATTGTCCACACCATCATCCCCAGATGTCCGTTACTGAAGAGCTTGAAGTCAAAGTCTTTGCCCAGCCGAGGGTTCAGCTCAATGCCCATGTAAAAATCGTAGATCGCGAAACCTGGTGAGAAACAGAGTCATCAATACGCGGCGAAATTGTACCTATCAAAGGCGCAACTTACGGCTAAATTTGCAATCGTCCGGATGAGTCGGCCACACGTACGCCTTGATGAAGGCGAGCGTTGCTGCCAGAAAACCTCCATAGTTCATCGCTGCAACCAAGCCACTCCAGTTGCGCGGGATGAAGGCTGGGTCCAGAATGCCCAACCAAGAGAAGGCAAAAAAAGCGAGATGTGTGACGACCCATGCTGAAAGGCCGTTCAAACGGTATGTAAGAGCATGTCCGGCTGGTGTGTATTGTCCGGTGCGTACTTTTGCGGGCAAGCATTGGCTCAGCAGAGCTTGCCATGCTATCCAACAAGCGAGGGCGAGCGCGCCATTGACGGTCAGCCGGGGGCGGTGTTTGTCGAAAATCGTCCAAAACCCTTCACGGAATGCCGCGGCGGCAAAGGCACAGAACGATCCCTCGAACGCGGTCAGGACGATAAAGGCGATGGTTATTCCGAACGGTCCGATGAAGACGAGCGATGAGTTGCCCAGCGAGCTAAGCCAGGATTGGCCCGCACCCGCCCGGCCCCAGAGGTTGTCGACGTGTGTGGGGGAAGAGGTAGAGGATGGTCGTCGCATTTTCATAGGGTTTTGAGGTGCTAGAGGAGAACCATGAAGCGCCCGGGCGAATCACCGGTAAATGGTGGATGTGATGTAGTGCATACAGTAAAAAGTAGAACCCGAATGGCTAGCTGAATCCCCGTTGGTAGCCTTGTCTTACAGAGAACACTCTCGTGGACTCTGTTGCAGGCGGGTAGGTGTACGATGCAAAGAGAAAGATCCGTACTCTCAGACATGGCGCGCAATTTTCGTATGCGTGGCAGATCGACTGCTCGGGAAGGGCCTGCTGGGCAGCACCTCCAATCCGAGACACTCGGCCGGTGCCGAAATGGATCCGAGCTGGCAGCAGCACTGGCGTGCAAGGAAGGTGGGTAGCCGCAGCTGAGCTGCTTGACTCCATTGCATTTAGATATGGTGTCCAGTTTGATATGAATCTTTCAACTCCGTTGTCAAGCGGGCGAAGGCCAAGCACACGACAAGCCATCGGAAAGCACATAGTCTTATAAATTATTAGCCGATTAGTCCCAGCCCTTTTTGGTGTTTTACAATACCCACGTACTTTTGCGACCAACTCAGGGATGATCTGAGCGAATCCCGCGGTGTAGCTTCCCTTTACGTTGCGCGCACTCAGTGTTTTCCCTGCATCTTGAGGCCATAATCCCAGGCGGGCATTCCAACGTCGAGAAACCGCTTCACAAAACACAGTGACACGGTCAATGCGCGCCCAATGAGCACATGGCTTCTGATGGATGTTCGACTGCAACGTCGAAAACCTGGGCTTCCAGCTCGATTAAGCTTAGTTTTACCGACATGTGCGACGGTTTGATGAAGAGCACTGCTTGCGGCTTGAACGAGGCCGCCGCCATCGCGATTTTAGAGCGGGGTGATATTGGGAAGGTTTCCGCTCATCGGGTCCCAAGAAGACCTTGACTCGCAGCAACCGTGGGAGCATCTTACATATGCCAAAGTTCTGTCTTCTAAATCAGCGCAAATTGCGGAGCCCGATTTGGACTGCTGGCTGAGGAAAGCTACGATTTTTGTTCCGGCAAATTCTTGGCGGTGTGGTACCTGACTTTGGGCGGTGACGTTCAACGCCACCCGCACCCAGGAACCTGGTCCTCATCTCGGAAACCAAGAGTAAGGTATGCACGAGCCCGCGCTCCATCGTCGACCTTCGAATTTGTTCTAGATAGTTTTATCGAGGAAAAAATCTCCGCACAAGGAAAGAGATAAATGGTGGGACAGAGATCACTGAGGCCATGTGGTATCTGGCTGCGCATGTGCAAGGGCTGCAAGTTCGGTGAAAGGGAACTCCCGCCGGCCGCTGCGTACCTAGGTACTTCGTGGCCCTGTGGAACATGGAACCGGCCGGTGGGTGGGGCTTGGACCCTGCATCTTGGTTTCTACAGAAAAGGAGGATATCTCTGCGTTTCCAGCGCGAGGTTTGATATTTAGCAAGGGAAATCGAGGCAGCTCTGTGTTTTTGGGTGGCCTGAAATGTCTGGTACGGTCTTGGATGTGGTGAGGCAAATGACGCTAGGGACAATTGCAGCTTCCAAAGACGGCCCCTCCAACGCTAAAATTGCAGTGTTCGCCTCCAAGTTGCAGGCCCGCTAGGGCTTTGCGGGGGTGGAGGCGATCTGTTGCAACCCTGCACGGGTAAGCTTTTAAGCCGCAACACCAACACGAACCAACCGCGACCGCCTTCCACTGTCATCTGAACTCTCAAAACGCGCTGCGCGTTAATGAAAAGTGGAGAAATGGCTCCTGACAATCGGAGCCCCGGCAGTCACAATAGCATAGAGAATCAATTCACACAATAGGAATACCGGCCTGAGAAATTCGCACCCGTGCACTGACCAGGCTGAGAATGTTATTTATTCTTCTGCCTTTTCCAGTTTCCTGCAATAGTTCCTTCCTCTCCTCTCATCCCCATCACACTCATTTGGGCCCTCATTTTCAGCACTATCTCCAACCATCTCTCCAACCCTCGAGCTTCTCTTCCCGGCTTGGCACCTTCTGCTCGACTTGCTCGACACGCGAACTGTTGGACATTCTCCTCTCATTTCTTTCTACTGCCTCCCTCATCCTGCTCGGCGCGACCAAAGATGCGACTGACGACGCGACCGACCATTCGCTCAAGTAAGTCAGCCTTCAATCAATGCTCATCTCATGCCTTGCTCTCAAGCATCTGACTGACCACTTTTGCGACCGACAGATTTCCGACTGACCGACTTCAATCCACCTCTCGACTTCACCTCGCATCGACACACACACACTCGCCGCTTTGGGTGGTTGGTTGGGAGCTGCGGGGGCACACACACACATTTCCTTTTCCACACAGAAAAAAAAAATATGGAGGGCGGGAGGGTACACTCAGAAAGATGCCAGAAAGATGCAAGAAAAAAAAAACACTTGGGAGGGAGGAGGCAGCACACTGACGGCACACATACAAATACAAATACCAAGGAATACCATCTGGGGGCTCTCTGTGGAAACTGTGGCGGAGGATCTTTGCGCCTTCGGGCGCAGGACTCCGGGTGGCGGCGGGACCACAGTTTCTTCTCACATTGACGGCGCGACGCATGCGGCGGAAGGACCCAGGGCTTCTCCCTGGGCTCCTTCCGGGTGGTGGCGGGACCGCAACTGTCGTGGCGTCTTTGTGAGATAGGTAGCAATTAAATTATTTGACATCATGGTGTTTTGCCCGCGAGTGACCTCTCCCAAGTGACGTGTCGACTCTCTCTGCTCTTGTGGCTCTTGTTCCGGGTGTCATTTCTCTGCCATTCCAGACAAATCTTTCGCGCCTCAATTGTACCACGCTGTGTTGTCTCCATCCCCCATCATGGGCTGTCCGACATTCACGGTCGCACATCGAATCGCACATCAAGGTTGCGCAGCTGGTTTCCAGTCGAACCATCACAGCAGCCTTGAGTATGAGACAATTTCATCAACTACATGGCGGCAGGTCTGGGGTTCAGTGATGAGTCCACGAGCTTGTCGCGTCGAGCACCTGGATGATGCGCTCCCTTGCGTTATGGCGGACTTGGATTGCGCTACACCAGCTCAGCCGCGTCTCACTATCACCACCGTTTGGCATGCTTGCTCTGTTGTCTCGAACTGCGAGATGCGCCGGGATGCATGGCAAAAGACCACAGCAGAGTAATCCTTCCTGTCGCGAGGGCTGACTTGATCTGGACCGGCGCTACCTATGACTGGGGCCCCGGTCGCCATCCCGATGCGACAGCAGTTCGAACGGTGGTGTCGATGCGCCAAACGGTTTTGCGGCCGGACGGGGGCGATGGTGGAACTTGATGTCTGTCTTTGCCGCTGGACATTCAAGGTTGGGCGTAGGGCTTCGGTTGGGGGGTGTGGAGGAGACCTGCGCTTGTTCCCGACTGAGTGGTTGTCATCGTCGTCGCCTTCCCCGCTCAAATAAAAACGGGCGCCCTAGAGGCTAGAAAGGCTATGGAGCCGACGGTGATTTTGTGGACGAAACTTAAATCAACATCGAGGGCACGTGCAGCTTGCATTGGAAGGTCCTGCGGTTGCTAGTGCGGTCAGGAATGCCGAAGCCGACGAGGCTAGGAGCCGGAAACATTTCACCAGCAGCTTGCGCCGACACTGGCTCCTACTTCGCCTCCAGTTTTGCGCCCCTTTGGGATTTCATTGTTTCGGCGGGAGCATCGATCAGCGCATTGAGGACAGTTTTCCTGACCGCTGCATGACAAAGAAGCACGAGCATCGTGTTAGGGGCCACAAGGGAGTGAAAATGACATGATAACGTCAGCTCCCATAGAACAACAAAGCCCGAACAAGGTAAGGCTTGGATGACTCCTGGCATAGTGTATGATATCTAAGGCGTCTAATTTTGCTTCCGAACTTGCAGACCAAATGCCTAGTGTTGCTAAATGAGGTCCCGACCGTCGACCTCGCTGCTTGACCCCACATCAACGTCATTGGTGCTCCTTCGCCGACGTTTGACCAGTGCGCGCCTTCCGATGCGTGGAGCTTTGCATCCTGGCCCCCACCTCCCGCTAGGCTAGGTGCGAAACGGATGGTTATGGCCGCGAGAGTCCGAGATACACGACGGTGTAGGTCTCGAGACCGAACAAGCTGATGAACTCGAGCGCAACTCACCGCGCCGGGGATCAGATGTCTCGAAATTTTTATCTCAACCCCGCGCAGCTTGCGAATCAATCAGAAGTCACCACTGCCAACCTGCGGGTGGTGCTATAACCCCTTCGACGGCAACTCCTGGTGGGGCGATACCTATTATAACACCAAGAACTGGATCCGAGGGCTCACATACATGGCCGAACACGTATGTTCCCTCTGAAATTCTCCCGTCGAGCCCCAACTGACTCGCAAACAGGGAAAATCCTGGCCCGACCTCGCCTCCATGTCCCTCTGCAACGAGCTCCGCCAACCACTCACCAAATTCGAGCTCTACACCAAGTCCTACAACTGGGAAACATGGCACTCCCTCTCCCGCCTCGGCGCTGACGCCATCAAAGCCGCAAACCACAATTTCCTGATCTTCCTCTCGGGAATAGACTCCTCAACCAACTTCTCCGTCGTCGCTCAAGGCCTCCCCCTGACCCCTGGAACCGTGATCTTCAGCCCCGCCAGCTTCGGCAGCTACGCAGACAAGCTTGTCATTGAGATGCACAGCTACGACCCAGCACCAGACTGCACCGCCTTCGGGAAGAAGCTCTTCAATCTTGGCTTCCAGACTCTTGACGCCAGCGCAAAGAACATCCTGCCGCTAGTAATGACTGAGTTTGGGTTCCAACAGAGCAACCAGACGTACAAGAATGTCTATGCCACGTGCTTAGAGAAGTTTCTCCCGGTGCAGCGTGTGGGGTGGATGGTTTGGGTGCTTTCTGGGGGTTACTATGTGCGGGAGAGGGCGCAGGACTATGATGAAACTTGGGGGCTGCTGACGCATGATTGGTCTGGCTGGAGGGAGCCTGGGTATGTTGAGGAGGCGCTGAGGCCGATGGTTAATGCGAGTTTGGAGGTTAAAACTGCTGTGATGGATTCTGCGGCGTCTATGGGAGGGGTTGGTGGTGCTACCTTGGTTTGTTGGCTGGTTGTGATGGTGTTTGTTGGGATGGCTGTTCAATGAAAAGCAGGCATTTCTGTGTCGGGTGATGCATAATCTTGGAAGCATGAGCATTCCTCGCCTACGGTACTGGAGTCTGTTCAGACCTAGGTGGACGGGCACCTCGAATTTTCCCATGCGAACTTGCCTAACTGGCGGCTCGTTCGGCCCGCCGCATTCCATGCTCACTGGCACTCCACCGACTGCCATCTGCCAACTCCCCGTCACTTCCACACCACCCACGGTCACTAACCAAGCTGCTCCTACCTAACCCGGAACCCAGGCTCCACGCTCGGGCCAAGATCGGGATTTCTTTATCTAGCCTCCCCCCGCCCGCGCAAGCCTTCTACGGGTTTCACCTGGGTTGCTGCCTCTGATCAATCTCTCCATCTCATCAATCTCCCCAGTACCATTAATTTCATCAATCATCAATTTCCCATCACCACGCAGTCAAATCCAGCACTTTGTGGAAATATACTGCAATGGCACCAGTGGACTGGCGGGACCTGGAAGCAGCCTGGCCAACGTCTTTTGTGGGGAAGGGTGTCCTTGATCTGCCATCCCGGTCTCTGGTATTGAGCCGGCCTGTTTTCGAGCATGATGCAGAAAGACTGTTACAAGACCTCAGGGGAGAGGAATTTGGTTTTGACCGCACGTCAAAACCTTGAAGGTAGGTATTTATCCCTGCCCTCCCTCTACTTGGGCCATGATGCACCGAAGTCTAACTATTCCCTGTCCCAAGTGCGCCGAACAAGCACGCATGTGGACCCATTGTACATATAGTGGGAAGGTCGCAGTCTCTACGATTGGTGACATTCGCGGCCTGCTATCCCTTACCAGGCAAGGGTGTGGACCCCTCGAGGTAGAAATCCCCTTCCTATGCAAAGAATTCTGTTATTCTCACGGCAGTACTGACTAACTCCGGCTTCAGGTACTGTACGCGATGCCACTGCCGCTGGGCGAGGTGCCGGAGCTGCAGAAATTCACCCGAATATTCCGTGTCGTGCTGCTCCTCGATCATGAAGCTCAGCTCAACGCTTTAAAAGGCTACGACTTCGCCTGGGACATTTTCGTCAAGATCGATGTCGGCTCGAAAAGGGCTGGTCTGCCACTTGACTCGCCGCGTCTTAAGCAGTTTCTTGACCGCGCCGTAAAGTCAAAGCACGTGAATATTACTGGGCTCTACTCTCACGTGCGAGAGTCGTACGACTGCACAACGCCCGATGAAGCGTGCGATGTCCTGCATCAGGAATTGAACTCGCTTCTGAAGGCATCGGAATTGTTGCCACCGAGTACTAGACTCATCCTTTCGTTTGGCTCTACCCTGATGGCACATGTGGCCAAATACATTCGGGATTTGTTAGTGACGCGGCCGGGTTTGAGCTGGGAACTCCACGCAGGTAAGCTATCCGTCGACATCAAATGCAGACGCCTACAACGCTGAACTAACTTCACGCGGTATAGGAAGCTACATTGCAAACGACTTGAACCAAGTGGCCATGGGCTCCGTAAAGCTCGAAGACATAGCCGTTCGTGTCGTCGCTGAGGTCTGCAGTGTCTACCCAGAGCGAAATGAAGCTCTTATCAACGCCGGTATCCTAGCTCTGTCCAAGGCAACGTCTAAGCACCATGGATACGGCTTGGTTGTCGATAAACCAGGGTGGCATGTGCGGGACATCAGCCAAGAGCATGGTATCATCTCCTGGAACGGTGAAAATGGTGCAGGAAGCGTTGAGGAGACGTTCAAGGTTGGCGACAAGATACTGCTGTACGTGCCTAACTCGGGGATTACAGCGGGGGCGCACCCATTGTAGTACGTGGTGGACAAGAATGATGTGGTTACTGACGTGTGGCGCCCCTGGAAATGGCGGTGATAAGGGTTGTTTCAGCTCGGGAAGATCTCCTTCGGCCGCCACTGATCGAAGGAAATCTTACTACTTCTCTGTATGTTAAAGTATCCTGTCATTCGGTTAGCGATATGGTGGTACTTGGCTCTAGGCCTGGCTGTTAGGAAAATAAGAAGTGTAATTAAATAGCGGTTAATTATAAGAACGTCTCTTTGCACTACGTCCTCCACCTCACTTACACTATTATCTCACCTCAGGCACGCACAGTCCTATCGGCAAACCTCACGGCTGGGACGGCAAGGCCTAGGACATTACGCAATAGCATTATACAACACACTATACCTGCATTACGAGAGCCCTTACCTGCATTTCAGGGGTCTGGCGTGGATTGGAATGGGCATTTTGAGAATACGGTATTATTAATAGCCTATGATATAAAGATCTAGGTCTTGTGGTTGGGGTTGTTTGTCAAATTATAGTACAAGTGAAACGGAGGGAGGCCGTAGTGCAAGGAGCCATTCTCAATTATCAACGTACCTGACACAAAGGCGAGGGATGTTTGGCAGGTCTGCATAAAGAGCATCTGATTTTAATCCAAACAACAGCTTCATCTAAGGAGAACAAATACCTTATCCAACGGGACGCCCCGCCGTGTAAAATGACAACTAATAAGGGCAGTGGCCACAATACCCGCAATCGTCCGCCGAGCAGGCCGTAAAGTCCTTCTCGGACCCCTCATCCCAACTCAAACCGTCATCACTCCCCGGCCCATCCCAGTCCTTTTCGCAGTACGCGTCACTTGCAGCATCACACGAACTCTCCCAGCGAGCTCGGACTTCCGATGAAAGGATATCACCCGCATCCGGGAGTTTCTCCCTGACCTCTAGCTCTCCCACCACGTGGAAGCGGAGCTCGAACTTTGCCGAGGGCGTCGATGATACTAAATAGACAACACGGTGGATCAGAGCGGCAAGCTTCGCGAGATCTGTCGCATGGCTTCTCTCCCAGGCCTTGACGTGCTCACGGACATCTTTGATCTGAATCTCGTTCGGAGCAAAGTAGCCGCTTTTGTGGAAGGCGAGAATGAAATGGGGAATCTGGGTTACCCAGAGCCGCGGGAGCTCATCGGCAAGATAGTCCTTCTTCAGCTTGGTGAAGATGCTTCTGGTCTTGAGGTCGAAGACGTGGCTCTGATCGATGGGGCTTCCCGCGGTCTCAACTTTGAGGGTGGTGGATGGGTTGGATGGTGCTTTTGTGTTGTGAGATGGGACGGAGATGTTAGAGAGGCCGTTTATCACGTCTTCGAGGGAGGGGGGTTTCTTGTTTGTGCTGGCAAGATTCGCAGGGGAGCGGCGAGGCAACGCGGTGGCGGGGCTGATGTATCCGTCTGCCCCGAAGCGCACGACGAAATCTAGCTCCCCGAACGAGTAGCGCAGGAGCCTATTGTGTGAGGACGAGCTCTTGACCTCCGGCTCCCATGTGGTGTACGCCTCGGGAAAGGTGTGACCGTATCCGCGGACGTCGGGGATCAGCTCCGTTGGAGAGTTCTCGCGACGGATGAAGAAGACGGTATTCCCGACCTTCTCCACCAAGATTCGGAACGGCTTGTTCTCCGCATTGCCGCGCACGAACCGAAGAAGGTTGCCTATTGTGCTGCTGCATGCCATGACGTCGGTCTTGGAAGGGAGGTCGGGGTCGACATCGAGGCATGCGACGACGCCTGGCTCGATGGGGTGCTTGGGGTAGCGCGCGGCATTCCCGTCGCGGAAGTAATTGTCGTTGTCCTGGCTGAGTTGAGGGGCGGTCGATGGTGGCATCCACAAAGGGGGTTTGCCTGAGCACAGCTATGTCAGAAGACTCTTCAGATGGAAGGGCTCCGGTAAGAGGATGGGGTTTAGGCCCGACGCACCAGGGACCAAGATCGTGGGTTCGACCCCTTTCTTGTCGAGCCAGTTGTACGACGTGAGAAGCTGGACGTCTCGAATTGTCGCCGAGTCAACAAATTTCTTGGACGGCACAGCGAGGTCTTCGGCTTTGAGGGTTTGGAGGAGGGGCCCAAATGGAGGCGGCGGGGCTTGAGGTGTCGAGTTTGCGACCGATGGGGCCCTCTGCGCGGCGAAGTTCGAACGGTAGGGCGCCCGAGACTTGCTAGACCAATAGGAAGACATGGTAAATGATGGGCTCTGAGTCGGGGAAGGCACGCTGCGCAGATCCCGTCAGACGGGATCTCGGGGATCGATCGAACTGTTCGTAGAAGGAACGGGCAGATTTGAGAGTATTGGGGACTGTCTGTCATCAGATCTCTTCATTCCCCCGCTGGCCTAAGTACGTTGGGTGGCAATGTTGCACCCCGGGCTTTCGTTCCTTTCGGTGCATTGCATTCAATCTGTTACAACTGAGGCCCACGGCATGTTATCGATGCAGCTGGCCAATGGCGCAGCTTGAAGCGAGTGCTCGTTGGTGAACGGGATTTGGGCCGCACAGCTCCGGCCTCTACCCAGCTGCCAAGTTGAAAGCAAACAAATATCGAGATTTCGGCTCCCGTCTGACGAGACTGGGTCTACCCCACTGGTCGCCCTGTTTTCCGCGTTTGTTTCCGTGTGGTGTTCCCCCCTCCAGCCTGGACTGTGTGCATCCACTCCATTGCACCGACGCGATGAGGCCTACGATGAGCCAGGCAGAGGCTGCTCATTCGCTGAAGATACGGCAGCCAGACTGTTTCCATTGGTGCTTGGCGCCGTTCGAGGGGCATACACGGTTACACCAAGCTGCCCGGTTCGGAATCCGACAGGCTGTGAATCGCAGACGCCAATTACGAGCGCTGGCCAAAGATGCCTACCAAAAACCCCTCCAGAGCGTTACCGCAGCCCAAAGGTAGCCGAGTCGCTCATAGTTGTCTTTGAGACAGCACGTGCCTTGATGGTGCAAACTACTTTACATCGCAACACCCCGTCGCCTACATTATGGGAGGCTCGGAACATCAACTTGAACTTGAAGTAACAGCTTGCAGCTCCTGACAACCAACAATATCAGTATTCGCCTCATACTACGGCCGATTCTCTCCACAAACGTTTTGTCACCATGGCCTCCGACCAGCGTGCTGACCGTCTCCGCAAGACGTTCCGGAACGTTCTCTCTGGCGGCCAACAAGTCAAGTCAACGCTCAATGCTCAGCACTTCCTGGAAGCAATTCGCGCTGAGCAACCCCCGGGTTCGTGCATCGAGCGTCTTGTGTCCAGCAAAAAGGGCCTCGATTCCCTCAGGGATGCAATCCGGATGGACGTTTCTGAGTCGTTCATTTTATCACATACCTTGCCATTTCTCGACTATCTGTCGGATCCCACGATCAAGACCCTCGTCGATGGCCAGCTCCTGCGAATGGTTCTCGAGGTGATTGCAAACCCGCCCACTGTCTGGAATGCTGCCTTGAATATGTTTCGCAACCGAAAGATGGCCGAGGATCTTGTCACACCGTTTGCCTGGCTGGCTTTCGAGCTACTCTCCCTCCCTTTGAGGTCCGAGATCGATGTACTTGAGGATGTTCAGGCAATATCGGAACGAATTATTGGAGCCCAGCAACATGAAACTAGAGAATTCGGCTACAAGATCCAGAGAGTCCTCCAGGCTCGATGTTCACCCCTTCAATCCGCCGTAGACGGACCGGGCGGCCGCCACGACAATGATCATGAGAATTACCGGAATATTCGAATTTATCCCACAACAGACGAGTTTCTCTCTTCTCGCCGCTCGTTCTACCTTACCGCCCAAGAGGTGCTTGAGACCGGCGCGGAAACACGCGTGGGAGTCCACCTGGCCAACCAATTCCGCCTCTTGAGGGAGGACATGGTCGCCGAGCTACGGGAGGACCATCAAGTCGCTACAGGTGTCAAGAAAGGCAAGCGATCATCGCTGGTTCTGGGACGACTGCGCCCTGTTGGCCTTGATTTTGGGGGCGAGGACGACGGGCGATTCAGAAAGCCCTACAAAAAATGCACACTCCTGCTCCAATGTTTCGACGGCCTCCAAATTCTGCAGAAGAAAGAGATCGATGGCAGAAAGAAATACCTCAAGGATAAGCCTCAGTTTCTCAGACATCAAGCCTTTGGGGTTTTGTGTCGGGGCAATGAGATCATCGCTTTCGCCTTCGTCGACCGGGATATCGAACGTCTCGCCAAGGACCCCGCCATCCTATCCCTCCAGTTCACCGACAGCTATGGGCTTCGAAACGCGCTACTTTCACTGAGTCTTCCCAACTCCATGAGCGTTCAATTTGCCCTGGTTGATACTGCGGTGTTTGCTTACGAGCCTGTGTTGGTTGGACTCCAGGGGCTCACTGACTTGCCATTGCAGCAGGTGCTCGTGAGCCCCACTTCTGCCGATTCAGTTCCGGAAGTGTACCAAACACCGAAGTTGAAAAGGATCATTGACAAACTGAAGCCAAGTCTTGCTGTTCCGCTTGCACATGATGACTCTGTCCAGTTGCAGGTGTCTGCCACCAAGAACATCACAGTCGATCGATCTCAGCACGAGGCTCTCTTCCACGCTTTAACCTCTTCCCTAAGCCTCATTCAAGGACCCCCAGGTGCGTTGACATCGCAATGTTGTTGAGAATATTACCTTGCACTGTACATTTCGGAGGGATGTTTTCTGTTTGTTTGAACAAGGACTAATACCGATTACAGGAACCGGAAAGTCCTTCATCGGTGCCATTATTGCGAAGCTATTGTTCGACTCTGGAAAGCGCATTCTGGTGGTCAGCTACACGAATCACGCCCTCGACCAGTTCCTCGAGGATCTTCTCAATGAAGAAATTCCGGCAAATGACATTCTTCGCATTGGCGCTAAGGCGAAATGCACCCCGAAGACCCTGCCACTCCTTCTCTCTGAGCAAAAAGGCGGCTATAAGCGGTCTCATTCTGCTTGGGAGATCATCGACCAGTTGAGATGCCGGGCAGACGTATTGGCTCTGCAGACGATAAAGGCGTTCAGAGATTGTCGCCAGTTTTTGCTTAAGTGGGAGGCCCTGTCCGAGTATCTGGAATTCTCCGACGAGGATAGCAATTTCTATGAAGCCTTTCAAATGCCTACAAGTAACGACAATTGGCAACTCGCGGGAAACCGAAACCAGAAGGTCGGGCCTGACTACCTTTACACGCAGTGGATGAAAGGGCGAAATCCCGGCGTTTACGGGAAGAATTTCTCTGCGGCATCAAAGGTCATTTGGGCGATGTCCCAAAAGGAACGACAGGGGCATCTGGAGCGATGGACAAGGTCACTGGTTGGAGAACGGCTCGACCTGCTTGAGAAACACGCCTCCCGGTTCAACGGTATCCAGGACGACATTACCGACCAGTTCAGCGAAGCTGATGCCTCCACGATGTCCCAAAAACGGATTATTGGCTGCACTACCACTGGGGCGGCGAAGTACTCCAAGCTGATTCGCGCCGCCAAACCTGACGTCGTTCTCGTTGAAGAAGCCGGAGAAATTTTGGAGAGTCATATTTTGACCGCCCTCGCACCGTCAGTCCAGCAGCTAATCTTGATCGGAGACCACAAACAGCTACGACCAAAAATCAACAACTACGCCCTTTCTGTCGAGAGGGGAGATGGCTTCGACCTCAACCGTTCCCTCTTCGAGCGCCTGATCATGCAGGGCGCAAGCCACAAGACTCTCCATAAACAGCACAGGATGGCCCCAGAAATATCCAGGTTTCCCCGCGAGCTGACATACCCTGGACTTGTTGACGGTCCCAAGACCGGCGGAAGGCAGCTAATCCGCGGTCTGCGAGACCGAGTGGTTTTCATCAACCATGGGAAGCCGGAAGCATCTGACCAAGCGCTCTCAGAGCGACGGGACCCAGGCGTGAAGGAGAGTAAGCAGAATCCCTTTGAAGCTGATATGGTCTTACGATGCATCAAGTATTTCGGACAGCAGGGGTACGCCTCCCACAACATCGTCATCTTGACGCCGTACCTCGGGCAGCTTCGACTGATACAAGACCTGCTGCGCGAGAATGAGCACGATCCAGAGCTCAGCGAAATGGACAAGCGAGATCTCATTCGAGCTGGTCTCCTCAGCGAAGCTGCTGCAATTGTCGACAGAAAGCCACTCAGAATTTCGACCATAGGTGCGTTGCAATGCGACAATTCTAGCTGCAAGAAGCTGACAACACACAGACAACTATCAAGGCGAAGAGAGCGACATTGTCATTGCTTCCTTGACTCGAAGCAACGCATCCGGAGATATCGGCTTCATGTCCGCCCCCGAGCGATTGAACGTCCTCATCACCAGGGCTCGGAATTGCCTTGTCCTAATTGGAAATATGGAGACCTTCATCAAGAGCAAGAAAGGAATCACAACTTGGCACCCTTTCTTTGAGATTCTCAAGACACATGGGCATCTCTACGACGGGCTACCCGTGAAGTGTGAGAAACACCCTGAGAGGACCGCCCTTCTAAGAGAGCCGATAGACTTCGACAAGGCAAGCCCGGACGGCGGGTGCACAGAGCCATGGTACGTATGAGCTATTCTCCGAGTCGCTTCAGGCGATTCTAACTCTGGTATAGCAACGCACTTTTGAAGTGTGGCGCCCACAAATGCAAGTCCAAGTGCCACCGAGTCACGGACCACAGCCAAGCTCAATGCAATCAACCTGTCTACAAGGTGTGTGACCGCCAACACAAAACACGGGTGGTGTGTAGCCGGAGCGCAGACGGCTGCAGGAAATGCATCCAAGAGGACAGGGACCATGAACGCCGGATCAAGAGAGATCTCCAACTCGAAGAGCAACGCCAGAAACGTCAAGAATCATATGCTAGAGAGCTCCAGGAGCTGGATGATGAGATTGATCATGAACGTCGACTAGCGAAGTATAAAGTCGAGGAGGAAGACCAGAAGAAGACACTCGAGCAGCGCCGCGTGGACCTCGGTTCTATGAAAGAGACGCAAAAGCGAATTCAGGAGCAGGAGAAGCGGAAGGAGATCCTGGCTGCTAAAGTCGCCTTGAAAGCAAGCAAGGAGGCAGCGCGGAAGTCGACGGGAGTTCCGGAGCCTTCATCCGATGCAGGGTTCGATGCCCCAGAAGACGCAAGATCAGAATGGGAGCAACTCAAGAAACTCGAAGGAGCCAGAAGCGACCCCTTGGATGAATTGATGCGAATGATTGGGCTCGAAGATGTCAAGCAGGAATTTCTGTCTATCAAGTCAAGGGTAGACCTCACCACACGGCAAAATACTTCATTGGCGACCGATCGTTTCAGCTGCTCAATGCTGGGGAATCCCGGCACCGGTAAGCTTCCACCCTATTGTCCCCGACAATATGCTTCAAACCGCTCACAATTCATCGTCTAGGCAAAACCACCGTTGCGAGAATCTATGCCAAGTTTCTCACCGAGGTCGGCGTAATTCCTGGTACGTGTTTCAAGGAGACCACCGGGGCAAGCCTGGCGAACATTGGAGTCTCTGGATGCAAAAAGCTCATCGAGGAAATTTTGAATGAGGGGGGCGGGGTCCTGTTTCTCGACGAGGCTTACCAACTGACCTCTGGCAACAACATGGGCGGCGGAGCTGTACTTGACCACCTTCTCACCGAGGTCGAGAACCTCCGCGGCAAAGTTGTGTTTGTCCTTGCTGGATACAACAAGCAGATGGAAAGCTTCTTCGCACACAATCCTGGCTTGCCAAGCCGCTTCCCAATTCAGATGGATTTTGCGGACTACTCCGATGATGAGCTTCGTCGAATGTTGGAGCTCAAAGTCAACGGTAGGTTCAACGGACTAATGGACTGCGACGGCGGACTCCACGGTCTCTACTGCAGAATCATCGCCAGACGAGTTGGGTATGGCCGCGGAAAGGACGGGTTTGGTAACGCCAGGACTGTGGAGAACACACTCAGCGGCATATACAGGCGGCAGGCAGACCGCCTGCGGCGCGAGCGTAAGGCCGGCAACAAACCAGACGACATGTTTTTGACCAAGGAAGACTTGATTGGTCCAGAGCCAACAAATGCCCTCACAGCCTGCGCGGCGTGGAAGAAGCTTCAAGAGTTGACAGGCCTGAATGCAGTCAAGGAAGCGGTGAGTGCTCTTGTCGACAGCATCCAGGAAAACTACAAGCGAGAACTTGCGGAGCACCCCCCGATCCAGTACTCTCTCAACAAAGTCTTTCTTGGGAACCCTGGGACAGGAAAGACTACCGTTGCGAAGCTGTATGGTCAGATTCTCGTCGCCCTCGGCTTGCTGTCGAGGGGTGAAGGTTAGTGTTGCCTCCTTGCGCTGATTCTCTTGCTCCACGCCCGTGAATATCTGCTAACACTTCAGCAGTTGTTGTCAAAAACCCCTCGGACTTTGTCGGTGCTGCCCTCGGTCAGTCAGAGCAAAATACGAAGGGAATTCTCGCCTCGGCCATCGGAAAAGTTTTGGTCATTGACGAAGCCTACGGTTTGTATGGGGGTGGCGATAATCAGGGCAGCAGCTCAGATCCCTACAAGACCGCGGTCATCGACACAATTGTTGCCGAGGTCCAAAGTGTACCGGGAGATGATCGATGCGTACTACTGCTCGGGTACAAGGATCAAATGGAGACGATGTTCCAGAACGTCAACCCAGGGCTCAGTCGCCGGTTCCCGATAGCCTCTGGATTTGTCTTTGACGATTTCACCCAAGAGGAGCTTCGCAAAATACTAGACCTCAAGCTCAAGCAGCAGGGGTACCAAGCAACCGAACAAGCGGCACGAGTGGCGATGGAAATGCTTGACCGAGCTCGAAACCGGCCCAACTTCGGCAACGCCGGGGAAATCGACATTCTGCTGGATGCGACAAAGGCCCGTCACCAAAAGCGGATCTCACGGAACAGAGGCCCGAAGGGCACAGAGCAATCAAACAGCTTGCTCGAGCCTCGTGACTTCGACGAAAACTTTGACCGCGCTGAAAGATCTGACACAAACATCGGAGTCCTCTTCCGCGACACCGTTGGCTCAGAGCAGATCGTCGGGCTCCTGGAAAGCTACCAAGAAACAGTGCGGACGATGAAGTCTCTCGACATGGATCCAAAGGAGAATATCCCCTTCAATTTCCTATTCCGTGGCCCCCCAGGAACTGGCAAGACAACAACTGCGAAGAAGATGGGCAAGGTATTCTACGACATGGGCTTCCTTGCAACCGCTGAAGTCGAGGAGTGCTCTGCGACGGATCTGATCGGGCAGTACGTTGGGCAAACCGGGCCGAAAGTCCAGAAACTTCTGGACAAGGCTCTGGGCAGGGTCCTTTTCGTCGACGAGGCGTACCGTTTGGCCGAGGGTCACTTCGCCAAGGAGGCTATGGATGAGCTAGTTGACTCGGTCACGAAGGCTAGGTACTATAAGAAGCTGATCATTATTCTGGCTGGATACGACGCCGACATCAATCGACTCATGTCGGTCAACGCAGGCTTGACTTCTCGGTTCCCGGCAGTGATCAACTTCAGGCCATTGACCCCAGAGGAGTGCTTCTCTCTTTTGCTACAGTTACTTCAGAAACAAAGGGCCTCTATCCAGTCTAAAGGCAAGGACTTCGATTTGACGTGTCTGGAGTCACCAACTGGCGTCTTTAGGCAGCGAATGATCTCAGATTTTGGAGAACTTGCGGCACAGGACAACTGGGCCAGCGCACGAGACGTGCAGTGTCTTGCCAAGGAGATCTTCAACAAGGTGTTGCGCTCCAAGGTGGGCCTTGCGCAGGGACGGCTTGTTCTCGATGAGCAGACTAGCAACGCGGAGCTTGAAACGATGCTGAACGAGCGGAAGTCACGCAGTCAGTCTGCTACCACAGCCGATTTGCCAGGGCCACTGCAGCAACCGCTCCGACAGGACCCCCCAGCACCGCTCCCGCCCAGGATCACTCGGTCAACTGCGACGGTGATCAAGACCCAGGGGGCTGAACCCCAAGAGGCACCCCCGGAGGCGGAGGAAGAAACTCAAGCGAGTCACGAGAAGGAGAAGCAGGACTCGCGCCACTTACACGATGCTCAACGAGATGCCGGCGTCAGCGACGAGGTCTGGGAACAGCTGCAACAAGATCGAAGGGCAGAAGAGGAGCGCGAAGAGGAGTACCAGCGACTCAAAGAGGAGGCACGAAAGGCGTCGGATGCTGCGAGAGAGCGCATTGTCAAACGGCTGGCTGAAGAAGAGATGCGGAGAAGGGAAGAGGAGGAGCGGAAGAGGAAACTAGCGGCGCTGGGGATCTGTCCTGCCGGGTACCAGTGGATCAAAGAGAGCAGTGGCGGGTATCGGTGTGCGGGGGGATCACATTACTTGTCTGACGCGGATTTGGAGAGGGCGTGATGCGCTGGCTGTTTTGGATGGGGAGATTGGCGCGATGTGTAGTGTGATGGAGTGACCACGAGGGAGTCTTTCTTATCCGTGCGTGCGAGAATGCGTTGTGAGAATCGTCACCCAGCTTTGTTCCGCAATATCGATGTGTGGCTTCTCTTATTACAGACCTTAACTGCATTCTGGAAGAAGTCTTTAAATTGAGATGGAATAACTAAAGCCGTGGCCTGCTTTAATAATAACAAGGCATCTTCCGAACTGGCAAAAGGAGAGGCGGCAGCAAGGAGGTGAATTGATGGGGAGGGCTGCAGTCAAAAAACCCCAAGAAGCGAGTCACGATGGGAAATATTCTCGAATGCCTTGGGCAGTCTTGATAATTCTTCGAACATGAGCCAGATCAGGCAGGAAGGAACCACGAAATTCGAGCGATCGGCTCCGCTCAGCACAGGGATGACAGCTGTATACACCTGGCACAGCTGCATCGACAAATGATTAGCGGAAAGGCACGGGCCCAGGTTTTGGGCTCGGTTTGAACGCGTCCGCCAAGTACAGCGTCACGCTAGCGGCACATTACTACGAGGATCCCCTGGTGGTGGGCCTGGTGGTTCCGGAGGTCCGCCCTCTGGTTTTTAGCTAGGTGGGAATGCCACGGGTACGGCCACGGGAAGTGGAACTGGCGCTGGAGGCACAGCCGGGCAGACTTCCTCGCCTGTCAACAGTCTTGTGCCATCAAGGGCTGCGAATGGGAGGGGGGGAATGATTGGGTGGCGCCGCTGAGTTGACGCCTACTATTATTTGGGCTGCCTCAGACAAAAAAGGGGCTGCAAAAAGGGGCAAAAACATACAACACCAGGGATTCGCTGGTCGTCACCGACCCAACTCCTAGTCTGGACCTATCTGGAGGAGTGCTACGTATTGAAACACAACAGTTATCCATCCAGTGTCTCCCTTGCATCCTCAAACTCATCATCGCTTTCTTCCCCATCAAGGCACTTTACATCATCCTCTTCAGCCGGCTTACCCCCCCAAAAGCCCTCCTCCATACTCGCCATCAACGCTTCGAACGCCACCTCCAACTCCTTCTCTGGCTTCCTTTCCCGAAATATCATGGTTGCCGTCTTTCCGCTTCGGTCACTCTTCCCAGGGTCAATGACACGTACATTGGCCGCCTGAAACACTTGCATCATGTCCACTTCGCCATCTCTTGCCAGATAATGCAGCAACGTCCTTCCTTCTTTACTCACGGTGCTCAAATCACAACCTCTCCGTATCAGCAGCTCAGCCTTGTCGCTCCACCCCTGAAATATCGCCTCTGCAAGAGCGGTATCCCCTTCCCAATCGGCATGATCAATATCTGCGCCGTGGTCAACCAGCCACTCCACTGCAGCCAGCGTCCCTTGCGTGATGGCATGGCTCAGCGACTGCCATCCGAAGTTCGTATCCGCATTCACATCCGCGCCATACCGCAGAAGCAACGACAGCAGCTTCGAGGGGTCCTCGACGGGACATGTCGCCGCGCAGCAGAGAGCATGCCACTTGTGCCGCTCTCTTGCATCGACAGACGCTCCGGCTTCGAGTAAGATCTTGACGGCTTCGTAGTCCCCTTTGAGACACGCGCGGTGAAGGGCTGTGGTGCGGCGGCCTCCGTTGATGGCTTCAATGTCGGCGCCGTAGGCGATCAGGAGACGCATAGCGGCGTGGTCGCCACGGTGGACGGCGATGTCGAGGGGGGTTAGCCGAGCTAGACCGTGCGAGTTGACATGCTTGCGGTAGGAAGGGTTGTTCTCCAGAGCGTCGGCTAGGTCCATGTGGAGGTTGCCCATGACGATTTGGTGGACGGGGGAGAAATCCATGTCATCGATGTAGCTGGAGATGGGCAGCAGCTCAGCGAGCGCCTCGGCGCCGTTGGTTCCGTTGAGATACCAGATAAAACCGACGCTGAGCGGACTGCCTTGATCATTAGGGGCTTCTTGGTAGGGGTCGGAGCCGGCTTGGACGAGGAGGCGTACCATGTCGATGTTGCGGCATCCGATGGCTAGGGTTAAGGGGGAGAGCCCAGGGGTGCCGATGATGTCGTTGACCGAGGCGAGGCCTTCGACGAGGAGATTCTTGACGCCTTCGATGTCGTGGTGCTGGACGCGGCCGAAGATGCTCTGGGGGTGGATCTCCTCGCCTGGGATTTGGTTTTGCACGCGGATCACCAGCTGTGGGCTTCCGTGGAGGTTGGACGAGTAGAACATGTAGAGTGTTGCGCGGATCAGCCAGTCAGGGAGGGCGTAGGTAATGCGTATGTTGCGACGGGATGGTTGACGCGAATGGCACCCACGGGATGTGCATTTTTGGATGCTTTGGCTGTGGTGAACGGCGATACTACCAAGCAAATGTTTTGGAGAGGACATTCGCCAGGCGAAGGTTGTTGACATATGACATGCACAGCGGCAGGTTTCAACGCATCTGAACCCTTGATGGCGTGTTACACGGGGTGGGCCAAGTTGCCCCTTTTCAGGTGGTACCAGTGGCTGGTGTATTTGGTGCTGATCAACCAGTGTCTGCTGTAGGTTGAACTGAAAATTGACCTGTGCTTTTGTCGGCTTGGCAAACTGAGCTTCTAGTGTGTCGAGCCGGCGATCGAGATGCGACGTGACATGGGAAGTGATGACCTTGCCCAGCTCGGAAGTTTGACTGTTTTGGTGTGCCTGGAGGGCGCTGTCGATGTCGATTCTCATCCTGTCGGTGGATGATTTCAAGGAGAGATGGATCTCGGCCAAGACTGGTCTGGTTGCGGTGTCACTAGACAGGAAAGCAGAAAAGTGCCCAGGTGTGGAATGGTGGTACTTACATGTTTTGAACAATGAGCAGCCGACAAACATCGGATGTGATGGTCCGCAGTTCGCTCCTCCACTTGGCCACCTTCTTGGTACTAGCCATCCAGACCATTTTTCTCCGTTTTCCAATGTCAGGGAGCCCAGTCATGGCGGAAGGTTTGACCAAGCTGTCAATGAACTGATCAATCCTCTCCAGAATGACCATGCTGTCGTTGACCAGGAGCTCCAACTCGCTTGTTGATGCATGCGACTCGGTCATCCTTTGGAAGCCACGTTGGACGGAGTAGAGCGCCTCGATTCCTTCTTGAGTCTCCCCCAAGAAGCGGTGCGTTCTTGAAAGCTCCTCGCGCAGTCGATGGAGATCTGCCGGGGCGTCTTTCCAGGCTGCGAACAAGGTCCACAGCTTGGAGCTGGCCCGAAGGGCAACATCAGAAATGCCAACAGCGGCGCCAACGACCTCCATGGTGCGTTTTTTTGTCGAATTAGCGGGGATGAGGGGATCCTGTTGCAGTGCGGTACTTTCGCGAATTGAAGAGGAAAGTGCGTCTTCACCCAGACTCCCGTCACACTACCTACCTACCAAAGAGACCGAGAATTCCTTCAACCCTCGGGTAAAAACTCCTTTCGGCAATCCCATCTTGGCGATTGGCGGCACAGTTTAGATGCCGCACTTGCGCAGGGGAAGGGCCAATGGGGTGGTCCACAGATGCACCAAGAAGTCAGTGCTGGTGGGAAGACACTTTCGTGCAGGAGCTGCGCCGCAGACGGACATAACCCGGTGCCGCTGCGACCGCTATGACATGGAATTTTTGCTCTGGATCAATGCCATGGTCTACGCCGCCGAGGTGCCGACGCTTTGTTAAATACCAAGACTTGTAGCCGATCACAGGGATATCATTCTTGGGTGGTGCGTACCTACACAGTATGTACTGCCCAGTCGGCACCCTACTCCCTAATCCCCAACCGTATAACCAACTTCTTCGGCTTCCTGACCCAGCCACCCTCCAGTTCATAGCCACCATCCCCTTCCAAGGTCATGTCATACCGGTTGACTGCCCAAGTTCTTCCCCAGACAGATCCGGGCCCCAGCTCCAAAGTTCAGATCCACCACAGTCCTCTGCTCACACAGCCGGGCGTTCCAAGCGTCCGTCTTCGCGTTTTAAGTGCAATGCTGGCTGCCGACACGCGTTGATCTCTTATGATGCAAAATGGAGAATCACAGCATTGAAATAATGCATAATGACATGAATCCGTTTCTTGGGAATTACTACGTCATCTCGACACTCCAGCCACGCACATGGACCCACATTCGACCCTCGACGATATCGACAGACAAAATGCATGTTGCGGTCCATCTGCGGTTCCAGCGCCAGGGCCGCGCCCGTCGTGTAGTATTTTTTCACGGGCCGCTTCATCAGCGCATGCGGGTCGTGGTCGGGCTGGCCAAACAGCGTGTAGTGGATTTTGCCGTCGACAACAGCGCACTCGCCTATTCCCTTCTTCCCAACAAGTGGCTGTCGTCCAAAAGCTCTAGAGATGCTTCCACCCGGCTGGCATGCCGGATCGAGGGCGGATTAGACGGCAGCACCGGACACCCATGGCGTATTGGATCCCGGTGCCGCCATCGCTGGAAAATTTCGTGTGATCGGTGCCGCAGCGTGGCCTTGGTGAGGTTCCGGGGCAGCGGTCCGAATCATGCCGTGACAAGACCCGGCGTGTGTGGCTTTGTCTGCACACAGTTGGCATCGCCGGCTGCACTTGGGGCTTGCAACTCACTCTTCCATCCGGCGATCTATGGGCAGCCCCCCGCCCAGGTAAAAGGTGCAGCAGTTGGACCAGCCGCACGTTGCGAGTCCCACTGGCGAATGTCCCAACATTCACTCACTATTCGTCTTGAGTTGGTCCAAGTCGGCATGAGGAAGAGAAAACAGACGAGCCCTTATCAAAAGGGGTTTGCTGTTGTGACCATTCGTGTTATGTGAGACAAATCTGGGCACACGAGATTTCCTTTTTCGTACTTTGCGCACATGACATTGCTCACCCTAGCTCAGACTCGGCTCAGTCCCTGCTCAGGGTTTGCTCGCTCACCGCTGCTCACCTAATTATCATTTTCGGCAGACTGCGCCGCAGCATACTGAACTGCTTCAACTCTAGCCGAGTGGGCCTAGAACTAGTCCCATATTTGAAAACCAGTGGTCTTGGCTTTCCTTTTACGTTTTCGAATTACTTACCTGAACGCTAGAGAGGCAAACTGGAAAAGGACTCTTTTACGTGCAGAGGTCTCTTCCCTGCGCAAAGCTAATGAGGAGCTTAGTAAGAGACGCAGAGCTAAAAAATAAATAAATACGTGTTCGGATTGGAGGGTCACTTACTATACAAGATGCACAGGATCAGATGGCTGTGTGTGGGAGAGCAGATAACCCAAGCAATACGACAGAATGGTGGTGGTGACAGGGGCGTCTCGTACGAAGATTCGGTGCTGTGGTGTGTGCGGCAAGCCTGACCATAATGTACGCACGTGCAAGGACGCTGCAGAATCGTCTGATTCATCTGTTTCTAATTAAGTTATTGTTATCTCCTAGTGTTGTAGTTGTATAATTGAGGACAGTTGTGGTAGGGTAGGGAAAAGCGTTGCGCGCTCATCACGCACGTTATAGCTTTAAATAACCGGCTCCTTTTCCTCTATACGCACTATTGTTGTTTTGAGGCTCAAGGTTGCAATTTGTTACATTGAGAAAACACTGGGGCTCAATTAGTTCAAGCCTAGGCAGACCCTAGTAGTAGTGTTAAAGTCCCCGAAGAGAGATGGTAAACTCATCGAGCAGGCGGAGACGGATAAGGTGACGCAGGCGCTGGTGAGGAGTGCATTCCGCGGGTACACGGTGGCTGCCGTATCGCACCGGCTGGGGTCAGTGAGCGACTTTGATAGGGTTATCGTTATCGACGGACGAGTGGCAAGGAGGGTTGAGAAAGTCTCACTATTGCGCAAACTATCCCAAAATCTCTCCTAGCCCCATGCATCTCGCACGGACTTCGCTCAACACTATCCTTTGACCCATCCTCCGCCTGGAACTCAGTATCTGTCACTTACACTACACAGAAAGTCAGCTGTGATTTTTGACCTTGGCCCTCCAGACAATTAACTGTCATGTCATCCGTGTTACCGTCCCCGTATCAAGCTCTTCCTGGGAAGCGGCATATCCGTCTTCTGCGACTCAGCCAAAAGCTTCCCCTTAACGGTGTACGTGCCAGTCTCACTACTGTAGCCCTCGACACGGCTCCAAAGTTCGAAGCTATTTCTTACCGATGGCAACGACCCAATGACGCTGCAAGCATTACTATTGATGGCTGTCCTTTTCCAGCCTTTGTCGCCGTGGCCGAGATGCTAGCCGGATTCTCGTCCATGTGGCACTCTCGTCTCGTCTGGATTGATGTCATCTGCATCAATCAGGAGGATCTTGAAGAAAGATCATCGCAGCCATCATCAATCTGCTCCAAAATCCCTACTGGTCCCGCACATGGATCATTCAGGAGATTGCCGTCGCAAAATCTGTCATTATCATGTACGGACCTTCGTCACGCATTCACGGAATGACATGGGACCAATTCCAGACCGTGTTTATCAAATCGTTCGCAACCATTATCAAGCAGCTAGTTTCGACCCAAAACGTATCAAGCCTCGCATCCGACCAATTTAACGCCATCATGTTTTACACGACCCCGGTCCTGAATATTTCCAGATTTCAACTCTGGTCCAGCAATGCCGCGGCTCTTCCATATCTCCGCGAAGTCATCTGGCAGATGGGTTACTCACAGGCGACAGATTCCCGAGATACCGTCTTTGGTATCCTCGGCTTAATCGCTGACAGGGAGGACCCTCTGCTACGGCCCGATTACACCAAACCGGTGAAGGATGTCTACCGCGACGTGCTGGTGCATCTCCTTGCTGGGGAGGACCCCCTCCTCTTTTTACACTACGCCGGTGTAAAAGAGGACAGAATGCGAGACCTACCGTCATGGATTCCCGACTTCGCTCTTAGACGGTCATATCCCCACTAGGAGCTCAGATCACCACTGATTCACTCCCCATACTGGGCCTCCGGGAGCCACAGCCTCTTGGGAGCGCAGGTTTATGAAGATACCCTCTAGCTTCAAGGCATTCGAGTTGCCACAATTTCCAAAGTCACGAGCGCTTATCACAGAACTCCCAATATGCTGGATGGGAGGCGATTCGATACGTGGCACGACGAGGCGTTGCGTCTTGCCATGGATTCGGTAGAAGACAGTATTTCAGGTTACGGAAATGGGCAGACGAGAATTGAGGCCTTTTGGCGCACCCTGATTGGAGACTGTGTTAGCGACCCGACAACACCACAGTGGATTACGGTCAGGGACTCTCCCATATATCCCGCTCCGGAGATGGTAGGACCACGGTACGGCTACACTGACCTCAATCAAGCCCTGAAACTCGGGGAGGGTGATGAAGAGAACTACGATGGCTCGCGCATTCAGGAGCTGGGAGTTGATCAAAACACGAGCAATCTTGAAAACAAAACTTCAGCTGGATCTGAATCAGGCGTGGACATCAGTGATCAGGATATCCGAAGAAGAGCTGTGGATATTGCTGGAAGACGACGTTTCGCAGGGACTGCAGACCGACGGATAGCGGCAGTGCCTGATGCTGCTCGTTATGGTGATGAGATTTGGGTGATACTGGGATCCGAGACGCCGCACTGTCTGTGTCGGCTACCACACTTAGAAAATGTGGATAGCATGGATGATTCGAAAATATTCCAGCTTGTCGGGGAATGCTACGTCCACGGCATTATGAACGGGGAAATGATGGAGTTAGGGCTAGAAGTGGAACAAATACGCATCCGGTAAGAAGTATCTAACTCGAGCAAGTAATAAAAAGCTTTCAGATCCTATACCATCCATTTCTGGCAATATCTTGGCCAAGTACCAGCCTCCCTACCTTTATAACCTAATACCAAGCCACAAGCCACGTACCTCTAACAAGGCGACCACCAGCTATCCTAATCGTCACCTGTGACGCCCATCCTTCGAGAAAATTGTTTTGAAGGTCAAACACATGCTTGATATCATTGCGTGAAGACCTCATCCTCGCGGATACAGCGGCCACGATGGAGATATAAGACGATCGTCGATTAGCAAAGCTGTTTCTATGACACTAAATAAACAAGTTGTGCCTTCTTTGGCAAGACCAATAAAATTTTCGAAAACGCACCCTTTTCCATCATTCACAATCCTCAACGTACAACATGGCGCCTTTTCTCCCAGCCCCCTACTTCACACTCTTTGCCTTAACCATCTTTTCCGTCTCCGCTGCCCCCAACATGACCGCCCGACTACGAAGTTAGGCTCCTCATGGACCCGTCCGTAGTGCTCATGACAATTCGCGACTGACCGC
>Ga0247758_1000054_pt1 | contig 80430 bp, 91 predicted proteins | sample UWRJL156409C4_FD_180950 | JGI IMG/M metagenome (GOLD analysis project Ga0247758, IMG submission 180950) | Plant litter microbial communities from Arlington Agricultural Research Station in Wisconsin, United States - UWRJ-L156-409C-4 | ecosystem: Environmental > Terrestrial > Plant litter >... | reverse complement strand
CGAAAATTTGCTCGAACAAAAGATTTGACAGCCCTCCAGCAATTTTCGATCGGAGCTAGGTCTGGAGATGAGGAAGAATTGTTAGGGGTGCTGATAGTGCACACGGACCATTCTACTTGCCAAGACTTTTTTGGAGTCTCTTTTATTTTGTCAACCGCTTGCTAGGGTACCTGGGGTGGCGAGGGCTATTGTCGCGAACCGCGATCTCGAATTCCCAATCGCGATCCCAACCCGTGTAGCGCAGAGATTCTCCAACATCACGTAATAACTATACTTCTTCCTACCCAATTGCTTCTCCAAGATGGACGACGAATACGCAAGCTCTGAAAATGAGCAGGACGAGCTTATGGAGGAAGCAGACGAGCTCGATCCCGACAACGATGCCGAAGAGGAGAACGACGACGAGGAGGACGAGCAAGACGAACCTGAGGAGCAGGAACCCGAACCCGAGCCTGAGCAGGAGGCAGATCCGGAGCCCGAGACGGCAGAGTCCTTCGACGAGGCGGCTGCGACCGATGGCCAGGCGAACGAGCAGGACCCCGACGCTGCGGGCAAGTCGACCAAGCGTGCCTCGGCGACCCCGCCAAGCCCATCGATAGCTTCGACCTGGCGTCCGAGTGTGCGACAAGAGTACATAACAGCAGCCCTTTACGATATTGTCCCAACAATGGCCGCGCCCCAGGCCACCAGCATCAATGCCATCGCCATTACCCCTGACCTACGATACTGGATGACCGGCGGCTCGGACGGATACATCAGGAAATATGACGGGATGGGGACTATAAACGGCAAGCAGCAGCTCACGGTCGCGCAAAGACACCCATTTGTCGACAGTGTTGTGAAGGCTGGCATTCTCATGAGCTATTGGGAGAACGAAGAACCTGCCCCGCCAAATGCCCGCGCAGACGAGCGCGTTCTGTCGCCCGTATATAGCCTGGCGGTTCACAAAGATGCCCTATGGCTGCTTAGCGGACTGGAGAGCGGCGGAATCAATCTACAGAGCGTTCGACATGATGAGGGAAAGAGGATACATTGCCTGCGTGATGGAGGTCACACAAATGCTGTCAGCGTGCTGCAGCTGGCGCCTGACGAGAAGAGCGTGATAAGCGGGAGCTGGGACAAGTCAATACTGGACTGGGACCTCAATAACGGTCAAATCATTCGCCGGTACGATGGGAGTGGAGGACAGATCTCGGCCGTCGAGCTACGCCCGGCCAGCGGAAACCCTATCCCCGCCGAGGCGAGCGACCCCGATATCAGGAGCGACACGATTGATAACAACTACAGTAAACCTGTGGTAAATGGATTCTTTGCGAACGCGTCTACCGCTGATGGGGCTGGTCCATCGGAGAAACCCGCACCCGCCGACGCTGGGGCGCAGGCATCTGACGACGGATCTTTATTCGGCAGCCCTGCAGGGTCCTTATTTGGCGATGACAACGACACGATGGGTGGAGGAGGAGCAGGGGCATTTGGCAACGACGATGATGACGAATTCTCCGGGGCCATGGACATGGGGGACCATCCTGGAGACTTCCCTATGGGAGATGCGGACATGCCCAACGCACCGGCTGCGGATGGAGGTCTCGGGCTGGTACCTGCACCCGCACCAGTGCTCGAGGGTGATGTTGGTGCCGGCGATGCGCCACTAGCCAACGGAAGCTTAACGCAAGATATGGACTCTAGCCAGGGTCTCACAGACATTCAACAACCTGTTTCATCGGGTGATGCTCAAATCCGGGAGCAATTCGTCGACGCGCCACCCCAACCCACTCACCCAGCCAATGCCTCCCCGACCCTCGGTCTGAACGACAGCGGGCCTCCAGGGCACCAGGACCCAACTCAGATGTCGTCCAAAATCTTCCTCTCAGCTGCTATGGACGGCACGATCCGCCTCTGGGACCGGCGTGTTCCGGATCCGGTTGCACGCATCGGCAATCGCCGTGGCGTACCCCCTTGGTGTATGGGCGCCTGCTGGAGCCCTGACGGCAACTGGATCTACGCGGGCCGCCGAAATGGCACAGTTGAAGAATTTAGCATCCACAATGCGAAGAGCGGCTGGCAGCCCGAGCGAGTGCTCAAGTTTCCCGCCGGCAGTGGCGCAGTCAGCTCAGTGCGGCCCATGGCCAACGGCCGCCACCTGGTTTGTGCCTCGCATGACATCTTGAGACTTTACGATCTTCGAGATAATGCAGCCTTCAAGCACTCCAAAGTACCGTTTATCATTGTTCCTGGCCCCCCTAGAGCGGGCGTCATCTCCAACCTATATATCGACCCAACTTCCCGCATCATGATCTCAGCGGCTGGCACGCGGGGCTGGGACGGCACATCGACCGAAGTGCTGATCGGCTATGAGATTGGCGTGTCCAAATACAAATAGCGAGGTCTCTAAACCGCGGTTTGTAGGATTCCTTTACCAAATCACTGCAGAGGTTTTGTTTGTATTTGAAGCGTGTGTTTCAGCGGGGTATGATATGGTTTGGGTAGGGGTGGTGTTATGTGGATGAGAAAAAGGAGCCGGATTGGTTTACTTCTTTACGACAAGATGTCTCAAGTAGTAAAGGTTAAATACCCCTAGAGTTAGCGAATAATAATTATCGTTGCAAAGATGAACGACCTGGGGAATGTCGGTATTGATACCGCATCCCCTGGAATGGTTGTAATCCTGATGAGGTCGTGCCTCAAGTGACACCAGGGTAATCCAAGCAAGGCAAGATGGGTTCGGATGACACTTTACTACATAAAAATGTGCTAATCAAACAGCGCTGTGAAAATACAAATCATCTACCATTCTATGACTCCAATCTTCAACACCACTTTATCAGCCAAGACACTTCTTACAACCCACCCCCTCTCTTTCCCACCCCTCATCAAAACCCCATGAGCCTAACTACACTATTCAATCCACAATAGCGACGGGCGGTGTGTACAAAGGGCAGGGATGTAAAGGCAGGTAACCGAACAAAACCGAACGCTCCGTGTATTTGTAGGAGTCTCTTTCTCCACAAACCTCCGGCTTCCTCTCAACACTGTATTTGCTTCGGTGTCCATTCATTTGGCGGTCATAAGAATATTGTTCTTTTCGTCAAGTCAGGTAAATGCCTGAAACAGCTCAAAGGTCAATGAGCCACTCGTCTCGCCCAAGGCCTTCGTCTTGACTCTTGCGAGGCACTGTGGGCAGAGGATCTGAGCTGACGGAACTGGGAGATGCCCTAGATGGCCGATTCTGATATTCTACCCAAACCCGGCGTTCAGATACTGGACGGCTCGGAGAAGTTGGGACTCGAGCAGCACGTGCTGAGGTTTGTTTATTTCCCGAATATCGGTTGCCGGAAAAGATTGAGCCGGCGGCTAGAATTCTGCTGGCATGTTCAAGGAAAGAGGGCTCGAGTGCAGATGGAGTCGCTTCCACTTCGCATTTGACTCTAGGTTCGGCTTCAAGTGTTACCTCGGTTCTGACCTCCTGCTTCTCCTCCAGGGCAATGCTGTGTTTCACGGGCTTAATTACCCCAACATGCTCGACAATCCTCTCTCCTTGATCGACACGGCAACCATCGACAAGGGCTGTCGGCTGATACACGTCTCTGATGACGGCTGGGGTGGCCTTCATACTGTCGGCTTTTTTCTCGTCCCTGTTGCGCTGTTCTTCCAGTTCTTGCTCATTATCGTTTACCTGCTGCACAAATGCCCGTCTGGCGCTCGAAATGCCTGCTTGCTGACGAAGTCCTCCAGGTCCATATGTATTGAATCTGGCACCACCCGAGTTGGCTTTGCTTTGGCCAATGCGATCTGCTGCAGCTTGCAGCATCGCGCTTGGTGTTTTGGCGGAAAGTAGAAGCTGCTGCTCGAGTGAGATTTCGTCTCTAGTCTGGTGGCTGCCAGACCTTGCGTCTTGAACACTCTTCCCAGATTTGATTTCTCTGAAGGTATCACAAGTGCAGAAACACTCTTGGCTGCAATACCCCTGACAGCCATGTCCGCACCCAAGCTGTCTTGTACATGGCTGATTGCAACCGAGCAATTCGTGTGGCGTCCTGTGAAAAGTGGAGGTTAGTCTCAGGCCATGTCGGCGAGCTAGGGGATATCAGAAGCACTTACGGATGGCACTTAAGGGTGCAGCGGTGCCCGCATGGACGAATCTGGGAGCAATGTATATCACAGCCGCCAGCATTATCGCCCCAGTCTTCAACCTCTCTGATGTGTGTCACACGCTTGTGGTTTTCACAGACCAAAGGCAAACCGGTTTGTTGCTGCATGCGACCTTGGACAACGAATTCGCCCCATATCTTCTCCCACGGGTTCGAGGATCCCTTTCCTGCCCTCAAGGCGTTTTCAATATTTCCAAAAATGTAGAGCCCACACCGAGCTCGGCTGATGGCGACGACAGCGCGACGCTGGTCTTCCAAAAAGCCGACTGCCGCTGCGCGCCGTGGAGGGGCACTTCTCACAAGAGAAAGTAGGACAACATCGTTTTCTTCTCCCTGATATGAATCGACAGTAAAAACATTGAAGGCTAGCCCAAGGAGCGATCCGTGTCTTTTGAGCTTGCCTAAAATTACTTTCCGTTGTCCGGTGTAGAATGTGAGAATCGTAATTTTGTCTGCAGGCACACCGTTGGCCACAAGGTATGAAAAGAACCCAGTGATCATTTCGGCCTCTTGGTCGTTGAACTTACTGCGATCTGAGTTTGTTTCTTCTGGCCAGTCATGATCAAAAAACCAGGAATTCCGACCTCCCATGCCCGGAACATCAGGTCGGCTTTTAGGTGACAGAACAAGCTCATGGTCAATCAGCTCAGAATAGAACGGATTAAGGATCAACCTGAGCTCAGGCTTCATTCGGCGTTGCTGTTTTAGCATTGTGAACGGCATGTTCAGGTTGATCATGCGCTGAAACAATGAGACCTCGAGGTTGAATGGTGCCGAACCCAGCCATTGTATGTCGCAACGTGGGGCCAACTGCTGATGATCTCCGACGAGAATAAGCTGCTGGATGCTCGAATAGAGGGCCGAGACAATGTTTGCCTCTCTTGTTTCGGCAGCCTCTTCGATGAGGAGAGAGCGTGGTCGTAACTCTGAGAGGAGTTGCCGGTACTTGGTAAGACCTGTTGTCGTGCAACCTACAACATCGGTATTCTCGCGTGCTATCATCCGTGCATCTTGCTTGGTCTTTCCAAGTCCAGCCTGTCTGCAGAATTTGATGTTCTCTTCAAGGAGGAGGATGAAGCGATGCCGTATTCTGGCTAGCAAATTGGCCTGAAGGTACTGATAGACTACCCCCCTGAACTCGCGATTAATTGTAAAGAGATCGCTGGCCCTTGATAGCTCGCGCTCGGCAATCCGATTCCAAGACTTTTTTGGCGCTCGCGGGGGCTCTTTGCCTGACCAGCAATAATCGAAGCTGACGAGCTTCCCCTTTATCTTGTCTTGGTCATCCTCATCATCAGCAATGTTTTGCAGGTCCCCATCGATATCGAAGTCCTCGAGTACTTCATCGTACCGTTCTGGAGCAGGTGTATGCCGATTACGAAGGGATTCTGCAGAGATCAAGCTGCCGCCTAGCCACAAACCGAACTGACCGAACTTTTGGAAGGACGGATCAACCTCCATCGAGTCGTCTTCGATAGACTTGTACTGGGACTCGGTGATAATTCCGTATTTTCGAAGGGCGTCTGGGCTCAGGCATCGGTCCCCAAACAGAGTGCCGGCTAGGTCCTCGATTTCTTTCATATTTTTCTGACGTTCCTTCTCTATAGACCTGTATTCGTCGCCTGGCGCGAATCCGCATCGTTGCTGAGTTTCGAAGATCGTGCAGTCTCTGACAAGTGGGCTCGCCGCCCTTCCACCAACCCGTACCACCTTTATGCCAGCATTCAAGCATTGAACAAGAATGTGGTCTAGAGCATGATTTGTCTGAGCGGCAATAATAAGGGGAGGACCACCCTGCTTGCGCCTAGTCGCAACCATGATCTTGATGGCTTCAACGGATGTAAACGTCTTCCCTGTTCCAGGGGGGCCTTGAACAATGGCTAGCTCTTGTGAAAGAATACGACGCAGGCCCTCGAGTTGCGAGGAGTCAAGAGTGGTAGCGGTCTCCATGTTCGAGATCCCGTTCGAAACAATATTATGGGACTTCAGAGCCTCAGACAGCACTGGAGCCGCTTTCGTTTGTACAAGAGAGCTCAGGTCCATGGTCGGATTTCGGAGTAAAAATGCAGGAACTGTCTCGGCAGTGTGGGCGCCAGTGAGATATTTGATGAGGGGTGATCTAGGAGTCGGTTAGCATGAAGCCCATTGTAGGCTTGATATTGCCGAGGACTTACCCTCCCTGCGAAACCTCTTTGAGACCTGCCAAGGCGTGCCGGGTCGCTTCAAAATAACCATGTTTTGACTCAACCATGACAAGCTCTGTTGTTGGATCAAAGACGGCGTCAGTCGGGTCTGCCCACATGAGGTCGACCAGCGGCGGGTCCTGGTCCAGACCATCGCGATAGGGTCGCTGCGCAACGGTGGCGATCTTGCAAATATTTCTGAAACCATCGGAGTTTGTCGTGACGGCGACCAGTTTACCAGGAGTCAACCGCCTGGACTGGAGCCAGTTGATTCTGGACTTGGTCGAGAACTCAATCCGCACAATTGGACCGAGTCTGGACAACAAGTAGGCTTTGACTCTCACCTGAGAATGTTAGCCTACTGTGATGCAGGAGAAGTGCGATCCAAAACAAGTTGAGGATGCTTAGTGCTTACCCCCGGATAGACCCAAGTGTGCTCATCATCAAAAGGATCGTCTACGGCTGTCCTGTAACTCGCGACAGAGAAGCGAAGGCCCTCCGTAGCTTCGCAGCGTAGTATACTATACTGGGCAGCGAAGTAGGCATTCTGAGACTCCCATGGGCGATCCACCGGGTTCTTCGGAAGAGATTCTCGATCGATTTGCTCTGTGACGATTTCATCGGGAAGAGGATGCTCAGGTTTTAGTTGCCATCGTTGCTACGGGAATCGAATTAGCCACACATTCACTAGGCCATGGGGGAATGGGCGTGGCAATGGGAGAAGGGATTCGGGGTTGCAAAACGAAAAGACCAGGTACTCACATCGGTGCTTGCGGAGCCGACACCAGCGTCCATTGAAGACCTGTCGTAAAGACATGGTTAGCAAGGACCCCGGTTGGCCCAAGGCTGACGATGGAAGCGGAAACGCGAATTGGCTGCACTAATGGACAATAGGTACCTTTGGGGGTGCGTTCGATTCCTATTATTGGTTGCCGGAGATGGACAGCACTGACCCAGTTGTTATCTCGGCGCTCGTGAGACCACGGCGTGGAATCGGAAAAATAATGTGGAGTCTCGGGGTGGTGCTAGGAAGATGGCGCTTTCCAAGTTCTGCTGAGGGGGCAGGAATAGAAGTGGTTGGAATATCAAGTGCCCGTGGGTGGAAGGAGCAGAAATTCTGACCCAAGGAGATTGTGCCCGGTCCTTCCTTAAGACACTTCAACTGTTGAGCACAGGCAGCAGCAGGACCAGCTCCAGATATCTCCACTGCCGCACAACCTGAAAGTTCCCTGTACTGCAAGTTTGGTTTGATCCTCAGCTGATGGTGCTTGCTCCCACCTTTGGGAAACATCATTTCAATTAATTTTGGGATGAATGAACACAGAAAAGTGCCGATCTTTCTTTTAGCAAACCCTCCATTTCAATTGTCCGAGTCTATCAAAGACGTTTCTTAAGATTTGCACCTATTTGGGCTTCTTAGTTCCCTGTCTGACATGAAGAATGAGAACTCCCATGCAAAGGGCCATCCATCCTGTCGGCAACCATCGGAGTCCCACGTTTTTCCACAGAGAGCCCGAAAGCCTGAATTTATGATGCAATGAATATCTATAAGAACTTGACAAATGCTATCCTGAGTTTCTGTCCATGAGTATCGTAAAAGGGACACTTCTAACCAAACCTCCAGGATTGCCCTGCTGGCTGATAGTCCTCGCATCTTTATAACTCTACCTGATTCTCATTACACAGCTTACAATCGAGTTTTGACTGTTCTGAGGAAGACTTGCAGCTGCTCCGCCGGGGTCCCATTCAGAACCGAAGCCCAGGGCCCCGCCCGGCACTTCAAGCAGGAATCGCAAACAGATCGCTTCACCGCCAACAAACGGAGTCGAGGAGCAATCAGACGGCAGCTATTCCAAAACACCACCCAAAAAGGCAAAGAGCAAAAATGAACCTGGAAGTGAAAAGCGATTGCGCAGGTACATACACGTCACGCGTTTTGCTTGTCCATGCTGCAGCACGCCCGACTTGCAAGGTCTCTGAGCTAACATCATCTGATTCAACGAACAATCAAGATTTCGTCCGAGACTCCCCAAGCCACTCAAGGAACTCCTAGAGTGGGCCACCACGCAGCGTTTCTATGTCTTGTCCCGCAAACGCGGCGGTACTGCCGAATGCCCCGAGGAGGCGGTGGACATGACGGGATCCACCGGAAACATCTACACCGTGACAATCTGTCGACAGCCCGTCTGTAGTTGCCCACACAACCAAAAGGGAAACCAGTGCAAACACATACTGTACGTCGTGTCTCGGGTGCTGCGGGACAAAGCGGAGTACCTTTTTTTCCTTTCACTTCCTCTCCACAAAAAACTCTGCACCAAAAGCTTAGGCTCTTTTACACCCACCAGCGTCTTCTACCGTTGACGCAGATAGCAACCATGGTGAGCAGCAAAGAAAGAAACAGCAGGGCAGAACTAACCATGATGGATAAATATCAGGCATCTCCCACCACCCGTCCCTTCTGGGCAGGCCTTGACCCAGACAAGCCCGAGCCTCTTGACAAGGTCCTCGCCGCCCTCCACTGCTATCAAGTTGCGCCGCCCTGTGATGGGAGCAGCTTCTACTTTGAGTTCACTGTCGACAGCAAAGATCACCACCGCCTCGTCAACTTTCCCGAGCTACAGAAGCTTGTGGCAGCTATTAATAAAGAGATAGCCTTTGTAAGTCTATTAAGGTAGTTAGTTATCCTAGTATGCGCTTCGCTCTAACAACGTGTTTTCCCTAGGAATTTGACCCGTCTACAGGGAAGCTCTCTACCATGTCCGTCGAGATAACATTAGCGATTATCAAATGTGAGGCCTATCACACTATTACCACCGGCCTCGACCCCAGCAGACACCTCCCCGCACCTAACGGCCTGTTGGCGGCGAAGCTGATGGTTCCCTGATGGATGATGGAACCCTAGCGATATTCTCCCTCGCTCCTGGCGTGCCGCCTATCGGGCCTACCACGATGGTCGCTTTCACTGTTACCGGCAGCAGCCACACAAGCCCTAGCAAGTATGCCCAATCTTTCACTAAGTATCCGAGTCTCCGCACTGTGGCCGTAGTGCAGCTTGCTCTTCCCATGCGGCAGATCAACACAAAGAAGCAGATCAAACGCCTCACTGAGCGTTCCTTCCTCTCGGTCTTAACTAGAGTTGATGGGAAGGTCAAAGCTACCGTCCAGCGGGAGCCGCTCTCAGCGCCTGGCGGCGCCATCAAGCTTTGGCTTTCGGATCTTGTCGAGCAAGACGATCTAAAGGGCCTCCCTCACGAATGCATCCGACCCGTCTATAACGAGTAAGTTTTTCTTTTTTCTCTTTCCATATCCCGAGCAGAGCTTAGATCCTGATGTTTTTTTCCCTTGCTTCTCCCTAGGGGCGATAACAGTATCAGCGACATTACCATCCCGTATACCACCATCCTCTCGGTTCTCCAGCGAAATTACGCCATTCATGGCCTAACGGGTGAGGAGATGGATGGCAGCATTGGCGGAAGCGGAAATGCCGTCAAGCCCGGCAGCGGTGGCAAGCGATTCTCTTCGACTCTTGCTGGCGGCAACACGGCCGACAACACATTCGCCAGGATTTTTGGGTGGTGGCGTTGGCAAGCGACCCATGCCAACTCTGTCAGCCCTCGTAGCCTTCGATATGGTTATCAGCAACACGAGGGGTTGTAGCGGCGGCAAACGATTCCTGAGCAGCTATTTCGCGCACCGACGTCCAGCTAAGTCCGCCGTGTTTCGCCCTCGTCCTCTTTGCATGGTAAAACCAGCCGGGGCCATCGCTTCTTCGTGGAGCCGTCTCTTAGCTCGCCTTCCTCACAAGGTGTAAAATGTCGATGAGGAAGCTCAGGAGAAGGAAGGGTCATGTGTGTTACAGGGTGGTATTGTCTTTTGAGGGGGAGCAGGTGGCCTAGTGCGGGCCTCGACAGTGCGCCCAAGGCTCTCGGTGGCACATTTCAATTATTTTCATAGCTTTTGGCGTCCTCAAGGCTCCAGTTGCCATGATTGTGTTCCCCGATACTCGTAAACTAACTCATGGAATCTATCTCTTACAAAACCCCGCAAGTCCCCAACATTGTGCTCAATGTCTATTGTTCTAACGTAACGTAAGGTGGGACGTATTGGGTTAAGTAGAGCTCTGGCTTACGGCCTGGTATTGGTAACCTATCCTCCACGCCTTATTCGCCACGACGGGTGCCATCGCGCTCCGTCCATCCTGCGAACAGGGTAGCTCGAGGCCACACACAAGTTGAAAGCGGTGAACTATCCCTCTCCCTTCGTTTGTTTAATCTCTCTCTGTTTGTAAAGAGGGGGTTGGTGCTACACTCCTCACGGGAAGATGCCTGTGGTGGACCACCCTATAAGTAGAAGACCCTCTCCCCTCTTGAAGAGGAGAGAGGAGGGTATGCCCCAGAAATAATTTTCTTCTGCTTCGACTGGTTATGAGCCTCTTCACAGATATAGATTTTTTTTCAGAGGGCAACTTTTGCGCAAAACGTGGAGCTGTTATCAAAACTGTCAATAGGCATTCGGAATGCCCTCTGGTTGCGGTGGCCTTTGTGATCTCCTTCTTTGAAAACCTTTCTTTGTGAACAACGCATTCGGGCCGTCCCCGCACCCAACGCAGGGCTGCTGCGTTGCCGGTGCGATGGCGCCGCGTCGCCTGGGCGCCTCCTTTATGGGGCGTTACAGCAGGACGCAGAGATGAACATCCATGCAGGGACAACGGACAACAGGCATAGCCGGCGCGACGGAGACAGAGGGCGCGGCGGACTTGGCTCGGCCGGCGGGGGCAGATAACTGTCCATCCCCTTTTATTTTTATTTTTTTATTTTTTTAAAAAAAAAAGGAACGATGAAAATGCTTACCCAACTCTTGCTGCTAACACTCATGGCCGTAGCTATCCGGGCGAAGCGTATGTTACTATAGATGACAAGGCTAACGTCAGCTATAGTCCTCTAGACGCCCGGTCCCCCGGCTCGCTCGGCGGTATTGTTCTCGAGGGCCGCGGCGGGTACGTGGCCTATCCTCATTATCGCTCGCCGAGGTTGGGAATGTAAAAGGGCTGCTGGCGCCACTGCTGCGACAAGAGGTCTTGCTTGAGTAGCGAGAGCTAGCCGTCCTGCTTGGATACAATGAGCTGCTGTATCGCGCTGTCGGCCGTAACAAAGGGCGAAAAGTTGCCGCCCGTCACGCCTTAGAGCAGAGGGATGGCCTCGAGGGGTAGTTTGAAATTCAGGCTTGTCGTGGTCGCGTAGCTGACGGATGTGTCCTGGGACGAGGCGAAGACGGAGATCTGTTCCTAGCGCTGGTCGACACCGCTAAAGGTGACGTTATCCGAGACACGGCGGCCATTCCCTGGAAGTGGGGCTGGGCGGCCTCGATCGCTACTAGCCTGCTAACGGTAGGCTCGGACGAGTGGAACTAAGTTAAACAAAACCTCGAGATACCTGCCGGCGCCAATGACAGCAACTACAGGATCGCCAAGATATACTTTGGCCTGGACAGGGCCAAGGTCAGCCCGGTTAAGAAAGCTATATTAACGTTGACAACGTACCGCCCGAGTTCGTGGAGAGCCTCGAGAAGCTCTAAGACGCCTGGAGGGTCTTTGCCCGCGACAGAAACCACCACGTACGTCCTCAGCTATGCGGTGGTAAACACCGTCTCCTATGAGAAACACCTGGGCACGTTCCCGCCGACCATCGTCAAGTTTCGGAACAGAACTACCCCTACCTCACCGACGAAAACCCCAACAAAATAGCATCCCCTGAGGACATTTAAGACACGGTTGTTACCACTCACAAGCCTCCAATCGATAAAGCTGACTGTTGCTGTTTAGTGGTATGTGTTTGGAGTTATCCTTGTTTAGGCAGTCGCTGATGTGCAATGGGTAGAGTGTCGAAATATCACAGCCAAATCGACCACTTACACCCAATCTAGCGAATCAGAGGCCTGGGATGGTATGTGGGGCCTTACAGCCTTACAACATCAGGCCTTGCCAGCCACAGTAATTCTTGCTGAGAAGTCAAAACGTGGATTTCGCCAGAGTGGAAAGCAGAGAGCAGAACGACAGAAAAACACCAAGAACGACCTACAAATTGCCAATTCTAGCTGTGATCGGCGCCTGAATCTCGCTGCATTAGCGCGGTACATGGCCAAGTCAATGGCGAACTCCTTTCGGGACCGAGACACGGCTTGCAGGCCAGAATTGCTGCCCAACAGGATAGCGTCCCGCAGGTGGCTCGATAAATTCATTTTAGTACGGTGGGGTCATGGATTCTCGCCAAGAACTGGCCTCGGCAAGGACAAGAAGATCACGCCCCAAAGATAATTCGCACTTATCTTATTGCAGTTCCTTAAGTATATTAGTTTATTATACCGGCTCTTTCAAGACAACCTATTCTCATGCACCAGGCCGCGTTTGAGAACTACCAGCTCCTATCTATCTACCAAAAAAATCATTATACTATCACGTACGAACAATCCCAGGAGGTTAATAAGCTGCGACTTACTTAATACCCACTCTATGGACAATACCATTCTTGTCCGGTTTGACAGCAATTACCGCCTGTCAGAATAATGAACGTTCTGTGCTTTCTAGTGCAGTGGTAATGCGCGACACTTTTCCTACAGCTCTCACTCGCCTTGATGAATTGATGCCCAATAGCAGCCTGGCCATTCGGTTGGACCATATTCCCCCGGTCGAGCGAGGCGCAAGCCGCATGTGTCACTCTAACGTCTCTGGCTGGGCAGTCAGTTAGGTACGTGGCACTCCCTAAGCGGGACATGGAATTTCATGCATCTGTCCATCGTGTGGAAGCTGATAATAAGACCAGAACAGCACAGCCTGCCTGGGCCGGATCCAGCTGTTGATGAGGACGGAGATCACAATCCATGAGCTTCTAGTTGTTTGTTTCTCATTCTACACAATGTGCGGCGACTGCTGCGGTGCGTTTTGTAGCTGCTGCGACCGGAAGGGTACGGAGGATTCCTCAGCCACGCCTAATGCTCGACCCCTCGCGCTACCTCCGGACGCCGATGTTACGGCTTCCACCACGCCAATCTCATCCGTGCCGGTCCCACATCGCATTTCAAGCTTTGTAACCCGCAAGACATCCTCATACTGTCCAACACTAAATGCGCAACACACACCCACGGAGCCACGCCATGCACACCTTAAGAGTCAGTCTCAACAGACACCGCCTCCATCCAACACATTGCAGCGACAGTTTCCAGGAAGCGGCCAGGTATCAGAATCTGACATAGAAATCTCCGAGGTTCAAGTTCCTGTCTTTATCAAGGGTCCGGACACCGCCTCGGCCAAACAGCTGAGTGCCGACGAGTACACAGTTGGGTGGATTTGCGCGGTGCGTTGCGAATATGTTGCTGCACGTGCCATGCTCCAAGAGGTACACAGGCGTCCAGATGACTTATCTCCAAACGACAAAAACGATTACGAGCTAGGGCAGATTGGCGATCATAACGTCGTCATTGCCGTTCTTCCCAGCGGCGGATATGGCAAAACGTCTGCAACCAACACAGCGAGAGACATGCTTGCAAGCTTTCCCAACATCAAGATTGGTCTAATGGTTGGCATCGGTGGCAGCGCACCCAGCAAGAAGAATGATGTTCGCCTAGGCGATATTGTTGTCAGCGTCCCCGACAACAGCAAACCAGGAGTGTTCCAGTATGACTATGGCAAGGCAGTGCAAGGGCGGGCATTCGAAGCGACGGGGGTGTTGAACAAGCCGCCGCGACTCTTGCTAAACGCTGTGAACGGACTCCGGGCGGAATATGAGAGACTCGGCGGCAATCAAGGGCTTGTGGAAGCCGTCAACGAAGTCTTTGTGAGAGAGCCGGAACTTCGAAAAGACTACCAACGCCCTGCTTCGGAGACGGATAACCTCTTCAAGTCAAACATTACGCACTCTAAGAGCTGCCTCGGCGAATGCTGCAATTATCAGAGACCGGAGTTTCTCGAGCAACGCCATAAGAGGGCCAGGACGGATCGACCCGAGATATACTACGGCCTAATTGCTTCCGGGGACCGGGTGATGAAGGATGCCTTGGTCAGGGACCGCCTTGCCTCTGAGGGTGTCCTGTGTTTTGAAATGGAAGCTGCTGGTCTGATGGACGATTTTCCGTGCTTGGTAGTGCGTGGCATATGCGACTATTCAGACACGCACAAAAACAAGGAATGGCAAGGATACGCAGCAATGGTGGCGGCCGCTTACGCGAAAAATCTTCTCTTCCGTATCACGCCTGTACAAAGAACGCTGAAGGAAAGTGAGGGCGAGACCCGTGAGATCCTGGAATGGGTAACGCCAATAAACTACGGTCCTCGGCAGAGTGATTTTCTAAGCAGAAAGCAGTCCGGTACTGTTCAGTGGTTGCTTGATTCAGAGCGATACTGTGGATGGGTCGAGGTCAAGGGGCGAACCTTATTCTGCCCAGGAGTTCCCGGGGCCGGCAAAACCATTCTCGCAGCGACGGTAATCGACAATCTCCACAACAGATTTCATGAGAATAAGAGCGTCGGCATAGCGTACATCTATCTCAATTCTGGGCTGCACCACGAACAGGCCCTGGACCAGCTGCTGGCCAGCTTGGTCAAGCAGCTGCTTCAAGGCCGGCGACCGCTTCCCGAGGACCTCCGAAACTTGCACAAGTCTCATAAGGAAAAGTGGACCAGGCCTTCCGCGGGCGAGTTGCTCGGTGTGCTGGATGGCGTTGTGAGGCTCTTTTCGAGGACTTTCATCATCGTCGACGCGTTGGATGAGGGCCAGGAGACAGACCAATGCATCGCCACCCTAGCAGCACGCATTTTCCAGTTCCAAGCGCAGACGGGAGTGAGTTTCATGGCAACCTCGCGCCCTATTCCAGTCATCGAGAAGATATTCAACAGGGCTACATGTGTGGTGCAACCGATTCTCGCTAGTGACGACGATATATGCAGATTCATCGAGGGACACTTAGGGGAGCTGCGAGGCTTTGTGAGAGAGATGCCAGAGCTTCAGAACGAGATTAAGAGCGCAATCACAGCTGCCTCAGGTGGGATGTTCCTCCTAGCTGAGCTGTACTTCGCGTTTCTCAAGGACAAGACCACCCCTGCGAGCATCAAGGACACGCTCAAGCAATTCCAGAGCAGCGGCCGTGAATCGTCCGACGACGAAAAGCGGGAGGTGCTCAGCCGTGCGTACGATCGAGTAATGGAGAGAATTGACGGCCAGCAGAAGGGGCTTCGGAGGCTGGCACGCAGAGTCCTCACCTGGATTGTCGCCGCAAAACAGCCCCTGGGCGTGGAAGCACTCCAACACGCGTTGGGCGTACAAATCGGCAAGCCGGCGCTAGACGAGCAGAATATTGAGCGCGCCGAAGATATTGTATCCGTTTGCATGGGCTTGGTCACCATCAACGCCGAGGACGACGTGATACGGCTCATGCACACCACAGTGCGCGAGTACTTCGACCAGCAGACGGCATGCCAGATTCCAGACCTGAAAATCAAGCCAAGCATAGCCTCGGTCTGCGTTTCGTATCTGTCTTTTGCTGCTTTCTCGGGCCCTGAAGGCGAGCTGGTCGATTCTGACCTCAGTGAAAAGCTTGAGAGATACCCGCTCTACGAGTATGCCGCGGTATATTGGGGCCACCATGCGCGCGAGAACGGCTCCGCGGAGACGGATAAGTTGATTCGAAGCTTTGTCGACCGCAAGGTCAACGTCTCTATTGCAGGCCGAGTGTTCATCTCTTCCATGGGCTTGATTGATGAGGTCGCTGTCTGGGATGAGGATGGCCAAGAGGTGGACACGCAAACTGTTCCCAGACGCCTAACTGCCGCACATCTCATTGCCTATTTCGGGCTCGAGAGGACAGTCGCGGACTTTATAAAACGCGGGCTACCAATGGATGAAAGAGATACTGGTGGCATGACGCCGCTCGCCTGGGCTGCTCGAGGCGGGCACGAGGCCGTCGTCGACCTGCTGCTAGCGAGTGGCCGTGTCGACCCGGTAGCGGCAGACAGCGGTGGGAGGACACCATTGCTGTGGGCTATGTGGTTCGCTAGGGAGGCGGCGGTTCGGCGTTTCTTGGAGTCGGGCAAGATAAATGTGGACTCCTCCATACCAGCGAAACCGGTGCTAGAGCTCCCTGAGGAGGCTGATATCAGTCTGTTTGGCGGCTCGATCCAAACGACTTATTTCTTCAACAGGCTCGCCAGAAAAGAGATTGATGTGGTATTTGACCTGACGCCACTTGCATGGGCGGCTTTCATTGGAGATCGGCGGGTTGTGGAAGCGATACTTGCCGCGGTGGGAGAGGATGTCGACGCGCTAAACGCGAAAGACATCACATACGGCCGCACGCCTCTATGGTGGGCCGTGAGAAATGAGCATCGAGAAGCTCTTGAGATTCTACTGGAGACAAACGGTGTCGATCCAGATGTCAAAGACAATCGACTCCAGACTCCACTCAACCGAGCAGCTGCTAATGGACGGGCCGCCCTGATCCGGATGCTGCTTTACTCCGGAAGAGGCCGCATTGACTTGAACTCCAAAGATAAATATGGTTTGACCCCTCTCTACTGGGCAGCATGGTTCGGCCATGAAGAAGTTGTGGATTTGCTCTTAGTCGAACCGGCGGTCCACCTCAGTCAGCAAGAGGAGAACGACTGCTCACCTTTGCTAGCGGCCGCCGAGAATGGCCACGCGGGAACCGTATCCATACTCTTGGCCAAAAATGGAGTGGATGTGAACCCGAAGGACGAAAATGGCTGCACACCGCTGCTTATCGCGGCCAAGAATAGTCACTTTAGTGTTGTTTTGCTTCTCTTGGCCGAGGGAGACAAGGTGGACGTGAATGCAAAGGACAAGGGCGGATCTACCCCGCTGCTGGTGGCTTCAGAGGCTGGGCACGTCCAGATTGTGAGCCTTCTTCTGGCCAGGGGATCGAATAGCCAACAGCCTGACGAGCAGGGGCGTACGCCGCTCTCGGTGGCTACCACCAATGGCCACTGGCGAATAGTGCAACTTCTCTCCCCCAAGAACGAGCCTGGCACGGACAATGGCGAACCTGCTGACTGCGGTGACGAAATTGGGCCAGTTCCGCCATTGGATGGTGAGATGCCGAAAAGGAGGGAGGTGGGACTCGAGGGGCGTCGACTGGTTGAGGAAGAGCTGAGACACGCTTATTACAACACGGAAAGGCCTAGACCGCCAAAGGAAAAAAGCCCAAAGCCTGTGACGCAACGGCAGATTGGAAGCTCTGAGTCGCTATATCCATATGTCATGGGGAAAGATGGGCGCATGTGGTGCTGCTGCTGTATTCAGTAAGGGGTTGTTGCACCAATTCAATAGGCTGTCCTTCTGCTTACTGGTGCCATCAACCGTTCAACATCCAAGGATATCTCCAGATTGTAATGTCGTTCCCATACATTGTAAAATCGGCGTATCACAACTTGCAAGCTGGAGGGAGTTGGTAGCTTGTCCTCTTCGTTAAGCTTACCTTTCATGCCAAGGGCCAGAGTTTCGGCGAAATGCTTCATTAACTGTGTATCCCGAGGATCGGAAGGTCCATATTTGTTTACATATCTAAAGAACGTTAAATCACGGTCTTATAACGTACACGGTCTTAACTTACGAATGTTACACTGCAAATACTTGTGAATATTCGCTTTTGCTCTTGGGTACGTATATCCTTTCGAACAGCTTGAGGGTTGATTTTAGAGCGGTCCGCTGTAAGGCCTCTCTTTGCGCCCGTTTAATAACGGTATTTGCTAAATCTGACGTCTTTGGCTCCAGTTCCATGCTGAATCGTAGCGTTTAGTTGATATATGTTGATGAATTCAGGATTGAATAACAGGAGGAGTATTTGTAGGACGCGTAAGTGCGAGACTTGAAGGATAGAAATCTTTAGCGTTTAGGTAAGTAATCCAAACATAAAACTGTTAGCTTCAAAAGTGGGATACATTTTGGCCATCTTTATATATGGGACCAGTTCCGGGTCCTCTTAGCTAGAGTTGAAGTGATTCGGCAGGCTGCGCCGTAGCCTGCCGAAAATGGTAATTAGGGTGAGTAAAGGTGAGCCAGCCTGAGTAGATCCTGAGGAGGTACTGAGCCGAGCCTGAGCCAGGGTGAGTAACGTCACCTGCTTAAGATACGAAAATGGAAATTTCATGTACCCAGATTCGTCGTACATAACAAATAGACCGCTCCCATCCGTAAGCCTGAAAATCCTGAACCCATGGGAAAACTTGACCCTTGCCCCATCACCCACCCCTCCTTTTGCTTTTCTTTTTTCCTCATTTTTTTTTCCTTCAACGCTGGCCGCAACGCCCCTCCAGATCGACAACAAGCAATTTCTGGTGTAGGCATGTGTTGCACGAGATGGCGTGCTCGCCCCGATATTTTTTGGCGTCCCGTCCATACATGCGCTGCCTAAAAACCCGCAACCAGACCGTCTCACTCCAACCCTTCAGCCGAAAAACAAACAAAGAACCACTCCCAAAAGATATCCCACCAAGATGCCATTCTGAAACTGCATCCCCCCTCGCCGGTCAGAGCCTGCTCCAAACAGGCCAAGACAAAGGGCTCAGTAGATGCGACGTGCAGGCGACATGGTGGACTTGATCACCAAGCTTCCGACATTTTGCCATCCCTTCTTCAGGAGGGACACCAGGTAGTTGATGGCCAGCATCAAGTTGGCGATAAGCGCGTCCGTAGTCATCTGGACGTTTCCCACCGCGACCGACAGACACAGCACCTTCTTCAGTTGGAATTTGATCGTTGAGGAAACCTCGTCGAGTTTCGCAGCCAAGTCATCAGTGTGTGAGATGGGGGTGGGGAATTTTCCGACTATTTGGGGGTGTGGTCAGCGTGTGTCGAAAGAGAGAGGGAGGGTGGGAATGGATGTAGTTACCTCTGGACAGTCCCGGACCAAGCAGTCTCGGGATCTGCCGGAGTACCGACTCGGAGGCGACAAAGGCGTCGTACTTGCGACCAAGTTTTTTGATGAGCTTCTTGTTTCGGTTGAGTCTCTTGAGATTATCGACGGACATGGCGTCGGTGCCATGATGCTTTGCACGGTCGATATCGTGCTGGTCCCCCAGAAGGCAGACGAGCTGAGCGCGCGGTGCGACAGGAAGGCGCACGGCGCCCGAGAACCGCTTGTCCCGTTGCACGTCGTAGCCCTTGAGGGAGACCTGTAGCTCGACCGTCTCGACGAAGTTGCGTTTGCGCTCGACGTTGGCGTAATGTAGGACCTCCTCGACCGAGGCACGAACACCGGCGACGGTGATCTTGTTCCGACGACATGACCACTGTCTTCCTAGGATCTCAGTTGCGAAATCTTTTGGTGAGGCTTCTTCGTGCTGCCAGATGGCTTCTCGGATGTGATGATGAAGGTAAGGAGGGAAGGGAAATGGCAAGAAGAGCGAGCAGGGAATCGTGTTTTATAGAGATTTATTCCGTCTCAAACTCTGTCTCGATCACATTTGACTTTTTCGGTGCTTGGGAGTCAAGACCGCCGTCGTGATCAACGGCAAGCCAATTTTCCGCCCTCTTTCAGATTTTCCACCCAAAATGAGCCGAAAAACGCCTCAAGTTGTTGATCCCGAACTTCCCATGCTTTTTCACGGCTCGTATTTACTTTTGAGTTTGTTTCGGTGACCTGCAAGGTGCTCAATGCACCCGCAAAGGTGCTTGATGTCCCAGAATACCCTCGACGGGTCCACAAGAACCCCTTTATCTTGATGAGCATGACAAGTCCAAGCTTCTCCTTGCTAAAGTTGGATGGGGATGTTGGATGCCCGGGCCCACCTTCAATCCCATGTAAGTGAAGTGACATCCCGCAGCACCGCGCAAAAAAAACTCTCGGATTTGAGCTAGGTTTCAGAGAGTAAGGCCGTGCCGAACGGGTGTCGGTGAGATTCGGTCGTCGACGCCGAGTTTAGTCCGGGGCACACCAAGATTGGTTCGGAGGACGACCATCATCCAATACATTGGCCAATTGGTTTTATTTCCGATCCTACAAGTTTTTTTCTTCCCCGAGCAAGCATGCATGAAGACAAGAGAGGGGCTACGGGGGCAGCATGCTTTCAGTGACCCCATATTTCATCCCCGTACCCGTTCCCCAACAACTTAGAATATGATCCAATGACAGCCATTACTTGCTGCCTGGAGCACACGAGGCAAAGCGCCGCCATATCCCCGCCCTCCTCGTACACCCACATGCCGCAACTCCGACTGCTTGCGTGCCCGTGTTCCCCTGGTTTTGCGTAAGATTTCCGGCTCGCTGTTTTCAAACGTTGAAGTTCCTTGTGATCACGCTCAGTCTTCCTCGGCCGACACGGGGTCCGCTGGCCAAACCAGCCAAACTCCGACCACAATAGCTTTCAGGGCTGCTGCTGTCCACAGTGAGACAGCAACCCCGAGTGTCGAGTGAGCAGAAAGCCTGCCACCAGCCAACGCCCCCAAGAGTAGGAAGACCGGGGCGCCAACCCTCCGATTCCGCTCCGCGTTCTTCGCGTAAAATAGTTCGGCATCAGAGAAGAGATCGCAGTAGATGCTCGTCAACACAACGCTCGTCAACGCGTTGTACTTTAATGCCCTGCTCGTTACCGCTTGCCCACAGCTTTGGAAAGCCACCATAGCAATGGGCACCAGCACCTGCCATCCGATATCCTCCTTGTCCTTAGGTGGCCCTGACGAGGTGGCGATCGAGGCGGCCCCGGCGGTGAGGAGCAGCTGCGCAAAGAACGAACCGCACAACACCCAGCGGCGCTTCGGTGAGAAGAAGCGGTGAAATCGGCTAAAGACGAAGGATCCGGCGCAGAATGAAATGAGGGATGTTCCCGACTTGATCCAGCGGGTCGATTCGTGCGGGTGCGCCAGGCCGAGACCGATGTAAACCGTGTTTCCTGGCTCCTGCGTCAGTCATACAATTCCCATCCTGCTCTCCCCGGATTCGGCGCAGGCCTTACCTGTCTGCATCGACACAAAGGAGCCCCAGACTGAGATCGAGGAGCTATCCAAGAGACCAGTGATGAAGTAACACAGGATGAGGATCACATCGGCCCAGTCCCGGTTCACATCGGCGACGAGATATTTGCGCCATCGCGAGGCCAGCGAGCGCGGTTTGCTCGTGCCCAGCAGAGGCCTCTCTTCATCGGGCTGTCTGTCGTCTCTGAGAGGCATGACTGAGATGTGTGCAGGTCTCAAGGTCGGCGGACGCGGTTGTTCCACAACCACGAGCGATCAGTGACCTGATGCTTGGGTATAAATAATCCCTGGAAGCAGTCGCCGTTTAACGTTATACGCGCTTCCACTCACCGCTCGTCGGATCCAGAGCACAGCTGCAGGCTCGCCGGATACAGGACGGATGCAAAGTCGGTCAGGTCATGGGAGTTACTAAGGCATGTTCAGGGAGGGTGCTTTGCAGCCGGTCATGTGGTGACTAAGATATCCTTGATATTGTGCTTGTCTGCGACAGGCGGCGGGTGCCGATGCGGGCAGCTTTTATGCCCCTTCTCGCCGATGCGGAAGGAGGGACCCAATCAGTCCCCGGTCAGGGCGGTGATGTCATTGGCTTCCGCTTCGTTCGCCTCTTGGCTAGCCATTCGCCGAGACAGCTTGCTGCAGACAAAGCAGCCAACAGCATCAATTGTCACCAGTGTCACCGCAGATTCCGCAATTACTCAGCACCTCGCTGTCGTGGGCCAGGGGGTCACTTTGGGTGCGGCATAGCTCCCCAGCCGGGACGGACAGGGGCCGGGCCCTTCTCCTCACCAAACCCCCGCAGCGAGGAAGGCCGGGAATCCTGCGGGGGAAGCTAGGAAATATTCGGGCATTGCTCGGCATGGAGCTTCCTCGAATAGCAAAAGCGGATTGGGATCGCGATCCGGGGAGAGCATGTCGCCAGCATGCCACCAGCAATGGTTGCTTCGTCATAGCGACGTTTGGCGGTGGGCGCGCACTCGTCGGGCGCTGCCCGCATGGATGAGGTGTGTATAAGTACGGCAAGCCATTCCCCCTGCCCTCGCAGATGTGCCACAGGCTTTATCTCCCTTCCAAACCGCAATAAAGCCCAGGCTCCAATTGGAAGCTTTTCCGATAAACAGAAAGGACAAAGCCAAGATGCACATCACAGGCGGAACTCTTCTGCTCGCGGCCGCTGCTGGCCAGCTCGCGAGCGCCGTGCCCGTCCAAGACAGCCCCCGCCAGCGCTTGCTGGACGGCAAGGGGCTGCCCAACAAGTTCTGGAAGAATCTGAAGCCCGTCAACCCCTATAAGCCGGGGTTCCGGGACCCCTTGGACAAAGCCGTCGATTCGGTCGGCGAGGGCCTTGACCCGCTGCCGTTCCGCAACGGCCTGGGCGCCTCAGTGCTCGGCCCCTGGAACCCCGACCGCGCTCGCCAAAACCCCGATCTCGTCCGGCCGCCGAGCACCGACCACGGCGATGTGGCAAACATGAGGTGGAGTTTTGCCGATTCGCACATCAGAATTGAGGTTCGTACCCGCGAGGCCCGGCTGCGGGAAGTTTTGGGAATATTTTGTAGTGTGTGGTGCTGACATGGGCGACGCAACAGGAGGGCGGATGGACACGGCAGACGACAATCCGCGAAATGGGCACCAGCAGCCAGCTCGCAGGCGTCAACATGCGCCTCGACAAGGGCGTGATCCGCGAGCTTCACTGGCACAAGGAGGCTGAGTGGGCCTACGTTCTGGACGGCCAGGTGCGCGTGACGGCCCTCGACTACGAGGGCGGCAGCTTTATCGATGATCTCAGCAAGGGTGATCTCTGGTACTTCCCCAGCGGCGTACCACACTCGCTTCAGGGGCTCGGCGAAAACGGCACCGAATTTCTGCTCGTTTTTGATGACGGACACTTCTCCGAGGAGTCGACCTTCCTGCTGACTGACTGGCTCATGCACACCCCAAAGTCGGTGCTCGCCGAGAACTTCCATGTCGCGCCCGAGGTCTTCGACCACATCCCCGAGAAGGAGAAATACATCTTCCAGGGCTCGTTGCCCGGCTCCATTAGCAAGGAAAGGCCCACGGGCAAGCATGTGAAGCAGTCCAAGTACCAGTTCACGCACAGGATGTTGGCACAGGAACCCCATGTTACGTCGGGTGGTGAGGTGCGCATCACCGACTCGCGCAACTTTCCCCTGTCCAAGACCGTCGCTGCCGCCCATGTCCTCATCCAGCCCGGAGCGCTGCGTGAGATGCACTGGCACCCCGGTGGCGCCGATGAATGGTCCTTCTTCCTGCGCGGCCGCGCCCGTGTCACCGTCTTCGCCTCGTCAGGCACCGCCCGTACCTTCAACTACCAGCCCGGTGACGTCGGCATCGTACCTGCCAATATGGGTCACTTCGTCGAGAACATCGGTGATGAGCCCCTCGAGATGCTCGAGATCTTCCGCACGGACGAGTTCCACGATTTCTCTCTGTTCCAGTGGCTAGGCGAGACGCCGCAGCGCCAGGTCGTCGATACCCTGTTCTCCGACGACAAGGAGGCTGGCGAGGCGTTCTTGCAAAAGATAAAGGACGCGAAGAAGGACGAGGTCAGGAAGTTCGCCGGCGAGACTGAGGAGGAAGAGGAGAACTCGGATCTATAAGCTTGATACTATCTCCGTCCGTTTTGTATCTCTTCATGTCCTTGAGTACTTCGGCTCGAGAGGTCAGTCACACATGTCAGGTTTCACTGCGTTCACGGGAAGGGATTTCTCAAAACTAGAAACTTGGCAGTTACATGAGGTTCGTATGGCATATATCTTGAATAAATCGTATCACACTCTTAAGACACCCTCGCTTGTGTTTATAACCCTGAGAGAAGAAAATGCTTGCAACCGATTCCCAAACTCCCAGCTAAGAACAGGAGAACTCTAGGTTCTAAAACAATATCTGCCCCTTTTATAGATAGTGAGTCAACGTGGAAGGGGCGCCGGGGCGTCGCTTCTCGATTGACAGGACGGTGTCAATGAACTTCTTCTCCAGGGTCGGGCTCTTCCGGCGAGCTGCCAAGAGCTGCGCCGTCTTGAGAATGTTCTTGATCTGGCGGCCGTTGAGCTTCAGCTCGGACAGCTGCTCGATCTCGGCATCGGTGATTCCGCTCGTGATGGTGGCGCCACGCAAAAAGTTCTTCCAGATGACGCGGCGAGACGCCGAGGTCAGGTCTGGGTACTCCAAGCTGACGTGGATTCGCGACTGGAAAGCCGGGTCAATGTTCTCGACTCGGTTTGTCGTCATAAACATGATTCCCTCATAGTACTCTAATGTCCGAAGGAAGATTGACACCACCTTGTTGCGCTCCAGGTCGTGTGTGGCGCGCGCCTCGAGGAAGACGTCGCACTCGTCCAGAAGTAGGATGGCGTTCCATCGGGCTACCAGCTCGAGGATGGATTGCAGTCCCCTCTCGACCTCCCAGGGATCAGACCCGAGGTCTCCCGAAGACAGGGTGTGCAGCGGCACCCGCAGGTTCTCGGCGACTGCTTCCGCCGTGAGCGTCTTGCCCACCCCGGGCGGGCCCGAAAGCAAGCAGATGATCCCTTTACCCTTGCCCGAGATAACATCGTCGAAGCTGGTTCCCTCCAACTGTGATTCAGAGAAGGCAAGGATGAGCTCCTTCTGGTCCTCGGGCAGCACAAGCTTCTCGAAGGCGTTGTTGTTCCATGTAATCTCGTCGACTTGCTCGACGTAGAAGTCAAGCCATTTCTTCAATTTGAGACTGTAGCCGCGAGTACGGCACCGAGCGAGCAGGTGGTGGTAAGGCGTCAGCCGAAGTTCTCCCTTGTCATCCAGGCCATGCTCCTCCTTATGCGTGCCGAGTCGCTCGAGATCCTTGGCATTCCAGTCATTGAGATAGCGAGTCGAGTAGGGCGAGAACCGGTTAAAGGAGTCGATGTCGACGATAATACGACCCGAAACCTGGATGGGCACTTCATTGCCCTCCCTATCCCACGTGATGGCTTTGCCGGAGTAAGACTTGTAGTGATGGCCGGCAAGTGACTCGAACACCTCGCCGCGTTTCGTGAGCTTTTGGACTAGCTCTTCCTTGTCGGCGTGGAAGGCAAGCGGGTAGACGTTCAAACCGGTGATCTTCTTGGTGCCGATGAACTCGGGTATGTCGATGGACTCTTGGTACCGCCCAAAGTTCTTACCACTATAGTCGACACAATCGCACCGAAGGCGCAAGAAGTTGCCGCAGTTGTTGGTCATGTACTCGGTCTCCATCAGCTCGAAGGCACTGTGAGGTCCCTTGTAGGACGAAATAACGGGTTTGCCGGGCTGCATGACCATCCAAAGATGCTTGAATGACACAACTCCGTTCCGGACATAATCTTCGAAAGACTTGATGCTCTCGCCGATCTCGTACTTGAGGATGTCGTACAGGAGAGTCAGGTGCTCCTTTGTTTTCTCGTCGAGGTCCTCTCGCTCGCGATACTTGACGAGCTCTGTCCAACGGTGGACAAAGGGTTGAAAAGGGGCCTCAAATTCGAGGCGCTTGAGCTCGCAAGCCACGCCGGGGTACTCAGCCAGAATTTCGCCCAGAGCCTTCTTCAACCATGGGGACTGGACGACAATGCTGTGCGCCTCGAGCTTCTTGCGGCTGTCGTTGCTCTTGATGTTTCGTACGAGAACGGCGAAGGTTTCGGTCTCCTCATTCTCGGCGGCATCTTCGACATCTTCTGGATACTTGTCCACCCAGGTCCAGTTGCCATCATCGTCTTTCGACGACCGGTAAATGTTCTTGGTCTCGCTGACGGAGCCGACAGGGGCTAGGACCTTCTTCTCGCCCTCCTCCTTGTCTTCGTCCTCCGAGTCGCTATCGCTATCGCTGCTACTGCTGCTGCTGCTGCTGCTGTCGCTGTCGCTGTCGCTGCTCTCATCCTTCTTGTTCTTTTTCTTGCCCTTGCCCTTCTTTGACTTGGACTTGGACTTGGACTTGGACTTGGATTTGGCGTTCTTTTTTGTCTTGGTTTTCGTAGCCTTCGTCTCTGTGGTCTTGGTGTGATCGGCGCTGTCGCAGGGGCACCGGCAGCGGCAGGCGAGAGTTTGGGTTTGGGCCGCTTCGTCGGTCGTGGTCGCCGTGGTTTCGGCGACAACGGCGACAGGTTCAACAACCTTGACGTCTGAATTGGCCGTCATGGTGCACGTCGGTGGGGTCAGGTTGGGGAAATTTCCAGGTGTGGGGAATGAGGAAATTGTGGAGTTGCCCCAAGCTTTTGATGGACCGACTGCCTAAAGATACTGAATGATAGCTATGAACTCAGCTTTTTCTTCGGGGGCGGATTTGGAACGAGTTATGTACCCAAAAGTCCCGACCACACACGAGATGACAGTCTGTAGGAGGACTCCAAGAGGCTTGCCTGACTCCTCAAAGATCAGAGTTTCGGCGGTGACTCACAGGGTGCGAGGACGTTATCGTCAGGGGCAAATGTGGGGATGGATGGTTGCCTTTAGGCACGCATCCGGTTCTATCCTCACACAACGGCAAGGGCCACGTTCCTCCAGGCAGATTGCTCGACAGGCAGACTATTACGCCTCTTTCCCCATCGCTCTGCGTTCACATTGTCCGATAGGTGTGTCACGGTTCGCATTTGCATTTGCGGGGCGGAGGGGCTGTGTTGCCGGTCCGAAGCCGCACAGGCCAACGGCGCCCGGCTTGGGTGAGGCCTCACTTCCTTCCTGCGCAGCATCCTCGCATCCATATCCACCTCCAGTCAATCAGTGACACCAGCAATGCAACTGCAAAGAACAGAGGCTTGGTTCTTTGACCACTAGTGGCAGTTGGCGGACACACGAAGGAATGCTTGCTAGATGCAGGAGAGCGCAACCACGTTTCGGGCGCGGAGGCAACCCTCGCTAGGGTTGAGGCTTGCCGATGAGCAATATCCATGCAGCCCGGGAAGGAAGGCGGCAGACGAAAGTGACACCACAACAAGCGTGCACTCCCTACTTCCAAAAGTCGGAAGCATGCCTCGGACTTGACAGGCGTCGCTAGATTCCCAAAGGGCACATTGCAAGATAATAACATTTATCTGCTTTGATGCAAGCAAGGCCCTGCGGCGCAATAGGCGCAAGAGATGTACGGCTACCCCTGGTCAGTAACGGCAGATATCTAGTCTCTGGGCGTCGAGAAGCTTCCGAAGGTGCGGCAGTGGAGTTCTGACGGTTGCATCCCAAGACCATCTGCGTGCCGGCACGATCTGGAGAGATCTGAAAGCCAGCAGCAAGGAAAGACAAGGACAGCCTGAGGTGGAGTACGAAGTCATCATGGTCAAGACGGCACACAAATTATATCAGCAACACGGTCCCCTGTCCCGAAGGAAACTCGGGCGGGACATGAGCCAGCTGCCAACTGAACTTCGACAGCCAGACTGCCTCATATTCGAGGGCAGGGTCCAACGCTAGGTGGAGCAGATGCTTAAGCCACTCCTCTTCGCTGTTATACTTGATGGCTCCTTTGGGTTTCTCAACCGTCCCTTGGGGCGTTTTCGGGCGTCATGTGTAGTTCATGTTGACCGAGGGCGACCGAGCTTATCCGCTGAAGTGTAACTTAGACAGCAGAGCCGTTTTAAAACGGCCGGCAGCTTCTCGCTCGCGGGGACAAGCTATGCGTCTTCCAACAACCTTCCTGTGTTCCAGTTGAGTTTCTGGCGTGGCAAAAGGGCCCGTAGCACGTATTAAATCCTCTTCAGCACAAACAACCCTCCCCCCGTTCTCCTTTCTCCCCATTTCGTCTATCTACAACGGTCGAGCCACACAAGTTCACCTCCAACATGAGGCTTCTCGCTGCCATTAACCTCCTCGTCTCGGCGGTCCCAGCCACTCTGGCCGCCGTTGCTGGGCAAGCCGCCTCGGCCAATATTGCTGGCAAGCAACTCACCGCCAATGTTGCCGGCAAGCAGCTCAGCATAAGGCCTTACAGCCACGTAAGACGGCTCTCCCTGCCCCTGGCTGGCCAAGACCGATCGACTAACTGAAGCCTCAAACACACAGATCAGATGCCGTACCTCCGAAGCAGAGAACAACATCGCAACGGAGCTCTATGTGACCAACCGGTGGAACATCCCCTACCTGAACGAGCCGGACAAGATCTGCGATCTGCGTCCTGGGCCAAATGGCTGCGGGCGTATCAGCTGCTCCTGGAACGCCGGCATCCACATCTGCCAGAAGAACATCACCATGGCCGTCCCCTTCATGTGCTACGAGGCCGCCCACTGGGCACAGGCGATTGTCAACAAGTGCGGTAGCAGCGATCTAGTCGCGGGTGCCGCCTACGACGCAGAGGAGAACTTTTCGGTTGAGATTTTCCATAGCGAGTGCTGATAGGCCATGCCTGTAGCGCTCTGGTTATCTTTTGGATCGGTTGTTCTCCGCCAGACGGTTTGTTTGCCACACAGAGGGAACGTTGGGGTATCATGGGTCGAGGGGGAAGGAGGCGTTGGGCGTTAGCAATATGTCATACCCACTCAATGTCTAGACGTAGACGAATGCACCGTGGTCAACAATGATAATTTTGGCCGTCGGCTTAATCTACCTCTTTCTCAAAACGTCGTTTGTAACTTGGGGTAATCCTTTGCGTGAACCTCGAGGTCAGAGAAGATGCGGCCCGAATCGTCTTCACTCAAGGCTTTCATCCGTTCAAAGTCCTCCGCCTCAAGCTTCTCCATCTCCTCTGCTGGATCCTTCACACCATCCTTCCGGTCCTCTTTCTGTGGCTCCAGAGCTTTCTCGATTCCCGAAGACTCGCCGACAAGCAACACTTGCGAGTTGACGTAGTCAAGGTGCTTAGGTTGAGTAGGCATCCAGCGTAGGGATCGAAATTCATTCAGCAGACTGCAGTGATATCAGGACAAATTCTGACGAAAGATCAGGGCAACGATACTTACTCTTTTGGGTACTCGGGCCCCTTGGGCAGATTGGTACCAGCCGGTCCTGGAAACTCCGGATTCTTTGTGCTGAGGATGAAGCTCCCTTTCCCCTTCAGTCCGAGCTCCTTTTGTACCTCGCCGAGCTCCTCGGGCAACGTCAAAATATAAGCCAAATGACTCTCCCTGCCGGTGCTCGTGATCGCGTACACTCCCTCCGCCACGGGCGTCACACCAGGCTTGTGCCTCGTGCCCACCGTCTTGGTCTCGTACTCAGTCGATGACAGAAACTCTTCCCGAAGCTGGGGAAAGGACGCGCCGGCCTTCTCTACAAATGAGATCCACCTCTCGCGACCGCTTGTGGGGAGAACTTTCTTGGGGACTGCCAAAAGTCTGCTATTCCCAGCATCGCCAATGGAACCGCTCCCGAGCTTGGCGTCTTTGGCGATAGGACGGAGGAGGATGAAGCTACGAGCGATGTCGTCTACGCTCGATGGCTCCTTGCCAACACTGACCCTTCCCCGGATGAAGAAGTAGATGATGCCCTTCTCGAGGATGCTCGAGGGCACCGTTTCGCTGTCTTTCTCGCGGCCGTGTTCTTCGACGGTATTGCCCTCATCTGGCTTCTTTTTGGTGCGCTTCGGCCCAGGCTCGGGCTTTTCTGACTCTGCAGGCTTGTGCTTGGATCCGGGCTGGGCCTTGGGAGCGGGAGGCGCTTTAGCGTTTGCGTCAGCGGGCTCTTCTTGCTCTGATTTTTTGCCCTTTGATCTCGTCGACGCTGTCATTTTGAGTGGTGGTTTCAGTGACGATGGTCTACGCAAAATTGCATGAATCATGTGAGACGTCGCAGAAAGGGTTTTAGGTGTTCGTCGGATCTTTAGAGGCAAGAGCGTCGGGTGTGATGTCATACTTTACTGGCGCCACGCGAATACTAGTCCTACATCGTCCCAAGTCGTCACGTCAATCGCTCCGCCCCACAAAATGACGGAATCGGAAGGCATCTTGCGCCCCTTTTGGGTTGATGAGATGGGCTAACAACGCGTGGGGTTGTTCGTGCTAACATCGTCCGAGTCAGGGGTTCGAACTGCAGTCTGTAAGCCAGACGCAACTGGCAGCCAAGCGTGTATAAGATCCTAGCCCCCAAACAATTCCCACACGGACGGCAAAAGACGTCGAATTACAAAAGTTCATGTCTTGGCAATGTCACCGTGAAATCGAACGAGCTGTACTGTACAGTCTGCGGCGCTACCACAATGCAGGCCTGCCGTGTGACTTTGAACAATCTAACAGATAAGAGAAATTGCGACAGAAGTGTCGTGACTTGGTGCTCGCCGGGCCTAAAAATGGGCCTGAGTCAGTTGAAGAAGAACGGGAAGAAGTTGCATGGATGCTGCGTTTCGCGCATCGCGGGTCGACGGAATGCCGAACTCACTGATATTAGGGGGAGCAAACCCCCTCGGTAACTAGTCATGTCCAGAGTCACGATGCAGTTGAAATACCGGCAGCGAAACCGGGTACACCCGGCTTGGCGTACATATCTCACGTCCCGTTTCAAACACAAGGTTGTTATTGAATCTCGGCTGCGGCTCGATAGTAGGTCAGTACCCTGTCCATGCTTCGCTACGATGTAAGGACGACGACGACCAAAACACACTCTCTTTTGGAACAATACCCTCCTAGGTCTGGCCAAGTTTCGTCAAATCATGTCCTCCCTCCCCCCGTAATCCCCACCCGTCGAGCAAGGACATGAGATTGACCTCACTCAGCATGGAGGGCCAACAAGTGACATCTCATTTTCGTCACGTAATCGCAAATAGACCAGCCCAGTACGCGTATTCCGAACGCCCCGTGACGATAGCAAGCCCAATGAATCCTAAATACTGGCTTGCTCTCAATATGCTAATCTATCCACGTCGCTATGTTTGCTGAAATAGATATAGTGCCGCCCATATACCATGCAACCCCCTCTTTCGCAGACTAGCGGCCCCGGAAGCGGCACCCGTCAGTGCTCCCGGATGACCTTCTCCTCAAATCCAGCATACACAGCTCTCGGTATTCCCAGTTCCTGCATGAGACCACTAAACTCACGCCCCAATCGGCGGCCCTTCGGCTCGGACTCGTGGTCTAGCTCGCAGATGACCTTGTTTTCAGCAGCTCCGCGCTGCAGCACATACCGCAGGGCGGCGGCGAAACGGTTGTCGTCAGGGGCCACTGCCGCCTCGGCAATGCTGGCGCAGATTGAGACCCAGTTGATTATCAAATCAGTGCGGACGGTGCCCTCCATCATGCGGAACTCGACGGTCCTGGGGCTCCGCCTTGCTCGCTCGTCCTCGAGACCGAAGGCACTGAAGTTGAATCCTAGTCGACGGTGCTGCTTGATAGGCCCTGAGAGCAAAAGACCCAGCTCGCGGCGCGAGCTCGTTTGCCAGATTCCACGGAGTGCAGCGCCGTCCGTGCTTTGATTGTCTTCGAGGGGAAGGGCTCGAAGCGCGTCCCGGACATGGCGATCCTCGATCTGGTGATGGTACCCATCATTTTGAAGGGGGTTGGAAATGGACTGAGCGAGTCGGCTGAAGAGGCGTAGCTCAGATCCCCACGTGTAGAGATTCTTGTAATTGGGCGAGTTGGGGTCGCGGATGCTGCGCAGTGTCGGCTCGGCCGACCAAAGCAATGATGCAAGTCGCTTGAGCACGGGAAGCTCAAAGGGTCGGCCATCGAGGCGCCCGAGGTGGACGTGCACCTCGCATGTGTAGTTAGCAGCGAGGCGATGGCGCGCCGTGAGGGCATGCAACACACGCTGTATGTGTCGGCGTGTCTGAGGATCGCCTGCCGCCATCTTGGGCGAGCTTATCTCAACTGGCACCCACGCATACCGGGCACCTCCTGAACGCGCTCGCTTTTCGTCCGGCCCCGGCTCGGCCGAGTTGGCCTTCTTGACGATCCAGTGCGATTCCCAAAAGTTGTTCTCGGCATAGCCACCAGTCGATATTGCCTGGATTGTTGTCGCCTTTGACCCAGCTGTCTTGATGGTATCGGCAACCAGCCAGTATGCATATTCCTGGCAAGCGTTTTCATCGTCCTTGAACCGGGCGTCAATTGCCTGTATTGGCCGGGGGTCGCTGGGTTCAGGGTCTACATCCCCCTCAATGCGGAAGGGGAGCAAAAACTTCAGCTCGACGGCGACAGCAATATCCTCGGCTCGATCCACGCTGGTTTTCTCCTGCTTTATCGTCGCCGTGGTGTTGTTGCAGAAATCATCATCGCCGTTGGTGAAGAAGGGGGCCATAATGCTCTGCCCAATGAGTGTCTTCGCCGCTGATCCGCAAAGGTTGGTGATGGATTCCCAAGTGCCAGAAGCCCGCTCTCTAATCATCTTTGCATCGATGGCCAAAGACAGAAACGAGCGCCACCGCTGGTCGGAGTAAGACAACATCCTCAGCTTCAAAATTTGCCGCGAGGCGCATTAGAGGTCGACGATGGCCTCACTGCTGGATGTTGCAACCATTCACTGTTCAGCGAACACTTAGGTTACTGATCAGTGCATCCAGCAGCCTGATAGCAGGGCAAGGGGGAAAGTATAAAGAGTTGAGAAGCCGATTATGTGAATGTGAATGCAAACCCTAGTCTATGGCCGGACGGGACGCTAACGATCGGCGCATCTAGATGCTACCTTAACGGATGATTGTCCCCGCGCAAGGACTAGACGCCGGGCTGACACCACCACACAGATATGTGGCTAACAGTGCGAGACAGACTTGACAGACCGGCAACGACGAGGGTTGGGTACACCCGGCAGTTGACAGTCAGCGGCCCCTTCACTAGAGAGATCCTACCAACGTCGTCTGAATTTGTTAGCCCAGTTCGCTGAGCATCAAATGCGCCAGATGGGTGCAGGTCGTCTTACCTGTTGAGAAATCGGGTGCAGCTAGGCGTTGGAGGTGGCCCAGTGCTGGAGGTGGTCGTCTGGGTAAGGGGAAATGATGGCGGGAATCATTGTCGCCGATTCGAGCAGACGGCGGGGGATTTTTAGGGACGGGCGAGGCCTGGCGGAGTAACCGCAAACGACCTAGCAAATTGGCCTAGTCCCACCACGGCCTCAACCCACGGAACCACAATTGCGCCTACATAATACATTGCTCAGTACTTCGTAATCTGTATGTAGGTAGGTCGGGGGAAGGGAGTGGTGCTAATGAGCGATTTAACGCTGACTTCTTGGGTCCCAGGCTCCTCCAGGTTGGCTCTGGCCATTGGTGCCATGCCGCTTTAGGGTCCAGCCAGCCAGAACGTGCAGTAGAGGCTAGTGGGCCGTACTTGCAGCAGGCGGGTTGACAGCGCGTGGTGCCATGCATGCTGGCCCGAGGCCATCACCTCCCTACACCTGCTGGTCGCGACTGCCAAGGTACGGGTCCATGGATATTCATGGTTGAGCGGCGAGTGCGCACTCCCTATGATGAGATTTGCTGTTCACCCGGGGGCCCTTCTCCCGCTAAGTCGGTGTCAAACGGCTATTTCGCACCCTCGTTTATTACCCTGGCCCGCGCAGATCCTGTTACCTGCCGAGAACCGTTCGGGCGGTGCGGGCGGCACCTGTTCTGAGCCATGAGGTCCGCAGCATCACCTCATCACGCTCCGTCGATCCCCGATGCCCTGCCTCCGCCCTACCTCCGTTCCTGAGTCCATGGATCTCCAACTTCGGTTGACCGCTGCACGTCGCCCAATAGCCAATTGGTATTCGCCAGCCTTCTTCATCTTATCTTGAACCCGATGCTCTTATCTCCCGCTTCCCTATCTTCGTGCTGAGCAAGGGAAGGGAAGGCACCTGGACGACCCAGACCGGGGGCCACAGCGACAAGAGGGGGCATACTCCGTACTCGCCGTTCTTGGCATCCATATGTCCGCTCCGGGCGCATCTACCCAGCATGCCAACTTCAAGTTTTACCAGAAATCTATTGGTACGGGTGGGAATACTTGCCACCACGGTTCCGAGCCTCCCCAGTTGCTACGTGATTGCTGGCGGACTCGCTCGCTCCAGGTCTTGCTTTCTACACATCAGTGTCCAGCAAAGCCTCCCCCTCTCCCCATACCCATGTCCGCCCCCACCCCCAATGCGCAAAGCGCCTCATCCCCACGCCCATCTACTGGTCGGACACAACATGTGAGTTGGGTGCCAGGGCCTCCCTTCTCTGTCTCTAACGTTGAAGCCACCCGAGATCACGAGACGAGCAGCCTAAATAAAGGTCGAATATGTGCCGCCCGAGCGACCGAACCCGGCCAGGAGGAGTGTCCTATCTCGGATTCAGGCAGAACCCAACCACTGTAAGTTGGAGCGAGGCCAAATCTAGCGTTCTCGATTCAGGCCTGCACTAGGCCCAAGCAATCCCGCGGCGCATGCATGCTGCCAATATTTACGTACCGGCGCGCGACCAGATCCGGCTAATGGATTGAGATCGAGATCCCAGAGTAGGTGCGCAACCTTCGAAAACCGCCCCTCACGATAAGCAAACTAAAAGCACACCACCTAGGAGGTTGCTTGATGATTGCAGGGCGAACGACATGGTATGATCGTCTCCAACTTGTCAGTGATTCCGGCAAACGGGACAGCCGGGATTTCGGGGCATCTGATATGCGCGTATGAGTTGTCAGAGCATATCGATCGTGGAATAGCGTCACTTCTGGGCATGAAAGTTACACAACCGCACGTAGGCTGCAGGACTCGAGCGGCAAATACGGAGGGGGGAAAGAGGAACACAGCAATGATGGAGATACGAGTCCGAATCCCCGAGCATAACCGCGGCCGAAACCCTAAGAGGCAGCGTGGTTGGTAGTCACATTCCCCTCCTTAAGATCAAACACAAGCAACCCAGTCGTATGGGATAATATGAGTGGATGCTGACGCCCTCTGCAACACCAACTCGGGCTGGAAGGACTTTGCATACTGCGTAGGTACGCATCGATCACGTCTCCTCGGCTGCACTTACCACTCTCAGCTAATCGTGGACCTTAGCTGCATCCTAGCAACAAGCCGCATCGGCATGTAGCATTGCCCTACTACCCTTCACCAACCCATGTAATAGAGGTGTTTTTTTTGGGCGGCGTCTGACCCGCACGCCCTGCTAAACCCTTACAGAACCGATATGTCTGTGGCTCCGACTTACATCTCGGGCCGCAACAACATCGACCGCCTCCTGTCACGGCGCGGCGCAGGGCTTAACCCCGCCCCCACCATTGTGACACGTGACTACTGGAGTGGCCCCTGCGCTCTGTGCGGAACCACTCTTCTGGCCTCGGGGCCTCGCAGCCTCCGGCCACCCTTGTTCTTTTTTCTTCAGGTTAGAATTCCACCATTACAATAGTTCCTTGTCTCACTCGCACTACGTGGCCGTGACACCGCCCAAACCAAGCAACCTCACAATTCCAACCAAAGGATCTAGGCCGCTACTGAAGCTAATGCTCCTTCCCCGTCTAATTATATTCCCCCATTCTGTTAGCAGTATCCAAACTTAATCAATAGTGCCTAGGATACCACTAGAACCCCGTAGAAGAAAAACGCCAGAACGGCCGTTGGTGTCCCACGTCCTTCTTCCCTGCCTGTGTTCCAGACCAATGGTGGAATCCAGGTAGATCCTCAAGGATGTGCATTGTGTGACGGGGGCAACCACCAACAAACCAAGCCTGCCTAATTTCGGGCTGGCGATGATAGCTAAGAATAACGTGATACATAACACTGCAGTCGGTCACGTGTAGACCACTCATCTGCAAACACACCGGATGATTGAAGAACACGAGGAACTGGAAAGTAGGACGGTGAGAATCAGTGACATCAACCTTGCAGTGGTTCAACAAATCCCCATGTGTCTGTACCTAGGTCTTACATCGCATGAACAGTACATACTTTCAACTACAGCTCAACGGTTAAACCAAGCTCTTTTTCAAACACAGCATACGGGACAGTATGTGCGACGATACGTCAAGAAAATTTTTCATCGTCACACCCGACGTTATACGGGAACAACATGACATTGATCAAACGGAAGTCTTCCATCACAATTAGGCATTTGAACCCAGTTTCATATCCAACACACAACAACACTATCTACATGTATACCGGGCGACCAGAAATGATTCCGTGATATTCCGTCTCGCGATACCATAGCTACTAACTCGAGGCCACATGAAATCTGCGATACGTCCCCCAAAACCACAGGTGAATAGAAAGCCCCCCCACCACGGTATAGAGTAACTAGTCAAACACAGCCGAAAACTCCGACGCCGTCCGTCACACGTGATATCACCCCTTTCTTCCCGTTTTCCAGGCTTCCTGCCCTCACCCGTCGATCGTCTTGCCTCCACAATCAGGTATTTTGACCCCATTCTTGAGCTTGCGGTTGACGTCCATGAGACCCCATTGATCCTCCCAGTTCCTATCACCAGAGTTGAACGAGATCTTCCACGGTTCATCAAACGACTCAAACCAAAAGTACTGAGTGCCGTTTTTCATTGCATCACACACCCAACCTTCCATGAACTGGTTCATCTGCGGAATCCCGGCCACGGAGGCATCAGGGCACACCGTGACTGTCAACGACCCGCAGTCCGTTCCGCCCTGCGACGGCCAACCCGTCTCACTGATGATGTTCTTCTTGGGGTCCGCCTTGAAGAAACCGGAGTTGTGGTTGTTCCAGAAGCTCCATGTCCACGAGGCAGCATCTTTGGCGTTGATCCCAGCGAAGAAAGGGTGGATATTGGCCATGATGTAGTCGCTCTTCTGTGCCAATGTAGCCGTCCACTTGTCGCCCAAGTCGCTTGTAGCTACAGGAAGCTGGTATCCCAGGGTTGTCAAGTTCTTGCGAACGGTATCTAGAAGGTTACCCAGGGACGTCACGTCCATTTGCTCTCGGAAGAGAATCTCGTTAGCCACCACCACGCCCTTGAAGTGCGTGTCCTTGTGTACTTCCAGTATGTCGTACATCTGCGTCAGTTGGCGTGCGTTGGTGGTCTTGTTGTTATCCTGCCAGACTCCCATCCAAATCTTCATCTTCCCGTCAAGCTTGAGCTGCTGGATGGCATGGATGACCATCTGAGTCTGATTGCAATCGGTACCGTACATTCGCAGGGTGTTTGTCAGCTGAGAAAGTACTGCGATATCGCGCGTGACGTTGTTCTGCGACGGAGGGAAGTGGACGCATTCCGGATATTGTGTGTTGATCGGTGTGTAGTCGATACCTGGAAATACCTTGTGTAGATTGGGGTTGTTCATAAGCGCCTTAATTTCGGACGAGTTGATGTTGAGGTCTGACTTGTTGTCTTCGGCGGCCGAGGGGCCGCTGTTTGCGCTTCCACCATCCCCCTTGTTTTTGAGGACAACGCCAAACACGATGCCAAGCACCACGCCGACCAGGATGAGAAGAGCAACAATGAGAATAATGATCAGGCGCCACTTCTTCCCCTTGCCTGCACCACTTCTCGATTGCCACGCAGATTTCTCGGCGCTGAGACCAGAGGGGCCGTGTCCCTCGTAGGCGGTGGCATTGCCGTGCACAGGTGCATACTGAGTGCTCAAGCCGCTGGCGCTTGCGTTGCGTCCGGCAAATGCCCCTAAGACACCACCTGCCGCGCCACCTACCGCACCTTCTCGACCTCGATGACTTGACCCGAGACTGAGCATGCTCGATCGCTTCCCCTTCAGGTGGTATCCAATGCCATCATCGCCGTCATCCTCGATGGCATGGGGGTCAACTACACCTAACCGAGGATCCTGTGGTCGAGCCAAGTGTTGGTAGGGGTCGTCGGTATATATGTCGGTAGCAAAGCTGTGTTGGGGGCTCCTTGACGGGGTTCTTTGTCCGGGTGTCGCCCGACCTGGACTGCGAGGGACAGCCGCCAAGTTTTGCAGGCTCGAACTCGAGTCTCTTTCGACTCCGATGCTGCCATATGGGGCCTGCGGTTGAGAATAATCCGGGTCTGGGTGTGCTCTTACTCCTGCTTGGCCCTGGCCTTGGTTTACCCACTGGCCCTGTTGTTGGTATGCCTGCTGGGGATAGTCGGGGCCGTGGATTGCGGTGAGGCCGCTTTCTCTGGCGTTGTGGTCCGCAACTGTGAGCGCGATCCCGGCCATGCCCCCAGCAGCCGCCTCACTGAAGTTGTCCGCTCCCGGTGTGACGGTGCTTTGCGTAGGGCGACGCTGCGGCGCAGGAGGGTAACCCGGCTCGCGTCCCCCCCATTGTCTGCCATCGGATTCGCGAGGAATGGGTGGTTGGGGTAGTGCTCTAGGCTCTTGTCTGTATGAAGGTCCCGCAACCCGCCCACCGGCAACGCCGTTTGCTGGTCCCTCTTGGCTAAGACGTCTTTGCGCTCGGAGTCTGCCAAACGCAGAGTCAGGATGCGATCCCGGGCCAGCCCTGGGAGGTGAGCCTCTCGGCGGTGGGGTGATGTAAGGCTCTTCTTGATAATGTTGCTGTGGTTGCGGCGGATATCGTTGGTCGAGTGGCGGTTGGTACTGCTGTTGCGGGTATTGCTGCTGTCGTGGTGGGTATCGGTTGACTTGATCGAGCGGCTGCCGCTCCCCCATATCTTCCTCAAATGAGTATCTGTTGGCCATGGCTGACGCCTTCAGCGATTTCTCCAAGATCGGATTAGTTGTCGATGGCCGGGAGCCGACCCTCAAGATGCTAAGGTAGATTTTGTTGCGGTGTTCGCAATGCTCCGGCTCCGTGTCGCATGAATACAAAGCAAATGGCAGAGCGATCGCTGCAGGTTTCCTCAACGGCGACTGCTTGTCATGCAGTCCCTAGCCGGTCGCACAGGTGACACAACGATCGCTTCTCGGCGTCGGGTGGAGGATAGACGTTATCAACTGTCGGCCCGCTGCTGTTGGGATAGTTCTGACTGCAAAACGAACTGAAAGAGGGTCGGATTCGTCGAACACGACTTTGCGTTTGAGCGTCCAGAGATTTTGCGAGTCGCCGCGCGGTCCTGGAGGCTTTTGCAGCAGGCGTTCGTATTTTAGGGCGGGCTGTGTTGCCCCCTGGTTGCCCCGGTCCGGATTGGGCGAGTTGGTTCCAGGTCAATGCGGAGCTCCGCTGACCTTCCGTGTGGTGCTGCTGACTGCGTCGGCCGTCTTGCACCCACGGCGCAAACTCGTTCGTGATCCGGTCGTAATCGGGTTCAAAAACTGGTGGCACTTGTCGTGAAGTTCGAGACAGTATGGAGTTGGGATGAAAGGGGAGGGGAGGGAACTGTCAAACAACAAAACTAGAGGCAGAGTCAGGGCATCCCACTATGGACCCGTCTCTGGATTGGAGACGAGCAAGGCAAGAATGCCAAGGGGAGCCGCTGCCAACCCCATCAGGACCGAACCTCCCTTGATCCCAACGCCCCTGTGCTGGGCGCAGGTCAGCCCCGTGCCAAAGGAGGGTGGGAACCGCGGCGAGGACGGCAAGAGATAGGGGGCAGGGGAGGAGTCTCCGCTACGAGGCGCCAAATTGTGGGGCCCACTGCGCATCTTGACGGTACTGGGCCGTTATGGTTGGCTGGACAGCAGGAGCGTCGCCAGCCACCGCCCACTTTTCTCAAATGCCCCCCGGCATCTGTAAGGTGCCTCTTTCCACCAGCTGTTAGCGCGCCGCCCGGGCAACCGACCAGTGCACACAAAACAAGCATTCGATTCGACAAGCTGTCCATTCCACCTGTGCGGAGGCAAGCCCCACTTGGTCTGTAGTCTCCTGACACTGAGTTCTCTCTTTCTTGTCCTTCCTGTGTGCAATTCAGATACTGGAATACGTAGATGTGTCGCTTTGCAGTGCACAGAACTGCAAAGGCTGAGAATCTGCACCGGCCAGGTTTTTGTTGCAAACCAATGCAGGGCAGGCACGGGAGGCACGGACCCGATGCTCCCGCCTCGACCCTCGCCTTGACGACATCGAGAACGCGGAAGCTTATCCATTAATTGACTTGGCAGGTCTGCCCCGCCATTACATCATGCCGTCTTTCTTGACATGCTGCCGCCACGTGAATCGGTCGAGCTCAATCGCAAGTTCGTTGTTCGTTCCATGATCTCAATGGATCAGGTTCACCCTTTTGGCGCTTGCAGTCCATCGGCGACGCCCTCAGGCCGCTACGCCGCCGCCATTCCCAGATTGTGGAGGGGGTCGCTGTGCCAGGACCTTCCCTTTCTTTTTCAGGGCTCACACGTGAGGGTCAGGGGCGCCGTTTCATGCAGGGATCCAATTTCCTGTCTCGCCAAAACTCAGACAGAGCCGTAGCACTGTGATTTTCGCTTGACGATCGATCAGGTTGGTTGACCGGGATTTACCTCCGGATTTATCGTTCGGGAGCTACGTATGCCGCTGGGCAGTGCCTGCGTTGTGCTTGCAGTTTACGCTAGACACGAGACGAATCGCGCATCGCAGTTCGGACTGACACGCCGCCATAGATGCTGTCAACGCAGCGATGCAGCGAGACTCGTTCCGGAGGTCTTGAGCCATATGTCTCATTTTTATTAACCCGCTCTTTATTTCCTTCCACAGCACCCTTCTGGCTTGCAGCTTGTCTCGAAAAAATCTTACTAAGTTCGTTTCGTGGTCCAGGCTCGTCCAGTTTCGTTTCTTGGCCGGCATCAATTGCTCAACGGGTGCACATCGGACGCCGTACAGCCAGCAACAGCTGGCAGCAGGTAAATAGCACATGGGGAGCGCCTCTGCAGTTTCTTGTCGGGATCCTAGAATGGCGGGTGACCTCGGTTTACGATGTAACGGCATTCGACGACCATCTCGCCAGTTTGACATCATTGTATCATACGGGCTCACGCTAGCTTTTATGCAACAGACATCGTCCATGTGGTAGCGAGTAACCAGATCTTGGAAGAAGTAATAAGTCCTCACCGGCTTGTCCGTCATCAAACGGTTCGCCTGCATGAGTCTTGAACCATGTCCGCAAATCTTGACTCAGTCGCCGGCCAGGGTGAGTTTCACAACAGCATCTAGCCTTCGAACCCACGGCAACTAAGAGCGGGAGTAATATTTCCCAAGCGATCCGATTCTACTAAAGAGTTAACTTAAGGACGCAGTAAGTTGGTTAACAGAAAGATTGGCCAAGATGCATTCCCAAGTCCCATGCTTCGACGTATCCTCCTGGCAGTATGCCGAAGGACCACACCTTCTATTCGAATCCCCTGGTCGAGATCCCTGGCCAGGCTCAAGACCCCCAAAGGCACTTGTCGATGCGGACTGGGGCTCTGGACATGGCTAGTACGACCCGCCAGTTTTTAGACAATCAGACAGCGGTATCTGGTGAAAGGTCAGGAGAGAGGTATATGCAAGGCGATACCTAGTGATGGAGGATAGAAAGGTGGAACGGAGAGCTGAAGGGAGTCCATCCCCCATGGTACGCTTGATGGCAGAAAATAATATATTGCTAATTTTCGACAAAGAAAGCTATGAAGAATGAAGAAAGCCCATGTCCTATATGAGGCTTGATAGCGAGCTTCGCTCTTGAATACGCTTATCTATGTTTGTTGGATTTCTATGCACTTTGGATGTTGTATTGGTTTTCCGCTTTATTCATTGCGTGATATCAAAGCAGATCAAAGTACATGCCTATAATGGTGTCCTCTGTCAGTGTTCATCTTGATCTGGATGTCGGCTCCTAGCACTTGAATCGTAAGCAAAGTGGCTCGGGCAACAAGAATAGGGAGCTATCGGGAGAACCTGATAATTGTACTATTGTAAAATAAGAGTTAGATGACTTGTACAGATCTGTTGCTTTGTATTCTATCTCGTCCACGCCTAGTCCATGAGCTATGACTGCATAAGCAAGATTCTAATCCCGTATCACAAAAGCATCATGAGATAGCCCGAAAATACCCCTGAAATTTATGTTATATTAATGGAATATGAGGTAATATTTATGATCTTAATCTGGAGTAATACTCCTGCCCCTAAACACCCATCTCAGCTTCACGATAGGCTCACTTAGGGGGAAAACAGGAACATCTGCTAATAAGACAATGTGGATACATGTAGATTGCTAAAACAAACAATGGAAGCTATGAACGCTGCCTATCATGGTATCTCTAAGCACGGCTTCATCCCTGAAGAAAACTCCTTACGCCTCCTGGCGTATTTACCGATAATCATCGCTCCCTCCCCTCATATCGGCTACTTTTTTGGCGATGCTGGTGGTGTCAGGGGCGTCTTCCGGTCGCCTGTTTGACGGTACTGACCGAGAGTTGCACCCTCCCATCTCATCGACGGGACGCTGGACGATGAGGAGGAGGTACTGCTGTTGCTGCTTTGGCTCGTGCTGCTGCCGGAGCGGGCGGAGGCGCCATGTGCGGCATTTGGGTCTGTGCAATGCGATCCGGGCATGTGGGCTTTGCATCTCCTGCAATAGGAGAGCTCGTGGGCGGTATTTGACATGATTGAGAATGTATCAGTCCGCTTTGGATTTGTGAGCTGATGGTAGCTGCGGGGATGTTGTTGATAGTGGTCAGAATTTGGAACTCTGTTGCTGGGTGTTGCTGAATTCGGAGAGTAGAATCCTATGCCCATTGGTGAATGCGACGGATCTCTTTTATACAACATGGCGATTGTCAGAGGGTGAGGTGGCTCTCGAGGCAGTTAAATCCTCAAAGGTGAAGTGAAAGGAGCTGAGCAGCAGCAGGGATGCGCTCTTTATGATAAGGGCTGAATGGGCAGAAATCGGTTCCGAGTTGAAGTGCGCTTTGTGTTGTGCTCGTCTCTGGCGTCCGATCGATCCTCTCAATGCGATAGACTCGGGGAGGCCTTTATGCCAGCGGGGATTGTCTCGTCGATTAAATGCTGTCTTTATGGAGGCCCAGACTGGTGGCGGATTGCGACGACCACACGTGGTGGCGTAGTCAAGCGCTGGCAGATAATACAAGAAGCTGATTGGTGCATGTGGCAAACCAAGACCTTTGCCGTCGGTTGCCGAGAGCTGGAGACCTCAGGCACCGCGGCAATGGGACTGGAACTATGAATCACATTGATTCCTGCCTGACAATTGCGGCGCCAGCAAAGGTCGACTTAGCCCGAGCAGAAGTTATGATTTGATATGATCATACTAAAGATTGGATGATAGTTCAAAGATGGTCGGTTTACCATTATGAGTCCGAGAAGGTTCTACTTTATAGAGCCATTGACCAGGCCTGGCAAGCGAGTCCGAGACAGAGTCTTGAGTGCTCATCTTTCCATGGGAATGTCTCTTGAGTGTGACTTTTGCTGAAGAATAAGAGAGGCGGGATGTCATCGCAAGTGAACGTCGACAACAATTCGAGGCGGGAGGCAAAAATGAAAAAGTTTAGGAAAGATAGAGAAACGAAAAATGCATTGCATCAGCCGTGAATCGAACACGGGGCCCATCGATGGCAACGATGGATTTTACCACTAAACCACTGATGCTGGAGCTGTTTTTCGGCGCGAAAAGTTTGGCCCATGCACTTTGCTTGGCTCAGCGAAATATTTGGGATAAACCCTGTCTCAATCACAAGGTCTCGCACGCTGACAACAATTCATTGTGCAGTGGTATCCGTTGAGCCAGCGGACTTGCAGGTTGTCTTTTGGCAGGTGCAGCAATTCGGCTCGAAGGCGAGTGGAACAGCCAAGACTCAACAATCGCTCGAGACAGGTGTGATGCGGATTTTGTCCCAGCTAACTGATCACCTGCAGCGATTGTGGGTAGACCAAAAGATGCTGTCCTCGCTCGTAGCGTCGCTTCGCACGCGCCAAGTTGACTCTCAAGTTGAGAGTCTCGTACACCGTCCTTGTAATGGTCATCGGCCTGCAGGCGGGGATCATGTAACTAATGCACATAATAACTGACATCGGTGGGATATCTGGTTGTGAGGTCGGCTAGACACCTTTCGGCGGCTGTCGTCGCGGAGAGTCAAACGCAGTCTCCTGACAGGGAGGGCCCATTTGTTCGAGAAATTGGGGTGGCTGCGAATTGGTTGCAATTGCCAAAAGTGCGGAGATGTTTGTGATCTCGGGTTGAACAGCGTTCAGTTTGGGCATCATGCCGGTCACGTCCATGCCGACACCCGGAATACGCGGAGCACAGCACACGTCACCGTGATTTGGGCCCGCACCAAGTGCTGGCATGTTGGGAAGCAACGAGTCCCCTTGTCTGTCGGTATCGACCGTTTAGCCGGACAGCGGGCGCCCGGTTTCTGGAAACGCGCCGGCAAAACCTTCAATAACCTGAACGACGCCCCCTGAACAAACAATATATTTTTTCAACGTCACCTCGTCTAACCGTCTCAGCCAGGAACCTTAGAGCTGAGAGCACCCTCCAAGCAATACCTTCGAAAAGAAGACCCAGGAAAAGGGTCGGCAATTCGGCACCACAGGGAGCTCGGCACCTCTGGGCAGGGGCATGCTTGTAGCCAACCAGGTTGCGAGCAGATCCACAGCCCACTGGGTACGCCCCCAAAATGACTCCACTGATTGCTCTGCTTCACCCCCTGCGGCAAGACGGGGATGCCAGCAGAGGGGGGGCCCAGCTGGATATTAGAGATTACCGGTCAGCTTTTGGCATTCGCGCTCTGCAGTCCACGCGGTCAGTCCACAATTGGCCTTTTTCGACCCTCAGCGCCAAGGGCCAAGCTGAATCGTCCTGCTTGACAAAAGCACACTTGTCTGTGTGGCGCTGGGGGATGCCAACTTCGACTTTTTTTCTCTTCTGATCTTCGAGTTCTCTCTTTCCGTCCGTCATTCCGATCGCCCTTACCTTCGCTTTTGCACCCGCGAGACGTCATGATCCGGGCCATCCTCCCACTAACATGTTAATTCACGGTGCCCACCGCACTAAACCGGCGAAAGCCGTTGGTGTGCTTCTCTTGCTCTGCCTCATTTGGGCCTGGCTCTCGAACGTCCAGGGCGTTCGACTTACCGATGACCTCGTACCTGGCGGCCGCCATCGCGGCACCGACGGGTCCACAAAGCCGGGAAAGACACGCTCTCGCGTTGGCAAAATCACCGTTGCCGCGAACAAGCTCGCCTCAGATGTTATCAACCGCGCCCTCCAGTCCCACCAGCGCCACAATGCCCGCCATGGCTACGTCCACTACATCGCCGAGAACCAGGCCGTGAGCAGCCTGATCGAGAACGATCGTTACCATCGCGCGAAGGGTGCCTGGACCAAACCCGCCTATCTGCTCTCCATTATTGTCGCCGAGCTCGAGAAGCCCGAGAAGGAGCGGCTGGAATGGGTGTAGTGCGTACTCGCCTCTTTCGACCGCGAAAGATTGGTCATTGCTAACGTTGCGTTACTGCAGCTGGTTTGACGCCGACACACTCATCATGAATATCGAGACGCCGCTCGAAGTCTTCCTCCCGCCGGCAAACTCAACCACGCTCAAGGACGTCGACCTCCTTATTACGACCAACTGGGATGGGCTTAACTCGGGCGTTTTCGCTTTGCGGGTTAGCCCCTGGTCCGTCTCCTTTCTCTCGGCTGTCCTGGCATACCCCATCTACGAATCTGCTCGGATGCTGAAGGACCGCTTCCGGGACCAGAGCGCTTTCCAGTATCTGCTCGAGCATGCGGACTCGCCTCTAGCCAAACTCCCGATGAAGGGTAGGGACCATTGGGCGAAGGTGCCGATGCGCTGGTTCAACTCCCTCCCTGTCAACAACGCCTTCTATAAGAATGGAACCTGGATTTTTGGCAAGAATATGACCAACGCCTTGCTCGATAACGGGACCACTGAGGTGTACAATGATGGACACGGTGGTAAGGTTCAGCCGTGGAAGATTATGCAGGGAGACTTGGTCGTTCACTTTGCGGGGTCTTCAAACGTCAGAGATAGCTGGATGGAGCCCTGGATCGCCAGAGCCGAGGCCCAGCTTCCTGAGTGGAACAACGCTACGACAAAGCTGATACTGAAGGACGAGGCAGCGGCGTTTTGGAAAAAGACTGAAGAGCAAATGGTTATCGACAAGGCCAAATCCCGGGTCGAGGAGGACCAGAAAGCAAAAGCGGCCAAGAAGCTGAAAGATGAGAAAGACAAAGAAGAGAAGGAGAGGCTCGAGAAATTGAGGCTGGAGAAAGAGAGGAAGGTGGAAGACAGCGAGAAGAAGAAGTTCGCCGCAGCAGAGAAGAAAAAGTTGGACGCGGAGAACAAAAAGCTACAGAACGACGAAAAGAAGAGGCTGTCCGAGGAGAAGCAGACGGCAAAGCAGGAAGCAAGGAAGAAGAAGGCAGCAGAGTCACAGGCAGCGCATTCGCAGGCAGCGAAGTCACAGGTAGCGGAGACGCTCATCATTGATGTCCCGAAGGCATCGGCGACCAGGACGGCCCAGGCATCAGCACCGATTGCTACAGAGCTTCCGTTAACGATCTTACCATCCCAGTAGGAGACCACAGTTTCACGGTAGCTAAACCTACTGTTTTGTACATATAGAGTTACTGGTACCCAAGATGGTAATGTAGAATCCCATGGATAGACAATACAGGCGTTGTGGCTTTTGCTGGTCGTAGTTCTCGACCTCGGAGTTCGCGTTTTCAGTTTCGAGTTTTTCCCACACTGGCCATGGTGCAACCCCTCAGTCACTGGAGCCCCTGAGCGGAACTCCTGGTCCGGCATGCACGGTGACAGTGACAGACCGCCTCGGCCGTCCAGCCGGGGTTTGTCTTCAGCTGGATATTTGTCGGCGGCGTCGGCTCCATTTACCGGGGGTTGCCTTCAGCTGGATAAATAATTGCTGCCGGGCGTCGGCAAACGACCGGGATTTACCCTCAGCTGGGTTATTCAGCAACGGGTCTAGCCTGTTCCAGCCCGCCCGCTGCCCCCCGCGCAAAACCCGGATTTGGAGTTGTGAAGCGCTCGCCCGGTTGCAGCCCTGTGCATATACCAAGCACCTAAAAAAAGGGGCCTCGAGATTACGCGGCGCACAATTATTGCCCTAGCGAGTCTCTAGTCATGCGAATGGCATGTCCCAGCTTGAGCTGGAAAGCCAGCATTCCCCCACTACAGGCTTGGCGGCCGTCAGAGAACAGGGCACCTTGCATGCGTACCTTTTTGGTTGAGGCTCAGCTGGTGTTCCTTCGTTCGTCTGAATAATCTTTCAACGATTCCCCTCACTCCTGCAGTCTTTGCTGCTGTGTTGCGTTTTCCAGACAAACGACAGTTGCACTAGCTCGGATTTCGCTGCATTAGTTGACGACGGGTAAGCTTATGCGAGCTTGACGAGCGGAATTCTTTTCCTGTCACTCCTTCTCTCATCTTTTTCGTTATTTTTTGTTCACGGTCGCTGCACGATCACCGACCTACACCAAGGACATCGGGTCCCCCTCGACCGCGCGATCCACCTCCTGTCTTTTCCGGTTTCTGAGGGCTCTGAATTGGCCTGTTGTGATGCGATAGGCTCCGCCCGCCTTTTTGTTGGATTAGGATCGATCGCTTCCGCTTCGCGAATCGTTCTGGGGATCGCGGCACAGCGTCAGCAGCTCCGGCTCCGAGGCCGACACCACCACACGCGACAACATGGCTTCCGCCAGCATGCGAAAAGAGAAGGGCGACGATGTAGACGTCGAGTCACAGCTCCTTGATCCCCGCCAATACCCGCAACCTCCTTCCAGTCCCCGAATCGACTCCGAATACCAGGTTTCGAGCTTGACGAAGCTGTCGTACCTGGGGCTCTACTTCATGTGCAATATCTCGTTGACGATATACAATAAGCTGATACTGGGAAAGGTAAATAACTGCCGTCCGTCGTACGGCAAGCCTGTGACATGCGGCGGCTAACTGAAGACGCTCAGTTTGGGTATCCATGGCTGCTGACGGCCCTCCACGCCGGCTCAGCGTCCGTGGGGTGCTATTGCTTGTTGATGCGGGGGCAATTCGTCCTCACCAAGCTCTCGTACCAGCAAAACACAGTACTGGTGCTGTTCTCTATATTATTCACCGTGAATATCGCGACCTCCAATGTGTCTCTGTATGTTGGCCCCGCCCTCTCCCAGCTGCCGAGAAGCTATGTGCTGATGCGCCGCGATGTTCTCCAGTGCCATGGTGTCCATCCCCTTCCACCAGATCATGCGATCAACATGTCCCGTCTTCGCCGTCCTCATCTATCGCCTCCGCTACAAGCGCGTCTATTCGAGCGAGACGTATCTGTCTCTTATCCCTGTCGTCATGGGCGTCGGTCTTGCGACGTATGGTGACTACTACTTCACCACGGCTGGTTTCGTCCTCACCCTGCTCGGGGTGATTCTCGCGGTTATCAAGGTACTTCTTCACCAACTCTCCGGCGCCGACCGCACGTGTATGCTGACATGTGACTCCACCTAGACCGTGGCGACGAACCGTATCATGACGGGCGCGCTCGCCCTGTCCCCACTCGAGACCCTCCTCCGCATGTCGCCCCTCGCTTTCGTGCAGGCCATTGTCTGCGCCATGCTCAGCGGCGAGCTTTCCGAGTTTCGGCGCAACAACCCGGAAGGGCCCTCGCGAATGATGCTCCTCGCTCTGGCTGGCAACGGGTTTCTCGCTTTCATGCTCAACGTCAGCTCCTTCTCGACCAACAAGGTCGCCGGCGCCTTGACCATGACGGTATGCGGCAACATCAAGCAATGCTTGACGGTACTCCTAGGCATTGTGCTATTCGGCGTAAAGGTCGGCTTTCTGAACGGGTTGGGTATGGCAGTGGCGCTGTGCGGCGCCGGGTGGTACAGCATGGTGGAACTAAGATCCAAGGGAGCCAAAAAGGCTTTAGGTGTGGGATCCAGACCACAAGCGAAGAGCTGAGAGGAGAGCATTCTTTTGTAATATTTGTGTCAATTGCATATAAAGCGGTAACAGGGCTCACTAGATTTCATCACCTCCACGGCTCGATCATCAGTTCCATTGCGTAGGTGAAACTTGCGCAGTTGCTATTTCTCAAGCTTGGGCAAGCATCAACTCAACTATCTCGCCCTCAGTATTCTGCGCATAGGTATGGGCTAGAGCTGCGATCGTGTTCAACTAAACTAGCCAAGATACAACGAGCAGCCTCTACACTGCTACCCGACCCAGCAGACCCTCCCAAGGCCGAAGCTTCACCTTCCCATCATCAATCTGCGGCGCAACTTTCTGGCCATCTTCGAAATAGTTCCCCACCACCCACTGCACCTTGCCCAGCGCCTCCTCTCCGGGACTCCAGGCCGCATCTCCTCCCGTGAAGTTCAAGACGGTAAACCACCTCTCCCCCGACTCTGCGGTCCTAACAAACGAGAACACCTCGGTATTTTCCTCATCGACGAGTCCGAACCGGCCGTACACAAACACCTCGGGATGCTGTCTGCGAAGATCCAGCTGTCTCTGCCAGAAGTGGTAGACTGATGGGGCGCCGGGGACGGTTTGCGCTTCCGCGTTGACAGTGATATGGTCGGTATTAACGCGCATCCAGGGGGTGACGTCCGGCGGGCAGAAGCCTGCGTTGGGAGGCGTGGATGTCCATTGGACGGGGGTGCGGCCGTTATCGCGGGCTTTGTGGCGCATGAGGGTTTTGGTGCGGACGAGGTCGGAGGGGGAGGAAGCGTAGAGGGCGGACATGCTGAAGGGGTTGGTTAGGAAAGGTTGGTGGGGGGAGGGAAAGGGGGAGGGGAAGCTTACAGCTTCCAATAGTTGACGGATTCGATGTCCTTGTACTCTTCGGGTTCCCAGTCGTGGGGAACGTTGCGCATGCCTAGTTCTTCGCCCTGGTAGACGAAAAGCGTACCGCAGAGTGTTGTTTCTATGAGGGAGAGGAGCTTCGAGCTGTACTCGCGGTACTCGTCACTGTCGTCACAGAAGTGCGAGACTGAGCGTGGCTGGCTGCGATGGGCGTCAGTTATGAGAGGGAGGAAGGGTGGGAATGGGTGGGTTGAGGTACTCGTGGTTCTCGCAGTATATGGCGTTCCATCCGCCGTTGTCGCCCATCACTGTCTGCCAGCGCGACACGGCCCTACGCAGATCGGGGACACCCCATTTCCCGATAGACATGCGGCCGTCTCCAGGGACCTCGCCGCCGGCAGAATCGATCTCGACGAGTTCAAAATGGAAGATCATGTTGAGGAAGCCGCGCTCGTGGTGGACGATCTTGAGGATCTCGTTCTCGTCCCGCACGCAGGGCATCTCGCCGACGGTGAAGACTTCGTCGTACTTGTCCAGCACCTCGTGCTTCATCTCGCGCAGGAACTCGTGCAGGCGGGGGCCGTTGGCAAAATAGGCGTGGCCCGGCTGGCATGCGAAGCCCGGGTGAACCACCTCGGCATCGGGGAAGGCCTGGTCCTTTGAGATGAAGTTGATGACGTCCATGCGGAAGCCGGCGACGCCGCGGTCGAGCCAGAAACGCAGTATGTCGTGCACAGCCGCCCGTACCTCGGCGTTTTCCCAGTTGAGATCTGGCTGCTCAGGGGTGAACGCGGCGAAGTAGTACTCCTGCGTGGTCGCATCGTAAATCCAGGCCGAGTTGTTTTCGCCGAGGCATTGGCCCCAGTTGTTCGGCGGCTGCGGGTTGCCCGAAGCATTGTACTTGGGCTTTTTCCAGATGTACCAGTCGCGCTTTGGATTATCGAGAGAGGAGCGGGACTCCAGGAACCATGCGTGCTCGTTGGAAGTGTGGTTGACAACGAGGTCCATCACGAGCTTCATGTCGCGAGCCGAGAGCTCGCAGATGAGGCGGTCGACATCTTCGAGGGTGCCGTACGGCGGGTAGATGCTCTTGTAGTCCGACTGCCAGGAGGGAGGAGTTAGCTTTTGCTTGAGGAGGTGGTCCCATCGGGGGTCACGCCTACAATGTCATATCCCATATCCGCCTGCGGGCTATTGTAGACTAAAGAGGGGCTTTGTTAGGGATGGGGTATTCGGGAGGATGGGAGCACCCGTACTTGGAGAAACCCATATCACGTCCACTGCGCCGGGGCTGGTTAGCTTTGTGTGCTGCGTCTGAGACAAGGTGACATGCGACTCACCTCCCAGGGCCTTAAGATAGTCCAGCTTCGCCGTGATGCCGTTGACGTCACCCCGGCCGTCTCCGTTGGTGTCGAGAAACGAAGCCGGGTAGACCTGCAAGGGTTAATAGCGGCTCGGTACCGGTCTGGTGGAACCCGGCCGCCCTGTGCATGGACATGTGAGGAAGGTGCCCAAGGTAGGGGAGGAATACCTGGTAAACGACCGCCTCCTTCCACCACTTGCGGCGGATGACCTGGTTGTCGCTGCTGCCCATTTTTGACCCCTTTCAAGCTTTGAGCTTTGGCGTAGGGAGAAAGTCGACGATGTACCCCTCACGAACCGCCGTCTAGTGAGCCCACTCCCACTGCGATGTCGCCGAGCCCCGCGTTGAAGTGTGTCCACACGATACCGCTGCCAAGACGCTTCCCCTGAACTAGCAGGTGTGAGCTAGAGCAATAGCCTCGATATAAATGTGGACAATGGTGGGCTTTGTTGAGACAATGAAGCCGACCTTGCTTTTGTAGTTCGCGACCCGGAAAAAAACTCCCTTTTGGGTGCCAATTGAAGAATAGGTTTGTTCCCTCACGGGATGTTGAGCCGTTGAAAGTTTGGCAAGAATGCGGGTACTAAGGTGCCACGTTGAACTTTGCGGTATGGAGCACCTCTCTTTATTTTGTTTGCCACGACACCAATGGTCGGTCAGCAGAGGACATCGGGTAACCTAGGTACAAGGAAATTATTTGACTCAATTACCACTCAAAGCCCTCACCTATTGGGCATCACAGGTACATTCCATGTATCATTAAGACAATGCTTTAAACCCCACCTCAACCATTGGTAACATAACACTGGCATTGCAGTCCCCAACAGCAATTTGATTCCCGAGCCCCCGCAACCTGATAGAGTGAATGCAGGTGGCAAGAGCACCTAGGGTGGCCAAGAATCACATGGTCATAAGCATTTGTTCTATTGGGTACCCTATGTAGTACCAATGGACTTGAGTACGACTGAAAGTCATGCCCGAGTAAACTGACCCTAGAGACTGAGAAAAACTACCCAATTGCTGCTTCGGGCGCGACCAGCTCGACGGTTCCTCGTTTCAGTCCCAGTCTACCTAGAACCCTATTTGGTGTGAGTTGAGTCTGACATGACTCTAAATGGGGGGACGAGAGCGGCTGATAATGCCTCCCATATGACAATGATTGCCCTGAACTCTCAGAGTACCAGCCATAGTATCTCATTGCGCATGATCACGTAGTATGTAGATGCTTCACAGCTTCCTTACCCCGACTGACTATGTACCGGCAGCGACTTGCGAGTATGACACCGTTCATTCCAGAGACAGCACAGGCTCTGATTAAAGGGGAGTTAGCCTAAGTATGTTGACAATACACGAAGAGAGGAATCGAAACGTTGGTACTTACCCCTGATAAGGTAGACGAAATGGTCCTCAATAAACTGACTGCCTATTCCTGCGAGAACATGAAGAAGGTCATCATTGGGCTTGAAACCGACTTCGGAATTTTTTAGGCTCTGTGTACTGTGCCAGCTTTGGGTACCCATCTCGTCGCTGGTACTTGGGATAGGGAACAGCTTGTTGTCTGGCATCAAGGCAGTGGATCGTCAATGTTGGGCAAAGACAGCGGAAAATAGAAATGTTTCCATGCCAGGGGTCCTGGGGCGGACGAAGCCCATTACATGTATCCGGCACGGTCTGACTTCATTTCATCTTCCTTTATAATACGTGAAGGGTTTCAATTGTAGGGACGGTTGGAAGGGAACTCTGTAATTGCATCACCGAGTGACGTCCCTTGCGAGCGGTCAGACCTCGGCAGCGACATCGGGTTGAGATTGAAAGCGTGGGAGGGGGGTGACAGTGGGCTGTAAAGGGGGGGTTCGATGCATCGTTCTGTGCCCGCGCACGCCGTTGGCGACGCGGGTTGGTAAACAAGGCCCGATGCCGCTATCCATGTGGCATGGAAGGACACCGACCCCTCTGACCGTGTGTTGGGATCGCCGCCAAGAGCACCTAGTTCTCGGCATCGGGTCTGGCACTAACAGCTGGCCAGGCTATCTTCGTGCCCGGGTGTTAGCCACTCGGCGGCAAGGAACCCTCAGACCCCCGTCCCGTTTGCAGACCCCTGTAAGGCAAGAGAGGGCGGTCCTTCCTGATAGCTGTGCCGCAGGCAGTGCGTGAAAGGGATCTCATTGGTTGAGAGAGGGATCCGGCTCGCAGCTAAACCGAAAAAGGGCTCCCCACCAGCCCTTGCCAGCCTCAAAGGGGCGAAGCCATTGGCGGCCTGCAGAGTTGACGATTCCCGCCCAGGTCTCGTGGTGACCGTTCGCTGCGATGACGGGACCGCAGCTGCCGGTCTGGGTCCTCGACCTCGAACAACGTCCCGACAGCTCACCTGCATCACCTTTCATCTCCATCTTTATTCTCATTGTTTCGAGGCGAAGCAGTCGTGGCCTCGTGGCGACATCTCAAAGGCGACAATTAATTGTTTTTGACTCGGCGGCCAATTGGCAAAGCAGCCACCTTGAGCGGATACCGCCTGCCTCTGGACCCGGTAGGTGCCTAGAGGTGGGTTGCACATCTGCGGTTTGATGGGCGAGACTCCTGCGGGGCCTCTGCCAGCACCTCGGGCTCCGTACTGGGCCTGGAGGTGATCGAATGGGTGAGTGGGTGAGATGTTTCGGTTCGTTATATGATGCTGATCATGTTTGTCAGACTCCTGCAACCCAGACGCAAGTTTCGAGGGGCCGCATCCTCAAGAGGACTCGTTCCACTGGCTCGCCGCTCAAGGCAGCCAGCATGGGGAGGTGGGGTCTCTCGACATGGCCTGTCAGCAACACCATCAAGGACAGCAACTGCGACAGCACCAGTTTCATCAACACCAGCCCGTAGGAGAGCCGATGGATATTGACTTTGACCTGGACTCCCTCTCTTGGACTGATGATCTGGATCACTCCTTCGCTGAGGTTGATCTGGATCTTGGCCTTGACTTTCACGAGCCATCGGCGGCGCAGCACCAGCCAGGATTTGGTGCCGTTCCTCTTGACTTTCTTTTTGCTGAGGACGAGTCCGCCTTTCAGATGTCTGACACCCACATGCACGACATGGGAACAGAGTCTAACAGCGATGCCATGGTCCTGTCCCCTACCAATCACTGGCAGTCACCAGATGTTCTTGTTTCACAGGAGGCGAGCATCGAGGATCCTACACCTGAGCGGCTTCGTAGCCAGCTTTCTCTTCTGTCAGAAGGCTCTTGCGGCGATGAGCTGGTTTTCAAAAACTGCGATGCTTCCAAAGCTGTTCTGCTCCACAGGCTTGCAATAAACTTCGGTCTTCTCTACGCACACGACTCGGCTCATGGGGAGGTCTCCGTTACCCGGTCCACGAACCCAAACCCGGCCGCCATGTCCTTCCATTCAAAGGCACCGTCGATAGTTCTCACGTCTCCGTTCGAGGGCCTCTCGTTCTCGTCGCAGGTCTCGCTAGACACGGATAATCTCCTGGATGGCACCCTGAACATACTGTCTCCCTCCATCGACAGCACTCAGCAGCTCTCGCGGCGGCCGAGCCGGAGCCAGCGTATCAGTGACTCAATAAGCAAGCACGTTTCGACATGGAAGACCTCAATGTCTAAGGGCGGTGGCCGTCGTGGACCTCTCACTGAAGATGGGCGGCGTGATATGAAGGTCCTGGAAGGGGCTGGAGGCGCCTGCTGGAGGTGTAAGGTGCTCCGTCGAAAGGTGATTTGAGCAAGATATTTCTGTTGATGTACCCCCCAGAAGGCTAACTGCTCGCAGTGCGATCCTGGTAGTCCGTGCCGCTGCTGCTTACAATCCGTCCCGATGCCGCATCTCGGCGATGACGCTCCCCTGTGGCCATTGATCGGCTGCCGTCGAGGCCCTCTTCGTGATGCTTTACCTCTCCAAGTGCTTTGCCCTGCATTGCTCAGAGAACCAAAGATGGAGTCACCAGGAGCGGATGATGACTACCGCCCCCGGCATTCCTTGGACTTTGCAGACCGGTGTTTGCTGTCGGCTGAGGGCCAGAGATTAGCAGACATGAAGGCTATCTTGGAGGGAGCTTCCTACAAGCTCTCAATCTCAGACCCGGCTTCTCGACGATGTTTTGTCTCGTTTGTTGAGACTGGGCGTTACCGCAATCAGCAATCTCTCCACAAGACTCTGATCCTCGAGGATGAGCCCTTGACATACACGGAAATGATTGCGACCATCGGTTGGGAACTGGCCGAAAATCACACAGTCTTGCCCCTTCTCGAAATGAGGTCCTGGGATGAATTCATGAAGATGCTGGAAACGGCTTGCATCTATGAGTCTGAAGTTGGCCAGGTAAGTTCGCCCCAACTTCTGCTGAGAAAGTGCAGAATACTCACCGATCTACAGACCTCGTTGGTGATGATCTCGATGGTGTGTCTCCGACACTGCCTTGAGGCGTTGCGGTTGCACTCGTCGGGCCTTCTCGTAGAGGAGGAGCACATCGACTGCAGGCCCGGATTATGCCAGATTCAATGCATCCAGGACCTCTCATACTACGTCGAGTCATACGTCACTGAGTTGTCATCAGTCGTCTTCAACAAGGAGAACATGCGTGACAGGAGGTGGTGGTTGTCTACATTCTACAGTCTTTATATCCAGAGCTACGTTCGACACGCCTTGATTGCGATCGAGAAGCAATTGCGTTTCGGCTCGGCTGATGATGTCTCTGCGGAGGACCTCACCGGTACCCAGTACCTCCATCTTGCCGCTATCCTCTTCACGGCAGCATCGGCAAAGTACGACCCTTTGCTTGGTGGTAGACTGCAGTATGCTCTGACGGAGAACTCAGTCATTCCGGAGACTTCAGTTCCTGAACTACATCATTCCTCCGCCCGATCCGCGTGCGACGTGGAGAAATGGCCTGAAGCGGGCGTCAAGACCTCGTATCAGTTCCTCCGGCGACTTCTGCAGATTGGCTCCCTTGATTTTGAGGACCAGAATGACACCCAGCCGATCCGCACTTCGATTTCGTCAGGAAGATTGACCCCAGAGACGCTACGGCCTACGACCGCATCGCGATACAGTATCAACTCCAGCAGCGGTAATCTCCAAGCTCCAAGCGATTCAGCTATACTGCAAAGCACCACTGGCGAGTTGCCGAGCGAGATTGTATCTTCTCCCAGGAAACAAGCCGGAAACAAGAAGAGATGGTCAGCAGAAACGGGCTACTCTCTGTGGTCGGCTACGAGCGCCTCGAACGCAAGCTCTCTGAGTCTAGCTAGGACCTTTCAGTCAGATGTGACCAGCATTCATGAGGTCTACGAGGACGACGTGGCCGACGGGCCGGCGGCGTCGGAGGACACTGGCCTTAAGCCCGTACAGGAAGATGCACACATTCCTGCCTTCGAGCCACCCAATACCGGCAATCCGGCAGGGGGCTTGCCCGTATCGGCATGCTTCGTGTGTCATTGCTGCCCCAGAGCACCGCAACGATTTAGGACTGCGGATGAGTTAACGTGCGTGGCTCTTCTTCGCGCCCCCAAGCATTCTAGAAAATACTGACTCTTGTATAGAAAACATGAGACTGAGAAGCCATACCCTTGTGCTCGTTGCAAACGGCGGTTCAAATCTCCCGCCGAGGCAGATCGGCACACGAGGGCGGTTCATATCAAATCCCATTACTGGACTTGCAAGGCAATGGAGAACCCCCTTGTTGCCTTCCAGCAAGAAGTATACGAAGATGGCACCTATGACATTTGTGGATTCTGTGGCGGGGGTTTTATTCAAAACACCGACTTGACAGATGGTGAAGAGCGTAGGGCCAGCGAGCTAGTTGTTCATTTGGAGAAGGTACATCATTACGGTGAATGTAACCGTGAAAAGGAGTTTTATCGCGTGGACAACTTTAGACAGCATCTCAAGACCACACATGTGGCAAAGCAGGGGAAATGGCTCAAGGGGCTTGAAGCAAAATGCCGGACGACGGCGGAGAAGAGTGGCCAGGGCGTTATTAGGTAAATTCTGGGTGGTGAAGGGTCCCAGGTTTGGATTATACGTCAGCTCAAAACCTTTCTTTTCAGGGCATCTCCTGGATATTTCAACACGATGCACTTGAACTATATTCCATTTGATGTATGACGAGAAGCAGGAGGGGGGAAACGAGTTCACAGACTTGTCTATTGTTGCTGTCACTGCAATTGGGTTCTGCGTGGGGGCTTTGCTTGACCGAGTTAAGTCGTTAGCAATCCAACTGCTCCCGACACATCCCTTGCTATCTTGCCCCGGAATCACAGCTTAGACCTAAAACCAACATGGTGACCTAGCGTGAGCTGGCAAAGAAGCTATATCAAAGGATAAGCTCGCCTCATGATCCCCCACTACGGGGTCTGGCCTAGATAGCTGTGAACTTCGATCGAGCCTGAGACGGACGCTTATCTCAATCACAATTGGGGCGGTTGTGCGGCAGCCATTGCACTTCGTCACTACGCCATGAAGTTATCGCCATCCTGGACAAGGTCCCCGAGTTCACCGACTTGGTGACTCCCTTGGACTTGGCGAGAATGCATACAGGCTGTTTGCCCGCTGGGGCTGCAAAATCAAAGAGATTCAGGACATTGGCAACCAGTCGCCAACGATGAAGATCCGACGGTGGCATGACGGAAAGATTCCACCGCCGAGTAGCCGCTGATGGATATGGCTGGCTGCTGATCTTGATCCGGACGCGGGTTACCTAGCCAGACACATGGGGAAGACCTGAGGGATCGGCGGCACAATGTGCTGAAGAATGTGGATGATGATGTTGAGATTGATCCCGAGATGGGCTAGCTTTCTGACATCCTCGGAGCCGAGGCAAATCTTGGCGGTAGGGGGCGGTTTTCGCACTTCCGACGGGCTCTGGTGCAAGCCGAGGCTGGCTTGTTCCACTGGAAATGCCATGCAACTGTTTGACCTCGGTATCCGATAACTTGACCAGAGGGTCGCGATCATAGACAGATTTGTCGAATAGCAGGCGATAGTTTCGCATGTCGAAGGAGATTAGTGTTGGGACCCGATGCGAAACCATTGTAATCGAGCCCTCTTTCCCTTCCCGGAGGTTCAAAGCCTCTCTGATGTCCCGTGGGACCTTGCGCCGGCGGGCTCGTTGCTTCTTTGTCCGTCCCGACTTGGATTTGTTGGCTTGGTCGGTGAAGTCCAGTTGTGCGTACATGAACTTATGGGCGGCGCTGGCAAGATGTTGCAACGTCCGGAGGGTTTCGCCTTTGGACTGGGACGAGAGTTCAACGGTCTGGACGCGATTTTCAGGGAGCGCAGCACCGGAGTATATATCCCGGCCATCGATGCGCAGTGGTGTCTTCAATCGCGGCAGCGAAATAAAACTCGAGAGGCAAACGCCTGGAGCGGTCGGTTTCTTCTTCCGGATTGTCGCGCGGTACGAAGGCCCGGGCCAAAAGAAAGGGTCTCTTATCTCCGTATGAAAAATGAGTTGTTGGAATCCTTACACAGTCCTGTTTCAGAACGGCAGGGCGCAGGCTTACCACATTATACGCCTTTTTAGAATGCAGGAAGGCCTTTTCAGTCTTCATGTAGGTGTTTCAGAATGGGAGATAGCCTGTAATAACGAGAGCTATAGGCGGTCTTTGCAGTAAGAAGGCATTTTTCACACTGGCGAAGGGGTCCCTCTCTTTTGGCCCGAGACTTCGTAGTCGCCCGGAAGACACTACCACTGACGGCGCTCAAGATCGTTATTGGCCCACTCGTGTAGCCGGTCGACGAACGATGTGTCGTCCATCTGCTGCAGACTGAAGTAGCCTTTTCCGACGATATCCTCTGACGACTTTACACCCCGAATGATTGCAGAACATTCGGCTCCTTTGAGAACGCCAAAGTATCGGTCCAGGGTGGACCGGGCAGCAAAGATGTTCGCGTAGGCGAGGATGTCCTGGGTACCGTTAAATTGGGGGGTACCCGTGGCTAGAAGCATCTTATGGGTCGGCAAAAGGCGTGCCCCGATGTAGAATGTCGAATCAAGATTTCGGATCATGTGAGCCTCGTCGAAGGTGATGCGACCCATCTTAGGCTACTTCCCCGCCTTTAGGAGCTCGACTGGGAACCACCTTGGCCCGACACTGTACACCCAGAAACATCTTTGTGGCATCTTGTCTCGGTGCTGGGCATACCATTGCAGAATTTCGCCGCCAGTGCGGAGTTTCACCGTCGACAGGATCGTTGCCAGCCGGGTCGAAAACACCGCCTCCTTTCTGGATGGCTTTCCCGTAGGTCTTCATGATGGCGCTGATGGCCTTGTTGACCGAAACTTTCGGTGCTCCTGAGGGAGAGTTCGTCTGAGGGGTCGATGGACCGGCGGCGGGTGAGTCTGCGTCGGCAGCATATGCGTCCAAGAAGGCCTCAGATTCATCCTGCGATTGGCCGGGCTCGGGTTCATCTTCGTCAGAAATGCTGTTGCCCTCATCCTCAACTCGAAGTCCTTCGGAATCAAGCACTTCCTTGGAGCTGCCCTCCCCGGCTTCATGCTTTGGATTGAACCCTTGGGCCTCTCCGTAACTGCGCATTAAGACTTTACGGGTATAAAGCTAGTCGATCGAGAATCTGTGCCTTGGAACGTTTGGAAAGACTTGCGTCGTTCTGGCGTTGCTATTTGCTAACTCGAACACTACGCTGGACTCGAGGAGGCGTTTGGCAAGTACTAGACTAGTGCTGAGAAAGTTATTTTAGACTTTTAGCTTATAATTCTCTTCGATTTATTCAAATTCTTATATAAATAAACAGTTAAGAAACGAAATAAATATGTCCTGGAGGTTCTCGTTATCATCCTGCGCTCCAGCGGCAGGAGTCTTGCCCTTTTCATTTATCTCGAGAACGATCCTGTTACGCCGCCGTGCCGCGTTGGAGAGATTGCAACCAGCCTTTTTGGTGATACGCGTGTTCTTGCTATTGAAGGCATATGTCTTGTGATCTTCGCCCTCTAATCTTACCAGGTCCATGGCCTCTTCGAAATCGATAGTCTGTGGCGGGAGGCCAGCCGTGAGTGTTGAAAGTGCGTACGAGAACGCGACATTAGCATCGGCCCTAGCTTCTATACCGGCACTAGCCTCCAAACTGGCACCAGCTTCCAAACTGGCACCAGCCTCCAGGCCGGCACCAGATTCTTCACCGGCAGGTACCTCACTACTTGTGGGTCGGCCGGCTGCATCATGGGTTGCTGGAGAAATGACGCAGCAGAACCCTCGGCAAACCCGGCAAGGAAAGGGTTTGGGACAAACTCGGGACGAATGTTGCGTTTAGGCCCATGCAACGGACCCACAGTGTCGAGAATAATGTCCACCCGTTGCTTGGTAACATCGGGATCCCAGTCCTCGAAGTCGGTGTGACTGCTAACGGGCGTCTGCGATATGTACGTACTGTAGCGCTCCAGGCGTGACTGGACTTCGTTCCGTAACTCGCCAACAGCCGGGGCATGCAGATTTTCGTCCCTGAAGGCTAGCAACGAGTCTGCAATTTCTTCTGCGGCACCAGACTGGCTTTGGATCTCCCGGTACATGGTTATAAAGTCGGCCCGGCGTTTGGCCATCTCGTCCTTTTGGTGGGTTTCCACCTTCTTCAGCATGCCTGCGGTCTCACGACCTGCCCAGTACTGCCTGAAAAAATCCTGCTTGCGTTTCTGCCCGTAATGGATGGACGGCTTGTTCCAATACATACGCATGTAGCATAGCAGGGCAATCGAGCGCTGCAAGTCCTCCCTGGAGTAGCCGAGGTAGCGGTAGAATGGCGTCGTGTGCCTCTTCGCCGTAGTGCTCCATAAGTTCCTCAGAGTGCTTGTCACAGCGGATTCAGGAAGTCCGTGTCGAAAAGCTGTGGTTGTGCCAAACTTTCTTCGCCGTCGTCGACTGGGAACTCTTCAGCATACTCGTCCCAGGCTGCCTCGGTATAATCGCCATCAAAGTCTGGACCCTTTGTCATCCATTTCAGAGCCCGGTAGACATAGAGGACTGTCGTGGCGATCATGCAAACTTCCCGGCTCTAGTCAAGTGTGTCTAGCAACGGGGACGATGAGTCAAGCATCTTCGACAGGACCAACGGCCTGTAGTATCGGGAGCGGTCGATCTCCCCAACCAAGGCCATAAGATACTCGTCCGAGGGTTGCCGATTAACAAGATCGAAGCTGTGGCGGGAAGGGCGACGTGGCGAACTTCTCTCCAACTCGGTTGGACCATTCTGCCCACAAACTGCCAAAGAGTTCCAACCCTATAGTAGTAAATATTAGCTGGCTTTCCTCACCCGGGGCGGATCAAGACATACCCTCTGTTAGAGCAAATGCCGTCAATGCGCCATGGTCGGGAAATCCAAGGTACGCCACAACCTGTGCCGGGCCGAGTTCCGATGTCTTCAGTATCACCAGGTTTCTTGAGCCTGTGACCTTTGTCGTACTTTTCAACCACACTCGATAAAGTTCGTTTCCGACTTCATCATTTGTCTGCTCGCCGGCTTGCCCTTTTCGTCCACCACCAGAACCGGGTCTGGTCGGCTTTTTGACAAGCCCTTTGTCTTCTCGCAGAGGCAGGGGGCCCCAATCAAGACGAGCCCAAGGCGGGCGCGGGAGAATTCGCTCCTCTGTGACACCAGCAGTACCAACTTGCCACACAGCATCGGTGATGTTCTTCGCATAGTTCGACTCTTCTTCCTCTGTGAACTTGTATGGGTCAAGATGTAGGTTAACCTCTGTCGAAATCTTCTTCTTTCTGTGCCTTGGCCTTGCCAACGGCTGCAAATTTTGCGGCGGCAGACGACGCCTCCGCGTCATCTGTTATAATGGCGGTCGTGAGTTTGGAGATTCCTGCTTGCCACGTGGAGCAAGTTAGAAAGTGAAAATAGTTGAGGAAGAGAAGTTGGAGGAGGGGATTGATGAGAAGTGGAAATAGTTGAGGCAGAAAAAATTGGAGGAAAATGAATTGAAAGCGATAAGAGATTAAGATTGCTTAGAGGAAGGAAGGGTTAGGCCAAAAGAAAGGATCCCTCTTCTCGATGCGAAAACACCCGACGTTATCGGAATCCTTAAATAGCTCTGCGCCCGAACAGTAAGGCCCAGGCTTACCACATTACAGGTCTTTAATGCATTGTGAAAGGCCTTTTCAGAATGCAAGAAGGCATTTTAAAAATGCAAGAAGGCCTTTCCAACACCCTGAAATGCCTATTGAGAAAGCAGGTAGGCCCTTTCGGAATGAGAGATGGTCTGCCATAACGAAAACCACGGGTGGTCTTGACAGCAAGAAGGCATATTTCGCAATATTTGATTGCCTCAAAAAAATCACAAGATAAATTCCGCATCGTTCGCTCCTTGGCAACTCATCGCATCAAAAACTTAGTTTTCATTCCACAGATCTCACGGTCTTTCGGCAGCTCAAATATATCCTCTGCTATCGCTGCAGATGTGGTGTGGAACAGCGTTTGCACCCTCTCGGGCCTCGACATTCAGAATGCGTCCTGGTTCACGTGGCAAAAGGCTCAAGGAGAGCAGCCCGGGACTGACCCCTATCAAGAAGGCCCGCGAGGTTCGCTGCGGGATACCCACACAATCAAGAAGAAGAACGAAACGCTCAACGCTATGAGACTTGCAAAGATCAACGCACTTCGAGACATAATAGAGCTTAGAGAATTCCTGGCTGAGGGGGTAAAGGGGACGGGCGGAAAAACTCTCCATGCCAAGTAGGAACAGGTACAGAGTAAGAAAGCCTCGATGGAGACACGACGCATCATAGTCCGTGATAATGCCATATGGGATTGCCCTACGGACCCACGTGCACCATTTGGTGTACGTTGGCAGGGCGATGGACCGCCATTTGACGAGACCGAGTACAAGAGCAAACCAAATCCCGCAATCTCTATCAGATCAGTGGGGATAAGCTCGCCTGGGCTGTACAACTGCGTTGCTAGGTAGCTGCCACAACTCTTATTGTCAAGCCGACGGATAGTACAGTGGGAGAAGGTGAACCAGCCCGCGCCCAAACACTAGGCTATAATGGCCATGGATGCGATAAATGCGATACATATTTTATACCGACCTTTGAAACCAGTTAATGTGGAGGCTATCATGGTTGAACCTCTTATAAGTGCACTGTGGTGGCAACGTTGCTTGGAACAGATGTTCTCTAGACTCGCTAGTGTCAACGTTTTGAGACAATCTTGGCCGCGAGGGGAGAGTGATGGAGGGTAGATACCTAATGAGGGGAAGTTGGAAGAGAAGAAAGTTGGGATGAAAAATAAAGATAGCCATGGTAAGGGCTGAGATGACAGCCAACCATTTTGTCAGATATGTTTTCTTCAAGATTTATTAGGTATTTTCAAGTGTTGATGGTTGGTTGCTCTGCTCAAATGCCGTCGATGTGGGGAAAACGCGCCAATGCACTTCCGCGCCAGGGGATGGGGCCTCGGCCTGCCAGGGGACGCGCTTACATGTGCCAACCCCAAAGAAAATGGTAGGTCATTTTCACCACCTGTAAGGCAGGTGCGAAGCCTTGGAACCTACCCCACTAGCCCAGAGGGCCTTAAAACCCAGTTCCAGGCAGCCACAGCTTTTAGACAATCAAGCATCCCTACCACCAATCAACACACCCACATAACCCTGCGACATGCTGTAATTGAAGAGTGTGCTTTTCTGCTTATTGTTTTTGTTTTTATCTTCAATTGCAGACCAGTACGACAGAAATGCTGGCCAAGGTGCTTTCCAGGTGCGGTTGGCGGCCTGCTGCCCTGAAATTAGGCGGTCATCCTCACCGCACCTTCTCCGCTTCAGCGCATCGACCCCTCATGGCCACGGCAGGCTTCACCGAGACGCAGCTCACCGTGCGGGACGCGGTGAAGCAGGCCTGCTCGGGATTCCCCAGCACATACTGGCAAGAGCACGACCAACAGGCAAAAGACCCAACCGAGTTCCACGCCGCACTGGCAAAGGACGGATGGCTGGGGATCGCGCTGCCTGAGTCGCTGGGGGGCGCTGGCCTCGGCATCTCCGAAGCCACCATCATGATGCAGACCATCACCGAGTCCGGTGCCGGCATGGCCGGCGCCCAATCCATTCACGCCAATGTGTACGCAACACAGCCGCTGGCCAAATTCGGCACCGCAAAGCAGCTCGAAAGCATCATCCCAAACATCATTTCCGGTCAATGGCGCGTCTGTTTTGGAGTCACGGAGCCCGATGCCGGGCTTGACACCCTCCGGCTATCGACGGCCGCGACCAAGCAGCCCGACGGCTCGTACCGCGTCACGGGAAAGAAGATATGGATTACCTGTGCCCAGGTCGCATCCAAGATGATCCTCCTCGCGCGGACCACGCCTCGCGACGAGGCACGCAAGCCAAGCGAGGGGCTGTCACTGTTTTGCATCGACCTCGACCGGTCCCACCCGGGTCTCGAGATGCGGCGCATCGACAAGATGGGCGGTCGCGCCGTCGACGCCAACGAGGTCTTTTTTGACGACTACCCCGTGCCGGCCGACGCGCTTGTTGGTGCCGAGGGTCAGGGCTTCAAGGTCATCCTGCACGGCATGAACGCCGAGCGGTGTCTCCTTGCAGGGGAGGCGCTTGGTCTGGGGTATGCCGCTCTGGGCAGGGCGGCCACCTACGCAAAAGAAAGGACTGTGTTCCAGAGGCCGATTGGTATGAACCAAGGAATTGCCCACCCCTTGGCGGATGCCTTTATGAACCTTGAGGCGGCCAAAGCTTGCACATATCATGCAGCGAGGTTGTATGATGCGAGCAAGACGGATGCAACGATACGGCTGGATGAGGTTGGTGTTGCGTGTAATAGCGCCAAGTACCTGGCGGCTGAGGCGGCCTTTAAGGCGTGCGAGAGAGCTGTGCTCACTCACGGCGGTATGGGGTATGCAGTTGAGTACGATGTTGAGCGGTGGTTTCGGGAATGCTTGGTCCCGCGAATCGCACCGGTCAGCAGGGAGATGATCCTCAACTACATCAGTGAGAAGGTGCTCGAGCTGCCTAGAAGCTACTGAGAGGTACGGGGTCCCTTGATACAATGGGAACGATTTGTGTTTGACCGTTCAGCTGACTTACCAGCAACGGTAGAAGTGTCTATCTAGACTGATAGCGTGTTAGGGAATCTAAAATCATTTCCAGCATAGACGTATAGCTTGCCTGTTGCCTTGAGCTCCACCTCAATATCCATCAGCCGATTATACTTTGCAACTCTCTCACCGCGACAAGGCGCGTCCGACTTCAGGTGTCCGGTTCCCAGACCAACAGTCAGACCAGCGAGAAAGTCGTCCGTCGTTTCTCCGTACCGATGAGAGACAAAAACCTTCCAGTCAAAGGTGTATGCAAGTTTGGCTCTGTGTAGAGAGGTTGTTAGCATGTCCTACATGAATATGCCACAGAGAGGGTACCTACGCCTCGATGGCCTCGCTGACCGTTCCGATTTGGTTTAATTTGAGAAGCATCGAGTTACACGCCTTCTTATTATATGCCTCCCGCACCCTCGCCACGTTGGTCACCTGGAGATCGTCGCCCACGAGCTCGATCTGGCACGTCTTTTTGAACTCGCACCAATTCCCCCAGTCATCTTCGGCGAAAGGGTCTTCCAAAAGGACGATAGGATATTGGCTGATCAACCGCCGGTTGAAATCGGCGAGCTCAGCTGGAGACGCCACATTCGGGGTCGTTTGCTTCAGTCCAAGATTATAAGACTTCTCGCCAAAGAACTCGCTCGACGCAGGGTCTATGGAGTATTTGACCTTGTTAGGGTATTCGTACCCGGCAACCGCTGTCTCCAAAAGATCGAGAGCCTGTTCAGGCATTGAAATTGGTGGGGCGAATCCGTCCTCATCGCCAATTCCGGTCGCTTTCAACATATTAGCACTCTCCAGACGACGTGCAACTATTAATCCCAATTTACCTGCCGAACCAAACTTCTCTGCGATAAGCTGCTTCAGTCGGTGGTACACCTCCGCCGCCATACGCATCGCCTCGGCGAAAGACGTCGCTCCCACAGGTGCGATCATGAACTCCTGAAACGCCATCATGTTTCCTGCATGCACACCCCCGTTCAAGGCGTTGAGGAACGGAACAGGGACGATATACGGCCCGGTCACGCCCGCCTCCTTGCGAATGAATTCATACAGCGGCACCCCCTGAACGGTCATCAGCATAGCACGTCCGAGTCGGCATCAGACACTGTATCTTACCATCTCCGCGGCACCGGCCCTTGCACAAGCCATACCCACTCCTAGTACCGCATTCGCTCCAAGCCACCCTTTGTTCGGCGTTCCATCAAGATCGCACATGAACCGATTAATATCCTTGAACTGTGTCCGAACGTCGAACTTCTTGATGAGAGCAGGGCCGATGAGGTTCTCTACGTTTGAGACGGCGGTTTCGACGCCTTTGCCACAGTTGACGTCAGAGAGGGCATCGCGAAGCTCGACGGCTTCGTGCTTTCCGGTGGATGCCACTGATAGGATGAGGGCCCGAAATTGGCCTAGCTGGGTCAGTATTGAGCTGTTGTGATGTACTGTTCACTTACTTGCCTTTTAATGTCACTAATCCGACCTAGAAGGTCGGATTTACCCTCGAATCGAACCTTTGCGCTTCTTTTATACATATTTTAAGTTGCTGCCCACTATAGCCAGTGTTGTTCAGTTTGATAGTGTCTAGGTCATTTCCTTTTCCGTTGAACATGACTCTAAATGTTTTTGCGTGCGCAGTTGACTCACGCCATTATGTTGAGTTTGCAATGTCATATGTCACAGTTTGTCAGAAGAAAACTAGCAGTCATCCGATTGGCGGTCTAAGGTAATGGTAAGTTTCACCAAGTTGAGTTCAAAAGACTTCAGATGGTCTCCCATACAAGTGTTTTATAGGGGTCAATTCGTAGCTGTATCTTCCACCGCTCTCAAGACTTTCTTATCAGTTTGACAAGCGCTTCAGCAACATCCTTCGCAAACCCTTCGTCATTTATATCCCTATCATCTTGCACAACAGACACCCCATTCCCCTCCAATCCCTCCCTCACAGCCCCAAACAACACCGCATCCGCCTCTTCATCTTCAAACACCCCTCCCGACTTTGACATCACACTTACTCCACCCCCAGGAATCCAAACTTCCACCCTTCCCGGGTCCTTCGACCCCCTCAACTTCGCAGCAATAAACTCCCCCACCTTTCTCGATTCGTCGGCGTCAACCCTCATAAGCGTCACAGCAGGATTGTGCACGTACAATTTCCTCGTCGAGTATCGCTCAGGGACCGTCTCCTTCGGTCCAAAATTTACCATGTCAGTCGCTCCCAGTGATACGATACACGGAATCCCCGCTTCCGTTGCCGCCGATAATCGTTCTGGCCCTGCGCTCATGACACCGCCCGGAACCACCAGATCACAAATCTCTGTGGTTGTGAGATCGATCACGGCGTCAATGCCCCCCTCACGAATCAGTCTCTCCATAGCGCGGCCACCGTGCCCTGTGGCATGGAAGACGAGCGTTTCGTAGCTGGAATCCAAAGCCGAGAGGTGCCGGCGAATGGCATCCACAGCGGGAGTGGTCACACCAAACATGGTGATCCCGATGCGCGTGGTCTTCCTCTTCTCCCCTGTTTCCGCTGGCTGTAAGCGCGCTAGAGATTGGCGCTTGGCATAGCCAAGTGCCGCGGCGGCGATGAACGCAGCGGCGTTGCTGAGCACCTCGCGCAGTACGTGGTTGAGCCCGGCGATGTCGACGACCGAGTAGAGCATGGCGATGTCGGCCTCGCCCACGTACGGTCCGGTTTCGCCGCTCGCGACGGTCGAGACAATGAGCTTGGGGAACCCGATGGGGAGTGCGGAGCGCATGGCCGAGGCAGCTAGCGACGTGCCGCCGGAGCCACCGGCAGCGACGATCCCGTGGATGCAGCCGGTGGTGAAGAGGTGCTGGATTGCTTTGGTTGCGCAGGATGACATGAAACTCATGAGCTCGCCGCGGGGGAGGTCCGACGGGCTACTGGGTGGCGTGTAACCGCCGTATTGGGAGATGAGCTCAGATGGGGTAATGTTGATGGCTTCGTGTGAGACGGGATTGCGTCCGACATCAATCATGAGGACTTCGACTTTATCGTGCTGGAGCATCTGCGAGCGGAGGAAGAGGAGCTCGTCGAGCTTCGTGTCGCACGTGCCGAGGAGGACCACGGTCGCCATTTTCCTTCCCCCTTTTTGTCTCAAAAAGAACTCTGGTGGTAGGGTTGGCTAGGAGACCAGGGGTCTTCAAATAAGCATAGGTGGTTATTTCCCAGAGGCAATGGGAAGCCCATGGGAATAAACTAACACCACTGCGGGGTCCATCAGCGGACAGGAAGACCCGCAAAGGAGCTCCGTCCTACGACGGGAGTGACGTAACCGTACCACCCAATCAGCACGTCGTGAAACCGCGCTTCGTCCGGCGGGGTAGCCGGTCCCGTCCATCGATATTTCCCCTTTATTTGTTCAAGACGTCCAACTTCAACCGAAAATAACATTTACCCCTGAATTCCAAACCAAACATAAAATGGCACCGCCAACCAACAGAGATGAAATTCTCGCCAACCTCCGGCGCCAAATCAGCGCCGGCAAGCCCATCGTCGGCGCCGGAGCCGGCATCGGCCTCTCCGCCAAATTCATCGAGGCCGGGGGCGGCGATCTGATCATCGTTTACAACAGCGGTCGCTTCCGCATGGCCGGGCGCGGATCACTGGCAGGGCTGATGCCCTACGGAAATGCCAACGACGTCGTCTTGGAAATGGTACCTACCTGACCTGCCTACTAAACCCCATATCCGCCCTCCATTCTTCTATCTCAGCAAGAGTGACGGTGGTAGAATTTCTAACTAACCGGGGCCCAGGCAAACGAAGTCCTCCCCGTCGTGCACCACACGCCCGTGCTTGCGGGCGTCTGTGCCACGGACCCCTTCCGCCAGATACCGCAGTTCCTCGCACAGCTGCGCGATCTCGGCTTCGCCGGGGTGCAGAACTTCCCCACGGTCGGGCTGATCGACGGCGAGTTCCGCGAGCGCCTCGAGGAGACGGGCATGTCGTACCAGGCCGAGGTGGACATGATGCGGATGGCGCATGAGATGGGTCTACTGACTACCCCGTATGCATTCACGGCTGATGAGGGCCGGAGGATGGCTGAGGCGGGCGCGGATATCGTCGTGGCTCACATGGGGTTGACGACGGGAGGGTCTGTCGGGGCTGGGTCCAAGTACCCCGGGAAAAGTCTTGACGACTGCGCGAAGCTGATTCAGGAGATTCGGGATGCAGCTGTGGCCGTCAAGCCCGACGTTATTGTTTTGTGCCATGGAGGCCCGGTCGCTACGCCGGATGATGCTGAGTACGTCTTGGGAAAGACGGTGGGTGTGCAGGGATTCTATGGGGCGAGTTCGATGGAGAGGCTCCCTGTTGAAGAAGCCATTACCAATATCACGGCGAGATTCAAGGGAATCGCATCTGGGCGGCAGCAGTGAGAAATTAATTAAGAGCTGTTGATAGCAAGACTATCTGGGGGCCACGGACGTGGTTTGGAACCGCGGTGATGGTAGTTACTTAAATTTCTGTCTTCCCCCCCTTCCCCTTGTCGGGAACAGGCGACTCAAGCTTCCACAGGTCAATGATGATGTACTTGAAGCCAGGCCCAGGGGAGGCGATTCCCGTCGCGACGACCTTGTTGAGCCAGTAGTAGCTGGGGTGTCCTGTCTCGAACTTGATGCGCGTGTGGAGAATGGTCGCGGCACCGTCCTGCTGCGGGCCGTTGGCCTCGACGTAGATGTTGGCGCCGTCAGCCGTGCGCAGCAGGTACCTTGCATCGACGTAGAAGGCGTGGGCCGCAGCGTCACCGAGACCCCAATCGCCGCCGGAGTTGGAGATGGAGGCTGTTGATTGATGTCAGCCTGGGCGTCAATGTCGTCAAGTCGGATGAACATAAGTACCAGAGAAAACGGGACCCTTGAAGATTCCACCTGTGATTCCAAAGATAGTGCGAGCACCGAGAGGTCCGACGCCAACCGGGACTGGGGCCGCCAAACTTGCGTTGACGGTGCCTAGGTATGACAGTGATGGCGGTGTTGGTGTGCCGCTGACTCCATGGAGGAGAGCACCGGCAGTGCTGAGAAGGAGCTGGAACGCCTTCATGTTAGGTAGGTAGGTAGTTTGCGAGCTGGGGACTCGGGATGGGGGATGAAAAAATCCCAAGACAATTGGGTACAGCAGTGGGGAATATTGGTCTTATGTAAGGCACCTAAGGTAGGTAGGTAATACGCACACGAGAGAAGTGAAGTGAAGCAAACCCTGGAAACCAAGGCCTCTTATAACTGGGAGTTGTCGGGGATCCGGCTGAGATCCCGTGTGCTCATTGCATCGCGATCCCGAATTATCTCTTTGCAGACGAGTTTTGAGACATTCCATCCTACCTAGGGAACCTGTTCAGCGTGGCTGCCTGACTTGATGGTGGCTTCCTAGCGCGCATCGTCGGCTTGTATAAGACCGAACATACCGACAGGAGACATGACAACCAGCACGGAGAAATCATCCAATAGCATTATTCCCGCATAGTTATTAGGAAGAATGCCTCGCTTAGCGGTCTGCATGTATTTTAGGTAATATTGGCCAAACTCTGCAGGAGAAGTTGCACATGGCCACCGCAATTCTGTTTCTGCTTTCCCCCCTTTACATCCCTAGGAGACCGGGAGCAGGGGCGGGGGTGAGAGCAAGAAAGGAGATGGAATATCACTGTTTGACTTTGAAATCTTCCGAATCAGACCCAATCGGAAACTCTGTCCAGATATCTGTCATTGACAAACAATCTTGAAAGCTCAGCATGGGCTTTGAAACGCAGAAACTAGACATTACGGTTCCCCAACAAATCGTTATTTCCCCCAACTGACTTACAACTTGAACTCCCCACTACTGTTTACCTCTTCACCTGTTACAGCCTATAGAAAGTTCAACCGACCGTGCTTGGATTGGAGAATCGATAGGTCTGATGGTCCTGATCCGACTCCTCTACTCCATCAACAGCGGGTTTCACATCTGGAATTCTCCCTTCATGCTTAAGACACGGCGCCGATTTCCCACCATGGTTGTTCTTGGGATGATACGACGGGTCATTCTGCAGCCGCCACAGCAGCGAGGCATGAAGCACCGCGTCAGGTGGAATATCCCGCGTGCTCCCTTTGTTGAGCGGGAACCTCACGTTCCGCCAGCCGTCGCCTTCCAGCTCCCATCGGGTGATGGTGGGGAGCCATTCTGTTTCTGTCAGTACCAAATCACCCAAACCATGTAATGAAGAAAGTATTTCTAAGGCAGGGAAAGAAAAGTTAGAGGCCGACTCACCCAAAAACTTCCACAGCAGAACCCTCGAAAATCCCGTCCCGCAACCAAACGCCAAGGAATCATGAATAAACCCCGAAAGCGCTTGCCCCTTCTTCTTGTGATACCGTCTCTTGAACCGCTCCAGCAAATCGACCTTCCACTTCAACGCCGCACTCGGATCCTTCTCACCCACCAGCTCAGCCTCCCTAATCATCCACGCCAGCGGGATATCACTCATCTGGAACGGGCCGGCATCCAAGTACTTGGTCGCAGCATTCTTCCCTGCCTTTCTTGTCGTCCAAAAGTTGGTGATCCTCTGCCAAATCGTCATCTCATCCCTCGTATCCAGCGGATTATCCACTGCAGCAGGCCACCCCCCTCCGACATCGCCATGGCACCCAGGGAACCAAACCTCCTTGATGTCCTCCTCCATACTAGTATTGTCATCCTCCTCCTGCCCATTGTGGTCAGCCTCCGCAGCGGCGGCGGCAGCGGCGGCGGCGCGAATGTCTTGCGCCAGTAGCGCCGCCTTGAACTTGACGCGCCGCTCGTCGACGGCCACGGCGTGTCGCACGTACACTGCCGTGCCCTTGACTGCGACGGGGACCGGCGTGCTGCTCTCTAGAACGGCAACGCTGTTGACACAATCCCACATGCCGAGGAAGTAGACTTTGATGTTTTGCTCCTCCACATGGTCTCGGTGAATGACTTGCTCCTTTCGGCAGAAGGTGTTGCTGAAGGCGGCGATTTCGTCGCGGCCGTGGTTGGAGGGGTGCTCGTCGTCATGGATTGCGGTGGCTGTGGGTCCTGGGTCGCTGGCGGATGGTGGAATGTCTGAGGGGCCGGCGCCGTTTGTGGCTGATTCCTGTTGGGCGCTTGTCCCGCCGCCTTTTCGGCCACGGCTGCGATGTCGGCCGCCGTGGAACTCTTTGACGTCGCCGGCGAGATAGCGTTGGTACAGGCGGTAGGCAAAGGGTACCATCTCTTCGTTGCCTTTACAGAGAAGCCCGACGGTATGGATCATGCGCGCGAGGAATTTGGCTGTGAAGGCGCCGCGACTGAAGCCGAACATGTAGATTCTGTCCCCCTGGGTTTTGGCGTTAGCCGGGCTGTGCCGTTCCAGATTGGAAAGATGAGGGGAGTGGGACATGATCGCGTACAGAGTCATAATACCGCATTAGGAATCGGTAACCGGCCAGGACGTGAGCGTCAAAGCCGGTGCCAAAGCCTTGGTCTACGGTCTGCTCAATGCCGCTTTTGAGGCTTGATAGCCATGACTGATCCACTGACGTGGCGTCGACGTCGTAGGTGCCAATACCAGCTAAATAGAATTAGCAAAATGTGCCCGACTTTTTTTCTGTTAGCAAGACACGAAGGCAGGTGAGGTACTCTGGTAGTAGTGGAATTGGTCGGGATCATTGCGATCCAGCTTGCTCAGGAGCTTGACAACGTTGGTGTCCGAATTGGATCCGCTAAAGGCATTGCCCGTGCCATCGAAGCAGAGCACCAGCTGTCTGGCGTTTCTGGAGGTCCCAACAAAGGGTCCCGAGGGTCCAGGTTCAGGCTGAGACATACCGGCGGTGTTGGCAGCGAAGGTACCTTAGGTATGTGTGGCCACGGTGCGTTTGGTATGACTGAACTGGAAGCAGAAGCTGAAGGCAAAGACTCGAAAAAGTTGGGCGCGCTTTTGCTGAAGGCCTAGGGTTCCTCTTTTATTGGGGTCCCGTCTGTCTATTTCCCCACCCCCCGAAGTGACACCAAAAGTTGTGAACTTGGTCCGTTCACTCAAAAACCAGAAATCGCGATGAGCAGTACCCTCTGGATAAGGTACCTAGGTACTGCACCTATGGGTCGGTAGACACTAAATCAAAACAGGGGCCGACGGGGCTGATCAAGTCCGCAAGACCGGCGGGTAGGTCTCATCCCGCTGGACAGTCCGTAGGTCCTTCTACTAGAATAGTAGTAATACTTACATGTAATTGCGTGCCGCACAATCTGCTTGTCTCACCTTTTTCGCACTTTGGGGTGTCTCCTTTGTCTTGTTCAACCTCTCTCCCTCTCCGCTCCTGCGATGAAATGACTTCCCTTTTCTCTCTACCGAGCCACACCCCGCAACCAATGCCGAATGGAGTCTGGCGAACAATGGAGGCGTAACGCCTTCTCGTGTCTTATTCGTTTCTCTTCCCGAAGGTCAAGGTCTAGACTCCGAGCTCGGGTTGTTCAAGTTGTGCTCCTATAGGTATCACCAAATGCGGGCGTTTTACAGCCGCAGTGACTGCGACTCAGACTGTCGCAGTTGACACAATTCCCACACTCCAGCCCGCCAGGAACCCCGCTTTGGTGCTTCTCGACGGGGCTTTCCGTGTGTGTGGCATCTTCAATGCAGCCCCTTCCAGATCCAACTAGAAAGCATCTCGACGAACCACAATACCCACGTAGCAGCATGCTGCAGACCATCGTGATCAAGCGAGCCAAGCACTAGGGTTATTGGACGATCCGATCTCAAGCGAGCGGCCCGCATTCTGCAGGCCTGCTCTATGCAGCTTGGATCGTCCGCGATTGGACGAAGCAACTGGCCCAACATCGAGGCTCACGCAGATCCCCCAGGTTTATACCCGCGTACATGTGTGCGAACACCCGCGTTATCTACTTACTCCCTTGGGTACCTTGCCCACCTGCGCGGGGCTGCACAACAGCGACGCCCGGCATACTAGGTATGCTCAAGTTGCCAATGACACGGACCATCGGTCTAGTGCCACGAGGCTAACCTGGTTTTGTTTTATTCTGCAGGACTATTTGTTGTGTGTGTCGAGTGGCTTCCCTCTCTTCGACCTTAACTGGTGCAAACATCCGGGACGGGGTATTTATGGGAGCTCAGAGAATGGGAACTTTGCAAACGGGAGAAGATGGATTGGCCAGGGAGACAACACGTCGATGCTGGTCTCGGTCGAACACTGCCCGACGCTCTCTTGGTTTCAGCTCCAACACATACACTTGCGGCCCTTAGGTGTGTCTTGAGGCGTCGAATCAAGCATGAAGCCACATACACGCATCGCGGCGGGGAAACAGGCAGGCTCGATTGGGGTCATGCGATGCGGCGCTTCGACGAGATGGCCCGCCATCGATTGCATCGCTTCCTGCCGCTGAGTTGGAATTGACGAACGGGAGAGGGCTGATATGTCAGTCGAGATCGGAAGGGGGGCCTCGGAATCGCCGCTTTCAGATTGGAGGATATATCAATCGACGGTTCTTGGACATCTGGGGGACGGGAATTGGGCTATCGAAGCGCCCTGCCCTTCTCCTTCTCTCCTCTCTCTCTTCTATTCTCCCTTCTTCTTGTTCCTCCTTCCGTCTTCGTTCTTCTCCCGCCGCCGTCTTCCCTCTCTCCCTTCTCTGACGGCTCTCTACCAACCCCTGCATCCATATCGCAACCATGGCCTCGGTCGAAAGGTTCCAGGCGGGCGAGAGCTACGGAGAGGATGAAGAGCTTGCGTACTCACTCAGCGACCCCGTGGACCTTGCCCGGGGTATCTTGAAGGAGCTAGCTGGCGTCCGGACACAGGTGTCTCTTTCCGAGCTGGTCGGCATTATCAAGACTCTCAAGGAGAAACCCCTTGACGATAGAAAAGGGTAAGCATTTGCCTTGATGAGTCCCTGCGAACCAAGAACAAAGTTGTAACACCAAGGCACCCACACAGGACCACCGAACAACTTCTCGCCATCTTGACTATGCTACCGCCCAAGTCACATGCCCGGAAGGTGCTTTCAAGCAAATTCATAGACTCTTTGTGGAACAACCTCCAGCATCCACCCCTCTGCTATGTTGGCGGCGATGTCAAGTACGAGGTTGTCGGCGCCGACAGCCAGCCCAAGCCGCCCAAGCCCACGGATACCATTCAGTTTCAGGCCCCCGACTTCCCGCATGTTACACTCCGCGAGCAGGTCCCCCAGTCGCCAGCTGGTCTCTACCAGTATCGCACACCCGATGGCAGCCACAACAACATCCTAGCACCCAACTTGGGCAAGGCGGGCACGCCATACGCCAAGACGACGCGGAGCACCAAGACACTGCACGGTGTTAAGCCGGACCCGGGTCTTCTCTTTGACCTGCTGATGGCCCGCGATGATAAGCACTTTGAGGAGAACCCGGTGGGGATCTCGTCCATGTTTTACTATCACGCTTCCATCATCATCCACGACCTCTTCCGAACCAGCCGGACGGACCCTAATACGTCGGATACATCGTCGTATCTCGACCTGGCACCACTCTACGGATCCTCGCTCAAGGACCAACTTGAGATTCGCACCATGAAAGGTGGCATGCTGAAGCCAGACACCTTTCACGAAAAAAGGCTCCTCGGCCAACCGGCGGGCGTTAATGTGATGCTCGTCATGTATAGCCGCTTCCACAATTACGTTTGCGATACCCTGCTCAAGATCAACGAGGGCGGTCGCTTCACGCTTGCTGCATACAGCTCGAACGCCACGGACGAGGAGAAGGCCAAGGCTATCGCTAAACAGGACCATGATCTATTCAACACAGCTCGCCTGGTTGTTGGCGGGATGTACATCGAGATCAGCATTCACGACTATATTCGTGCCATCACCAACGTCCATGCCAGCAAGGGCGACTGGACGCTGGACCCGCGCGCCCAAGGGCCGAGCAAGCAGTTCGACCCAGAGGGTACCCCACGTGGCGTTGGCAACCAAGTCAGCGTGGAATTCAACCTACTTTACCGCTTCCACTCGTGTATCTCCAAGAAAGACGAGCGCTGGATTAACGATTTCTTCCTGCACCTCTTTCCGGGCCGCAAACCAGAGGATCTCGAAAACGTTAGTTGGATCGAACTCGGCCAAGCTCTCCTCGCTTTTGAGCAGCAGATTCCCAAGGACCCCAGTCTCCGTACCTTCGGCGGGCTGGAGCGTCAAGCCGATGGCAAGTTCAAAGATTCCGACCTTGTCCATATTCTTAAGGAAGCTATGGATGATCCCTGCGGCGTGTTCGGCGCTCGAACTATTCCAAAAGCGCTCAAGATTGTTGAGATTCTCGGCATCAAACAAGCCCGCAAATGGCAAGTCGCCTCCCTCAACGAGTTCCGCGACTTTTTCGGCCTCAAGCGTTACGACACCTTCACCGAAATCAATCCAGACCCCGAAATCGCCAGCCTACTCGAGAAGCTCTACACTGACCCCGACATGGTTGAGCTCTACCCAGGCCTGATGATCGAAAACGCCAAACCCGCACGCAGCCCTGGTTGTGGAATTCGTCCCCCTTACACGCTAGGCCGTGCCATTCTGTCCGATGCCGTCACCCTCATCAGGTCGGACCGCTTCAACACGCTCGACTACACCGTGTCTAGTCTGACCGCATGGGGCTACAACGAAGTGCGACCCGATCCCAAAACGCTCGGCGGCTCCATGCTCTACAAGCTCATTCAGCGCGCTCTGCCAGGCTGGTTCCCATTCAACTCCATCGCTGTGATGCAACCAATGTACACCAGAAAGGGCAACGAAAGAATCTACCGCGAGCATGGCACCCTGGACCAATACACCTTCGATGACCCCAAACCCCCTCTCAAGCCAGTCGTCCTCGTCTCCAGCGCGGCGATCAAGCAGGTCCTCTCCACACCTAAATCCTTCGCCGTCCCCTGGGCCGCCCCCTTCAAAGCCTTGTTCCCGTCCAAAGACCTGAGCTGGTACATGCTGGCGGGCGACGCACCCGCCAACTACAAGCACCGCGCCGATATGGAGAAGGCCTTCTCCAATATCCCCAATGTGGGATATGCTTTCCAGGAGTGTATCAACAAGGTCGGCGCGGAACTGCTCGAGAAGGCAACGTTCAAGCTCAAGGAGGGGCTCTACCAGATCGACATCCTTCGCGACGTGGCGATCCCGTTGGTTGCGCGGACGCTGGCGGACTTGTTCTATCTGGACCTGAAGACGGATGAGAACCCGGGCGGCACCCTGGGCGAGGCGCAGGTGTATAGCTTGTTGTTAGACATTCGGCTCTGGGGGATAAACTTCGCGAGCGACCCTGCAGAGGCGTGGAATAGGCGGCGAAAGGCAAGGGAGAGTTGTACTTTGCTTATGGGAGGGATGAGGAAGTTGGTCAATCGGGTTGTGTTGGTCCGTGGGTTCGGGTTGAGGATTGCATCGGCCATCTCAAGTGTGTGTTCGAGTGTGAAGAAGGGGAGCTTGAGGTGGTGTGGTCTACGATTAGTTGAAGAGTTATTGGATATGGGGAACTCGGTGGATAAGGTGGTTGATATCCTATGGTATGTGCCTTTGCCCCTAGTTTCCGTACCCGGCAACGGAGTGTGGCTGACATGGTGATAGGCTCTCGGCTTTTGGAGGGACCGGCGTCCTGGTTACAACTGTAAGTAGCGCGTAGAGTCGACTTTGGATTTGATGCTGACATACGGACGCAGACCTACGAAATCCTCGAGTTCTTCCTCCGCCCAGACAACGCGTCCATCTGGGCCGAAGTCCAGGCCCTTGCCCAAAAGAACGACTTCGCCAGAATCGACGCATATGTGGCCGAAGCCCATCGCCTCACCAGCTCCCTACGCAACGTGCGCGTTGCCACTCAGCCCACTACCATCGAGGGCAAGGAAATCCAGCCGGGCAACCTTGTTGTTCTGCTCATTGTACGTTCCATCTCCCCTCCGAAGACGCCAACTCTAACACAGAGGATCTCCAGGGTGAAGCAGGTCGCAGCGCAGTTGACATCGCCAACCCAACCAAATTCGACCCCAAGCGCAAGAGCGATGCAGAGACGTTGACGTCCTTCAGCTATGGCAAGCACGCGTGCTTCGGCCGCGAGAAGGGAAAAGCTTTCATGAATGGCATCATCAAACTGGCTGCTGACTTGAGGAATCTGCGCCCTGCGACGGGTGAGATGGGGACTGTCAAGACGATCCAGATGGGCGGGGTCAAGTTGTTTCTCAATGACAGCTGGTCACATCTTGGTTATGATGCTAGTAGTGAGTTTGATTCTTGATTTTCCAGATGGCTGGAATTGTTTGCTGACTTGAACAACAGCTTGGAAGTTGCACTTTGATGGCCGGGGTAAGGGCGGCTACACTGGTGACCGTCAGCCGACGGATCCGATGGATTTGGGGACTTATTATGGGCAGATTCAGAAGCGGAAGGATGAGATTTTGGGGAAGGTGGGCTCGTGAAGGTAATTTGTTGCTTGGGTCTCGCATGGCTTGTCATTAGATTATGTGGTTGTTGGCGTGTCGTCGGTTTGATCTCCCAACCTAAAGGTCACTCTTTTGTTTGAGTCACGGATTTTGCTTTTGATTCCATAACTATTCTCTACTATGTTGCTCGGTTTATTAGTTGCCTACCTATATAGTCTCACCCGGCACTTTTTTCTGGCCGAGTCTGTATTAGTCGCAGATCCTGAGCAAGGGGTGAGTCGCACTGAGGGCCGCCTGAGCCGAGGTAAGTCCAAGGAATTTGCCCCGGCTATACTTGCCGTGACCATAAATGGGCCAGTGTGGTTGCAAGGACGATCCTGGGTCCAATTTTGGGACACCAAAACCCCCTGTATGTAACGGTGCTTTCTCTCGCCACGTAACTGCCGTTTTCTCTTTTCCATCCGAGAAATCATCGTTACGGGTCAATTTTAACTCCGAATTGTATGCGTTCCATCATACTATCTAGTACAGGCACTGCGCTATGAAGGTAAACAAGCCAGCAAAGCTTTATCACTAGAAATGGAGTAGGAAGAGATGTATTAAGTGGCTGTGGCTTTATAAGTTAATAAGAAACCTCGGGTTTAGCGTTGTAAAATAACTTTTCTTTTGGATGGAACACATATATCGAGACAGATAAGTCAATAAAGAAGAGGGCTGGAAAAACAGTGTGATTGTCAGATACGGACTTCAGAAGGCCAGGGCATAACAGCCCAGAGGCCCAAGGAGCCCCTGAGAAGCCCCCTGAACGGAAGCAGAGGAAGCCTTTGAACAGTGGAAACGTAAGGAATGGAAACCGCGAACGGCCCTATCGGGGCCCCTTTGTCAGGTAGATTCATAAGTAGAGGCCATGGAAGCCTCTAGTTTCCAGGGGGGGCAGAGTTCAACAGCCTAGTCAACGCAGTCATTACTTTGAACCCTATTGTACTGCCTACACTTTGGTGTTCTTCCAGTACCTTCTCCTTCTTGTTTTTCCAGCCTTTACAGTTACAGTCTTATTAATAAACTTCTATTTCCCTTACGTTACCTTATACTCTTTGCTTATGTTATATCTCGGTGAAACGGTAAGTTAAGTACGGTGGGGTATTGCTAGTTCTGACTCAGCCTCGGTGAGAGTTGGACGTCAAGTTTTCTGCCGGTAGAAAAAGATACGTACCTACAGTAGCAGAATTGCTTCATTTTTGTTACGTTAGGTACGTATCTTTTCTGCCCGCAGAAAATTTACCCAGTTCTCAATGAGGCCCAGTTCCCGCCCTTTACGCCCGGTTCTGGCCTTTCTACCGCTGTGGGTACGTATCCTTTCTGCCGGCAGAAAACTTACGTCCAGCTCTCATCGAGATCCAGGTCCCGTCCCTTAGGCCCAGTTTCGGTCCTCTAGTTCCAAAGCTGTCTCTTCTTAGCGTTGATTGACATATGCACGACTTGTGACGACCCTGTCGCCTGGGTTGGCCAGCGCGGCCCGAGGAAGGTGGGGCGCGCGAACTATCATTGGGCCAGGGGTGCGAAGACCCGCAAGCCCCTATGACTGATCATGAAGTGCCTCCCCCCCGACAAAATAAAAGGCACTCACATATAAGTGATCGTCATACATTCAATACATTTCTCCAAAATGGGATAAGCACGATTCACAACCACAGGCCCAATATCCATCTGAATATTGACTCGGGGCGTTTGTTCAGGCCGACCCTGTCGTTCTTTTTGGGCTCTGTGTGTAATATTACTGTAGCCGTTTATGTACATAGCGATGCGTTCTCTGGCGCGTGCCACCGTCAA
>Ga0247758_1000053_pt1 | contig 80508 bp, 92 predicted proteins | sample UWRJL156409C4_FD_180950 | JGI IMG/M metagenome (GOLD analysis project Ga0247758, IMG submission 180950) | Plant litter microbial communities from Arlington Agricultural Research Station in Wisconsin, United States - UWRJ-L156-409C-4 | ecosystem: Environmental > Terrestrial > Plant litter >... | reverse complement strand
CCTATGCCACAACATGTGGCACACCCACCCCAACCTTAGGTGCATGCCTTCTTGACGTCCTTGAAGCCCATGAGCGCCTCGTAGATCTCAACCAGGGCCTCCCCGCCCAGCTTCAGCGCATCCTTGATGTCCTTGGCCTTGAGCAACAGCTCAGCGGCCTTGCGCGCGCCGCCGAGGGCCTCGATCGCCTTCTTGACGGCGAGGAGCTTGGCGGCCGGGATGGCCGTGTTGAGAATGAGATCGGCGACAGCGAGACCGCACTTGATGATGTCGAGGATGCCGGCCGTGGCGGCGACGGCGCGCTCCTCGACGACAGTCAAGGCGCGGGCGGAGACGGGGGCGGCATCGACGGCGCGGAAGCCGTGGGCGACGAGGTAGTCACCGGTGGCTTCCTCGCCGGCCTCGAGGACATCGGTGGGGATGCTATCGATGGCGCTGAAGAGGAGGGTGAAGGAGCCGAGGGACTCGGGAGCGTGGATGGGCTTGCCGACGAAGGAAATGTCGGAGCGGGGGGCGACCGGGCTGCGTTGGGCGGCAAAGACAGAGGGGGCCAGGAGGGTGAGGGCGGCGATGAACTGGGTCTTCATGTTGGCGGTGGGTTGAGCGGTGCTGAGGAGCTGGTGCTGAGACTGGTGATCTGAGGGGTCTAGGTGAGGTAGTCTGATGAGCTGATGAGGATAGAGAGTACTGCTGAAGATCGCGGGCAAGCTTCCCCTTTTATCCCCCGACTGAGGCCGATGATGGTGCGGAGATCCACGGTGTTTGAGAACGTATCAGTTGTAGCTGCCGTGAACTTCAAACGGTTGCTGGCAGCGGCAGCATCACGTTACATCTGTCGGCTGCCTCATACAGGCTGGTAAGTGTGAATAGATGGGATTCATATTGAGGCCTCGAGCCAAGGAAGGACGTTCGTCGTGGTGAAGTGGTGGTGAGTCTTCAAACTCGCAGAACTGAATCGTTGCCGCCGTGTGACATGTGTTGTACCGAGGCCGAGATGCTTCAGCTGAAGTCGCACTTAGCCATTTGTCTGTTCAGCCCCGGATCGCTCGCTTGGGGGCGTGGTTAGCCAATTTGGCTGGAGGGGCTGATCACACTCAGTGTTTGGTTCCGGCCAATGGTGGCATGTTGGTAGCGAGCGAGACCACGCTTGATAACCACTGATTCTAATCACGAACATGAGATTTTTGCTTGCCTTTGACTAATAGTCGAGATTTCTGAGGAGGAAGCAATTGGTGCTTCCCGGGATCTGGGTCTCTCAGCAATGACAGCAGGTAATGTTTTGCAGGTAGAAATCTATTTCGGGCGGCATTTATCACCAAACACTCAACGACCGGTATCCCTCTGCGGAGCCGCACGCCGAAGTTCGGCGAATGCCAGAACAAAGGCTGGGATTTCGTAACAAGCGCGGCAAAATGTAGTCTCACGTGCTGAAGATGCTCCGGTGTGGGTTTTAGCCGGCCAATTGGTTGGTTTCTTCGTTTGATGTTTCCTAGCTCAGACATGGGCGCATCGGGAGCCGCCGATGCCAAGGAGATAGATTGGGAGATTGATTGTCTGAACGAGGCGCAGTAACATTGCGATGGTTTGTCGCAGCCGGCGCCTAGTTAAATCGCGTTTAAGTTCAGTCGGACGTTTCATCGGCGATCTTGGTTTCACTGTCGCCTGCAAGCTATCAGCCGAAAGCCTCGAGGCCTCTCAGAGCTGCATGTTGACAGCGCCATTGCAACCCACGGGTATATTGTTGACCCGCTTCCTGGACGGCAGCTCTTTGATTCCGTGGTCCGTTGTTGTTCAGCTGGCCGTTAGGTAATTAAGTTGAAATGCGAACTTGTCCGGCCTGCTCCAATACGAGAAGCCGGCATGCAAGACCTCGCAGAGTTCGGTGTTTCGAGTCGGTAGTATGCCGAAGCGTCAGGTTATTTGAAATTAGAAAACAACAGCCGACTCAGAGCCTCAAGCCGCTGTAAGAAAGATTGGCCGTGGATCACTGACATCTCAGGCACGTACTTCGTACGGCTTGGTGCCTGGTTCCGCAGAATGTAGGACCTTCTCCGCCACGACCAAGTCTAAAATTGACGCGCTACTACACCCCCACGCGGCCTAATGTGGTTTGATGTCGTCACTCTGATATTGTTTTCTCATACAGGGGTCGCATTATGTCCGCCATTGTGGTAATGCCGATCTGCGGCAACAGCCGGTTCCTGGCTGTCGTCGATCGATTCGCTTGTTGGCTCCAATTTGGTCCTCGGGATGAGAGATTTGAGACTGGGAATGCGACCATATTCACCCGTAACCATCTTCTTCACCGTCAACACAGTACCTATCGCCATTCTCGCTATCAATGCTCCCTTCCCGGGTAAATCCGGAGTCAATGATCCCTGGCGTCAACTTTGCACCGGCGACACTTGACGACTGGCCTTCTGAGTACCTGCGAGAGCAGTTGGCAAAGTATCTCTGTGCTTTCTAGCCCATATGGATGTGGGTCAACAGCCTCGGTCGTTACCTCTACTGACATGTGCTTGCATGGACCTGGCCAGGCAGTGACTGGGATACGACGTGCAAATGAAGGCTTTAAGCAACGATCCTCGCCACCACATAGCTGACCCACCTACACCGCACCTGAGTTTGGTCCTGAAGGCCGGCAGTAATGCTGAGTGAAAGATAGCTACTGAATACCAGTATGTTGGAGGTGCTACCAAGGTCACTTTCGCTCTCGGTGTGCGGACATTCTGAGGCACGCGGCAGGAGCAGCGGCACCTGTCGGAAACTATCGGCCGCTCTGCAGCTGATGGACTCCCCGGGTGGATGAGGGTTATTGGTCAGTGCCGCAGCGTCCGAGTTGTGATTCTGGCACTGTCAGTTTCAAAAGATCACTCCTTCGAGCTGGAGAAAGGAGGATAGAGGGGGGGTTTATACTTCCGAAACTCGGCGAATTTTCGTCGCGCGGCCCCGTAAAAAACATGAAGATTGAACTGGCAAAGTTTCTGTCTGCGTTGATCACAGGAAGCTGCATATAATACGAGGTCGCTGCGAAGAAGGAGTCCCTCGGTACTGGCCCGGGAGACAAGGCGAAGAGTTGCAGCGACTGGCACTACTAAGGCGGTTTTCTGGTGGTATCTAGCCTAATTCAACGTCGGAGAAAACAAGTTTCTCCGCCAGTGGGTTTGAAGTTGGTCGAATGTGAGGTTGCGATCAATCTGATTTTGACTTGTAGTTGCAAGGCCCGGGATCTCTGGCCGCCAGTGGGTTCTGTCCATTTCACCTATTTGGAAGCAGTGGCGTTGATCACAAACGTGTGGAATACGAGTTTGATGTTGGCCTCTCGCAGCGACCGCCGTGAAACCTTGCAGACTCGGAACTCGAAGCTTAAGTTGGCCCTTGACAATGTCTGGGAAGTTGCAACGACTGCCAACATTCACGCTGCACTCACTGCCAAAGAAGGAAAGAGCTACCTGCCCAAGCACCAAAACACAATGGCAGCAGCAGTAAGCCCCTGTGAGTATTCTCGCTCACACTGACGGAGCTTCTTCTAGTCGGCAATTTACTTCGAAGGTAACGTGTAGCATGCTGGAATAGTGTAAACTACGGCCAGTGCCAAATCTAAGGTCAGATGGTGTCAACTTGAATGCAACGAAAGTTGGGCAGATAACATAGAAGCCATTGCCTTCTTCGAGTTCTACATGAAAGAGTTCAAAGAAAATGTGTGAGGTGAGAAAGAGGTGAGAGACCAGACTTTCAGGAGGCCGATGGGCAAAAGGAGACAAAAAACAGACTGCCTTTCAATGTGCAACTGGCTATGATTTGGGCCAAGCAATACCAAAGATAGGTAGGCACTTTCACAAAATCTATGACCATCTCGATGGGGTTTGTTGCCTCGGGGGTCCCAGGAAACCAGCCAACATGCTGAAAAGATGCTTACAAGCGAGGGCCGCAAACTCATTCAGCCCATTGATAAGAGACGTATTTTACCAACAGTCCGGTTCATATTACAACTTAGGCTTTCTGAGGCAGGTTCACCGAGAGAACCGAGTTCACAGCCCTTGTTCAAGCAAACAGGAGGCCTACAACTGTGGGGGCTGTGAGGCCTCGTAAACGATGTGTGAGGTAGATGGTGCGTAAACCGCCACGATCAAGACATGTTGAAGTTATTTGGCCTCCAACTGGTCAAGAGCCCCGAGTATCCGCAAGTAAAAGCGGGACATGTTGAAAACTCCGACACATACTCCGCTCCCTTCATCTCATCTTTGGTGTTTCCATGAGCCTTCTTTCTTTCCCCTTCTGAGCAATTTCTGCACGCTTTTTTGCAACTCCCATCTCGTTCTCGCTAAATCTTTTCTTGACTCTACTGATCGCCAACAAAGTCTGGTAAACAAGAAAGAATGGATCCCAACCACGGCGATGGCGCCAGCCTCGGGAACCGAGTCCTGCTCGACAAGGTTGACAAACTCCGGGAACTTGGTGTCTCAGCCACCATCCCGCTCCCACAGGTAACAACGCGCGCTTGCGAACTTGGTGGACGACGCCCGACTGACATGACTGCAGATCGTTGCCGCCAGAGCGCAATCCACCGGCAAGTCGAGCTTCCTCGAGAGCTTGACCGGCATCTCGTTCCCTCGCTCTGTGTCGCTCTGCACGCGCTTCGCCACGGAGATCGTCTGCCACCGTGAGGCGGCAAAAAGCATTGCCATCACCATCCAGACAGGCCCTGGATCCACGCGTGCGCATGCTGAGGCCGTCCGGGCGTTTCGTCGCACCGTGACCAGCTTCATTAGCGATGACTTCGCCAAGGTCTTCCAAGAGGTATGCTGACGCCCTGCCTTCACCAATGCTCTTACGGCGACTGAACAGAAACAGGCTGCTACCGCAATAGGCATCAAAACCGATGCAGATACCAGCACCAAGGCCCCGACGTTCACGAAGGATGTCCTGCGTATCGAGAAGAACGGCCCAGAGGAGGAGCACCTGACATTGATCGATGTGCCGGGCATCTTCGAGAACGATACGCCAGGTGTGACTACCAAGGGCGACATCACACTAGTCAAGGAGATAATGATGGCGTATATCAAGGACTCGCGCACCATGTAAGACACCGTCTCTCTGCCACACCGATGGGCCTTGATAACCAAATTCTCCCAGCATCCTGACAGTGGTTCCTTGCAATACTGATGTCGCCACACAGTCTATCATTCGCTTCGCATCTGAGGTTGATCCAGAGGGCAAGCGTACACTTGGTGTCCTCACCAAACCAGACTTGGCCATCGAGACCGCGACCTAAAATGCCGTCGCCGACCTTGTTCGTGGCCGCCGTCGCGACCTTCACCTCGGATATTGCATCGTCCGCAACCGTGGTGCCGATGACCAGAGCGCGATGCTCGACGTGGCCGCGCAAGACGCTCAGGAGCGTGAGTTCTTTTTGCATGAGCCGTGGTCTAATCTCGACTACACACACGTTGGCATCCCGGCCCTCCGATCTCGCCTGCGTGAGCTACTCATGGATCGTACTCGCAGCGAGTTGCCCAGCGTAAAGCGTGACATGGCCGAAAAGTTGAAGGAAGCACGGAATCTCCTTGCCGGCATGGGTGAGCCGCACGGCAAGCCCGAGGAGCAGCGCGCATATCTTGGAAAGATTGTCCATCGCTTCAGCCAGCTGGTTACATACGGGCTCGACGCATACTGTACCGGCGACCCCATCTTCATCAAGCGCGATGATCTGCGGCTCATCACGCGCATTGGAGAGATAAACGATCAGTTTGCTGCCATGTTATTTGAGAAGGCGCACGCTATCGAGTTCGAGATGGCCGATGAGCCGGCCGTGACAGCCGTGCCGAAGAGAACTGGTGGCTCCATTGATCGCGAGGTGCAGCTGCACGCGTCCTTCGAAAAATTGATGGTGGAAGTGTCCGACCGCTTGTCTGAGACAACAGAGCCTGAAGAGCAGGCTGTTGTGTCATCGGCTGGCTCCACTTCACAGGAGAACCGCGGTTCCCTGTACGATTGCACGAGCCCCCTATCAGTCCTGATCCCAAACAATGGCGAAGACGACCTAGATGGCATCCTGTCCGAGCCTTTCTACTGCGAGCCACCCTCCCGTGTTCCCTTGCTGAAGGAGATCAAGAAAATGCACAACTTTTACCGCGGGTATGAGCTTGGAACGGTATGTTATTTCCCCATTTCCCGCCAGAGACGGAGCCCTCCTTTATCATATGCTGACCAAACCACACAGTTTGGAACCGTCATGATCCCCACGACATTCAGAGTGCAGGCTGAGAAATGGGAGTCGATTGCCCTCGCGCATGTAAGCAATGCGGTGCTGGTGGTCCATAACTTCATCTTCACCTTGATCGAAGAGGCCTGCCCGGATCCGCTTGTGCGCGAGCCGCTCTGGTCACTCGTTCTGGACAAATTGCTTGCTACCGCAACACAATGAAACACGCCCGCTTCTTGGTGGACGTCGAGTTGAACAGGCCTGCCGTGAACTGCAATCCTTCATTCGACGCCTCGATTACCAAGGCTAAGCAAGCACGCGTGGTCGGCGCACTCAGCGAGCTTGTGGTCGAGGTACCCAAGGGTACCCGTGGCGTTCGTGAGGGTTCGTACATCGGCGTGGATGACCTCAACAGAAATAACAGAAACGGTGGCGCAGATGGAGGCAGCGATGTATGCGTTCGGATCCACGACGTGACGAAGAGCTACTACGAGGTGGCACAGAGTCGCTTTGCTGACAACATCTGCGCTCAGGCTGTGGACCATTTCTTGCTCAGTGCAAAGGGCAGTCCGTTGCGTGTGTTCGGCTCGATATTTGTCTTGGAAATGACGAACGAGGATCTAGAGATGACTACAGGCGAGGAGGCTGCGAGTCGCAACAAGCGATCCATGCTGAAGCAGCGCATTGAGCTGCTGGAGAAGGCGGTCAAGATTCTGCGTGGTTAGGGTTCGGGACTTCGTCCAATTCCAGTTTGCGGGGGTGAAGATCGCCAGAGATTGGCCGTGGAATTGCAATGAAATTGTTGGCAGAGGCCTCCATTCGCCGATATAGATATTAGGTACGGGAGCACACGTTACACTGAGGCCTCGGAGGTCATTATCGAAGATACCGCTGAACCAACTCAATACTCTTTGACACAAAGATGATGCTTCCCACTGGCTGCTGCTTCCGCTTCTCCTAAAATCACCCGTCAAAAGTGATGCTACACTCCAAAAAACACACCAAAAATAGCTAAATCTTAACCATTTCACTCGCTTAAATCCGCCTATTAGTCAGAACTTAAAATTAATTCAAATTTATTTAATATAAGAAGTTGTTCAAACTTTATAAATCTAAAATTTATATTAAATTAGCTAAATAATTAAAAATATAAAAACGATAAGTTTAGTTTTACTTTAAAAAATGAAAATCTCCATACAAATTCTTTTCCCTCTTATATAAATCTTTTTTTCAACATCGCTACACCAGTTTGGGATTTTCTACAGATTTTAAATAAAATATTAAAACTTAAAGGATTTTAATTTGGTAAAGAACTTATAAAGTTCTACGGTAAATTATTTTAGGTCATTTTTAGAATGTGGGGCGTGCTAAAAGTTAAGGGAACTGAAAAGGGCAGTTTTGGTGTAAAATTGTAAATGTTGCACCACTTTTGAGAGGTAGTTTTATCATGCCCCCGACCATGCATGTCCTGCCTCTGTCCAGTCAGCTCTGAACCCGACCACATCGAAGGAAAACAAGACTAACCAAGCCAACTTAAATTGCCAGCTCTTCATGCAGAAGGAACCTCAGCATCCTTTAATGGCTAGCCCAACTCTTTGACTATCCGCTTGAATTTACACAATGCCGGGCCTGCTGGCGGACCGAAAAACGAAAGAACGATGGCTGATGCCGTCAAAGCCAGCCCGCCGATGACGTATGAGCGATTCGAATCTGTCCGGTGATTGTTGTGGTGACGGACGAGATGTTTCCCCCTGTTTTCCGCCAGGAGGATTGCTCGGAGCATCATTCGTGGCTGCATTTTGCCGACAGCGGCTCTGTTGCCCACGTTCGGCTTCGCTATCACAATGAACAGGAGAATAGGAGCTCCGGGAGACCAATCGGCTTCGAAGATAGCGTGACAGTAAAAGAATGCAAAGTGTTTAATCTGGTCTGCTTCTTTTGTTGGGGCTTTAGAATTTGCGACCGCATCACCACAAACTCTCAGAGACAGCCAAAACGCCTGGGGACCCACCGCATCACCTGATAACATCAATTTGTTGGGCAAGAAAGCGAAGAGGAAGGAACAGCCGGAAGCCTGAGGCCAGAATGATTGCCCTGCAGTGCTCATAAACGTATACGACATCAGTCGCGCCCAACGTCAACGCGCACTGGCGCTCTCATTTGCTGACCCTTCATCATGCCCTTGCCGCTCCTCCGTCGCCGAGGACCGCGTCTCGAGCGCAGGCACGCCACTGATACTGGCGGCAAGGAGCCCCGGCATCCCCACAGCAGATCGCATTGGGTGCATTGAAGGTTGCCTACTGGGAGCTCGCGAATCATCCTGCTTGCTCACCATCGTCCACTTCAACGCCCGCAATCGCCCTCCGCGCACCTTCTTCAAAAACGCCAGATCGCTCCTCACGTTGATCATCGCATCTTGGAAAGGCAAACCGGCCGCACCCACCTCAACATCCGTATCTGCGCTTTTCTTCGCCCTCTTGACCCACTCTGGTAACGGCACCCAGCTCACGGTTCGACGAACCCATGCATCCGGAATCAGGCGAATAATAACGCCAACCGGAATGGACAGGAAGCCCAACACGATAGAGATGGCCCATTGGATGCCATTCAGCGGCACAACCACGAAAGCAACGCTACTGAAGAAGATGATGATGAGCTGGCCAGCCACCATGATGGCCATCATCAGCATGAAGAGCGTATTTCTGTGCAGACCCTCAAAGATGTTGAGCTCGTTATCAATACGGCGACTGTTGATGAGCTTGAAGATCTGCATGAAAACGAAGACGTTGAAGACTAGGGTTCGCCTCTGATCTTCGGGGTAGCTCAGGAATGATGGCCCTGCGAAGTGCAGGGTCAGCGTTACGGCCAGCTGGTAGATTGACTGGCCGATGATCATCTTCCACATGGTCAAGTTGATGAGGGGTGCAGTACGTGCTTCCGGCTCTCGGTCGAACAAGCTGTCGTTGGGCGGGTCAGTAGCCAGCGCGAGGGCGGCGAACGTATCCATGATCAGGTTCACCCAGAGCAGCTGAATGGCATTCAAGACTGAGCGCTCTTCCTCGGAAGCAACGGCCGTGATAAAGGTGAGTACGACAGCGGTAATGTTGACTGTGATCTGGAACTGCAGAAACTTCTTGACCGCATCGTTGATAGCACGGCCCCAGGCGAGCGCTTTGACAATGGACGAAAAGTTATCGTCCATCAGGATAATATCGGATGCTTCCTTGGCCACCTCAGTCCCAGTGATGCCCATGGAAAATCCAACGTCGGCTGCCTTCAATGCGGGCGCGTCATTTGTGCCATCGCCGGTAACAGCCACGACCTCTCCGAGAGCTCGGAGCGTTTTGACGAGAATTCGTTTGTCCTCAGGGCTTGATCGCGCAAGAACGCGGAGGTCCCGAGCGGCAGCGCGCATTTGATCCTCGCTGAGGTGGCGGAACTCGGTGCCTTCCATTACCGCACCTTTCCCGTCCGAGATAATCCCGCACTCACGGGCAATAGCCCGTGCCGTTTCGATGTTGTCACCGGTCACCATCTTGACGGTCACCGATGCTCGTCCGCACGTGGCGACCGCTGCAGGAACGCCACGACGGACCGGGTCTTGAATTGCCACTACCGCGACCCACGTCGTGTCAACAAAGACATCCGCAAGGCCTGCTTCGCTCTGCTCCGTATCTTGAACACGGAGAGTAGCTCTGGTCGGTGGCCAACTATCGAAATCCCGATACGCAAAGGCCAGCGTTCTGAGTGATAAGGATGCGTATCTCGAAATCTTCTCAGCGATGCTCGACCGATCATCCTCGCTGATGGGTGTCTGCGAAAGCGGTATGGCTGGATCAGAGATCGATGTGCTGCACTGTGCCAGAAGCACTTCAGGAGCTCCCTTGACGAATAATCGGAATTTCCCAGGGAGTTTGATGACTGCAGCCATGCACTTCTGCCGGGAGTTGAAGGGAAATAGCTGGACAATGGCGTGGTTGGCACGCTCAACGGCCAAGGGTCCCAGACCGAAGCTTCTCCGTGCCCAATCAAGCAGTGCTGTCTCGGTTTTCGTGCCGATGAAGATGGGCTTTCCTTTCTCCTCGCCTTCGAAAGCAGTGGTATTGATGGTAATTGACTGCTTGACGAGTTCGCGGAACTCTGAGCTCAAAGCACTTGAAACATTCGATATCGGAAGGTGTTCGACGCCGCGTTTCTCGGTTTCGGATGCTATCTTAGGTCCTGCATCGTCGTCGCCGCCATCCGTCTTGAGATCTTTCTCACCAAACTCGACCCCTCCGGTTCCCAAGGCACCGCCGACGACAGTCATGACGTTCTCAGTGAGCGTTCCGGTTTTGTCCGAGCAAATGACTGTGGCGTTTCCCATGGTCTCACAAGACTGCAAGTGCCGAACAAGGTTGTTCTCTTTCGTCATCTTCTTCGTTGCATATGCCAGAGACAGCGTGACTGCGAGGGGAAGGCCCTCTGGAACCGCAACGACAATAATCGTAATGGACGTTATCAGAATCCTGAGGAAACTCTGCCCCTTCTCTTCTGGACTTGCATCGCTCGTCCTAAGCCTAGCAAGGAACTCGATGAGCAACACCGTGAAGAGTAGCAAGCCGGCGCCGCCACCGAGTTTGCCGATATATCCTACAACAGCGTCAGAGGCATCACTTGGGCAGGAATGACTAAGGCAATCATACCCGCAAGGATATTTAACTTAGCCTGCAGCGGCGTTAAGCCAGGGTCGTCCCGGAGGGACATCATCGTCCGTCCGTGTTGAGAGTTCGGCCCGACAGCGGTGACAAGGAAGGTCCCCACTCCGTCCAGAACCTTGGCACCAGAAAGCATGAAGGGATCCAGCTTTCCGGTATGGGAACTCTCTTCTTTCAGGGCCTGAGATACCGCTTCTGCCGGTGTTTTTCTGACAAGGTCGGACTCGCCTGTCGCTGATGCCTCGTCGCAGCTGACCGTGTGTCCATCGATAAGAACGCCGTCAACAGGTAATACGTCTCCTTGTTCGAGGATCATGACGTCTCCGACCTGAATGTCATGGACGGATATCCGAATTGGCTTCCCCGACCGAATTACCTTGACAGACCGGTCTTCTTTCTTCTGATTCAGCCGGCGAAACTGTCGTTCCTTTTGCCAGTCGTTTACCGAGCTGACGATAACGACAATGAGGATTGCTACGATAATTGCAACTCCCTCGATCCACTCGACTTTGGCGCCCTCGTGGTGCTGTTGGCCAAATGTCTGGTAAAGTCCTAGCGCTAATGAAACGATGGCTGCCACGCTGAGCAGGATCAGAACCCTGTCCTGGAGTGCGATCCAGGCAAGCTGAAGGAATGACTTCGACTCCCTTTCGGGGAGACGATGCTCGCCGAAAATCCGTTTCCGATCTGCATAATGGTCGTCCTTGTGGGACAGCAAAGGGAGAGGATGGGTGCCAGCGCGGCTGACAACCCTCGACAGCGGTGATGCATGCGATGCATCTGTGGATTCTGCGGACGAAACCCTCTTCTTTGCCTGTATTCGAGGCTCTGTTGCCCCCCCAGCTGTATCGGTGAGTCTCGTTTCGTCGATGCTGAGACCAGATCGGCGATCGGTCCTCAACCCTTCTTCGAGTCCTGCCAACCCGCCCAATTCTTCGAGCGCGGTGATGGATTTTGGGTCCAATAGCTTGGACATCTGAGCGGGGGAAAGCCCGAACGGACTACGCTCAGCGATCTCGTGGCCATCATTTCGGCTCGAATCCATTGTGTGCTCGAGATTGGGGACGACTGCGTGGTGTTGGCGCCTCTCGGCGTGATAAGCATAAAGGGGCTCGTGTTAGTGCGAAGTTTATTGCTCAATTTCATTGATGGTGATGTCAGTCCATCCGCCAGACAAAGCTTGGCCTACCCTCGCCGGATGAAAAGTGGCAGCTGTCAGACTTTTATGGTGCCCGAATATGCCGCCTGGGCTGCTGCGTCACGCGCTGAAACGTGGTCCCAGCAGCAGCAGCACAAAGGCAAACCCGGGCGGCGAATCACACAAAGGGGGCGCAGCCCTCCCCGCGCATCGGAATGCGGAGTAGACTTTTAGGAAGGCGCTGCTCCTATTAGGCAGGGTTTGTCTCTTGGCAAACTGGAGAACTGGCACAGATGAGGCGAGCAGCCCACTGCATCACACCACCCAAAAATGTTAAACACCGATGCACCTCTCCCCGCAGCGTCGAGTGCTTCTGACTTCGGGAAGTGCAATATCTGGAGATAGTCACACCTGGGGGCATTCAAGATGAAATGGGCAATAAATATGGAGCATAAAGCGTTGCAGCGCTCCGGACGTTGCTCTTCAGGCTACACTTCGCCATCATGTAACTCATCGCACGCCGAGCGACCGCCAATAACGTTTTACAACATTTCTATCATATCAATCAAATCAAGTCTCCTATCAATCAAATCAAGTCGCGTACACGGATAGGCAAATCGACAGAACGCGATGCCGACAACTTTCCCATTTGCTGCCGCCCGAGAAACGGCCATGAACGACGGCAACCCTCCTCCAGCCGCTGATTGGATCTCCATTGTCATCGTCGCCGGTGGTCTGGTTGCACTACTGTTTGTCATATTTCTCGTGTATGTCTCAAAATATTGCTACATGATCTCTGTATCTCCAACTCGTGCTAACCTCTCCGCCATCCAGCCGAAAAAACACAGGCCCGAGGACACAACCGCCTCTTACCCAAGCAACTGACGATCTCGAAGCGTCAAGGATAAGCAGCGGGGCAGATAGTCGCACAAGTGCCGACCGCCTCGCTATCCAGAGCCTAGATCAAATCTCCCCCGCAAAAACATACAAAGACCTCAAAGCCGAAGGCACCGAGTTCCCGCCAGATCAAACAGGACCAGCGGTAGATTGGCAAGTTGGCGCTCGACATGGCCCCAAAGAACTACCAACTGACCACCATCTAACAGCGTCATCTGCCTCGAAACCTTCGAGAACTCCAAGATTGTCCGTTGCCTACCATGCCATCACATCTTCCATGACGAGTGCATTAGCAATTGGCTCCTTCGGCGTCACGCGGCATGCCCGCTGTGTCTGGCGCAGTATATACCGGAATCGGACCTCCCTGCGATGCCACCGAGGGTGCAGCCGTATCCCGACCTCTTCATCGCGTTAGCTGCCTCGGGAGTTCCAGTGCTAGAGGAGACTTTGCTGAGGGGTCACAGGTGACCGTAGGAATATGGGTGTTTTTTGTACTCAAAGTCAGCTACGCCAAGCGTGGCACGAGCATGAGAGTTTGTAGAAATAGAACGGTGTTTTAAAAGCTGCAAGACGCTTGGAAAGGCGACGGTCGGATTCATTCCAGTTCGGAAATATTTACTTCGAAGCCTCAGGGTTGGTCGCCTATTTCTCTACCATGTCAAGATAACACTCCGCCGAGAAGTATAACCCGTGTCGCGAACGTGCTGGATGTAGCCTGCTTCGCAGAACTTCCCGCTTGCATATCTCCTCGCGAGAACACATCTAGCTGAAGATCACAAAGCACTAGAGAATGCGGTAGCAAGCGTTATTATGTGACTACAGCGTTTATGCTACAGATTCCCATTATATCTTGACCAAGTTTTGCCGCCAAGATTCCACACGCAAGTGAAAATACCCCCTCTTTCGCTTTCTGTCTTGTGCCGTACATCAAATAAATGAGTGAAGTCGAGCGTTCGCAACTTCAGCAGAAACAAAACCTCCATGACAATGTCCCATCTCTTCTTCCAGATTTCCTGGAGAGTCTTTGGGGAGTGTATGTGCTTTTCGTACTCTTCATTGCTGAACCAGACGTTTTTGAGTTTCTTCGAGAATTCCAAACCAACCGAAATCTCGAGCGACTTGGTGTCGGGCGAGATGTAATACCTGTAGTCCTGTCGGCGCTTGAAGGATGTGATCCCGTTCCGGAGCCACCTCCTGGCTGCAGCGATGATGGTTTCTTGTCCCTCTCTGAAGACATCATCCTTGGTCTCGAGAAGTGCTTGCAGCCCTCCAAATTTCTCGTCAATGTGTGACTCGAGTGATCGAGTCAGGCAGACAGGAATCGCCGGTCGTGCGTGATTCTTGCCGCCGGCTTTATCTGCTTTGAGCCTGGAGTGTTCTAAGACCTCATTTAGAGATTCAAGCTCTGTCGTCTGCTTGGCGTGCTGCATAAACGGGAAACCTCCACGGTCATCCACAAATTGCACCCTGTGTTGTTCGTACTTATCCCACGGCGCGATGAACTCCTTCCAGCCATGCTGGTGTCTGGTGATGTCAATCACGACTTGGACTTTGCCTGGCAATGTGACTCGAAAGACGGTGTGTGTTCAAAGCGCCAAAAGGTCCAGGAAGCTCAGGCTGGTCCCTTTCGTGACAACAAGCGGTGTTTGAACATTTTTGGGCTGCAGACTGAGAATCTTGAGATTCCGAAACCCGACTGGGCACGGCACAGTGTTGTCAGTTCTCTGTTTTGAAAGGGAGATCATAACGGAGGTCACTTACAACCCAAGAAGTACTCAAGCAGAGCCATTCCTCCCTCCATTATGTCCAGACAGTGGTGTCTCATCATAGCCGCAATTTTCAGCTCCCTGGATAGTGCCGATGCATCCGGGACCCCTCTTATGACGTGTTTCCCTTGGTATCCGAAAGCTCTCTCCATCTCCTTAGTTGGCGACTGGACTATGATCAAACCGGCCTTCTTGCACATCTTGATCGGCTGCGAGCACGGATCGGTTGCCAACTCAAGGACGAGAGAGTAGACTTGATCAAACATGGACATTGATCTATGCAGCTGTCGTAGCGCCTTGCAGTAGTCCCGGTGGTCTTTCCAGTGCGCCTCCTGGCATACTTTGCCGCAATAGTGAGTACCAAAGGTGACGGTGCCTTCAGTTCGGACGATGCAGCTCCCGCAAGTTGTCATTTTGATGCCAGTCTTCCCGCACGAAGCACAAGGTAGGTTCTCGGAAGAGCTGGGGAGCAAGCTGTGGTCCCGGGCCACCGAAGAACGAGACGACGCAAACGGATTGTCCTCATCCTTGCGTCCGCGGGCCAGCCAGGCAGCGTACCGAAGATGCTGCGCCTTCAAGCTGGGATCTTCAGTCGGGATTCTTCTCAAGAGCGCCAGCCTTGCCAGGGACATGAGGACTGCGCCGAAGAAGCCGCTTTTCATGTCGAGGCAAGCGTGCATGTGGTTGTACAGAAATTTGTGATCGGGGTCAGCAGATTTGCATTTGGAGCTGCTCAGGTAGGTCATTGCCACCAAACGCATTTTGTCACAATCTTCAATTCTGCCGAAGATACCGGCATGGACTTTGTCGTGGTCGTAAGTTGTGTCCTCAATTGCTGTGCCCTCGGCATCTGTGCCCTCGACGCGAGCACTGATTCTGTCACGCTGCTCGATTGTGCCCTTAGGTTGGGAGCCGGCAAAGTCCGACTCTGGAGGCGGGAGGCTCTTGAAGAATGCCAGGACGGGGTCCGGTTTCTCCACCATCGCTTCAAGAACGCCAATGATGAAATTGTAATTGAAAGGGCTATGAAGGTCGTCGTAGTCCATGACTGGAAGCATGTTGGCAAGAGAATTTAGTGAGCAGGGACCGAAACAGCGACTAGAATCCAGAAGCCAAAGTTCAGATAATGGCGGCGATGGCGAGGACTCACTCGCGATAGACGCGACGGGGTCGCATGTCCTTCAATATGCTTCTTGGCTTTCTCCTCGAATGAGCCGGGTCAGGTTCTCTGTCCAGACGTGGAATGGTGGTGAGGTTTCTTGTGGGAAGCAGGAGGAGGGTGGGGTGGTGGAAGAAACCCGTCCCTCTCTGGAAGAATCTAGACAAAAGTACATCTGCGGAAAGAGGGAGGGCGGGGCGGCGGGAAAAGGTGCAAGAGCGAGGGGCCTTGTGAGTGGAAGGAGGTTCGGATGGAGACCCTGGACTGCCACGCATTCGAGCTCTGCCCTGCAACCACAAGCTGCCTTCAAGCCAAGAAGCCGTTTTTTGCAATTCCTCGTCACAAATAACAGAGCAGTTGGTTAAAAATCGGGTGCGCTGGAGATATCACAGCCCATGTTCGTAAATTCAGCAGTCCCGCCCAAATGACTTATCACATTCGTAATAACCAGGTTACCTAGATTATTAGGTTCCTGCCCGTTGCGATGGAGAATGCATGATTCTCCAGTTAGTCTAGTGTACAAATCCATGAATTCTCAACCGAGAGAATTTCACACCGCGTCCAGATGCATCACAGTTCTGTTCGCTCGACAACCTCGTCATGAAGCACTGTAGAGAGCGCCATTGGCGGAGCTCTGAGTCCAAAGCCAGCGTGCCAGGCAAAATATCTCACATCTCCTTCCTTCTCTGTAGGACGGCTGCCACAAGTGCCCCGACCGCCACCAATACCTGCTGGCACTCTAATCACTCCTAGATCGCCTTGTGCCATCTGCTCAACCAGATGGAACCAAGGATGCTCGGGGAATTCTTGTGTCTTTTGTACTCCTCCTCGGTGAACCAAACGTTGCGCAGCTTCTGACAGAGATCTTTACCCAGAGCAACGCGGGTGGCCATCAAGTCCGGGGTGACATAGAGCTTGTGGTCCTGGCGACGCTCGAAGGCTGTGATATTGTCGAGAAGCATCGTATTGGCTTTGGCGACAATGGACTCTCGGGCAAGAGCGAAATCGCCATCGCCCAAGGCCAGCAGGGCCTCAAGACCTCCGAACTTGTTGGTGATCTGATGCTCGAGCGCGGAGGCAACCCAGGCTGCAGTCATTTCTCTAGCTCGTCGGTTTTGCTCATCTGGAGCTCCGTCAAACACCTTGAGCTGGTCAAAGGCGGTCTTGAGGGAGTCGACAGGAGCTGGTAGCGTGGGATGTGCGGAGATCTCTTGCCGTCAGGGAGGAACGGGAAGGTTTTGCACTCTGTGCTTCACATACTCGTCCCACGGCGATACGAACTCCTTCCATCCGAACTGCTGTCTGGTGATATCCACTGCCACCTGCTTTCCTCCGGGTAGAGTGACCCGGAAGAGGGTATGGGCCCAGAGCGAGGAGATGTCTAGTCCTTCGATAGCAGGACCCTTCGTAATGTAGACCGGTCTGTGGACGTTCTTGAGGTGCGCAACTACAGTCTCGACCCGACCATGAGAATCTGTTAGTGTGAAAGCTTATGTTAGTGCAGTTCTAGGGTGAAGAAATAAATGTCAAGGCAACAACGTACGCTGTAGGAGATACTCAAACAATTTCTTCGTCGAGGCTACCATCTCGGCGCAGTGGCCGACCATCAGCGACGCAATCTTCTGCTCCTTCGACGCCCCAGGAACATCGGGAACCTTGACGAGAATGTGTGTTCCCCGGTATCCGAATGCGAGATCATCTGCAATGCTCGGCAGGTGTACCTTCAGCATGCCGTCTTCCTCCAAGATCTTTTGCGGACTTGCGCAGGGATCGGCAGCCATCTCTGCGCAGAGGGGGTAAATCTGCTCGAAGATCGACATCGCGCGGTATACCCTCCGGAGGGCTTTGCAACAGCCCTTGTGCTGCTTCCAATGCGCCGTTTGGCAAACCTTGTCACAGTAGAGCGTGGCAAATGTGACGCTGCCCTCGGTGAGGAACTTGCAGGCGGTGCAGGCACGCATGGAAGCGCCAATCTTGCTGCAAGCAGCGCACGGTGCGACATTGGAGGAGTTGGGAAGGATTGCATGATCGATGGAAGGACCGGGTGTCTTGAAAGGCGACTCCTCGTCTTTTCTTCCGCGAACCACCCAGCGGAAGTATCGAAGGTGCTGTGCCTTGAAGCTGGTGTCGTCGTTCGGGATTGTCTTGGATAGCGCGAGTTGTGCGAGTCTGGCCTGGAATTGGGCGACGTCGAATGGGCCGCCCAGAGCACCCGAGATCGAGCACATCTTGGCAAGCTTGACGAGGTGTTTGTGGTCGGCCGTTTGAGAGGTGAAGACCTCTGAGGCGCTCAAGAAAACGCCCAGCTCCTGGTCAAATTTCCGAGTCAAGGGGCATCCCATCATCGGGATTGACAAGCTCAGGTAATCCGACGATGGGGCCGGAAGACTTTCAAAGAAGTGCTCGACGAGGTCGGTTCCCGCAGGCAGAGCTCTTGCAAAGCCCTGTGGATTGGATAGGCCAAGACCGCCCATCATGTGCATCATAGCCGGATCCATGTCTGTGGGTACCTAGTTGGTTAGCCATCATTTCGCAGACAAGACAGAAGACAGACAAAATAGGTAGGGAAAGAGCGGAAATCGAAGGCAGCGAGGCGGGTTTCCGCAATCGCGGCGGCTTACTGGCAGTTGTTTGATGCTTGAGGCGCAGCAGATGTTGCAATACTCACGAAGTGAGTGAGATGTGACTTCGCGATCCGCGATCTGAAAAGTCTCCGTGGAGCGGAAGGCGAGGTTGTAAGAAAGCAGATGGGAGAGCAGAGATTTGTGGAGGAGTGGGAGTAGGCAGTTAAGAACTTTCGCAAGAACGCAGAGAAAAAGGTGCGAGATGGCTGATTTAGGCCACTAGGCTGGGTAGGTACCCTTAGGTAGGTAGGTACCCGAGGGATGTCTTTTCAGATCAGCCATGGACTGAGCAAAGTGGACAAAGCAACCAGTTGTTCACCAGCCAGGCGTCGCAACAAGCCAGACACTGATGTCCTGCGTAGGACATTTTGGAGATGGGCGATGGAAGGAGCTTACAAATTCTTCTTGGTTGAGAGTTACGCAGCCGGCGTCGGAACGAAGCAGGGTAATCGGGAAACTTCCGGCCTCGCTGATGAAGCTCTATTGGGGAGAGGCGGATTTGTGATATTCTCTTCTACTCGCAGTAGATGCTCATAACCAGCTATAGTAAAAGAAACCCTATGTTCTGAGCGTACCGTCCTCTCTCTCTAAACAGAAAACGGCCTTCCACTTATGTCTCAGCTGTCGTGGTACGGAGGGTGTACGTTGGTGGATATCCTACGGCAGGTATCAAACAGAGAAAGTGAATACAAACAGAGAGAGGCGGAGAATAAGGATTCACATTCAACCCACATGGGAATTGTTGCCACACTGGAAGTATTAGCCTCCCAGTTTTCTCTTGGGGACACTCCCTATCCACCGTTGCATCAAGGCTGCTCTGCCTGTATCTTTTCCGAGACGACCCATCCTGAAGGCCGAAGCATCGCCGGTGGCACTTGGCAGATAGCCAGCAGCGCGGGGCTGGCAATGGCACTGTGAGTTTCAGCTCTATTAGTAGAGCTACGGGTTACCGCATAGAGGATACAAAGAACGGGTGCTGTGACCAGTAGGGGGGGCAGGATGTCTGGCTTGACGCATGGCGAAGTAGGCCGCGCACAGTTTGCTGGGGTGGGACAAAGCAGCAACAGAAAGGGAACTAAAGTGTAACTCATATCAGCAGAAGCTGCGCACTATTGACAGAGTAGCAGAAGCTCTGGCGGTGGAGATGAAACATAAAGTTGAAGAAGCCGTGTCAACCCCGATAGGTATCCTCGAAAACGCTCGGTACTGAGGACCAGAGTAGGAGAACTCTAGCTAGGCTATACAGGTGTGAGTACTTTCTAAGCACGAGTCGAACATGCTGCGGGGAGGGAGACGGCAAAGTTTGTAGCAGCGTGGGCGTTGTCGTGCAAGAATCGTCATTTGAGATTGCAGCCATCCAACGCCATCGTCCATCTGGGAGCTCGGTGACGTGATCTGTCCGGCAGCTCAGCTTGTCTATCAGTATCGTACAGTGCAGCCGCCCTTTTTATATTACATCCACCCTCCACCAAAGCGCCGGGTCGTCCATCGTTTCGAAGTCGAAGAGTCGGGGCGATTATTGCCTGGAAACAGTCAGCTGTAGCTCCGCGTCTATTGCCAGGGCGCACTGACACAAGGATATACTCTGCCCAAGAGCTCGAGAGGAATGCGACAGCGACCTAGGGTTGAAAGTTAGCAACGACGAACGAGAGGCGCTGGCGGCAGGAGACGTGTCTGCGACGGCGCGGTGAGAAGCGACTAACCCCGAAGGCGGTGATGCTCTTCACGACGGCGGAGTTTTCGGGCGACATGAGAGTGTTGTAGGTGGAGACAACAACTCCCTTGGAGGATCTAGACTTGGGCGCCATTGTTCTGATGGTGTGGCTTTCTGGAATTCGGTGACGATGATGCGGATCTCGGCGATGGACGTCGAAAGTTACGGTTCGCGCATCATCAGGTCCCCAAGAAAAAATTGGCCTTAGCGCACGGCTGAGAGTGGCACGTGCTGGGAGTCATGTGGTTGGTTGGGTCGAAATGTGGCGCCACCAGGCTCAGGGATTTGGGTGACGCAACCGGGATTGTGTCACCCCACCTTTCTCGTGGGGCGGCATGGGCGGCTTGTCACGGTCACCGTAATTGTCGCACGCTGTCTTTGATACCACCAGCATTTAAACCACATTGCTCCCTGCAATGCAATGCGCCCCTGAAGATACCACCGATACGAACACTACCGAAATAAAATATGGCTGAGAATTCGCAATCTTTAGCGGGCGGCGCGGGAGGTTTCATCGTTCCCCCCCTGCCGTCGCCCGCGCCGAGCACAACATCGACGCGATCCGTCGCGGGACTGCCGCACCCCCGCGGCCATGCGCTCCGGCCAGGCTCCGTCAAGGAGGACAAGGTCAGGCATTTTGTCGCAGCCCGCATGTCCCATATCGGTCGCCGCTTCGCCAAGAAATCGGCATTGGCCCAACCCGAGGATGAGGTTGTCGGCTACCGCTCCATGAGCGAGCTCTGCAAGGATCTAGACGAGTTGATCAACATCATATGGCTTTCTGGCACTCGTAAGTTCTGTTCCACAAGCGCGCGCCCACTGCACGTATGCCCTTACTGAAACGAGTTTCCTCCAGCCAACCTACAGATCCCGTACCTCCTGAACATCGCGAACGAACTCAACACCTGGCTCCCGGCTTTTAAGCCCGCCCCGAAAGCGACCTTCCCGATTTTGCAAAAGCTCGATCACTGCTTTGCTAGCCTTCTTTCTGGTCAAGATTATGAAACGAAAGACCCCCTCCCCGGGTTCGAGAACGGCCTCAGGGCGGGAATGTCACGAACCGACATGGTTCGTTGCAAGAGCACAGTCCAACAAACGCGCGTCGTGGTTATCGATGTTATGAGCAAAGAGCCCGAGGATGAGGAGGAGGAAGAGGACGACACACAGCTACCAACCGAGGACGAGAATGACAGCGATCAAGACGGCCCGATGGACTGGAACAAGGTCGACCTCAGCAAAAAGATAGACGACCTGGAAGACGACGAGTTGTTTATGGACCAGGCCCGAGTCTATGAAAAGACACTTGTTCAGCTGGGCGAAACACTTATGGAAGGAGGAGGAGTGGGTGATATCCAAATATCTGACGATTAAGGCGCATCAGCGCGAGGTTGAGCACGCCCAATACGACACATTTATCCCCAATGTTCACCAAGTTGCAGGGGCAAATTTGCTTCCGCCCCTGTGTGGACTTGGTTGTATTTGGTAGTTTGCCGCCCCAACTTCTCTGGCCTGAAGCCGAGGATTGGGCCCGCAGCCAATGGGCCCCGATCGCTGGATGGCGTTTGGGCGTCGCAAAGCTGACTGGTGCCCGATCTACCCCATCCTCAGTCCGTCATTTATCGCACGCTTCGGCTTCAGATGTTTCCTTGTGGTGCGTTGCTCTTTATCAACATGGCTTTGTCGACTGGCTCCTACCCAACCGATGGCGGTAAATTTGCCGCCTTCCCCAGCAGACGAAGCGTCGTGCACAGCACCAAGGGGGTTGTTAGCACCATTTCTCCCCTCGCGAATGAGGCCGGGCTCAAGATCCTCCGTCAAGGCGGCAACGCAGCGGTCGGTACTCTCGCCACTTAAGAAGGGAACAGGTGATAGCTGACACGGCTTAGGACGCTGCTGTGGCCGCTGCCGCTGTGCTCAATCTCGTGGATCCATCGATGACCGGGATAGGGGGTGACGCATTCGCGCTGTTTTACAACAGCAAGGAGAAGAAGGTGCACGCCCTCAATGGATCCGGGCGGTCGGCAGAGTCTGCCACTCTGGATGACATCTGTCGAGACCTTAGCATTACCGATAGGGTGTACAAAGCCATTCCTACCAGCTCGGCCCTGTCTGTGACGGTCCCTGGTGCGGCCGCCGCTTGGACCGACATCGTTCAGCACTTCGGGTCAGGGGCATTATCACTTGCAGAAGTTTTCGCACCCGCTATTGAGCTCGCCGAGAACGGCTGCCCCATCAGCGAAATCGCGAGCTATTATGTGCGTATTCCCAAATTTGCGTCGCATCAAGTTGCTGACCGTTTCCAGTGGGCTGCCACGGAGGACGAGCTTCGAAGCAAGCCAAACGGTACCGAACTTCTGAAGCAGGACCCGAGTGCGCCACAAGGCTACAGAGCGCCCCGAGCAGGAGAGCTATACAGGAACCCGCTTCTGGCTGCCACGTTTCGACGACTCGCCGAGGATGGAAAGGCTGGTTTCTACGAAGGTCCCGTCGCCGAGGCAATTGTGAAGGTTGTCAAGGATCTTGGCGGCTACCTGAACATGTCGGATCTTCAACGCCACGGCGCACAGGGAAGCGAAGTGGTTGATCCGGTGTCAATCCGCCTCCAGCAAACCTCGCCCGGCAATCCCTCTGGTGGTGTTGCTGTCGACCTCTGGGAGCACCCACCAAATGGCCAGGGCATTGTGGCACAGATGGCTCTTGGAATACTGCAGATCCTTGAAAAGCAGGGGAAGATCCCCGTGTTCGGTCCCAATGATCACAACTCTCCCGAGTATCTCCACGCTCTGGTAGAGGCACTGAGAATAGCATTCGCCGATGGTACCTGGTTCATCACAGACCCTCATGCGGCGGGATTCAACACTGAGTCTCTGCTTTCGGATGAATATCTCACCGAACGGGCGAAGCTCTACGACCCTAAGCAAGCTGCCACGATACTGGACCGCGGTTCACCGGCTTTCAAGACCAGCGATACGATTTATCTTGCCGTCACCGACCAGGAAGGTAATGCTTGTTCCTTCGTCAACAGCGTTGCGGATACCTTTGGTAGTCGAATCGTTCCACCCGGTGTTGGGTTTGTCCTGCAGAGCCGTGGTGCCGGCTTCCACCTCCACCCGGCCAACCATCCGAACGTGTACGCTCCCGGTAAACGACCGTACAACACCATCATCCCTGCGATGGTGACAAACAGCAACGATGGCAGCCTGCACACTGTTCTTGGCGTGATGGGTGGCGCGATGCAGCCGCAAGGACACGCTCAGGTGCTACTCAACATGCTGAAGTTCAACATGAACCCCCAAGTCGCGCTGGATGCGCCACGGATTTGCATCGGAGTTAGTCTTCCAGGGAAGTCAACGGACCCCAGCAAGAAGGTAGACAATACTGTATACCTAGAGGAAGGCATCGGAGAAGATGTCGCAAACGCGCTGGCGGGGATGGGACACGAGGTGAAGATGGTGACTGGCATGGGCAGGGCCTTGTTTGGCCGCGGGCAAGTGATTCGTGTTCATCACGATCCTGTGGGAGGCGAGAGAATCTACTCAGCAGGGAGTGATATGCGAGGCGACGGAGCTGCCGCCCCCCTAACCTAGGCTACAATCAGCATATTTCCCTCTACTTCAACACTGTTTGCTTTCCCTACGGCTCCTTCCGCTCATCGAATATGTGCCTTCCCTCGTCTGACGCCCCAACACACCAGGAGGTTGCATCTTGGGATCTTTGGTTTGACGGATGGCATCCAGCTTCTGCCAATAATCACAAAGAGCTGTCCCAGTGCCAGCATTATTGTCTCACTCCCTTACCTTTGCAACTCTTCGTATCCCCATTTCGGCTATTACCATGGCGCCCAATTACTTCATTGTCCTAGCGTTGGCGTCCCTCTTGCACGCCAACGTTTTGGCTGCTCCGCAGGACTGCGGGGCGCCAAGCTCACAGGCATTCTGGGTCTTGGGATGCGCCAAGCCCATCGTCGTCGAACGATGTGACCCGATCATGTATCCGGGGGTTCCATCCGAACATCTCCACACTATCATGGGCGGAGATGCTTTCGATCTGACATTGGATTATGACAAGACACAAACCTCAAACTGCACTACATGCGGCGTCACCAAGGATTTGTCCAACTACTGGGTGCCGACTCTTTATTTCCGTGCCGAGAATGGGAGCTTCATCAACGTCGAGCAGGTTGGGGGGATCAATGTTTACTACCAGGAGCGCATGGACTGGACGGACTACTGCGCCGGGAAGAAGCTCGAGCCCTTCCCCAAGGGGTTCCGCATGATCGCTGGCGACAGACTGCGTCGACGCTGGTCTCCCGCATCACTCGACCAGCAAGCCATCGAGTATGTCTGTCTCCTCACCCACGGCGAGGTGGGACCTCCGCCCTTTGCCGGGTTTCCGAACCGAAGCTGCCCCAACGGGCTGCAGATCCGCATCCGCTTCCCTTCCTGCTGGGACGGCATCAAGGTCGACTCGCCGGATAACAGAAATCATGTAGCGTACCCCGCTGGAGTCGGCAACGGGCCTTGTCCCAAGACGCATCCGGTGCGGATTCCGCCGATGCTCTACGAGATGACATGGCATGTCAGGGCCTTCGATCACCTCCGGAAGCCTTGGGGCCAGCCCTTTGTGCTTTCCCAGGGTGATCCCACGGGATTCGGCTACCATGCTGATTTCCTCAACGGCTGGGATGTAGACTTGCTGGAGAAGGCTATCCGGGATCCTACTTGCGGCAATACTAGCGGCGGGCGGATCGACTTCTGCGAGACGTTTCAGCCTTTTTTGCAGACGAATTGCGTGCAGAACTTGTGTCTTAGCATCGCGCCGAGGGTGGTGGAGCCGATGTCTGGGGTTGTCAGTGAGCTTCTGGGGTGTAATCCTATTCAGTTCGGACCGGAGGATGCAAAGATCTATTCTTGCCCAGGGTAGATGTTGGGTTTCTGTGGTCGTTTATTGTATTGAGGCGTGAGCAGACCTGGGCTTGTGAGACAAGACGAAAGGCGGACGGCCTTCCGAAGGAGGAAGTAGCAGTTCAGCTCTCAGAAGAATCACTAATTTTTATCGTATGGTGTTGTACCACCCATCAGAAGTTGATGTGAACGCCGTGTGCCTTGACTAAACAATGGGTTTCGTACAGCAATGAATAGCATCAGCCGTTGGCATCGGGACCGCCCACTAACATTCAGGATATTCCTTTGTCGACCTCTTGTTTTTCGGGAAGGACAGATGCCGAAGAACAATGCCAGTTTCTAGGCCCTCCCTCGGCACTCAATACAATGAACGAGAAGGTGGATTTAACTGAGCCTTTTTCCGATCGGTGCCATTAAAAGAATTCCAAAGAACTTCTAAACAAAGACAGCCCACAGAAAATTATCACACAATTCTCGGCTATACTGAAAATAAACTGCACATAAAAAGGTCACTTCCCCCTCTCCTGATGTTGACCCTACCCCTCACAGCTACACCCAACAGTCTTTATACCACCCCACTCACAACAGTCCTTACCAACAGATGAGCTGACACCCACTAACAAGCACAACCCCTTCCACAACAAAACTAGCTCCGCAATGTCCACCCACGAGTTCTCCAACGACGAAATGGAGCCCCAGTACTCGGACCACGAAGGCCCCTGCTCCCCCCGCCAAGAGGGCTCAACCTCTTCCCAGCGGAAGTCCAAGCCCTCTTCGTCCTCGTCCTCCAAGGACAAGAAGTCGCCTAGCTGGTGGAACTCCACCTGGAGGGATTCCGGCTCTGCCAATCCCCGCGGTAAGCCGGGCGAACTTGTCATGGTTCGTAGTAAGGACGGCAAGATTAAGGTCGAGGTGAGGGAGGAGAAGAAGAAGAAGAAGAAGAAGGGGGAGGGGAAGGAGGGGAAGGAGGTTGGGGAGGGTGAGCAGTAAATAGTAAATACCACATAGGTGGGCGGGTTTGTTCATGTTCATCTTATATATGGGTGGTTGAGCGTTGATTTTCTGGCTGCGGTAAAGGGGCTCTGGGTGGGCTTTGTTGTTTCCGTTCGGAGATTAGCGCTGCCTTTTGATACCTTAGATAGGGAATGAGCGGTGGTGAGCAATACAATGAATTTTCATACCTGAGTTTGATGCGTCCTTTAATTTTGCATGTGATTTTCGTCCGTGTGATTTGTTTCCGTATGGTTTTGATTGTGGTGTCGAACAAAGATGTTTCGCTTGAATAGGGAGGAAATTATGGCTTGGGGGCGTTGTGTTACCTGCCTTGCTGGCCTGTTTGTACACCACTGCCTCCACCTGGTGTTTCGCTGCTCGAAATGTCAGGCAGCTGGTATTTGATACCATAATCCAAAGTTTGTAGACTGATCAGCAGGCTGCCTCCGCGTTCCTTGCCTCAATCCTTAGGCAAATGGTATGAATGTTATATCAGCTTGCGGAGACAGGGCAGAGGGGTTCCCCATTTCAAAGTAGATGAGATGGCTTCTTCAATGGCTTCAGCGCCTTAACGCCTTGCAAGCCCAGAGGCAAGGATATAAGAGCCTCCTACAGCCCACTATGGCCCTGTTAGTGCTTCAGAGCCATCGCCGACTCTCACTCTCCAAGAGGGCCTTGAAGCGCAGCGATTGGAAAACATCACATCCCGCACCGCCCTCTGAGACATATCGTGCAACGTTACCAGCGGATCTCTTTGTATCCAAACACCAAATCCATCAGAATGAGCAATCGCCCGCCGTCGAACGATCCCTCGCAGTCGTCGAGCGATTACCCGTCCTCCAGCAAATCCAAGCATCCTCCCAAAAGCAGCACTTGGCCACCGACCGACTATAATGCCGAGCGCTGGGAATTGCCAGGCCAGAAGGGACTACCCCTAAAGACGTATGAGGTGTTTGCGGTCAAAAAGAAAATCAAGGACCTGGAAGAGTCCAGCACTTCTGCCAGCTCCAGCAGATATCTACCGCATTCGAGCCAAGCATATCAATCCAACTCGTCCACGCACCTCCCTTCCTCGTCGACACGTAGTCGCTCCCAGCGTCGATCCTCCGACCGCTCATCCCGCCGTAGCGAACCTTCCTATCCCGGATCGCCCCAAGATTACGGCAGCAATGCACCGACCCCATCCTACAGCGGCAACATGACTCTTACTACAGCCGGCTCCCAAACGCCCCGTAACTACTCCCCCGCTCCCTCCGCAGGCGGTACTGGTCCTGAGACGCTCGGCGCTGCTGGTACGAGTGGCGGAAGCACTAACTACTATGATGCTTCAAGATACCCTGTCAAGCAATCTAACTGGGGCGGCCATACGGCCACCGGCCAAGCCCAGTACGGGCGTCCTGCCCAGGCCCCAGCTCCTCAAGTTACGTACACCCCGCACGAGCCTGCTTCAATTACTCCTGCGCAGAGGCACTTCCAGCATGGCCCCGGCCCCTCAGCGTACCCTCTCTTTGGCCCGGGTTCGGCCTCGGGCTATGACGAGGGCGGCTCCTCTGGCTATGGGTCCCGTCCGGACTCTCGTGATGGTTCACAGGCTGGATCAGACTACCAATACCCCCAATAGGTTACTCTGGGAGGGGCAAGGGATGGTTAGTACTTGGCAAGGACCGCAAGATAGCGAGTCCAGACACCGAATATAGCGCCCTGTTTTCATGATCCTGTTGAATTTTGTCGTTGCGCGATGCTATTGTGGCACGATAGAAATCGTTGCTCCTATTCGTATGCCTGAGTTTCTCGATGTCGTGCTCATGGGCTATGGAGGGCTCGATGGAGATTCGGACCAAGCCAGACATCCTAGACCCCTTTCTGTATCGAGTTGTACGTCTTGACGTTCCGGATCTACCCCGGCCACATATACGTTTAAGGTTAGCCAGGCTTTTTTCAAGTGCTCTCGATCAAACAAAGTTACTTAGGTATGTTTGGGTAGCACTGCCGTGGGGTATCAAGTGGAAACGGGGGGTTCTTGGGCATCTCGGGGAGTGCTTCGCATTAGAGATACACTCCGAAAACTGGCTAGCTCAGTACTCAGCTGGTTTGAGGCGGTTGTAGAGTTAGAAGTCTGGAATGTGGAATAGCCGAGGTCAGATGACTATAGGTCAGGGTGTAGCTGTAGTTGAAACGAATGTGAAGCCTGGGGGTAGATAGACTTTGCACATGAACGAATGACAAGACAGCAGATCATGATAAGACCGATATTTCCGCTGAAGTTGCTTAAACTGACGACTGAAGCACATAACATTGACCGTGGCATGTGACATATGAATAGAGACGCGGTGGGCTAGTAGTTGCAGATTCCCCCAACTTCGTCATCGATGGTCCATGTTCCAGCCAGGCCAGGAACCTCCACCTCCTCAATTTGCCCAGCTCCCTCCTCGGGCTTGCCAGCAAAAAAGTCGCCCTGACCTTCGATCCTGAGCTGCCTACTCATGAATCGCTGCGCCCACTGTTCGATGGCCGGCTCACCGGTTTCATCGCGCGCTTGCTTCAGGAAGGCAATGAGAGCTGTGCCGCCAGTTCCCTTCAGGTTACTCTGCTTCTTATCATCCTGCTTCACTGCTGCAGCGGCTCCGCGGGCGTCGTACGCGATTCCTTGAGGTTGGCGAGAAGCGGTGGCAAGATTCATCTTGCGAGTCGCGACGGGACTGCGGCTGCGGCTCCGTGCTCGTACTTCACGGCTAGGCACCACAATGTACCGTGTTACGATGGCGATGTGCTTGTCGCGAAGGTTGCTCAACATAGAAAGGCAGGCATCGTAAGCAAGGGAGAGCGGGCGGTTCGTGCGGTGGGCCTCAACGTAGTCGCGGATATTGGCAACAGCCTGCACGTCACCAAGGAAGCGCGCATGGGGCCCAGGCATGTAGCGACGCATCTCCATGATGAAGTTGTGCTTAGGCGGGGGGGCCCGACCGCCGCCCTCGGACCCAGCTTGACGGCCGCGCTTCTCGCCCGTGGGTCGATGCTCGATACCTAGGATTACGTCGAAAAACTGGATGAGACTGCTCTGGGCGTTGCTTCCACCTGCATACTGGCGGTAGGATTCGGTTCCTGAGCCATCTTCGTAGATGACGCCGTCGGGCAAGCCGGCCTCCGCCATGTTCTTGCTTCCGGCCAAAAAAGGACGGATGCGATTGTAGAAGATGGTGGGGTCACAGCTCTCGTGCATGCGCTGAAGGAGTGCGGTGAGGTCATCAAGACGTTCGGCGAAGGTGCTTAGGTTCCGCGTAACAGTCGCTGCATCGTTCTCTCGCGCTGCGGCAATGGCGGCCAACATGAGCGAGATAATGGGCGCGCCGCGGGCCTCCATGGCGACGGACACCAGGTAGAACCACGATTCGTCCAGGGAGCCGGTGAAGGTGTTCAGCGTGGCGAGGTTCTCCAGGTTGTCAATGTCCTCGTCCATGAACAGTGGCTTGAAGTTCCACAGGCAGACTGCTGCGTAGGTGGCGACGGGCGGCACCTCGAGGTGTTGGGAAACCTTCAACAGCGGAACTGCAATGGCAGGTGGCAGACGGTCACTGGGACTATCACCGCCCCAGATGTAGCCGTGGGCCATGAATGACAGCAGCGAGTATGCTCTGCGCCATTCTGCGTCGTGTTCCAGACCGATGGTGGAGAGCACGGGGAGGCGATCGGCCACGCCTCGCAACCGCTTGCTGAGGATGAGTGCCTGCAAGTTGGCAGCGATGGCCTCCCACTTGTTGTAGTAGGGATCCGGGAGTCTCGTCAACGGCAGGACTTCCGGGAGGAAGCCATGGGTCAGAGAGAGTCCATAGTCGGCCAAGACTGGAATGGGCGGAAGCATGACTTGGTTGGCTGGTTGATGTTGACTGAGTGTCAATTGTTCAGAGCTTTGGCCAAGCGTGTTTGCGTGGCTTGAGTGTTGCGAGGAAAGTGCGCCAATTGGCTGGTTCGGGGTTCCGATGGATCAAACAACGAAGACCTGACGCAAGGAGTACACAGAATGCGATCTGTAATACTCCTCAGCCGTGCGAAATCTGGGTTGGTCTTTGAGCATGAAGCTTCGAGGAGCGGCGAAAAAGATGAAAGCTCAGACGGCGGGAAGGCAAACCATGGTAATAAGGGCCAAAACAGTTTCGGAAGGAATGGGACATGCTGGAACTGGGGCGCGCTGACTTTAATAGTCAGCAGCGAGTGTTGTGTGGATGCGTGACATGACAAACGGAGATAAAAATGAGAGAATTTGCCCCCCTCTCGCTCATTGATGCCAAGCAGCCATCGAAGCTACTGCGGGCGATGACTGGTGCGCCTTGTGTCGAAGTCAAGTCAGATGCCAGTAGCAGCAGCCTCTGCTTTGGGTGGTGGGGACCGAGGGAAAATCTCGCAATTCGCAGGCCACAAAGACTCGGCGTCTAGCTCGCCCGCAACACCCGTGCTTCTCCGACCGCGGCGTCGCTTGATGATGTGACTGTCCCGCTGGTACATAGTACCTGTGCTTCCGCCCTTGACTGTCGCTTGACAATTCTCGAAGGAGGGAGGCCTCAGGCGGCCGGCTGCAGGAAAGCGTGGGGAGCAAAGGGCCTCAGGAGGTCCCTGATTCAGGACCAAGGGAACTCGCGGCGTGGGTGACCGTCTTCAGTCGCGAAAAAGTATGTAATAGGAAACCCGCTGCCGTTTGCCCTTGCAGCGACAAGCCGTTGCTACCGGTGGGATCCGTACACGGCCTTCTTTCGGGATTGCGTGCAGAGCCGTTCCGTCGCATTGCGCATTGCGTAGTCAACTACTTTGGACCATTGCGAAAGATTGGAGCGCGGGATCAAAGTCCAGATCGCGCCGCGACGGACGATGCGATCGAATGGCGCGTGTCAGAGCCCCGCGCCAGACCCCGCCCGCTGCTAGCCGAGGAAGCCCACGCCCTGGGGTGGCTGGGGAGGGAACGCCAAGCTTCAAGCTCGCATGGCAGCCTCGTCATCCCCGCCAAGGCCTCAACAGCGGGATTAGCTTGGCGGTGCGGCAACGACCACTGTCGACAATCGACGACCTCCAACCAGGGCCTGGCGATGCTGCGATAGCTAACAGCGCGCGGCTGTCCCATTCGCCATGGTTGTCCAGCAGCACGTTCTGAACTGGCTCTACAGCGTGCTGACTAGCGTACGAGAAAACCCCCGCCGCAGTGTCAACTGGGAGCCCAGCGCTAAGCTAACCAAACCCCTCTTCCTCTCGCACACAGGAATACCACGATGTGAACCGCACCTACACCGACGTCGCCCAGGCGCTCTCACAATATCCGTCGCTGTCGCCGCGCACCGATGTCCACAGTACGCGACCCCTCCGCCACCACCGACCCTAACGGGCGCGACAAGCTAGGCTGCCGCTGACTGATGGCGTAGCATTCCCCAACGGCTCGTCGGCGCTGCTCCTCCATCTCTCGGGCACGATACCCGTCCTCTTCCGCGGCACGACATACCGCTTCCCGATCTCGGTATGGGTTCCGCACGCATACCCGCGAGAGGCGCCACTGGCATACGTGACCCCGACCGAGACAATGGTGGTGCGTCCCGGCCAGCACGTCGACCCGCAGGGCCAGGTGTACCACCCCTACCTAGTCGGGTGGCCCACATATTGGGATGTTCGTCAGGCCCGTATATTCTAGCAAAAAGAAGTGGGAGGCTGATACAGATATAGAAGTCCTCAATTCTAGACTTCCTGGCTATCCTGCGGGATGTTTTCGCAAAAGAGCCGCCCGTTATCGCGCGCCAACAGGGGCCGCCTCCGACCCAGCAACAGGCGCACACGCCAACCCCGCCGCCCGTCCCCCCTCTCCCTCCCAGTCTTGTCGTCTCACCTGTACCCAAGGCTCAGCAGCACACCGACAGGGAAGACCCGAACCGACCTCCGCCACCGCCGCCTAAGCCGGGGATGCGGGCCGAACTTCAACAACCGCCGCCTCCCACGCCGCAGCAGACCTCCGGGCCGCCTCTAACTCCCCACCCGCCGAACGCAGGGAGGCCCTATGCCTCTGAGGTATCGGGAATATCCCAAGAGCAGCAGCGATTCTCGCGCTACGAGTCGGCGCCTCCGCTGCCGCCGCAAGGTCCTCCTCAAACTCACATCCAACAAGGAGCACCGTTCGCGCCCCAGCCCCAACACTACTCACAACAAGGGCCCCCGTATCAAGGCCAACAACCACCCCAGGGCCCTATGCCAGCCGGGTACGCATCAAGCCAAGCACAGCCGCCATTCTCGCCAAACGATCCCCGGCGGATACCAGCCTTCCCACACCAGCAGCCGTACGGCACGCCGCCGCCCGCCTGGCAGCAACAACAACCCCCCGCTATCCAGCCCCAGCCCCAGCCCCAGCCAAAACCTCCACCCGCGCCTAACCTCCTCGACGAGGACCTCACTCTCACCATCCCCTCCCCTTCCAACGTCCCCGCCCCACCGATACCTCCCAACCCCGAGAAAGACGCCCTCCTCCACCAGCTAGCGCACACCCTCTACGAGGTGCGCCAACGGTCGCGCGCCCAGAACGAAGCCTCCCTCCATGGCCTCGAAGCCCAGCGCTCCGCCATGCACGCCGCAACAGCAAAGCTCCAAGCTGAGTCCGCCCAGCTAGCGCAGCTCTCCGCCCTGTTGAACTCCAACACGACTGTGCTGCAGGAGAGTCTCCGCAAGGCCGACGCCGTCATTGAGAGCTCGGCGCGCCACCCGGAACCGAATATTGACGAGCTGCTTGTGGCGCCAACTGTGGTTGGGAATCAGCTGTACGAGCTTGTGGCCGAGGAGCGCGCGCTCGCCGACGCGATATTCATGCTTGGTCGCGCTGTCGAGCGCGGCCGTGTTGCGCCTGGTACGTTTGCGCGCATGACGCGCAGCTTGGCGAGGGAGTGGTATCTCAAGAAGGCGTTGGTGCGCAAGATTGGAGTAGGCATGGGCCTCACTTGAGCTGCTTGGAATTGTGACAGGGACAAGTGAACTTGGTGACGTATGTGTCATGAATCTGATGGCGGGCTGCCGCCGCAATAGTTACTCCCTGCATACAAAATAGATGGACACACACTATACCATTGGGTTTCGTCTGCTACGTTCACTGGCCCTGTGCGGCGCTTGCAACATCATCGCAAAGCCCAATGTACGGTCTTGCCCAGCAATCTCACGAGAATCAGAGTAACCTCAGAGTATCATGATATCATTATCTTCAGCTGACCTGTCTGTCCTATCCCCAATCCCGCAACCTGGTAAGTGCTACCCACTTATCCAGTATGAGCCAACCCCATGATCCCACCAACGTCGAAAAGATTGAAGAACTAGTTGCTGTAAGACGCTCTACTCCCGTTGCAAAAATGCCCAACCTCTGGATACAAGATGTTCCGAGGCCTCTCTAACCCAATGTACACATCAAAGTTTCCCACTGGGCTCTTGCGCCTGTGTCCGGCGTCCCCTTTCTCCACCGAATGCCTCGAAGTTCGTCAAGTCCAACACCCTCGCTGGCCGCGGGTGCTGCAACCCGGCGCTCGGTGTCGCTACGAATACGTCCCACCCCTCGTCTCGAGAAACTGGACGCGTAGCGCTGCTGCTGCCGCCCTCTCTGCCCTGTACGGACTGAGAGCGCGATCCGCTGGTGCGCCTCTCTCTCAATCTCCGCCCAATAGCGAATGCCGCGGCAGCGGCACGTCTTCCCCAGCTGTGACTGAGACTGGACCGGCGAGATGGAACTGCGCGTCCTTCATCGGGACTGAGAATCGGACCCACCGCAATTCGCTTCAGCGTTTGTCCCGCCTTCCTACCGAAGGAGCTGGGGTAACGAGACGTCCTCATCGGGGACGTCCCGGGCTCCCCTCGGCTTATCACGCTCTCGGTGATAGTGGAAGGGAGGCTACTCTCGGTGGCTGAGAACTCACCATCCTGGCCTGTACCTGCGTCACTTTCGAATGGGTTCGTAAACGTGGTATCGCCCCTCGCTTCCCAGTCGGGCTTCAGAACTAGCGCTCCATAGCTTTTGCGTGTGGGGAGAATACGACCCGATCGAGTGCTGGCGGCGTGAAAAAGGGTCGGTGGCGTTTCCGTGGTATTGTTGACGAGATCGACAGATGACCAAACCGCCGTGCTTGGTCCAATAGCTTTTGCTGGAGGATGTTGCTCAGGGCTCCACTCCTGGTTGGGAACCTTGTAAACTGAGCCCCTTACAATGATAGCTGACTCTCTCCGTGCGGCCGCGGACTGAAGGAATGATAACTTGCTCGTTCGGCGGGTGGTGCTGGGGACAGCGATGCTGTTTCGCTTCATAGCTTCGAGGCTGGATTTCGCTGTAACAATCTTGGAGGCGGCTTTGGATTTGGTGAGTTTGCTGCTGTTAGTACCCTTGTTGCTCCCAAAAGACAGAACACGAAACATCTTAGAGCCGCGTTTGAACTCCCAGCCCGGAACCCGTTTTCTGTCCATCCCGGAAGCCGCGCCAGAGTCGTACGACTTAGATCTTGCAGGTTTCTGCACGGCACTACCCGGGTCCTGGGCCATGTTCTCGAAAAGGCTGATTCGATCCTTCACAGGAGACTCCCTCCTCTTCCTGAGTTTGTTCCGTGGTGGCCGCGATGGGGTGTATGTAACTGTGTCCCGGGGGTCGGGTAATGATGGCACATTGACGACGCCTACATTACTTGTAAGAGAAGACACAACCACGGATCCGCCTGATGAGCTTCTACTTTGCGACGACGTCCTCTGCGTTGACACCGCCACTGTGGTAGACACAGTGATCGGAAGGCTGGGGCCAGATTTTGCAGGCGCAGTGTCTCGGCGGTTCTTCTTAAAAAATGGTAGAAACATAGCTGGCTCTGGTGGGCGATAAAACACTGCTCGAAGTGCTTGGACTTTGCCAATTTGTGGTTTGTCTTGGCTTCCACTGCCGCTGGAGGTATGTTCGGATTCGAGGTTTGCGGTGCTGGATTTACCCGGCGAAGAATTTGTATTTGTTGTGGAAATCTTGACCGAGAGAATTCGGGGGCGAAGCAAAGGGTATGCGAAATTTGACTGGAGAGGGGATGATTCATATGGCGATGCCTTTTGTGCGTCAGCCTCCTGCTTATCAGATTTGGTCTGTCGGCCGACAAAAGGATGGTGCGAGCCCTTCTGAAAAGATCCCGTGCTCGTGCTTTGTTTCAATCCCCCCACAACACCAGCCGAGTGATATCCCATAGGAATGCTGTGGCGCAATGGGGTCCGATGAAGAGAATCGGCAGGCAGCTTGTTGATTCCGTACTCTTCTTCTTTGGAGCTGATCTTCGCATGCTTCGTGGGGGCAGTGTGTCCGCCGAGCCTCCCTTCTATTGCGGACGGCCCTGTAATGATGGTGCTACGACTAGGTGTAGTAGGCAGGGTGCTTTGCACAGTTGTCTTGACAACCCCTAGGGGCGGTTTGGCCGAGGCGTTTGCCAGTTGTAGCCCCGTACCTGACTCGCTTGACCTCTCGAATGAAAGTCTCAAATCTGCCACGCTGTTCCATTTCCGTTGGGGTGTCCTGACCTCTGGCGATAAAAACTCTGAAAGACGCGAGTCCACAGGATGGGAGTGCTTCTTCGCAGAAGTGCGAATGGCCAGATCCGGCAGCTCTCGTACTGCGTCCCGTCTAACAGAGCTGGAAGGGACCGTGGTGAGAGTTACTCTGGGCTCCGTGAATTTGCCTCGCTCGAATATCTTTCTTCTCTCCGCAACGATCTTTGGGTCCCAGCCGGTGATTTCGTCCGTCTTGGGTCGACTCGGTCTCTTCAGCGGCGCAGTATCTCGGGATTCTGCGAATCGGCCGTGGAGAGTATCATGCCCCAATTTCTGTACGAATACCTGGATCTCTTCGTTGGCGCGCTCTTCCCGATCCCCGGGCTTCTCGTTTGTGTTGCTTTCTTTTTGTTGCTTGAGAGGTGACCTCTCTTTCGCCGCGACGGACCGAAGACGGTCTTTTAGCCCTGCCGCCGAGGTAATGGTTGTCGGTGAAATATCCTCATGCTGGTCATGGCTGAGGCTACTTCTCTCCAAACGAGGAACCGCTAAACGGGGAAGTTTGCGAAATGGCGAACCTTCTCTGAAGATCGACTGCTGTTGAGGAGATAGGGGCGATAGACCGGCCGACGTAGGAGTCCTAGGGTGCCTTCTTGGGGACGCGGGCCCAGAGAACGCACGGGTATCAATGTGGCTGATAGCGTCAAGGACTTCATATTTCGATACGATCGTAGCGAGGGCGGGGGCAGGTTGCCGAGGAGCTGGTGGGGTGAGTTCGAGGATTGGCAAGTGGTTGATTCTGAGCGGCTCCCGCAGGTCTTGGGGCTTTCTGGGGGTGTGTGCCGTCTGATCTTTTTGACGTGGCGAGCTGCTGGTGACTAGTGCTTGATCGTCTGCGTGGGAATTCTCGGTGCTGGATTGGCTTTTGCGGGAAAGTCTGAGAGGAGCAGGCTTTAATTGCAAATCGGAAAAGTCTCGATCGTGTTCAGGATTAGGGGAGGTTGGCCCTGTCGGGTCGGTAGCTGGCGCAGGCGGTTCTGAAGCCATCAGACCACCTGTTAGCGAGATGATGGTGATAGTGTGAGAGAATCAGGACAGTAGAAACATCATTCGATTATGATGCAAGTTGTGAAGAGCTTGCATTCAACGGAGTGTCTTTTGGTTCGGAGAGGCGTGGCGGACACCAATCCCGTGTGTAGTTGGGCTGGAAGTGGCCCTGATGTGGCCAGGGGAAGGAACTCGAGGTTCACAACGGATCTCACCCACAAATCTGCGCAACAATTTGGAGACCCTTGAACCTGCCGAGGAAGGAGAAGGCAGATCCAAATTAAAAGCTGAACTCCAGGTTGGGCCCATGAAGCCTCCGCTGGATCCTTGAATAGCTATATACGGAAGGCCCGTTGCTGGTCACGAACCGGTGTAGATGCAAAAGCCAAATGCAGGTTTGCGCAGGCGATGCTCCTAAGAAAGAAACTGATGCAACATGGATAGAGAAAAGAAAGCTTGCTGCCGAGGAGGCACTGGATCTTTTTGAACAAAATGAAACAAAGCAGAAGGAGCGTCCATGCCCCGGCTTCCACTACCGCCCACCCCCGCTCGCCCTGATTACAATTTACGACACGGGCTTCCCAACTACGTCTGTCTTCCATCCAACGACCCACGATCTGCGCCCGTCTTCCCAAGGGCGTCTACCTGTACTCGCAGAACCCCCTCTAAGAGTTCTTCGACCCCGACCCCGAACCCTGCCGGGCCTTCTCGACGCAGCGCTCGATGCTGTGATCAACGCGCACGCCGTGCTCGAGATCCGCACCGTCGATTATGGCGAGCTCGGCATCGATGTTATCGGCATGATGAAATCTGCCCTCGCTCGAGATGTGCGACTTGACAATGCCAGTGCTCTGGGTCTGGAAGCTGCGGTCGTGGGCTCCATGGCTCCCAGCAAGGAGTCCTCGCCTGCTGGACTCGCCTCCGGACGTGTTGGTATTCATTGCGGTGCTGTTGAACCAGGCCGGGTTTGCCAGACGCTGTGCGACGAGGGTGCCCAGAGGGAGCACGACAATGACAGAGGTCTGAGTGAGTGAAGCGGATTCGAACCTAGCAAATTCGCCAAACTCGAGGAAGGCAAATATGACTAGGCGCAGGTTCGTGTCAGTGTCTGCCTCGCGGGTGTGAATACGGGAGGGGGTCAGCATACCTGGGACAATCATGAGGAAACCGTTGGTGATAACCAGGACATCCATGGCGTGGAGTCCCTTGAGCGACGGCAGGATGGTGCGATTCTTCCACATGTGCGTAACGAGCCGGCTGTTAAACAGGAAGCAGAACCATGTGATTGACGCGCAAGTGAGGCCCAGATACGTCCTGCGTACCCAGAGGAGTCCCACCGGACTGATACCCAAGAGGATGAAGCGCGTCTGGATCACAGCCACGGTGACGTTGAAGGCGATAGTCGTGATGACGAGGCTCACGGACAACAGAGTGGTGGGAATCTTGTACGGCCGCGGCCAGAGCTGCACCATGGACCAAGCCTGCAGGAACAGTGCGAACTCGACGAGAATGGTGACGGGAATGCTAAAGATGGTGGCTGCCACGCTGATGTTGTAGTCGACCTGGGCCACCCACCGGACGTCGGCGGTCATCTGCGTATAGAGATCAAACCAAGTGGATGGGAAGTAGAGGGCGAGCAGGAGCATCCGGATCATGTTGAATGCGAGGGCGAGGGTGTGAATGATGGTTGGCGCTCGCTTGAAACGGTGCTTGGGCGTCATCAGCAAGAGAACAACCAGCATGATGAAGCAGGCGCCGATCTGGGTGCCGTAGCTGATGGCCCCCGACGCTCCAATGGACCAGACCATGTCGACTTCTGAGAGAGCAACGGTGATATTATCCTGGCCTGTGGGACCATGCAGCGTAAGAGTCTGTTCCTCAGGGAGGAGGAGCGCCCCGGGGACGCTGTTATTGCTGCTGAAAGCCATGGGAATGGTGAGTTGGTTGTGGAACAGCAGAAGGAATGTGCTGGACTGTGAGGATGTGTGTGGGAGGATCAAGCATTGGATCTGAAGCTGAATGGTGATGATTTAAAGTCGCTGGCGGAGGGGTGGAACGGACTTGTAGTGTTGAGAGAAGAATAGGAGGGGGCGATTCCGAGCAGCGCGCTGGCACCCATTGCGATTGTTCTCGTCGTGTTGTTGAAAGAAAATGACAGATGCAGGGATAATAGCAAGGCTAATGAGCATAATGGAAATATGTGATTGGTGTGTTGATTGGGCGTGGCGCGCATTGGGAGGGATGGTGGGCGGCTGACGCTGTTAGTATTGTTCCTCTCCCGCCTCTTAGTATTGTTGTTGTCCGGTGGAGATGGGGGCCGCATTCAACGTCGCCGAAGACAGCCAACTCGCTTCTGCGAACTGATATATCGCGACCGCAGCCCCCAAAACCGCGCAAACTGGGTTTATTTTTGCTGGTTCTCATTTTCAAACGCAGCATGGCCCTGATTCGAACCTTACCTAGTGCTGGGTCTCAATTTAGGCTGGTGTTGCAATGGAACCGCGGTTGTCTTTCTGCAGCCATACAGTCAACTGCTAACCTGATATGGACAATCGCACAGTTGACACCTCGCTCTCCAAGACGCCGCACGCGGAAATCGCATAACCATTCGATGCACCTCGATGGGGGAGGTTTGTGACGGATTGTGGGAGCGGTCGCCCCCGAATCGACCGCGACGACTCTGGCAGATTGCGCCCCCTCAAACCTCCCCGTCGTCACGATTGAGCGCTGAGAAGCCGATACCAGAATCTGTGGGCACTCCGAGTGTTCCTTTCTGTGCCAGCCAAGTGAGCGAAACCAGGACGAGACTCTACTTACGGTGTCGGTGTGTCTTCACTTGGGTGGGCCGGGACTCGGAGATTGGCCGAGGGTGAGGAGGGCCACCTTCGGTTCCGGGTCTGCTGCCCCTTCCGCTTAGGACCGACGCCTAGTTGAACTTTCTTTGTCCTAGGACGTCTCCCAGGCGCATCGCATGCCGCAACTCGTACCATCCAATACGGGTAGCACAGCAGAGTGACATGTACTCCATCACATACGAATGACATTTGTCATTCTCTCTGTCTTGGCTACCTAACTACGTATCTCGATTGTGATCTCAACTGCGACGCCAATATGTCCCCCCAGTCGATTGTGATGCCAACCCGGAATAAATCCCTAGACGAATTGATACAACCCCTGGACTACCGTGGCGCACAATCCACGAGAGGAACGAACTCGCCAGAAAGAGGAGAGCCGTCACAAGGTATAACCTCGTTGGCCTCTTTGCTCTGGTAGCAAGCAATAACATCATGGTCGCACCTGAGTTGGCCGATAACCGGCTGCGAGCTTACAGAGGATTCTGTGCCATTGCTGCCAATATCAGGCGAGGACAAAGTTGATTTGTTGGTTTCGTTTTCCTTCATTGCTGTTCGCCGGAGTGAGGTTGTTTTGGGGACATACTTGCAATTGGTATATCCCCAAGGGTTGAATAGCAACGAAAATTCAGGAATGTAGGGGACAGTTTTGCACTCCGTCTTGACGACCTGGATCGGCGGATCGGTACACGCGAACACGACTTCCGTCTCGGGGGAGTCCCAGAGGCTGAAATGGCAGTCGTTGTCTGAAGTTTCCGAGTACCATGCAATTGTCACCTCATTTGTGGCTTCCGGTCGTGGTGACGGTATTATTGTACTAGTTGTTGACCAGGTTAGGCTTGATCGAGACGATGTAGAGGTTGTGGATGGCCTTGATAACGACGCAGACGGTGGCGGTATTGGCGTTATTACTCCCCCCCAGACAAGTTCATTGGATGTGATATTGTCCACGAATCTGTGGAGGTAACAGTTGACTGCTGGCACGACTACAGCGTAAACGTAAGAGAACGACAGACATGAAGAGCTTCCCGAACAGAATTGCGCGCACATCTCATAGCTCGGCTGGACACTTTTCGCGAGATTTCCGGCATCAAAGCGATCGACGTTGCACTGAACTTGATATTGAATGTCATTTGGGACTCTGTACAAAGTATTGTTGTATCCTAGACAAGTAATACCGCTTGCCGTAGAGGTAGCCGTAGACATAGTAGCGGTAGTTCCGGGTGTCGAAAGTGGTGTAGAAAAGCCGGTGGATATGATTGTCGTTAATGTGGTAAAGTGTAGGAATGGGGCCGAAGGGGCTCGAGGAGATGCCTTTCTTGCGTATAGACACGGGAGTATCAGTCTTCGAAGCAGGGCTGGAAAGACCCGAGGTGCCTGCCGTGGATGCGGTGAGAGCAGTGCCAGGTACCGGACTATGGCTTGACAGGCCGGAGGAGATGCTTGTAACAGATGTTATATCGGATGCCGTGGAGGTTGAAGTACTTGCATGGCAGACATCAAGGGTGGCAGTCGAGTTGTCGTCTTGCTTGACCGGAGGAAGTTGACAGCCTGTAGATGAACGAGTTATATTGTAGTCAAGCGATCACGCCTTGCTGATATCTCACTTGTGGGACAGACATACCGTTCTGAGACCCAAACGTGCGTTATAAGCCACGTTGATGATATCAGGCAACCTATAAGGGCGTGGGACAGGGAGTTGACCGTATCTTGGGTCGAACTCCTTGATCTTCATGTCATCCGGGCAGCGTTGATATGAAAACGCCTTCATGTATTCTTTCATTCGTCGGCCCCAGGGCTTTTGAGCATTCTTTGTCGGATTCCATAACCACCTCACCTTCTCAGAAGGGAGCATCAAAAAGTATGCAACAAGACCAGCCTATCGTTGTCAGCTTTCTGCTACCACAGCAACGGCGGAGGGCTGGGTCAACCTACAATTTGGGGCGCCGCGAAGCTCGTCCCAGTATTGAGATCTCTCATACCCGCCACCTCCGATGCAGCAATGCGATAGGCCGGGGCATAGATGTCGACGGTGCCATAGCAGTGTCGATCTGGAAGGTAGATTCCGTATAAGCAGATAGTCGGCGGCTGAAATACCCAGTTCGGCATCCCCGGCAAGGTTAGACAGTAAGGCCAGGCTGTGTCTGCCACGGGAACATTTCTCCAGTATTGTAGACACCTCCAACAGTGATCAGCTCGTTATTTGGCTCGCCGTATCTTTGTGGAATTATATCGCCAAGGAATGTGGCTCTAGTGTCCTCGTACGGGCTGGGAGGGGCGGGAGGCTAGTTGCCATGATTTCCCGTCATCATGACAATGATGACGCCGTTCTCTTTGCAAAAGGATTGAAATCGCTCCCACGCATCGCGGAACGCAAGCACCAATTTTCGGGCGGCGAGATCGCTAGTGAACCTGAGATCTAGACCTCCAAGCATCCCGCTAATCGGTGTAGCGGCTACTAAAGATGTCAGAAGGTTCGAAATCTTGATACTTAGGGAGAGCTAGAGACCCACTGAATGAGAAAGACACAACCGCCTTTCCTTGGAGATTCCTCGCTAAGACCACTGTCTCGACGTGCTCTAAGGATGCCCTCCACGCGTCCGGCGTGGGCAGCCCCATCTGACGCGAAAATTTCCCATCGGAATCAACTGAGTTCCACACGTTTGATCCCTTGATGAGATACAGGTCCGCCTTGGGAGCGATACCGTATTTGGTACCGGCTGCAATACTTGCAACCTGAGTTCCGTGGCCCGGCGTATCCGTGTCCAGGAAGCCGGTATCCGAGATATCCTCTGGGACCCATCGATCCGGGTGGACGTCCGGGAGGGTAAATGCATTTGGTACCACGTAGCTATAGTCTGTAACTTTCTTGTCACGGACGCGGTATTCATCCTATGCGTCATTATCCTGAGTTAGCGATGCACCTGATGAAAGGTAGTTTATGGCTTACCAGATTCCCATTGAAGTCAAAACCGCTGTCGATGATGATTATCGTGGCCCCAGAACCCTCCGACTCATCCCTCTTGTACGTTTGGCTGTCCCAAGGCAGATCCTTTTGCCAGGAAAGGACCTTCTTGTGGGGAAAGGCATCTGGATCCTCAATAAACGATCCGTCGCGGACAGAGGTCGTGGTGTAGTTTTGATCCCTGTTCCTTGCCATCTTGGGGGGAGACTTGTCTGTCATCGACCTTTCGCGAGTCTCGCGATAGGAGTATGCGAGGTTACCGTCCCCTCCCAGCTGTTGAACGAGAGCCATCTCTTCTTCTCCATTTCGGTGGGAACGATGTATGCGACCAGTTCAAGTCTTTCGATCGAGGCTGCCATCTCCTTGGTGAGGTCCGTGAAGTATGCTGGGCCACTTGAAGGCTTGCCCTACTCGGCCGCGATTTTGATACCTTCACCAGTTGCGCTGACAAGTTTGTTTGCATAATGGCGTCAAGTGGCGTAAGAGAAAAATGTGGGGCACTTCGGTGATGAGGGGTTCCTTCACGATTGCACCGAATCTCCAATCTCCCCGAATTCACCGTCCATCCAGCCCACGCAAAAACCGCCCCGCGTTCGATAAGTACGCCTCAGAATGGCATCACTTGTGGTAAGAAATGGTAGCCTCAACTTCTCATCAGCGGTGATGTTGATTGTGCACCCCGATAGGCAGTGGGCCAGCTCACGTCTACGGCCAACATGGGCCTTAATCTCCGCCAATGCCAGACACTTGTGCGAAAAGCGGTGAAGGCGGGGGCCAAGGTGCGCAACCACCTGGCGAATTGATCAAAGCCGAAGAAGTACTGACCATACCTACCCTGGAACTCTCCAGGCCTTGTTTCTTCCTGAAGCAAGTGATTACATAGCTGCATCCGGCGAGGAGGGTGCACGCCTTGTCCGGCCAGTGCACGAAAGCCTATTTGTGCTGGGCCTGCGAGAAGAAGCGCGTCGAGAGAAACTGCCAATCCATGTCGGCGTCCACGAGCCAGGGGCGGACGCTCGGAAAGTCAAGAACACCGTCTTGTGGATTGATGAGGCGGGGGAAATCGCCCAAAGATATCAAAAAATACACTTGTTCGACGTCGAGATCAAGGACGGCCCGGTGCTCGAGGAAAGCAAGTGGGTTTTCCCATTGACCTTGCTGTGAAGCTCTGTTAGCTTGATGCTGAAAGAAAGGTGCTTCTAGCTTTGTTGAGCCCGGCAATGAGATCCTCCCACCGTTTGACACGTCCATTGGGAAAGTTGCCTCCGCAATTTGCTTCGATGTGAGCCAACTCTCTTGGCCCCTCTGGCTCTCCCAAATCTCACAGTTCCGTCCAGCTGCGATTTCCTGAGATCAGTATCGCTCTCAAGCGTCAGGGTGCCGATATCATTACCTTCCCATCAGCGTTTACAGTCCCCACCGGAAGGGCTCACTGGGAGACTCTATTGAGGGCACGGGCTATCGAGACACAAACTTTTGTCATTGCAGCTGCCCAGGTGCGTTCCTTTGGCTCAGCAGCTTCAGCAGCGATGGCTAAACCATGATTCAGGTTGGAAGACACAATGAAAAGCGAGTCAGTTACGGCCACAGCATGATCATTGATCCATGGGGCATCGTCCTTGCCGATCTGGGCGACATAGGGGGCGAGCCCGAGATTGCAACGGCAGAAATAGACTATGAGCTCCTCAAGAAGATTAGGAGAGAAATGCCATTGGCGAGGCGGACGTATGTTCTTCGGCGTAAACCGCTTAGTTGTGTGCACCTAGCTAACTACATACTTATAGTGACGTGTACCCAGAAGTCTGAACTGCCTGCGCTCTTTGAAAACGTCAACAAGGGGGTTTCCTTGCGTATTTATCTCCCACCAGAGCCTGTAGCAACAAATTTTCATGCTTGTGTTTAACTGAGAGTCCACCTTTGCTGCTACTGCATTAATGCACAGCAGAGATGGGTAAATCACTCTACCTGGCCTAGGACGCCTGGGCCCCCAACACCTCGTCCCCCAAAACCTTTGCTGTCTTTCACAGGCTTCAGCCCACCCGTCACACGTCGAGTAGCCACGACACGTGCCCACCAGCGTCCCGTGCCGTCCCTACCTCCCCTGGCCACCCACCCCCAATCCCCCCTGGCATCTCGGCGTCCGGCCCTTCGATCCCATCAACTCCAAGGCCCGCAGACATACGTGGATCCCCATCTGCCCCTCATATACCAGTCCACCACTGAGCTCTCTCGTCGAAAGACACAGTCAGCTGCTTGCAGCCAAATGGTGGTTGTGTGGTGTAGTGGCGAGCACATTGACAGATGGGAAGTTTCGAATTGCTCGAAGTCATGGATCGCCCGTTCGATTCATGACACAGGCGGGTGTATGATATCAGGGGGGAGATTAAATATCCATCTGTCCAAGGCTCCAGTTGGATTCTGGACGAAACCACAGAAACACCTTTTTTTTCTTTTTTTTCTTTTTCTTTTTTTGATCTGCCAATGGTGGCGCTATACAACACCCCCGGCGTAAACATGGTGTCCTAGCTTCTGCATTCTGACAGGCCTTTTTTTTTTCATCCTCCAGAGACCTGTGCTAATGTCATCAAAGTCCTTCACGATGCAGTCAAGACGTGGAATCATTCCGTTCTAGTGAGCATCGCGGGCCGCTAAGGATCTCGTCTCCGCCAGAGGGTAACGATTCTCAGTCGCCAATCATTCAGGCCGCTGCGCTTAGTTTGAGACATCGTTCAAAATAGTCGCATCGGCGGTAATGTTGGCCAATACATCCTTTTCAGCGGGTCCGACGCGGCTGCTCCAACTCCATGAAATCCCACGGCGGCTTGCCCTTAGGCCGCCTGTGGCTGCGGGTTAGGCCGCGCTGACAGGGGTAGAAGCGCTTCTAAAGACTCGAAGAGCGCCGCTCTACCACAGCCATAGCACGATGACATGCGGATCACGATCAGGTCACCAAAATGGAGGCCAGAAGCCTTTGATCCTAGACGAATGGCGTACGTCGGCATCGACAGCCTGGGCGCATTGGGAGGAGACCCCGACTCTTGGGCTGGGATCTCCAGGCAGCTCTTTGGGTCCTCTCCCGTTGGCCCGCTCAAAGCGAACGGCCGCAGTGACGGCTAAGGCTGAGTTTCGAGCCCCTGTGCAGAGCTTTTGCTGACCTGCAGGCTTGGATATAAACGCTCGGTATCCACGAACGACAGAGCATATCGCTACTTCGGGAAGCGACCCCAACATCAAATATGTCAATAGCCACCAGGTGACTGGCCTACGGCCTCCTTTTCCTCACCTACATTACAACCGGATATGCTGCTGCGACGCCGGCTGCGAGCAACATCACGGCCACCCCGCCCAGGAACGACACCTCCCCAAACAACAGCACCGTTAGCATACCTCTCACTAATAGAGCAAAGGACTAGATCGGTTGCTATGCCTTGCCATACGGGGGTCTCGGCTTTACCAGCCATGTTCTCACATATCTCATCGTCTTCTGCCTCTCCCACGGCCGTACGCCATTGATACCATGGCGTCCTCTCGACGGCGAGCGCTTCAAGAAGTGGAACATTGGATGGGCGGTGGTGAATGCCTGCGTCACCTGGCCCATCGCGGTCGTGAGCATGACCAAATGCATCAATACTTGGCAGTTCATCCCGGTCGCTGTCTGGAAGCTGGTTTTCTCAGCGACGTTGATCATCATGACCGCCCACGCCACGCATATTGCTTCTGCTGGGTTCGGATACGACAAGGTTGTGTTCAAAGGGGAGTTCAGCAAGATCTGGTGGTGGTCAATCTTTTACTTTCTCGGTGGGTTTCCCGTGTCCCGTCACTGAATCATGTGTTGAACACAAATGACGCTCGGATAGGCGCATTCGTCGGGTTTGTCGGCATCATGGCGGTTGTGGGAGAGAATGTCTGGGGCAACGACACGCTCGTGTGGATTACCGTTGGCTTCGGTGTCGCGGCCGGCCTTGTCGCCTTGGTCGCCGCCTGTGCAGCGTGCCCGTCTCGCGGCTCTGGGGATATGAAAGGCAGGGCCTGGGCGTCCGGCATCACCTTCAGTGCTGCGGTGACGACGATTACTGTGCTCTTTGCCTTCTACAGCGACTGGGCATTGGCGGCGGTCTCGGGAGATTTGGTGGGAACGCCAACAAAACATAATGCCGTGCTGTATTACTTCTTTTGGGTCGCAAAACGACTTCCAATGCTGTCCTTATGACCGGGGACGAGAACGGAGATTGGGGTGTCGTGCAGCGACCCATGCAAACTCAGAATTTGCTGGTCACCAGACATCGTTAGGTGCATCAATTCTTGGCGGTCAGCTGTCACCATTACGTATGTCCTGTCGCTCTTTCCTTGGATGTCGCGTTTTCCAATCGCTGGAACACGACAATGCGCATCTTCGGCGACAATTATCTTCAACTGACCAAGCTGACATCGCATCCTTTTCGCCCCCAAACAACCTTTTGTTTCATGTGTACTGTACCCGGCTTAAACATCCTGGACAAGTGGCGGTGAGAGCTAGGGTTGTCGCAGACCCCCACATGGCCCCAGCCCCGACTGGACGCGTCCGAGACCGCACCTCCTTTCCCATACGTTTGTTGCACACACAGACACGTCGAATCCCAACGGCGGCCGGGTAACACAGATTCCACGCGTCCGGGCCTACATCGGAACAAAGAACAGCTCCGGGAGAAAGGAGAAAGAGGGCGCGCATCTCTCCCGATCCAACAAAACGGCGACGACCGCGAGACCCGAACCCTGGGCTCCGCGATGAGTGCCGACGACGGCGTGGCGGTTTCGTCAAAGCCATCGCTTGTTGATATCGGTTCTGAAACGCTCGAGAGGGGCCGTACTGCCGATGACATCATACCAGCTTCTACCAAACCACCGTCGGGCTTGTCAAAGACAGCGCGGGGGCTACTCCTGTTTTGCCTCCTTATCATCCAACTCGCGGGTCGAGAATATCTGTGGCCATACTTGTGGTCCACTGATACGAGCAGTCCTCAGGTGGCGATCCGCAACGGCACCTACGAGGGTGTTTACTCCCCCTCTTTCCACCAGGATTTTTTTCTTGGCATCCCGTATGCCCAGGACACAGGCGGCGCCAACCGATTCCGCACCCCTCAGCCCTTGAACACCAGCTGGTCCGGGACCAGATCCGCACAGCAGTACAGCCACGCTTGTCCGGGAGACACTCCGGATGGTGACGATAAATATGGCATGTCGGAGAAGTGTCTTAGCATCAACATCGTCCGCCCAGCTGGTGTCCATGAACAAGGGGCTAAACTTCCTGTCATGCTCTACATCCACGGCGGAAGCTACCAGGTTGGCACCTCTGGCTGGGACCGGTATAATCTCAGCTTCATTGTGCAGCACTCGGTTGACATCGATCGCCCTGTTCTCGCGGCAACAATAAACTACCGAAAGGCTGGTTGGGGATTTCTGTATTCTTCCGAGGTTCAGGCAACGGGGAACACCAACCTCGCATTGCGCGATATGCGTCAAGCCCTGGCGTGGGTGCAGGAGAACATTGCAGCGTTCGACGGGGACCCCGATAGGGTGACTATCTGGGGAGAGAGCGCCGGATCGTTTGCTGTCGGCCAGCTACTCATGAGTTACGGCGGCCGAACGGACGGCCTCTTCCACCGGACCATCCAAGAAAGCGGCTCCACAACGACAGCATGGTACAACGGCACCGAATGGTACCAGCCTATCTACGACAGGCTCGTTGCCGAGACCGGCTGCAGTGACTCTATCGACACTCTCGACTGCCTTCGCTCCGTTCCGTACACGACGCTCTATCCCCTGCTCACATCATCTCCTGTGTCAGGGCCTTTCTACCCCGTGGTTGACGGAGATATCATCCCACAGTATCCCACCACCCTCCTTCAAACTGGCCGCTTTGCCCACATGCCACATATTGTCGGCACAAACAGCGACGAGGGCACCGATAACGCCCCCCCTGGTCTCTCCACCACCTCGGATCTCGCCGCGTACCTTGAGAACCACGGATTCAACTACCCACCGTCAGTAGTACAAGAAATCCTCCGGCTTTACCCCGATGATCCCGCTGCCGGCATCCCCCTCAACACCGGCGAGAAACGCTTCCCGCAAATGGGGAGGCAATACAAGCGCGCTGCCGCCATCATCGGAGACCTCTATTACCACGCCCCTCGTCTGAACGATGCGAGACATTACTCGCAGCACCAACCGGAAAACACATTTGTATATCGGTTCAACACGCGCGCCTGGGTGCCCCCACCGCCGTCCACACAAGCCAACTTCAGCTTCGAGGTATCGTGTGCTAGCAAGACGGTGGAGCATTGCGGTGCACTTGCTCCTCTGCACCAGGGGGTAGCGCACGCGACGGAGCTAGCGTTCGTTTTTGGGAACCCGCGGTGGTTAGGCCCTTGGCCGCAGTATCAAGGGCTGAGCGAGCGGATGATGGAGTTGTGGATCAATTTTGCGCACGATGGGACGCCGAACGGCCTGGGAGACGAGAAAGTGTGGCCGGCGTATGCGAGTCGAGGGGGCCAGGGGACGAATCTCGTGCTGCAGACCGAGGAGCAGGGGGGCTTGCAGGATGAGCCAGACACCTGGAGACTGGAGGGGAGAGAACTGTTGATAAAGTGGGCGAGTAGACGGCATGTCTGAGTGTTGGCGGGTTTGGATATCAAATCGCGGAACAGCTGTTGGAGTAGGAAGTTTGAATAGACACCTAGAAGCAACGAGAATGCGAACAATGAAGAGTGGCTATCTGATAAATACTTCATTGTCGATGAATTAGGCTTGCCTCAATGCGAGGAAAGGCGTCCCGGGTATAGACCAAGGGCTTGCTTCCACCATGATAGACCTTCGAGAAGAGCAAGAAGCTCTCCCAGATTTGGCCAAGAGCTTGGTAAGACCGAAGCAGTACCCAGGTAGATAGGTTGCTTTCCGACACTGGTTTGAGCGCTCTTTTACCTCGGTTGGAGCTTTTGTACGCGTTCTCAGTTCATTGCACAAAGGTTTCCATGTTTGCCTTAGATTGGGCAGGCGCGAAGAAGCCCTTGAAATGACTGGCCTTAATCCCAAATCTCCCGCCCCACCATGCACCAACTTCCATCCCATCCTCTCCCACAGCAACCCTACCCACATCGACAACATGGGACCTTGCAACTGCTGGACTCTGCTCCGTAAACGAGAGGTCGTCCACGTCAGCGACTCGACGCCCCCAATTGCCAGCCCCCCAGCAGCGCAACCGACCCCACCACCGCCCAAGGCACAGGAGACCAACGAAGCCAGGGACTTGCCGGACGAGTCCTCTGCACCTCAGCTCCGGGTTTCGCCGCCATCGCGAAGTTCTGTAAGGTCCCCCATCGCACGACCCAAGTTCACGCAAAGCAGCACCAGCGACTTCTCCCAGGGCAGTCATCCAGTATCGCAGCGCGACTCGCATCTTGTCGCGGGCGAAATATGGGTGGCAGCCTACCGCTCGGTCCGGGAGGACGAGTCGCTCAGACCTCTCGTGGAGAACTACGAGCTGTTCTTCAACGCGGTGCTGTGGCCAAAGCGTTTGTCCCAGACACAGGACACCATCAGTACCAGTGAGCACTTGCTTTCCATGATTCTTGTTCAGCATCCTGGCCTCCTGCTTCGGCATTACTTGGCTCTAATTCCCCGCTACACCATTTCGGTTTCAATATTTCCCTTGCTCTTCCATGCTGACGAATGCCCAGCTAAGGAACATGTCTACGACTGTCACGACCTCATCAATGCCAGCGGCGCGGACCCCACCACGGGCGAGGCACACTTTCGAGAAGTTGCCCAAAGCTACGCCGAAGCCACAAAGAAGCATGCGACCAACAGCGGAATTGTTTCCTCCGCCGTACAGTTTGTTCAGAAGACCAAGGATGTTGTCGGCAGCGCCCTGTCGGTATATCCTGCCGCCGCCATGGCGTGGGCCGGGATATGTCTGGTCATATTGCCGGTTATCATTAACAATGCAGAGCAGATCGCCGCAAAGCAAATCGGTTTCAGTTACATCATGTCACGTTTTACGTGGTACGAACAAGTCGTCGACCTCTTGGATCGTGAGTACTGGAAGAGCCAGCACGGATTTTCGGTTCTACAACAAGGCATTCGGGACGAGATTGTATCGCTATACAAGCTACTTATCGAATATCAACTACGGGCCTACTATGCGTATTGCCGTCGCCTTGCGGCCATCTCTCGGGACTTCCTCAAGCTGGATGACTGGGAAGGCATGATTTCAGACATCAAGAGCGCAGAGGTTCGGCTTCAGGAGTACATCGACCTGAACTTCGATCAACATCTCATGGAAAAGCTGCACACCATCTCAGAAGATGCCATTCGGAAACAAAGAAACGACATGCTCCACAAATTCAAATTCCCCGATGAGCTTCCATACGATGTATACCAAGCATACCTCGACAGCATCGATGCCCCTGAACTTGGAACAGGGCATGGCGTTTTATCTCATCCGCGTTTCCTTGAGTGGGCGTCCGGAAATACTGGCGTGCTGTTGCTCACGGGTATTCCTGGGTCCGGAAAGTCGGTGCTCGCGAAGGCAATGCTGACTGAGCTACCGAAAGTTAAGCCCACCACCGTGTGTTCCTTTTTCTTCAAGGATGATGGCCGCGGTCAGAACATGGCCACCACCGCTCTGTGTAGGGTCTTGGACGAGCTGTTTAGCCGAGACACAACTCTCATCGACAGATTTAGTTCCAGATTGCAGCATTTGCTTCCACAGGAGGTTAGATGTAACCTTGACCTGCTCTGGGCCGTCTTGGCGGATGCAACATCAGAACTTGAGCCTGGCGATCTAACCATCGTCCTGGATGCCCTGGACGAGTGCGATTCTGAGTCTGCCGAGAAGCTCTGGAAGAAAATGGGAACTTACGTCAAGTCGTCCACAACACCAATGAAGTTCATGATCACCACAAGGCCGGTTGTGTCGACAAATCCAGAGTTTGACTTCGACCACGCGGTCGTGATCAAGATGAACGAAGACTCTCACTGTCTACGACATCTGAGCGAAGATATTGAGCATGTCGTGGCCTCCCGGTTTGAACGATTTGCAAAGGCCTGCATTCGAGACGAAACGCTAAAGGAAGAGCTAAAAGCCCTCGTTCGACCGAAAGAAGACAGGACGTACCTGTACGTGAAGCTTCTATTTGACTGTCTGGAGCTGCGTGTCAAAGACGGTCTTCCGCGTGTACCCCGAGACTGGATCACGAGCTTCAAGACTCTCCCGGCAAATGCCAGAGAAGCGTATTCCAAGTTTTTGGGACGCGTGCGTGAAAGTCATCGAAACGACGTCAAGCTCATGCTTCAGTTCGTTGTTGCGGCAACCAGGCCCCTTACTGTGCGGGAGATCAACATCGCCCTCAATATCCGGGATTGTGCCAAGGGAAACCCGGAAGGGCTTGGTTTGCAGCCCGAGGAGTTTTTCCGGGACTGGATCCTGGATGCATGCAAGTTTTTCCTCGACATATACAACGGGCGCGTCTACTTTATCCACCAAACTGCAAAGGAGTACCTCTTGGGCTGCTCCAGTGACGAGCTTGCGGCCAAGCCAGACTGGTTGGGAAGGTTCTCGATCGAAGATTGCCACAGCGCCATGGCGGAGAGCTGTTGCGCGTACCTGTCCTTGCCATTCAAGTCAAAGGCCAGGTTTTCGGGCCTCAACGGCTCACCAAGAAATGGTAGCACCCACAACGAAGGAGTTAGCTACCACCTCTGGGACTTCGAGGAGTTGGAGTTCTCCAACTACGCCACTGTGCATTGGCAAACGCATGTCCATCACGGCCAGGTCTTGGTGCATCCTCTATGGAAAGGCACCGTCCCGCCAATGACCGGATGTGTTGCCGACTTAAGGACTCTTCAATCCTGTGAGTGGCGAACCAGAGCAATTTTCTTCCCGTTCTACCGTCTGCCCTCGTGGGGTGCAAGGAAAGTGCCTGCGCCCGAGGCGAAAAGGATCGCCCCAGAGAGAGAGTATCAGCTAAACATTTACGATAGGGGACCAGCGGCTTATGACGTTTGTTCACGTCCACGCTCCATTGGGAAAGATTGACGTGGACCTTCTCAGCAGATACTTACGACCCGTTGCTAGTCCTGTGCCGGGGGTGCATTTGGAAATCGACAACCCCCGCCACCTCAGTACTGACGCGATGAACATCTCCATCGATGACCAGAATCGATTTGTTATCGCCGATTGCAACGGAGTTCCGTTGAAAAGAGTCCGGCGTGTTCTTTTCGACGAAACTAATGCAGCCGAGAGTGTTGCTAACTCGCTTCGCTCAATCGCTCTCATCCGGACCATCAAAGCCCTCAGCAACTACGGTGCATTCAGCCCCCTTCCGGTGGACTAGTTCTCCATACGGATATTCAACGACGACATGGCCGTGGATGACGCGTTCGGTTCCGAAATCCGGGTGTTACAAGGAGACAGGTTGAGCTATGTCATCTCCAACAGGCTCTCTGATGTCCCGGTCCACGTCCACATGATCAGCCTCAACGCATCGTGGAGCATTGGGAACTTGCAATGGGACATCAGGGTGCCCCCGCTGGGGATGAGGTCCGGAGATATGATAATGGCGATACCTCCCAACGTCAACGATGACGACGACCTAGAAATTGAAGACACCATTGTCGTCATATTTTGCACGGGGGAGCAGTCGGTGGACCGGTACAGTACGGCATCGGAATGGCAGAAGCGGATTTACCTCCCTCCTGTCTTGCTCAGTGCCGAGCATCGAAGCCAGTCGGTGCCTACGTGGCTTCCGTTTGTTCCGCCTCCCAACTGCCAGATTAGGCACTTCACCGTCCGAACCGCGCCTCGCGAATGAGGGGGGTTTGTCTTCAGTTCCAATAGGCGTAATGTATCTTAGATTATGAAAGTCCATGGTTGTACCGCAACGGGCCGTGCCTGCATTGTGGGGGCCTTGATTGCATCCTAGTTGGCTCTACTTACATTCCAACGGCCTGAGGTGGGCCCATTGTCCGCGTGTACTTTTGGTAAGTATGTCCCAACTTTGGAAGCAAATGTACTCTTGTTTGCTACTTATGTAGGTAGTCGACCCGGCATCAAACATGGGCCTACTGTTGATTCTTCATGCTGCAATCAATATGTTGTTGGTCTCAAAACAGTGTCCGTCTTTCGGCCAACTCCGGTTGCGCGATTTCAACTGCATGCTTGGCTGTCCGGGGCGCATTCGGTGAAGCTCTCGCGTCTTTGGGAAAACTTGAACGTTACATTGATGCTCCTTACCTAGCAAACATAGCAAGATGGCAGCACGAAGCCGGCATGAATATCGAAACCCTAAATGCAACCATTCTCTGAGACTGACCGACGTCAACCTAATAAAGAACCGTGCCTCGACGCTTCTTTCCGTATTGCTGAGGCACAGAAACAACCAACGGCCAATATTTCATGCTTGAGGGTGTCATGTTGATCGCCAGGCCGTGCTGCTGCTGAAGGAGAAAAAGGTATGGTAACCAATCTGATCAACTAGAAGAAACCCCAAAGTTGTGACGTGCATCTCCCCGTTCTGCCAACTGAGGGCGCAGGTCCCCGAGCCTCCCGCTTCGGGTCGCACAAACTTCGGTGAGCTGCAGATGACAAAAATGGCGAGAGCCGGCGGGGAATCGCAGGACCAGAGAAGCCCCCGTGGAAGTTTGGTTGTGGGATGGCCCCTGCGCCGCATTGGGGGCTGCCAACGGGTCATGCAACCACTCACCGGACCGGAGAGATCGCAGAGCATGAAACTCGGGCCTTTTAGCGTTGTGTGCTCAGCACACCGCAGTCACCAACCCCGGCGACGAACCGCTAACCCACGGGCGGCTCGCGCAGCCTGATTGGTCGGCGGCACCCCTGGCCCCCAATGGGACCGCCCGGCAGCCCGCAAATCACCGTTGTCGCTCCCCGATCACCGGTCACAATGATCTGGGGGGGTCTAATTGCCCCTTTCTTCTTGGCAACCTCGGCACTGCGAATCCTAGAGACACGGCCACGATAGGATGACATGACGGACGCCGAGTTCGTCAACGTCGAGCCATGTCAGCATCGCACTCAAGCGGGGTTGCACTCCCAGCGAGCGTGCAAACAAAAGATGTCGGCAACCCGCATTTGAGGCGTGGAGCTGGAATGCGTTTGTAGGCAGCCAGACTCATTCTTATAAGCCCCTTCGCCGCCCAGCCAGGATCATTCTCGGTCTTCAACATCCTCAACTTCTTCTCTTCAAGCTCCGCAATATACCCGAACCTGCTGACATCTTCACTGATCTCACATCCAACGCACACCAATACATCAATATGCCTTCCCTCTCTCTCCGCCTCTTGGCGCTCCAGGCCATCTCCGGCCTCGGATCCCTCACCAACGCCCTCGCCATCATGCCCACCACTCCCTCGCCCTACGAGGGCCTCACCCCCCGCGAAATCACCCTCGCGGACGGCACCGTCGCGACCATCTACGAGAACCGCGCCCTCACCTTCCATTCAGCCCCCGCCTCCGAGCCAGCTGCCCCAAACAAAGCCAAACGTTTCCAATACGTGACGTACACCGGCCTCGGCCGCAACGACTACTGCGGCGAATGGTCCGGCCCCGTCACAGGCGGCGCCTCCGCCCCCCTCGCATCAGACTGCCACGCCATCGCGCTGGCTTACACGCGCCAGACCTCCTTTGGCGCCGACGCCGTCCTGGGCTACTGGGCTATCTCCGCCGCGGACTGGGCTGCCGCGCCAGGCGGGTGGATTACGCTCGCGGCGTCCGGGACGTGCAAGTTCCCGATTGCGCTGGGCTGGGGGCAGGCGCCACAGGCGGCGAGATTTGGGGCGAATGATTTGAGGTTTTATATGAATTGGGTGACGGGGCAGGCGGTAGGGGGGAAGTCGGAGAGCTCAGGGGGGGTGTCCTGTTGGAATGGGACGGACGGGGTTTTTACGGACACGAGTTTTAAGGTTACGCATGTTTGAGGAAGATGGGAGAGACATGGGATTGGAGTGTGAGAGCTGACCGAATGATCGAGCTGCTGGCTGGGGAGTCGGGATGGGGTTTGACATTCAGGACGGGATTGACTGCACGCGAGGAGAGAATTATTGGCTAGGTACTTTGGAGCGTTGCATCTTGGAGAGGTTGATGTCTCGGGAGCTGTTTGTGAAACCAAAGGGTCAGATCAGGATGGCCTATTGGGAAGAAGGATGGCAAGATTCGGTAGATACCTGGTAGGTACGTTGGCGCGTTTATACACCCGTCATTATCATGAATATAAATAATAAAAGACATTGATATCAACTGCAGGTGGTCCGTGGTGTATTACATGCGCTGAGCTGCATATTACAACATGAAGCGGCGACATTTTTCCCCGCTTATATCGAGCTGCAGACCTGTCTGCATGATCCTGGGGTATGTTATGCGGGAGCTGCACCACACTGCAGCGTTGAACCGGCGTGAGTCACGTCATTGTGGGGAGCACACAGCGGCTTGGCGATGTGGACGTCGCGTATTTCGGGTTGGGATTTTGCTGAGCATTTTTACGACATTCTTATTCTTCTCTCCCAAATCTCTGAGCGTCCCATCTTCTTCACCACGCTACCTACCTTACCTTACCTCCTTCCCTCGCAACCGGGCACACCGAAGACCTTCTATTCCCAAAGCACAATGTCCGCCCCTGAACTCGCCAGCGAAGCCCTCGCCGCATGGGACGGCATCGCCCCGTACTGGGACGAGGGCATCGGCAAAGACGGAAACAAGTACTGGAGCGTCCTGCAAGAGCCGTGTCTCGCTCGCCTCTTCCAAAGCACTCTTGACAAGTTCAAGTTAGCTCCCGGTTCGGCGCCTTGCAGAGCCTTGGACCTCGCGACCGGAAACGGTCTCTGTGCGCGCTGGCTTGCAGCAAGGGGGGCGAAGGTTGTGGCTACGGATGGGAGTGAGGCTATGGTGGAGATTGCGAAAGGGAGGTCGGTGGGCGTGAAGGGGGTGGAGTTTAGAAAGTTGGATGTTACGAGCGATACGGACTTCGAGGCTTTAGTGAATGTGGAGGAGGGTGGGCGAGGGTTTAATATCGTGCTGATGAATATGGCGATTATGGATGTGGCGGATATTGAGCCGCTGGCGAGGGCGCTGCCAAAGTTGCTGGCGAAGGATGGGGTGTAGGTTGTCTGTCTTTAGTGTCTTGGGGAGACTTTGAGCTGATTTGCGACAGATTCGTCGCGACGCTGCTGCACCCCGTGTTTGTGACCTCGAATGCGGCCAGGAATATTCAGATTGACTTCAACCCCGACACGGGCGAGCCGCAGGTGGTGCGCAGCAAGGTGATAAAGGAGTATCTGTTTGTGTCACCGGCCAAGGGCGACGTTGTGCCGGGACAACCTAACAAGCAGGTGTGTTATCTTCCGCTTGCGAGGAGCTACGCTGATTTCTCATTCAGATCTACTTCCACCGCCCGATGTGCGACCTGTTTGGCACGTTCTTCCAGATGGGTCTTGTCATGGACGCCATGGAGGAGTTGGCTTTTACCGAGGCGGATCAGAACAAGGACAGGGTTGGGTCGAGCTGCAACTACACGCAGCTGCCGATGATTCTTGCCTTCCGGATGCGTCTTCCCTCTCTTTGATCTCTATCGCATGTAGTCTGCACTTATGATGGAGGATCAGGGTTGCTAGATTGCTAGAGCAACGGGAAAGTAACAGTGCAGCAGTTTGTAATGGATAACACAACAGCGGCATGTACATACGTCAGTAACGGTGGCAGTCTCATCGGGCCAGCTTGTTGCCGTCCTGCTGGAGCTCGGCCCGTGATACGTCCCGCCCTCTTCGAATGAGCCGCCGCAAACGGCGTCCTTGACTCCAAGGGAGCAAGAGATGGTGGCCCATTGGACGAGGGAGACGGTTCTACCGAACCAGCATTGGCTTTGTTCTTTGTTGGTAGCATTGCCCTACTGGGCAATAATGGGCACGATTTGACGCACCCAGTCACCACCAGGCCTTCCTTAAGCGTTATTGTGTTCCTTGCCTGGATGGTCGACGGCCCTACCATCGCGGTGACGTGGTGAAGTTGCTTGCACGGGTCTTTTACTGGGTCGGTCGAATAATGGGCTTTATGGGGCAGCCCAGCGCGATGGTGGTCAAGCCGGACTCGACAGCTTCGACGGAACCGAACATGGTGTGGCTGGGGGCGAAAATCAGTATCAAGAGGTTCGTGACCCTGCTTGATTGCGCCGCCGCCCGCGACATGGTCGCGGATGCCACCAGGACGAGCGCTGTGGTGCGATGCATCTCCAAAAGAAATTGGGTTGTTCAATGAAGGCTGGAGACCATGGGCGTACTCATCCTTCTTGTATTTCGCAACATGCCCGTCCTGATGTCTGTGCAACGCGGGATCCGGAGCCAAGGCGGCGAGTTCGTGTCGGATGCCTGGGCTGTAGGCGCACCCAGCCCGTCCCGCCGGTTCGATGCTGGTTCCGGCCCCTGTCGTCGACGCTACAAGCGCGGCACGGCACGGCATCGTGCTCCGCATTTTCCACCGGGGTGGGTCCGATCTCTGCGGCAAAGAACCGATTTCGTTGTCAAGGTCCGGGTACAAATTTTGCAAGGGGCGCTGTGCTAGACGTCCTGCGTCCAAACTTCGTCCGTCTCCAATATGCCCTACTCGGGCAACAAAGCGGCGAGCACCTTCGCCGTGGGTTCCAACTGCGCCGGATAACCAAGATTGTGACGGAGATCTCGATGACAAAGTTAACAGCTGCCACAGCTACCACTGGTCTGTATCTAGGTAGACAGGCGGGGCACTATTATCTTCCTATCATCACCGCTGATGGCTTCTTCATCGCTGCTGGAGAGTCAACACGCCAAGGCGCTAACATCTCGCCTCCGCGCGGTAGACACCTTCGCGTCAGCCTGAAATCGCACCTCATTCTCATCAGCTACATCCGTGACACCCAAAAATCATCGGAAACTATGATGATCCACGCAGAGGTTCAATTTACCGCCCGCCAAATACATACTAACCGCAGGTACAGCAGCCATCGTGATATTGAAACCGCGGGAGCTGACGAAACGCAGGGAAGCAAGCTGCCAAAAGCAAACAAGAATAACAGAAAAACCAACTGAACCTAATATGTGGCTCCGCTTATCATCCAACGTGAGTTGCTAAGTATACTGCCCCTTCAAAGCCGATAGCATAGCATATTCCCTCCCCTTACCCCAAAATCACCGCTCTCCCTGCAGCACCTCCATCTCCTTGACCCTCAACCCCTCCAACAGTTCCCTCCGCTCCGCCATCAACGCCTCCCTCTCCCTCGTCAAAGTCTCAATCCGCTCCCGCGCCATATCCAACAACTTCGCTTTGTTCAGCGCCCTCCCACCTCCACTGCGGCGCTTCGAGCTTCCATTCCCATCCCCATCTCCGCCCCCCTTGTGGCTGCCCTCATTGCTACCCTCTGTAGAATCCCTACCCCCTTCGTTGCTACCTTCGCCATCCGCCCCAGAATCGTCGTCCTCGCCCCCTTGCCCCGCCAGCACAGCCTGCAGACTCTCAAACTCTACGTTCAGCTTGTTGCGGTACTTTTTGCCAATGCCGTTGTGCCGCTCGCGGACACGCGCCTGCTCGTCCTCTTCCGTGGCCTGTTCTTGCTCCTGCTGGGGCTCTGGTAGTGGTTCTGTGTGCCCCTGCGCAGGTTGCGACTCAGGGGCCGAGCCGGAGTCGGCGGTGTTGGGGCTCGGATCAGCGCTCATTTTTGAGGGCTTAGCAGCAGCGCTGGGCTTGGGCTTGGGCTTGCTGCTGCCTCGGGAGGCTCGCGTGCGAGATTTCTTTGCTGGGGGCGGGTTTGTGTCGCCTTCGTCTTCGCCGTGGCTGCTGGGGCCAGGGAGAGGAATGGCGGCTTGGCGATCGGTGGTGCGTTTCATTTTAAGTGGGTTGCTATGGGGCGTTTGGCTTGGGTTTCTGGGATTGCTGGCGGCGATGTTGGGCATCGCTGGGCAGAGGGTGTGTGTCGCACGAGCGGGCGTGGGCTGATCAGGACGCGACGATCCCGGCGCGGCCGGCGGTAGTGGAGTTGATTGGGCCAGCTCTTTATCGCTGCATGGCGTGGCGGCACCGAAGCACGTGACGGCGTCTGGGCTGCTGTGGAAGGGGGGGAAGCACATGGTCTGGTAGGAAACGCAGCCGAATCCGGTGTCATGGCCGATGGGGGGATAGGGGTATGAAGGGGAATGGGCGTCCGGGCTCGAGCAGAGTGTTCCAGCGCCAATGGTGTCAAAACCCAGCGGTGCTGGCGGAAAGGGCGGCCATCCTAGATCGGTGGTGTTTGGCTGCGGGACATTGGGGGCGCCGAGATCGTTCCAGCTGTCGTGCCATGCAGGCGCCTGCGTGATCTCTATTAGTTTGCTAACCAGTATGCAGAACGGGACAGTGCCCTACTGTGCCGGCGTTGAAATCAACCGGATCCGAACCGCGAAGGCCCTCCTCCATCTTGGCACTCGACGCTGCGGACAGGGTCGTCCAGCCAGGGCGGACACGGTACTTATAAGCTTATTTCATGACATCCCTCCTGGCCTGCAGACTAGCGACGAGGCTTGCAGCAGGCCGTGGTCGCGCCAGCATTTCTTGTTCTTGGGCCATCGACGATGCATCGCTATCAGAGATAACCGTCACCTGCCAAACCCAGGGTTCCCGGCGAGGGATTTGGCCACCCCTGCCCACCCAGCCAAAGAGAAGATTGCTACCGAAAGCAGAAGGCGAGCTGGCTCATGGCCCCGCATAGCTGGTACCGCCGGGTGGCTGGCTGCTCATGCAGACCAAAGCCAGAGACTGGACCACAAATGCTAGGGCCGAACCCCATCGGTCGATCCGAACCCGGCGAGCGTTGCGGAGCTGAGACCCGAGGATGTGGCCCGAGCGGAGAGATTGCTCCGCTCCAATGCGCTCCACGCCAAGGGCCACAAGGATCCCGCTGTCTCAGTCGACCGCTTCTCGGGTCTGCATCCCGTCACAGCTGCGGCGCACGACTCCGCAAAGTGGGCTCACCTTGCGGCGTCCACGAGTCACGCGCTCTCCGCCGCCTTGCAGAGACTGATTCTGCAACAATCTTACATCTCTCATCCGTCTATCATCCCTAATAGTGTAACGGTCAACATATCGCGCTTTCACCGCGAAGCTCGGAGTTCGATTCTCCGTTAGGGAGATCATGAGTTGGATGGATGGTGGGAGATCTCTTTTTGTATCGAGGCTCTTGAAGAGCAGCCCTTTCATAAAAGCAGCACCTTTGCCAGGGCAGCTCATTCATCCCGGCATGCACACTCCCCTTTTGTCGATTCAAGCTGAATTGAGCCGCAACAGATATGTACAACCAACCGCCCCTTTTCCAGCTTTGCCATACTCTTCTGACTGAATGCAGCTCACTTGCCAAGCGACTGCTTCACAAGACTCACTAGCAGCGGCCCAACCCTGGAGGCGATGATCCTATCCCCCGCAATGGACGGATGTACCCCATCACGCAGATCCGATGTCTTGAATCCTGTATTGCAATCCGCAATCACAATCGGCGACTCAGTCGAGTTCAGCCCCTTGGCCCACGCCGGAATCGCATTGTTGATCGCCGTAATTGCCGCATTCGTGCCCAGCGGGATGACCAGATCCACAATGATCTTCATCTTCGGGTTCGACGCCCGCATGATGTTGACCATCTTGGTGTACGCCGCCATGATGTCGTTGGTGGTCTTGCCACGCGACACGTCGTTGGTGCCGAGCATGAACATGACGATGTCGGCGGGGGTCTTTTGCAGCCAGCCGGTCAGGTAGTTGTTGGCGATGTCGACGGCCAGCCAGCCCGAGTGGCCCTCGTGGTGCTGGTCCCAGTTTGCTGTGGTGGGCTGGCATCGCTGCGGGTTGCTGTTCTGCGACCCGACGTACTGCACTTGGCTGGCCACGCCGGCTTCGGCGAGCTGGTCCCAGACGAAGGCGCGCCAGCAGGTGATCTCGGTGATGCTGTCGCCGAGGGGCACTGTGTGTGTGTTAGCGTTGGCCATAGTTCTATCTAGGTTGCAACAGTTCTATCCGGGTTGCATTCAGGGGTTCAGGGGGTGGACGTACTAATCCGTAGCTTTGAAGCAGCCTGGCGCTCCACAACCTCGACGGGGGAGGCCGCAGCAAATCCCGCGAGGGCGAGTGCTGTCGCGAATAGCGTGGCGGCGTACATGTTGGATAGTGTCGAAGTAGGTAAAACTAGATACTGCGTAGTCGATTTCTAGAAAATGCGCCAAGAAGGGGGCGGCTGCCTTCTCTTTATCATCAGCTACGACTACCTAACTATCGCTCAGGCAAACCAAGTCGCTGGCTACCCCCGCCGGCACCACAGGGACACCGGGAAGCGGCAATGTCGAGTCCCTCGATCTGGCTCATCTTAGAGGCCGTGCTAATACCCGACCAACCGGGAGAAGCATCCCACAACCCAGTCGCACTCGGGCGGATGGGTCAATATCGCCGATACCTGCTTTGCATGCTTTGCATGGGAGCCCGTTTCGTCTCGGAGGACGGGAGGTGGCCATCATGTGGGAATAAAGGGGAATGGCGACGGGTGTGGTGCTTGTTGACGCCTCAACGCCCAATGCCCAGACTTTTTACACTTCTTCGGTGGTGTATGCATCCGCCGCTAATTGCTGGGAAGCTTGTATATCCGGGAGCGACGCCAATGTGCCTGGATAATATGCCTGCACTTCGGGTTCGGATCTCGGATCGTACCCATGGCAAGGAACCGTCGGGGGGGCATGGTGCGGGGTTGTCCGCTGGGAATGGAGTCTGAGATTCTCCGTTGACGACCATGAAACAATTCCCCTCCTCTCCTCGTCTCCGCCAGCGCTGAAACCATCAGGAAAATACAATGATAGGGGTGAATGGGGCGAGTCACGCTGCATTTACCCGAGAAGTAAAACCGCACCGGTTTGCCCCGCTGGTGGCAGCAAAAACCTCGCCCGGCGCAAAAAGATGACGACTGTGGGATTCGAACCCACGCCTCTTGCGAGAGTAGAATGCAACCCCTTGAAGGGACCAAGAACCAGAAAATTTTCTTGAGTCTACCGCCTTAGACCGCTCGGCCAAATCGCCCGTTGGATGTATTTGAACGGGGTGGAATCGGCGTATTTGACTTGGTGCGACACCGGGATGCGCCAACAGGGGCTTCGCCCATCGACACATGGACCGATAGGGTGCCCTTGGCAAATAAGTTATTGGTAATTATATGTTGCTTCGACGTATTCGAATAGCGTTTGGGGTGCGTAAGGCTTTGCACAAAGATCGTGGAGGTCTCGAACGGGGAGGCTGATGTGCAGACACCAAGAGCGCTCAATAGGGGACTACGCAAATGGTGGTGGCACGTGAACTGATTTGATCTTTTCAGCATTGTAGCTCTGTGCGGACTGTAGGTACTGGGCACAATTTGTGGGTGGGATAGTCACTGCGGATCAGTTGCCATCGGATCTGGTTGGTATTGCCCCCGTAGTCTGGAGTTAAACAATGTCACACTCCACAATCATGTCATCATTGGGCTCCTTGCCAAACCATCCCTCCTCAGTCAGGTAGCCCAGTCCCAACCTCATGTACAAATTGGAGCCGGGTTGGAGAGGGGCCAGGACCAGACACAGAATGAGACCGGGCTCGTGGCTTCTTCTTCGATCCTCGTCCAGCAACGGAAGGCAAAAGACATTCATGCACTCTCCGTCTGCTGTGATCCGGCGGTCAGTATTGACTGGCAGAGCATGTGAGTCGAGCGCCACTTCTCCCACAATGCGACCTGGACTGTCGAGACGACTGAGGATACCCGGAAATCTGGGCTGTATAGCTGATGACACCATTGCTGACGAGGACTTATAAGGGGTCTCGCCTTCTTCCTCGCCATAAATGTTCTTATTGATCCGCCAGTCCGCATAATCTTTGTTCACCAAGAGAACCAGTCGTCGAAGAGGCCCAGCCAGTTTCAGCGACCACATGTATTCGATCCCCGCCTCGCTTGGACGCACCGCGGCTGCATCGTTGATCGGGTCCTTGGACGTGCAGAATACGTGAAGAAGAATGGCGGGAGCGGGTCTCCTAATGCCTGTGTGCAAACCATATGCCGAGGACTGCCTTGGAAACCGAATGCGGACCTTGCCTACCGAGGCCCAAGACCAAGACGGCGCAGTGAGTCTCGTTTCGTGCGTTTCGACAACTCGCGCATCATTAACAAAAACATACCACGCGAGATCGGCCATCAGGTTCTCTTTCCACAACCCGGCAAGATATGTTGTCCCGTGCATCCGCGCAAACATGTCGGCCAAGCCGGAAATAGCCCTCAGCGTGTCGCTGGTAAAGCTCAGGTCCCTATCGCTGTATCCGCGCACCATGTTCTGCCAAGCGTCGAAAGGGGTCTTTCCGGCGGCCATATTGGCCTGTGTTGCATGGTCGGGCTCGTATAGCCATAACCTCATCTCATCAGTTCCAGGCTCAGACCGGCGAGTCTGGTGAGGCACAGGCGAGGTTTCGTCTGCCCATGACTCTATGCAGCGCCACGATATCTCCGACCCAAAGATCACAGCCCTCGACGAAAGAACCTCTTCCTGGAGAACCCAGCCGCGGGCGGCCAGGTAGTCATGGCCGTTGCAAATACCCGTCAAGGCAACGTCGAGCTCAACTTCACGGCCACCCGGCACCGCAGTTACATGTACTTTACAGGGGTAAAGCTCCAGAGGGTTCTTGCGGTGAAAGAGGCCCGAGTGGGAGGTTTCAGCGCCCGCAGCGCACAGTGTGAGGACAGCATGGCGGTAGATGTCGCCCATATGCTCAAGCTCCTTGCCCAAATCGGCTTTATCGTCTTGGATGATGCACAGCGCATCTATCCAGATGTGGCCGTACCCCAGCTGGTTAGTAGCTTGAATTGCGCCTCTGAGCGTCGCTGGAAGATCGTCAACTGGTATTCCACTTCGATGCTGGTTGACATTTTCTCTGAGGGTCTGAAAATGCTCGCCAGGCCCCCAACAGTAACTTAACGCAACGTACGGCTTCCAGCCTAATCCGGTGGTCTCTTCGAGATAGGCACGCTTGGGCTCCGTGACGTTCAGGAGTCGGGTAGGCGGATCGGCGGTGAGGGGGCTTCTGATGTTGCACAATCTGTGGTTTGCCAGACACGAGTCTCGCCAAAGGGAGGCCAATGCTAGGCCAGCGAAGGAAATGTCGTCTGGCGTCGATATGTCGGCGGCATTCTTGCTTTCGAGCGCTATTTTCCGCCCTAGGCCGATGTTCGCTTGCACAACCTGCGTGTATGGATCTATTGGCTTGTCAGCGCAGTCAGAGTCGCGAAACCTTATCGGATCTGACCTGGCATATCCGTGGGCACCTCGACCAAGGATCCGTTGCCAAGCCGACTGATGATCGAGACCGTGAGCGGCACACCCCTCCTACCGAGCCCGGCTCCGGCACGGCGCTGCCGAAAGTCACTGAATGGGTGGTCCGTAAGAAGGGCGACAAAGGCACCGATGACGTCGCATTCGGGGCTTGGGAATTCGAGGGTGCCCAGCTGGGCTCGGATCAGGCAGCAGAGGTGACATGCTTTGGCGGTGGAATCGAGAAACGAGCCCTGGGTCTCATGCAGGATGCAGAGGAGCGGGAAGTAGCACAGCAGATCAAGGTCATCGCGGTCGCAGAAAGGATTGGCCTCAAAGCGTAGTGTCTGGCATCTGCTGCAGAGCATGGCGTTGGGCTCCATCTTTAAATCCACTGCAGCCGAGCGCGAAAATTGGAAGGTGCGATATGTGACAGGTACGTTGCGCCAATCCCATCGCGGCCCTCTCGCATGCGGTCACCTGATGTGCCGGCTGTCAAGGAATCACGAAAGAAGAGAGCTGGCCTGTACCTTGACAACTCAGCGATGTCTCCTCTAATGCAGGGCTCTTCTTTCACGACTGGTTCTCGCGTTACTCGTCTGTGGTCAAACAACGTCCAGGGTTGATTTAGCCAACAGGTTCCAAAGATAAGCGCCCCAATGATTGGGGCCAATGAAGCGGTACACCGGATACAGTGTTTATCTACGCAGCAGAATGATGCCGTGTATGACGTGACAGCAACTTCGCAACCCCTGCAGGTGTCTTTGTGCCGTCGCATGGGCTTGCAGTCTTTTGCTCGCCCTGCAGAAACAGGGATGCATGGATCTTTGTCGACTTACTCGACCGCAGACGTACAAAATCTGCGGGAACCCCCGTGTAAAGCGCCCATCTCACTGAGGCTGCTGGGATTTTCACTTGATCCATCTTACTTTCGAAGATGTACTTCTGGCCCGCTGCCTCGATTGTCCTCTACTCGCTTTCTGTGGTAGGATGTGTGCCAACGGGCCAAGCTCTTCCATCCACCGACGTGGCTGAGGCCCTTGGCGAGTTACAGTCTCTTGCAAAGTCGGCATATGACAAGACATTGGATGGACTGCACCATGCTGCGGCGGGTGCTCCGAGCGGATGTACAGCGGAGAATGTTCGAATTCGGAGGAAGTGGTAGGGTTACTCCCCAGCTCCATCATATGCCAAACTCTCATCCGTGTGACAGGGACGTGCTGAACCGGGGGGAGAGGAAGGCCTATATTGCCGCCGTCCAATGCCTACAATCATTGCCGGCAAAGACTCCTGCATCCACGGCGGCCGGGGCAAAGACGCGGTTCGACGACTTTGTTGCGGTCCATATCGCGCAAACCCCCTTCATCCACTACACTGGTACCTTCCTATCATGGCATCGGTACTATCTCTTTCTGTACGAGAAGGCGCTCCAGACAGAATGCGGGTACACAGGCACACAACCGGTATGTTCGAACGGGGCCTGCTCTCGACAGTTACTAACTCATCTCTACCAGTACTGGGATTGGGCCGACACGGCAATCTCCGGGCTTGAAAACTCTCCAATCTTTGACGGAAGCGATACTTCGATGTCCGGCAACGGTGAATATATCCCGAACAGGCTGGACATCATCGTGGGCGGTGGCGCTCTCGCTCGTCCTCCTGTAATCCTCCCCCCAGGTACCGGTGGCGGTTGTGTAATCTCAGGCCCGTTCAAAAACATGACAGTCAACCTCGGGCCCATGGCGCTTGATGAACCGGGCAGCGTTGTTGCCTCTAACCCGGCCGGGCCGCTTGCATACAACCCACGGTGTTTAAAGAGAGATCTGACAACCGAGGTGAACAAGCGATATGCCAACGCGACGGCCATCTTATCTACCATTCGCACCCCAGATGTTGACGCCTTCCAGTTGGCGCTGCAGGGACCCCCGGATTCAGACAACATCGGTCCCCACGGAGGTGGACACTATGCCCTCGGCGGTGACCCGGGCCGCGACTTTTTCGCATCACCTGGAGATCCTGTCTTTTACCTCCACCACGCCATGATTGATCGGGTCTGGTGGATGTGGCAGATGCTGTCCCTTGATAGGCAAGCTGGGCTGGGTGCAGTGGCGGGAACCAACACGTTTCTAAACGACCCGCCGAGTGCCAATACATCGATCTATGATTACATTGATGTGGGGTATGCTGGCGGTCCTCCGACGAAGATCATGGACTTGCTAAGTACTGTGGCTGGGCCTTTTTGTTATGTATATGTTTGAAGTTCCTGGGTAGCGGAAAACTCATAAAGGCGGTGCAGAGTATCAACCAGTCCATATGGCACGAATCATTACCGACTCAGCTTCTCCAATCACCTTTATCTACACAATAAAGAGCTCCTGTTTCAGTAAATTCCCTTGCCACCCTAGGGTTAGCACCTCGCCATCCATAAACCTATGGACGTACGCCGGAGATACAATCTCGAAGAGGTCATTCTCACCGTCCCGACCAACCAACTGAATAATCAGGGGCACCTTTGCCCCCTCGACCACAGCAATATAATCACCTCCTCGTACGTCCCTCCTCGCCATAATGAAGAGCCCCTCCCCGCTCACAAATAAGGCCCAGTTCTGCTCAATTCTCTCCCACATCCTCTCAACACCCCACAGGCAACGACCCAACTCCCGCCTGAACGAGCTCCACCCCGCGTTTCCCTCGCTGAGTATTTTCCGAAAGATGGAGACACACAACTCGGTATTTTCGGCATTCAGGCGTTGCATCGGGTACCCCCAACAGTCTGTCACCAGTGTCCTCCACAGTGCCTGAAGCTTGGGCTCTCCAGTTGCTTCGTATTCGCCTTCCGTAATCTCTTCTCCCTAGATACCCGGCATAAGATCCGTGATATCAACGGGTGGCTGTGCCTGGGGAGGCCCGATTTGACCTAGCAGATAGCCACGAAGCTGCAAAACCTGCTTGTCGTCATCTGGAAAGCTCCAGCTGCCATCGCTGAAGTCCCCCCCAGCCGAAAATATCCTCCTGATCTTGTCCCCCGCAAACATAATCTCCCTGCTGCGGTAGCTATCGCCCACATTCCACGAGAGTTCGCGGGCCGCAAAGTCGACGGCCCAAGACGGCAATGCTTCGGTGCGGCGTCCGAGTCGCGTGCACTGCGGAACGCCTCGTCGCTCCCAGGGGCTTTGACACAAGATATCTAGGTTTTGGCTCTGGTGGATGACCTCGGCTGTCACCTCGACAAAGAGCCTCGCGCTGGGGATGGAGTAGTCGACCTCCAGCCGGCGATGAGTTGGATGTTGAGGTAGCAACCCGAGCAATCCGTAAACTCTGTCTCGTGGGTCGCTGCTCTCTCGGTCACAGAAGCGGGCAAGGATATCGAGGAGGGTAGATTTATCATCCGCCCTGTTCCTGAAAGCTCGTTGTTTGTCCATCTCCGCAACTCGGTAAAGTATCCCTGCCAAAACACTTGCGAGGACACCGCGATCCCAAGGGAAGTGATGGACACCGAGGTCTGGCTTGGGGGCCAGGAACCTGCTTAACGCCTCCCAGCTCAGAGACTCGTTTCCAGCAAGTAAGACCACATTCCTTGCACAGGAAAGCTCCTGGACGATCCAGACCCGGGTCCACAGACGAGTGGTGAAGACCGCTGCCATCCTGGCGAGTAGACCGGGTTTCACGGTCGGTCCAAAAAATTCCTTCAGAGTCGCCCCAAGCTCACTGAGCTGCTTCATGAGAGCTAGTCCCTCCTCGGCGGTGTGACAGGCGAGGGGTCGTCGAGTATTTCTGCGAATATGTCCGGGAACTGCCAGTAGTAGATTTTCCGACTCCTGGTAATATTCTCTTTTGTCCTGTTCGTCTCCTCTTCCTCTTCATTTTCATCACCACCTAGCCCGTCGGTTTTGTAGTGAAACTCCCTCAGCCACGCCTCCCAATCTTTATAAGACCCAAGCTGGATTTCTTCAACGTCCCCGGAAACCTCGCTCTTCAGATCCTCAATCCACGCAAGGTCAGCCGTACAATTCCGGTAGATGTCCCCCATCATCTCTACCTGACGCCCACGCTCAACATCATTCGTCTGGTCGATGCACACTGCGTCGATCTATAGATCTCTCCCCACATCAGGTTTCCGGATGTGCACGAAGATGTCGGCGAGGTGCGCGCTGATCTTGAAGGGGGCAGAGTCGAGCTAGAGCACACTATCGAACTCCGGGTCGTGCCCCAGACGTACGACAGGGTTTCGTATGGTGATGGGTGAGGGGAGTTGCTCTCAGAGCTGGAATCGAAGTTGATAGCGCGCAGATGGCCTTGGAGTTGGGCGCCGAGGGAGGGCGGCAGGAGTGTGAAGATGCGGATTTGGCGCTTGCTGTCGCTCAGGGGCTCGTGTTTGTAGCTTTCCATGTTGAGTAGGGGGTTGCATGCGGTTGGTTGCTCGGGGGTTGTGATGATGGAAAGGAGGATTCACGATGTGTCTGCATGAAGATGGAGGGGTAAATATGTCACGTGAGCTACTTTGTAGTGTGATCGAGTGTCTGAATTTCATCGAGACGCATCCCGAGTAAAAGAGTATACATAACGAAGAGTCTTTTAGCTCCGACAGGCGGTACTACCAGGAAGGTAACTTGGGCGGTGACACGCAGTATAGCGCTATACATCTGGCATGTGCGGAATAAGACTGTAGTGGAAGAGGTAGCCTAAAACTCTTCTAACTGAAAGTCCGAAATTAGCCAAATACAAACCCAGAGCTTGCTTTTAAGTAGCTTGCCTGTCATAGCTTCCAGGAACATGCCGATAATCGTACGTTCACAGCTTTTGCACTGGACTTGTCTGTGAACTACCAACGCAGGAAAGGGCACTCTCCGTTGATGGTTTGCCAGGTCCGGAACGTCGAGGCAGTCCATCTGCCCATTGCTCGAGTCGTACGTGAGAGGAACATTGACGAGACTTGGTTGGGCTGCAGCTGTGGTAATAAAGCCGATGGCTGACTGCCATGCTGGTTTCTTTCCCGTTTACGCCAGGATGTCGAGGGGCTGGACCACGCACACGCCGCAACGCTGAAACTTCAGGGGCTCGTCTATCGCGGATCGGTGCTTACGCAGACGGGCTGTGGCAGCCCAGAATGAGAATCCGGCTTGCTGCTAAAATTACCGGAAAATACCACCTAAGATCGCTAGGGTTCGAAATGTCGATTGCTACCAAGCTGTCAGTTTTCTACCGGCGTCATTGTAGGTATCATACTGGGAGTGCCTGGCGTCCATGCTGGGCGGTATTCGGCCACAGGACTGAGTGTCTTCGAGTCCCGTCAGCTCATGTGTCTGGTGCTTTCCGCGCGATTCGGGACGAAAACAGATACCAATAGCTCCCAATTCGTTCAAACCGCCCCTTCGAGAAGCTCGGTCGCATATGGCATACGGCGAAAGCAGTCGGCACCTGAAATGAAGGGAGAAAGCCACGACAGGGGGTCGACTGGATGGAGATCGGCCGCACGAGCCAGCGCCGACACCTCGACGCGCTAAACGCAACCCCCAACCAGGCAGCAAAATTCCCACAATCCCTATCACCCCAGTGGCGGATCGGATTGACACCCGGCTCCCTCCCTGAGACCCTCGAGACCCTGGCCCTGCTTCTGTAATCGCATGCTATGCTGACCAAATGTTGCCATTCTGAGAAAACTTGCCAAACGCCCATTTTATGGCTATTTTCTCTCACGTTCCCTACTGCGTCAACTAAATACTCGCCCGCCATCGAAAACATTACGTTTGGCTGAGGCCACGGAGCCAGGACAACGGCGGGAAATCGCATCGTGACGCTCCTGAGGACAGCAAGTCTGCGCAAGAGGACCTTCGTCCGCAATGGTCTCACTGCATGCTCTCGCTCAACAGGGAAGTCCGTATGCAAACGGCATCGGCGTCTCGACGGGGGTTGCCAAGCGCCTGGAAAAAGCATGGCGAATCTCACCCGCAGCGAACAGGGGCTCCCAGACCATCGCAGCCGTTATCGCTACCAGTTTGGGCCCCTTCTCAGCCGCCAGAACGGCATGACCATGGCAAGGGTCTTCTCCAAAGGGGCACAGGAGATGAGCCATCGCGAGTTTGGGCTCATAAGACCCTCTTATCTCCCACACGGGCTCTTGACCTGGATCTCGGGCTCTTGGCCTGGATTCAAGTCACAACCAGTCGCTCTTTTCTCACTGCTCTCTCCTGGTGACAGTCCGGTATACGCTCGTTATTTTCTTCTTCGATTCAATATTGGCGCGGTTAGACGAGACTCAATTCCGGCATTGGTGCGTTGGCCATGGAGAAAAACTACTCCAAGATCAACGGCAACGAGGTCTTCGGCGCTCCGCCCGACAGCGGGTCCGGGGAGGGCCCCAACACCAGTGAGACAAGCCACGCAACGGCCTCCGTCTCGTATTTATCCCACAACAGGAAGTTCATCATTTGGTTTGTCAAGTTTGTCGCCGTCTTCACGCTTGTCAGCATCCTGTTTTCCATCCCACTCGTTGTGTTCCGGGATATCGAGAACTTCCCCGAAGGCGCCACCGATGACGAGCTCAAGGATCGGCTGGGGGCCCTGTATATCTACAACGTCTTCACATTCCTCTTGATTTCTTGGGTTGGCATTGCCGTCTTCTATCTCCTCGGCACCGCGCTGCCGTATATCTTTCGATTTGTTGCCAGGTAAATCATCTTCGCATGCCGTCTTTGTTGCTCGCTAACTGAGCGTTCAAGATATGTCAACCCGGCACATGCCAGATATTGGAGAGTCATACGCGTCATGAAAAGGCCTTTGTGTTGGATGGGTAGCGTGTTTATCTCGTATCTCGCTTTCGAATTTGTACGTCCTGATGAGCCGGCAATGTGATGCATCCCTCGGCCAATACCCAGCTAACTACGTTTACGCAGTGCATCGCCTACAATGGCTTCATCGCGGCCGCCAACGGTGGAGTAGAACCTATGGAGAATATTGCCATTGCTTTCATCGCCGATGTTCTCGAGCAGTGCTCGCTCTGGACTCTGTTCAACTTCTTTGAGAAGCTTCTAATTCTTTCCATCACGATCCATCATCACTTCCGGTCCGACCTGGGCCGCATCTCGAGCACAAAAGATATGCAAAATGCCCTCATGGCGCTGTACGAAGCGTCGATTTACATCTACCCGGTTGGGACCGTCGAATTCACCGACGAGGACGTCATAATTGGAAACGCTACTGGTGCCGAGCACGGAGAGCACCGCGTTCGCGCCACTCGCTACCTCGCCAAGCTGGGCGTCGACTCGTATGCCTTGACGTCCTTCTTTGGAAACTTCCTGTCAAGCGACCCCAAATCTCACTGGCTTCGCCCGGCATCGAGCTATGCCATTGTGGAGAGGGCGTTGGCCAACCCCAAGTCAGCGGCTGCACTGGCACGACGTATTTGGGTGTCCATGGTCCCGGTGGGCAAGGATTCTCTCAAGGCCAACGATATTGCCGAGGTTCTGGGACCCTTCCGCAAGGAGGAGGCGCAGAAATACTTCAAAACCATTGACCAAAACGAGATGGGCGACATCCGGCTCGACGAGATGGAGTGGACCGTAACGGAGGCCGGCAAGGTCCGCCACAACATCTACCGAAGCATGCAGAACGCTGATCACTGCATCAACTCATTGGACTGGATTCTTCTCTTCTTCATTGGCATTATCATGACCTTCTTCATCATGGTTGAGTGGATTCCAAATCTCAAGGCTGTCCAAGACACCCTCAAATTCTTCTCGCTCGGCCTTGCTTTCGCGGTTGGTCGCAGCGTCCACCATTTCCTTGCTGGCGTTGTGTTCATCCTTCTTGACCACCCATACGACGTCGGCGACCGTATCGAACTGTGGAGCGGCCAGAGCAACCAGTCAGTCGGTCTGTTTGTCGAGCGCCAGTCACTTCTGTATACAGTTTTCCTTCGGGTCGACAATTGGATGGAGCTGCAGGTTGGCAACGAGTTCCTCCAGCAATGCCGCATCGAGAACGTCACCCGGTCGGGCTCCAACCGCCAAGCTATCTCGATGATGGTCGATATCCGCACCAGCTTCCGCGACCTGACCCTCCTCAAGGCAGAACTCGAATCCTTCCTCAAGCACGCCGACAACAAGCGCGACTTCCTCCCCAACGTGGCCCTTGCCATTACCGCCTTACACGAACTCAACAAGCTTGAGATCCGTCTTGTCTTTACTCACCGCACCAACTGGTCGGTCGAGCCGCTTCGTGCCGCCCGCAGCATGAAGCTGATGACTGCGCTCGTGGCCGCCGTCCGAAAGATTCGTATTCTCCGTCCGGATGCCGGCCCGCTTGGCCAACCGGGACGACCCATTTTCAACGTCATGATGAACGAGAAGGAGGCAAACGAGCGCATGGCCCGACTGCGTGAAGAGGCGACCTCCGCCCGCGTTGATGCCGGTGTGGGCAACCACCCTCCTGAGGCTATCATTGACGTCACCAACATTCAGCGGGGCGAGGATGATGGACCCGAGGGGGATGCCGAGAAGGCGAGATTGGCGATGGAAGAAGCGGCCTTTCTGCGACGTAGCGAGTGCGAAGCACGCGAGGCCGAGGAAGCCAAGGCGATGTCGGCTTTGGGGAAGCTTCCTCCGCTGCCGCATAAGGGCCCTCCGGCCAGGCAGGCTGCTGTTAGCACTGGTGTTGAGATGTCGACAGGGATGAGGTCGACCCCTCACTTCCGGGGCTAAGCAGGTGGTCAGTTGGTGGACACAAGTGTCCAAGATGTAGGCTGAAGGATTGCTGTGAATGGGTGCCAACACAAGGAGTGACTGTAATTCTCTCGTTCTCGTCCTACGGTCTTGCATTATAACTTAGCTCTCTGCGTCCCGTCGTCAGTGACCAGCCCTTTTGAAACCCCCACACGCTCCGTTCCATCCTCCTAGCCGAACCCTCTGCTCAGAAAACCCAAGGAATAAACCTCGTCGTCTCCCGATGCCAAACCTCCCACTCCTCCCCGAACGCACTCCTCATCATCGCCTCCTCCTCTGGCACCCGATTAACAAACATCAGCACCAACATCCCCATCCACAGAGGCATCACCAGCCCCTCCCACCTCCGACCAGCCCCATACCACCTCGGCGATATCCAACAGCTCACCACCCCATCCATCCGAAACACCAGAGCCGCAACAGAGACCACCGTGATCACCAATCCCGTGTAGCCCGGGTGCTGCAAATACCGATAAATCTCCGTCGTAACAAGCCGATCCGGCTCCGCCAGCCCAAACGTGAAATTCCTTCCCAGCACAGAGTATGCCGCCAGCCGTAGCGGTATGCCCACGTACAGCATGCAGAACAGCGGGATTGTCGTCGCGCGCGACCAGGTGATGGTGTCCCTGTTGAGGTTGTTTGCGTTTGTGGCGCCGTGGCGGAGAAGAAGGGGTTGCATGTTTGGGTAGAAGTAGGAGAGGAGGACGGTATGCAGGGCTAGGATCATGGGAGGGAGAGGGGGCTGGCTAGGGAGGCATGGTTGTGGTTCTTTTGTTGGCCCGGGTGGGAGGTAGGCTGCTTAGTACCATGCGGTAGCGTGCTGTTGTCGGCCAAAGGATGTCGGTTTTTTCGCTCCGGAAGGGGTCTTGTTGTCAGAGGAAAGGAACAATGGTGTTTTTATCTGAGAGCAGGATGCTTTCTTGTTGCTGGCGTGAATGTACTGACTGGATGAGGTTGGGATGAATTCGAGCCCTTCGGCAGGCGGGCGGTTTATCATTTCTCCGGGTCTGTTTGCTCAAATGGTCGTCTGGCCGACGATTGTTTGCCCGGCGTCCGGTGTCACACAAGGAAGGAACTACCAGATGGAATGCACAGGGCAGGGGGAGTTTTCACCTCAATCAAATATCCTTAGGTACAACCACTCGTTCTTTCACAACGGGAGTGAGGCCTGCGCTGTACCCAATCAATCAGGCCTTGCAATAGTTTCTTCCGCCCATCTTGCATGGAGCAAGAGGCAATTCCCCTTTTGCGTGAGTGACGGGAGCGATGTGATAAGTGTTGACGGGTAAGACAGGGTTAGGGCTATACACGAGATCGGGCGGCGACCATCCCATCAGTCGCCGCGATAGGAAGGAACCTCTAGCTTCTTCAGAACTGCTCTTCTTGATCACGCACGAGTTTCAGTTTCAAATGGGTCAATGGCCACAATTCAGACGGTCGGGATTGGATATAGCAACAGCCAAGACTGGACAGCTTCGAGATGCCTTGTTTTAGTCGCTCAATTGGACGCTTTATGAGTCTGCATCGTCACCACCCGTCTGCCTCCTACTGTCCGCCAATCCCGATCAGTTCCAAATGCAAACAGCCCCCGCTGTCCCACATGTTCCATGCGTCCGGAGCGTCTGTTGGCTATCATCAGATGGCGAGGCAGAACACAACTGCGCGACAATTGGGGCTGTGTCGATGTCGAGCCTTGTCAATACCTTCTTTAGTGCCTGCTGCAGGCCGATTCCAAGGCAGATCTAGCTAGTACTCAGCACTTTGGCTCGGGTACTGAACATGTGCGTACCTTTAATGCCCCCATCGATCCCGCATGCCAGACTGGCCTGGTTTCTAGTACAAATGTGCCCTGATGTCCATCAGGCTGTACCCGACAACTTTTCTCTTCGGGTTGTGTTCAAGATCTCTTTCTGCGCTCCCAAACTTGCTGACACGGGATCTTTGCCCTCGATTTCGGCACTTTCATTTAACCTTTGTGAGGGAGAAGAATATCGGCTGCAACGTGGAATACTGCCACCAAGTCCCAACACAAGCGAGGTGTTCGGTCGTACGGTAATACATCATTTCATTAATCATCATGTCATCATCTCGTCAGTGCTAACTATGAAAAGACATATAGAAACCCTGGACACCCCCTGAACATTTCTTCCAACCGGTACTCCTTCGTTCGCCGCACTCGACTCACTCCGAACGCATAAAACGACAATCCTCGGCCGAGACAAAACAAGATCCGAACGGGGCGCTTTGATGATCCCACAATCGTGATTCGATATATGGGTCCTCCATGGGCTCCCCAGAGAGTCCGAACCGAGCGGAGAAATAATTTGAACAGCAGCCAGTACCCTCCCATTCACCCCAACGACACCCGGGCGAACGAGAGAGTTCTCGCTCATTCCTCGTGGCCGGCGCGGAGGAGCCTGGCTCCACAATCCACTGCCGTTATTCACCCATCGGCATCCTAGAGGTATTCTGCTTCCACCCATGCGGGAAGAATCCGGGAATACTCCTCATCTGAGATAGTGGTTAGTGAAGAATGATTATAGTGATCTTGGGATATTTCGTTTGGCGTCCATCCAGGTCGTTGCGGCGGAAGGTCCATGCGATAGGGTTGCCCAGTTTGATGCCCTTGATTCTTCGGCCACGTCCTCTGAAGCGGGCAGTTTGAAGATTCCTGGTGAGCCCTGAGGTTGTCTTCGCGGCCACTGGCGATCTTGAATTCGCAGCCGTCGACTCTGCAGCGAATTGGACGGGATTTGTGTGACCTCATGTGTTTTTTGAACAGTCGAACCTTGTCATTACCCTTCGGGAAACCATTCTTGGTGTATTCGCAGCCAACATCGTCACATCGATACTCATTTGCCTCGTGGGAACCCGATCGGTGAGATGCAGACCCATCTGACTCGTGAAAGACTGATGGTTGAGACACAGTGAACTGGTGCTGACCGGTATTCTGCCCCATCCGCCTATCGAAGGGCGGGACGGTGGTGCGTTGAGGCAAATGGGGAACCAACTGCGTGCCATCGCTGCCAGAGCGCTGGGGAGGCGAGCCAAAGGACCGAGATGGGGCGCTGTCTGGCGACCAAGTTTGTGAATGGTGGAAGCTGCCAATGTAGGGAGACCCGACCTCAAGGGGCTCGACCACAAGGGGGCCGGGCTCCTCGGTGTAGTAAGGTAGGAAGACGGCGGTCGCTGTTGGTGGAGTGCTTTGTGCAATTCCAGTACTGAAGTAGCTGGACTGACTGCTACCACTGTTCCAGGAGGCTCGGGTGCTACCGCTGCTATTACTTGAGGAGTTGTACGGCGAGTAGTACGGATCCGGGAACACAGCGCCTGAAACAGGAGGGGTTGTATAGGGCGAGGGTGCTATGTGGCGATGATATGAACGGTACGATCCCGAGCGGGGCGCGGGGAGTGAAGGGTTACGGCGCTGGCGCTGTGAGGGATGCGGCGAGGTAGCCATTGCGACAGAGACTACGAGTCAAGGGACTGCTCAAGTTGGACGAGTACCAGAGCGACATCGTGGGTGATTTGGTCCCTTATATGCCTCTCCGGTTCATTCTCATCCAAAGCGGTGGTTCAGTCTTTTGGGTGCGGCGAGACCATATCTCATCAAGCACAAATAATATGGTTTCCACCCTGAGACCAATGTCCAAGATGAGGTCAGGATCATATCCCGAGAACCTGCATTACTAGTAGCCAATCTTCAAGGCCTGTAAACGGTCATCAGCCACGGAGCCGGTACCTGCATCATCGAATGTGCAAGTTCATCGAGTCCAGTGTCTCCTGCTCTGCAGGATCGATCCCAATAACCACTCAACGGCCCCGTCCAAGCAACGAGCGGTCAGGATAATCAGAGAACCCGCGTCATGAAACAATATCTTTATCACAAAGTTGTCAGAACGGTAGCCTTGCGCAAATATTTTCCTTTTCTACCAGTGAGACGGTACGCCCTGGAGTGCCTGTGGTCCTACAGGTTGGAACAGCGCGCGGCTGGTCAACTTTAAAAACGGTTAAAAACGGTGTTTGCGCTGATTTGTTACAGGAGGAACAAAAATGGGCCTCAGGATCGCGTCTCTCAACGCGGCGGAATGAATTGGGGGAAATGTGTCATACCTACACACTTTTACTTCCCCAGCTGCAGGCACCCCGGCCTGCGTCGAAGCTGGGGCGGCGAGATTGATCATTCCAGCGTCGTCGATTTGAAGCACATTTGCGCGGAAAGCCCGGGGGGCCTCAGTATTGCCGTTTGCAACGCCTGTGCGGTTGAACCTGCAGCAGTTGACCAGAGCCTATTGGATGTGTAGGTCTGTCCTGCATGGCTCCTCGGTCTGCTAGGAGTGGCTGATGTCGGGTCTGGCGCCTGCAACCCGATCAAACGACCAAGTGATAGGAAGAAATTCCGGTACCAATGGTGGCGTTCCATCCCGCACACCTGCAGTGAGTGGCCTTTGCACGCGATTGCGATCGCGATCGCAGTCTCGGGCGGGGATGATCTTCGCCGAGGAGCAAAGCCCCTAACCCTTCTACACCCTATCTCTGCCAGCAGTTTGACAGAAAGCCTCCTCTGGAGCTAAAATTGCAGTGCTGTCCCTGCAGCGGCTGGTGCACACCAAATCTGCCTTCAGTCCAATCGGCCGTGCGGCTTGTTAGAATCTGTCGGATGTAACAAGCCACTCGGAAACGAAATAGTAAAGGCATGTGCCACGTGGCTGAATGGAGCCGCTGTCGAGTGAATGCAGCGACTGTGGCTGTTGCTCTGGCGATGCTGTGGCGGTCAATAATCAACATCGCGGCGTGCCCCTTTTCGACTTTATGGTGTCATGATAGACATCGAGATGCTAGTGTCAATGGATCATGTGTACTGGAGTTGCCTCGCCCTATTGTTGCAATGCGTCTAGGTAAGGTTGGTTGTAGATTGTACCCACGCTGGCCCGGGAAGTCTGGTACGCTGATGAGTTTAGCCGTTTGATCTGCCCTGAGCTGTACGGTTTCAAGGTCGAGATTCTATCTAACGGTTTTGAAGTTGTTAATCACTGCAGCTTGCAACGTACCTGCTTGATCTTAGATCAAGCTCATTGATTCTGCCCTGAAAATCGAAGGTCTCTGATTCACGATCTCAGAGTAGGTATTGTCGATCTCGGTGTCATTGCCTGAGCTCCATAAGGTATAGTTTGTGTAGAAGTGCCTGAATAGGTATGTTATGAACTCTAAACTCTCTATCACTCTAGTAACATAATTAAGCTTGCGTGTTGTTCTTGGGAACAACTTAAACCTGCTGTAGTCACTGTGCAGTAGGAATAAGCTTTAAACTTAGGTATGTAAGATTCCTACGTACCTTCGGTAATACCCAGTATCCATTTGGCCAGACAAAGTAAGCCTGGTACATAAATAGCGCGGCGCAGAGGCATCCTTCAGCGCGATGCCGTGGCCTTCGGGGAATACCGATCTCGCACTTAATGACTTGTGCGAAGCTTAATTCCGTCAGTATGTCCGGTCCCGGGGTGGCCGGCCCAACAGTGGTAATATAAATTCATGCTCAGTATCTAGTTGACCAATTGATGAGAGCATCTTCTTCCTCATTTCTTCCCTCAGATCTTTTTGCAAACTAAACCTTCACCATGTTTGTTGGCCCATCCCCTCGCGAAAACAGCGCGGCGCAGGCATTCAGCTTCGTCACATCCCACCATGACACGTACCCTGCAACGTCGCCCAACAACTTCAATTTATCTGGAAAGTCAGTTCTGGTAACCGGCGCATCCAGAGGGATTGGAAAGACCACCGCCATCCGATATGCCATGGCCGGGTGCTCCAAGATCGCCATCGCTGCGCGGTCTCCCCTCGTGCAGGCCGAAAAGGAGATCAAAGCCGCTGCTGCCTCAGCTGGCCACCCCGAACCCATCGTCCTCTCCCTGAATCTTGACGTAACCTCCGGCGAGTCCGTCCAAGCCGCCGTTGACGCTGTTTCGAAAGCCTTCAACGGTAGCTTGGACATCCTCATCGCCAACGCCGGCAACTCCCACGAGTGGGTGCCAATGGGCGAGACTGACCCTGAAAGCTGGTGGGAAACCATCGAGGTCAACGTCAGAGGTCCGTACCTCTGCACGTGCCGCTTCCTCCCGCTGGTGCTCCAGTCGGAGCTCAAGACCATCTTGGTGGTATCCAGTATTGGCGCACTTGTCAGCACGCCTGGCGGCTCCGGATACTGCGTTTCCAAGTCTGCCGCCTGCCGTTTGGTTGAATTCATCGACCAGGAGTACCACGCGCAGGGTGTCATTGCCATCGCCCTTCATCCTGGTGGTGTGGCGACTGATCTTGGGCTTCAGTTACCTGAGCATATGCATGTGTTCCTTTGTGACACACCAGAGCTGGCCGGGGATAACATGGTTTGGCTTGCGAATGAGCGTCGGGAGTGGCTTGCTGGGCGCATGATCTTTTCTAATTGGGATGTGACGGAGCTCCAGGCGAAGAAGGAAGAAATCGTGGAGAAGGACCTGCTCAAGTTTAAACTGCAGTTTGTATGAGCGGTGCGAAAACTGAACTTAATTTCAAGCTGGTTTTCACGTTGACTGATGGGGGCCTTTCGATGTAAACAATGGAAAACCTGGAACCATGCAGTTGATTTAATCATGGGCTTCCTTCTCGTTGATGAAGCAGGAGCAACCAACTCGTTGCCATACGCAACACGTGATGACATGCAGGTGGAAATCTCAACCTTGGCGGCACGGGTGCCCAACTGCGTGCAGCACCCAACCATAGCAGCCCCCGAAACCACACCTGAAGAGCTTCGATCTCTAAACACATGGCGACTTCTCGCCGGGGCGAACCGCCTGAAGCGACACCTTTGCCTCACAGCTACGAGCCACTTCCCGAGGGAAGATACATTCGACTGCTACAAATCGCGCAACCGGATCCCACATTCAAGCTGTCGGTCAACCTGTCCGTCTTTCCGCTCGACGCAACACCGCGTTTCTGGGCC
>Ga0247758_1000052_pt1 | contig 80981 bp, 83 predicted proteins | sample UWRJL156409C4_FD_180950 | JGI IMG/M metagenome (GOLD analysis project Ga0247758, IMG submission 180950) | Plant litter microbial communities from Arlington Agricultural Research Station in Wisconsin, United States - UWRJ-L156-409C-4 | ecosystem: Environmental > Terrestrial > Plant litter >... | reverse complement strand
GCACAGGAACGTCTCTCAGCGTGATACGACCAAGCGACAAGCGAAGCTAGAAAATCTCGCGACTCGACAGCCAACCCCCGTTATCAAAACCGCTGGCTCCATCCGGCACCTGACAGAAGGTAGCATCTCCACCGCCCACTCATCGCTGCACCACAGCGCGTCTCCGCCCGTCTCATTCGATCAGCGCGATCGTCACTTTCCCACGTTGTTTGGACCGCAGGGCGACGCTGCATGCACCGCGAGGCATGAACGGGGATCAGAATCCAGCCGGCGCATCTTCTGGCGCGTCGACCAACAACACGTTTGCCTCGCTCACCACGCCGAGTCGCGCAAGCCCATTCCCGCCCGCCACAACCGGTGCAGCGAAGAATGCAATGGCCGCGCACTCTTTCTTGCCTCCCGCGCAGTCCTTCCGGCCGAATGTGAACCCGCAGGCCGCCTATCCGCTCTCGATCGCGCCCCCCGCTAATTCCTACGACCGCGATGCGACGAAGTCTACGGGCATGTCCTTCTCTGTCGCGCCGGCTGCCGCCCCACTGTCCTCGGCAGTGATCCATAACCTTCCCGCGAGTACGTCGGAGGACTCGCTTCGTCTGATGCTTGTTTTTTCAAAAGACCTGGTCGATATCGAGTTCCTACCCGCCGAGCAGCCTGACGATTCCGGAACACGGTCAGCCCTCGTCAAGTTTAGGACCCCCGCGGGCGCACTGGAAGCGAAGAACGCACTGGACGGAAGGTCGATCTCTCCGAGCGCTCCTGAAATGCTCATCGAGATACTGGGCTCCAGCCCCTCGACCATGAACAAGAGACACCCAATTGACACGAATGTGTCGAACGGTGCGTCGACTGCCACCTCGTCTGCAGCCTCCTCGGCCACATCGTCGAGGCAGACCTCCAGATTCAATGGGACATTCCAGTCTATGGACAAGATTTCGCCGCCCATGAACGGCGTCTACAGCTCTGGAGACATGACGAGTCCTGAGCCCAGCACACACTACCAGAGCATATTTTCGCCCCAGTCGCCCATTGGGAACCATCTTACTGACCGGAATCGCATATCTGGCAAATCACTGATCAAGAACGATTCGCCCGACGACGATGAAACTGGCGAGCTGCTCAAGGACCCAGTTGCGTTCGCGGAGCATGGACCGCCGCGTCGACAAACTGCACCGCAGATTCCCCTGAGCAGGCTGGCAAGCCTCTCGCTGAACACAACGCCTGCGAGCGGCCACGCCCCAATACCTCATTATGGACATCCTGCGATGACAGCCGCGCTTTCGGCGCACCCTAACACTATGTCTCCAACGCCCATAGGCACTGGCATCTCAGGACCAGCCATGGGGTTCGGCCAACAAGCGCCGTACCGGCCGCACAACTTCCCTCCAGCTAACCCCGCTGACCAGAACCCTCCATGCAACACACTCTACGTTGGAAACCTACCAATTGACACGTCTGAGGAGGAGCTGAAGGCCATGTTCTCGAAGCAACGAGGGTACAAGAGGCTTTGTTTCAGGACTAAGCAAAACGGCCCCATGTGCTTCGTCGAGTTTGAAGATATTTCGTTTGCAACCAAGGCGCTCAACGAACTCTACGGGCAGCCGCTTCACAACAGTGTTAAAGGCGGCATTCGTCTGAGCTTCTCCAAGAACCCGCTGGGTGTTCGCTCGGGTCAGTCATCCGGTCAGAGCACCACCGGCTCGATAGCCAGCATCAACGGCATGCGTCCTGGGGGCTCCAATAGTTATACGACGGCGAATGGACCGCCTCCTGGACTGAGTGCTCCGCCAGGACTTGGGATGAACCGCTCTGGACACTCTGCATCGCCCAATCTTGCGTCTGGAGGGAACAACCCCTACAACTCTCCCGCATTCTCTAGTCCGTCGAACAATCCTTGGGGTGGCATGTACAGTAATAACCACACCCCTGTGATGGCGAGCACTTCTTCGAACTTTCCGCCGCACATGATGGGACGGTAAATTGCACAACAGCCTGGGGCGAAGATGTACTGGTCAGCTGTTCGTTCTTGAGACCTTTGGTTTTTTTTTTTTCCCTTTCTTTCTTTTTCTTTTCATTCACTGGGGCGCTTTCCCACTCCATGTCCACGGTTTTACCTCATCCAACGGCCAGCGAATCACATAGTATGGCACTAGTTATTTATTAGTGAAGGGAGGCATGAAGGGCAACTGTTGACTTTGATAGGCATTGCTTATATCTTCGACACGACAGTCATCGGCGCATGGTCTGTAACAGGGTTGTTATCACTTTCTCGGCATGGAGCGATTCCCCTTCGGTTTTGGCACACTTGTCTTTTTTTTTTTTTTGGTTTCATTTTGCGGGTGGAGAGGGAGTTTTAGAGACTGTTTGACGCCGCAAGAGGCCCTGGGCAGTATTCTTGGCTTCCGGGATCTTCTTTGGGCGATAGTCTCGCGGCTTTTCCCCCCACGGTTACACGGTATATCATGGCAAGCAAGGGCGTGCGGTCGGGTGGGCATTGGCCAGGGCGTCGCGACGGCTTTTGTTTATCATAGCAGGGGACAGCATGGGTTGACACGGGTCTACGGGGCACCCGTAGGAGTTTCTGGGTCAACAACGTCGTTATTCATATCGGAAGGGCGGGTCACCTGCCTTCTAGAAGGGTCGGACTGAGAGCGTGCTTCCAAATTACCGAGAACACCTGTACCTGTACGACGACGGATCTTCCGGCTTACGGCGGCATGAAACGAGCGAGGGATAAAAGAAAAAAGCTCGAAAAGGGAGTTTCAATACGAGGGCGCGAAGAGAAAATACGGAGGCCCATCCATCCATCATACCACGGGAACACAAACACATCGGGAATGCCGGCAAAAGATCTGGAAATGGAGGATCTATAAAGGCTTTGCGTAACACACAAAACGGGATCGCATCAAGGGTTTTCTTCTTCGTACCTTGGTTTCATTTGGCTGGATAGCTTTGAACAATGGACCGGGGTCCGTTGTGATCGGGAATTTTTGTAGCTTTTATTTCTCATGATACTCTTTGGTTTGGGATTGTCATACTGGCCGCTGGCCATCGGGGCTTGGTTCCTTTCCGGAGCACTGCATTCCTTGATGTTTTCGCATAGGAAGCATCGGAGCCGACATTTCCCCTCTCGCGGCGAACTCAAAGGTTAGCATTTAGCATCTATTTCCGGCATCGGGTCGTTGTTTCGTTGGAATGGTTCGCTTTCCATGGCGGTGGTGTTCTACTGTTATTTTTGCCCGCTGCCGAGTTCAAGTCTGAGTCCGAGTCATAGTCATTGTCATTACTTTCGCACTTTACCTCTTCCGGTTGCGAAATCCACAGCTATGGTTTCTCACGGACGTTATATCTCAACCATTGTCACGTAAAGAGAAAGAAGCGCAAACAGATACCATGAATTCAAACGTTCTTTTGAGGTCAGGCCATATATGATAATCCTTTGGCGTTTCCCGTTTCCCGTTTCACCGTTCCCGTTCCCGTTCCGGGAGCTCAACCGAGAACTCGGAGCTGCTCTTTGTTGCAAAGTGCATCTTGTGATTTTTCAGCTCGCCACTAGTTGCGTCACCTTGAAACAATTTCCTCAACAAGCAGTCAATTGTAGATTCTTGCTACTTTCACATGTTAACGAATCGTACAACAGTCCCACCTCACCCATGGGCATGGGAGCAATTGACTTTGATAGTGCCCTGGCTAGACCGAGGTAGGTAGGTACCTGCTTATAGCTTAGCTAGCTGCTTCCGCGGGAACCTACCTTACCTAGGTAAGGTACCTGAACTCAATCTCTACCTACCTAGCGTACACATCCGCGAAATAAGAACGCAGGGTCGGGGGAGGTTTCCTTACGTACAACACAGATAATCCCGCAGCTCTTAGCGGTGTGACCTCGAGGCTGATGGCGACGCAAGGCTGACAGAATTAGAGTTGTCAGAACCCAATCTGCTTGAGAACAACCAAGCCTCGGCACCATACAGGTACAGTACGTCGTGACCTGGGCTTCTCGGTATGATAAATTGCTGCGAGCCATGTTTCTCGTGTCGGTAATCGCATTGCGACACCTTTTTCCAAAGGTAACCGACCTTGAACTAGTTGGCCAACTGACACACAACTCAGTGCTTTTGATGGCAAGCACAACAGGATTAGCATTACTGACCCAACATCTTCTCTCGCTTGACATGATAATCCTGAAATCTACACCAAAACCGGACACGACACACATCCTCCCAATATACGGAAACAGTGCTGGGCCGCCCGCTTCGAAACCGGAACTGCTTGCCGCCCACTCCATTCCGTCTTCCCCCATGGACCCCACTCTCGTAGTCTCCTCCCCTTTGCTTGTGCTGCTCAGCGGTATCATTCTCTCACCTCCTCCCCTTACCGTTGACGGCCCTCCGCCCCCTCCAGATCCCAAACAGATCCTTGACCGTCCCAACCCACCCCCTAACCCTCTTAGCGGTATTAATCATGGCTAAGTATCGCCAAACAAAAATGTCGACCCGCTGGTAGTCGTGCGCATAAACCTCCCACACGGCCTGCTCCTTTCCCTTCTTCTTTCCATTTACCGGCTTCACTTCCTCACCGTCGGCACCAAATTGCTCAACATATCCCTTCGGGCCAATCACCAGACCACGGCCAACGATAGTCTCGTCGGCCATCAACCTGGTGGCTGCATCCAAAACATCCTCGACGGTGCCCACAACACCACCGGCAAGGAGTGCCATGCCCTGCCACGGCAGCAGCGATGTCTCGACAAAATAGGGCGCCAGGACGTTGACGCGCACACCTTGGCGCCAGCTCGTGCCGCGCATGGCGCGAAACAGTCCCATGACGGCGTGCTTCGAGACCGTGTACTCGGTCTGGCCGGGAAGAGGACCAAGACCGGCGATAGAGCTAATCAGCAGAAGGTGACGGTCCCTAGCGTCGCCGTTACGACGCAACCAGAAGAGAGCCAGGTGGGCGGTGTACATGACGCCGGTCAAGTTGACCCCCAGGACGTTGAGCGATGGTGGTGGCGGGTTGTCACCGTCCAGCCCACGGGGTAGATCAAAAGTGGAACCAGTAACGGCGTCGCCCATCTCCACGATACCGGCGCCGGCGACTACGGCATCGATGCCGCCAGTAGGACTCACGGTGCTCGCGAGCTTGAACAGAGCTACTTGATCCTCCCAAGACCGTACGTCACAGTGGCCATAGTGGTGGTGGCCGGATGAGCCCGGTAGCGTGCGGAGCTCAGCGGCCAACTTCTCACCGGCCGCGTCGTTGACGTCTCCCAAAATAATGTGGGAGCCGTGCCGAGCCCAGTGACGGGCAAAGGCCGCCCCAAAGCCGGAGGCACCGCCGGTGATAATAATAGTCTTCCCTGCTAGCTTGGCGGTGGAGTAGGGCGATTCGACATCAACGGGACGGGACATGTTGACCATTTTGATGGCAGACCAGGATGGGTCGTCCTCATTAGTGGCGTAGGCCATGCTGTAGGTAGGTGTGGAGGCTGAGGGGGGTGCGGTGTATGTTTGCTTCCCCGGTGTTTCTTTTCTTCACGAACACGGTTAGCCACAGGAGTCCTACGGGATACAGCCGTTCAGCAAGTCGGCTCCTGTGGACTTGGATGACCGAGTCTTACAGCGCTGCCTTGCAGCCGAGCTAATGTGGTATGCCAAGAGTCTAGACGAATGTAAATCCGCAGATGCTGTGCGATGGAGTTGACGATGAGAGTCCGATATGATAGCCCCGGGAGGAGGAGCGGTCAGGCGGAGGGCGGTAATATTTGGGAAACAGCTTACAGGATTGAGATGGAACTATTCGAGGATGGAATAAGTGAGAACTGCCTGACAGGCGCAATAGAGGCCGTTGGTGAATGGAGCGAGCAACAACTATATCGATCGGGGAGCCCTAACAAAACAACAACAACTCCAGCTCGGGTCGACAGGAGAGGTCGGCTGAGAATTCTTCCTGACCGGGATGTGAGGACGTATCAACTTCCCGCACCCCTGCATCGCAAGGCTGTGAAAGGATTTAGAAGAGGCGGGTAGGGTGGGGAGGCCACGGGCACTAGTGAGCCTGAGCAGCTGGGATTCGACGCCATCTCGAGGGTGATCCGTGGGTTCGCCATCAGCTTCGTGTCGGCTGTCATCAATTTACCATGACTAAGTATCATCAGCAGTCAGCCGTGATGGGCATCCTTGGCGCGACTTTCCATCGCAAACTGCTTCGAGAGTTGATGGTCCTGTACCAGCCATTGACCGAAGCTGGACGGCGGCCTCAGCTGACCAGGGTGTCCCAAGAATCTTCATTAACCAGGTACTTGCTTGGTCGGACTTGTGGAGAAAAATATGCAGAAGATGCGATTGAACGGTTGCTGGGCATTGAAGAGCGAAAAACCGTGCCATTCGTAAAGCCTGCGGATCCAATACTCCGAGTGGTGAGTCAAATGTTCCGGGCTGTGGTCTTGGATCAAGTGGCCAGACATTGGTATTCCAACGTGGGTGTTCAGTTGGTGGTGCTGAACGCATTGGATTTCTGCAAGCTCTCAGCTACATCTTAATTGTGTTTAGGCGCTGAGGGCCTTTTTGTTGCGCAACTGCTAGTTACCAGTCCGTTCCAAGCTCGACGTGGATGGTGCGATGAAGCTACAAATTACCAGCCCTACGGGTTCAAAACCAGTGCACCCACTGCTGTTTGAGAAGGGGCGACCCACTCAATCAGCTCCGATCGCGGGGTGCGGGGCAAGATGATCGAGATGGCGAGAAAATCAACACCAAAGACAGGCAAACTGACTCACTTGATGAGCCTTTCCCTTCGTCCCCTCTGTAACCCACAAAGACAATTGCTTGGATTTCCAGACTCCCTGCCATAGCCAGTATATCACAGCATCCAGCATCATGTCTCAATTGCCGATCAAGAACTGCGGTACGTCGCCAAATACCCACATCTGTTACCCCGCCGTCCCGTACCTCGAACGTCTCTCAAGCAGCTGACCATGCGCGCTGCTTTGCAGGTGTCCTTGGCTGCACAGGCTCAGTCGGCCAGCGGTTCATCCTCCTTCTCCAGCAGCACCCTTCCCTCCGCCTGGTCGCCGTCGGCGCCTCCTCCCGATCAGCTGGTAAAGCCTACCGCGACGCCGTCCGATGGAAGCAGTCAAGCCCCATCACCCCCGCCGTCGGCGACCTGGTGGTGCGCGAGTGCAAGGCCAGCGAGTTCTCCGACTGCGATATCATCTTTAGCGGTCTCGACAGCGACGTGGCCGGCGAGATCGAGAAGGAGTTCCAGCTTGCAAACTTCGGCGTCTTTTCCAACGCGAAGAACTATCGCCGCGACCCGCTTGTGCCGCTCGTCGTCCCGACCGTCAACCTCAGCCACCTGGACCTGATCCCCCACCAGCGGAAGACCCACGGGCTACAGAAGGGCTTCCTCGTGTGCAACAGCAACTGCGCCGTCATTGGTCTTGTCATCCCTTTTGCCGCGCTGCAGGCGCGCTTTGGCAAGATCGATACCGTCTCCGTGGTGACCATGCAGGCTGTCTCGGGCGCAGGTTACCCCGGCGTCAGCAGTATGGACATCATCGACAACGTGGTTCCGTATATCTCCGGCGAGGAAGATAAGCTTGAGACTGAGGCACAAAAGATCCTGGGCAGCCTCAACGCCGAGGCCACCGCCTTCGAGGATCAGAAGACGTTGCGAGTCTCGGCAGCCTGCAACCGTGTACCAGTGCTTGACGGTCACACAGCATGCGTATCGCTGCGGTTCACCCAGCGCCCGCCGCCTTCGGCCGAGCAGGTCAAGGAGGCCATGCGCAGCTATGTATCCGACGCCCAGAAACTTGGCTGCCCGTCAGCACCCGAGCCATCTATCAAGGTCTTTGATGAGCCTGACAGGCCGCAGCCTCGCCTCGACCGCGAACTCTCCAAGGGCTATACCATCAGTGTTGGTCGTATCAGAGAGGACGAGAGCGGCATCTTCGACATCAAATTCGTGGCCCTGAGCCACAACAGTAAGTCTTATGTCCGCCGAATGGGCCTCAGCCGTGATGCTAACACCCTCAAAGCTGTGATTGGAGCTGCCGGCTCATCCATTTTGAACGCGGAAGCTGCGGTGCTCAAGGGCTTCATCTGATCCAGATGACGTGTTGGTGAGCTTGAAATAGAATAATCGATACAGACCCAACCGAACACTGCAAAGGAAGTATAACAGGGGTTGAAATTCCGCCGCCAGACATCGTAAACAGCAAACGTAGATGCTGGTCTCCGCAGATTCTGCGATAGGCAAGAAGAAATTAAGAAAATTAACGACGGGGATGAAACTCAATCTTAATGAACGGCCAGAACGCTGAAGATCATCCAAGCTGTTCGGTTGTCTTGATACTGGCATATGTTTTCGATACTATAACCCAGCCAGCCGGGAGGTTCGAGGCATTTCGACTGACCACATTTCGAATCCAGCGACATTGTGACTTCGAGCGTGCCCTTCAAATACTCTGAAGTGCCGTTGGAAAACCGGGCCTTGGGCCTGTTCCCTCGTCTTCGGGAACAGACGTGTGTCAGCCTAGCTGCGTGGAAGGGTGTCACGGCAGGATTGTTAGTGGGGCGTCTGAGGTCGTACTCCGTATATCTCAAGGTCAACCCAGATAGTGGACGGCTAGCTGCAAAAGGTTCGTCTGTTTGGTGTACTCAGCTCGGACGTCGAGCCAATCCCTATTCAGTTATTGAGCCAAACCAGGTAAACTGGGTCCTTGGCAAACTTCAGATGAAGCACGGTTTAAGGGGTCTGAAGCAAACAATGCTTGGGACGTCGGCAGCAATCCGTTGTTGACTTTGTTTCCGACTTCCCAGGTCCGGCTTGCCGGTCCGAAATGCATAGACATGTATGGAAGACGACTTATCTGCCAAACGCCAACACAAAGTGGTGAGGGGAGCGAGCCACTTTGGATTGACGTGGAGTGGTGTTCTTTCGTGTCCGGCTGGCTCATAATTCCGGCAATCCGTCCTGAGAGTGTGAGAATCCAACGCAGGGGGACGAGCTTCACTGGCTTGTTGGAAACCGAAGGCGGGAAAGGAGGCCCGAGAGGCCAAGGTAGGTATCCCAACAACCCGGGCGGAAAAGAGACATGCGACGCGTCAAACTAGGAGCGTTGATTGCATTCCGGGTTTGTTTCTGAGGCATAGCATTGGTTTTGCGTGTCTTCGTATGATCATCATCATGGGTGGCGCGGGGGTTGCAGGGGAAACTCCATGTGCGGCGGTCGTCAAAGGCACGATCTGGTGGGTGTCTTTTGAACCTGGACGGTTGTGGTTTGGTTGCTCTGGATTGAAACTGCAGCAGTTCATGCACTCCTGACCGCCGACGGCTACAGTCAGTAGGTACGGGGCTGCACTCCACACCTGACCGTGTGCACTTCTTCCACGCACGCAGTGGCAATATTTCATATACCTAGATTTCAACACCTGTGAGGTTGATTCGATCGGCAGCGAATGCATGCCATGATTGCGCGCTGCGCGTTTGCAAGGCGACAACGTGGAACGCGGGACCTGGAGCTTTGCTGCGTAACCTTGAAATTGAGTTGGCCAGGGGCTGCCGTCACCCGTGCCGAGAATTGAAGGACAACCGGAGTTTTTCAGGGCCCATCCAAGGATTTCCAGCGCTCGCGTTGGATCAGCCCCGCTAGCACTTAATTTAGTAACCAAACGACAACTGGTCAGCCACAGACAGGGCAGCAGCTCTGATCCCTCCCGCCCCAACCGTCGGGTGGTCTGACGGGATTGGCTTAGAGATTCTTGCGCTCGGCGAGATCGAGTACAATACGTAATGCCCGGCATCAAACCTGCCGCATCCGCCACAACTCCTTCGACTCCCGACTCTGACTTCTGCAGACAACAACCTCGCAACTGGCATCGTCACCACGCATTCGGCCGCCGCGATGTCTCTGGGAGATGCGGCAACTGCCCCCGAGAACGGGGGCACCGCGACGGGGCACCTCGGCCTGAATAACCCCTCGGCCTCAGCGGTTGACGACGAGACCGTCGCCCATGTGCAGGAAGTGTTGAGCTCCGAGGTGCGTGCAACTCTGGGGAATCTCTTGCGCTCTGCGTACAACCTGCTGACTTATTCTTCGTAGATTGGCATCTCGGCGGTGCTCAATCGCCTGAAACAGAGTATCGCTTCCGCGAAGGTACGGTTTCCACCACTTCCAGCGCACCACGTGCCCCGATTGCTGACATATTTTGCGCCGCAGGAGTTCGCCCTGTTCCTCAGAAAGCGCTCGGTGCTCGAAGAGGAACATGCCAACGGGATGAAGAAGTTATGTAGGATGTCGCAAGAGAGCCTACAACGAGCCGATCTGCGCGGCGGCTCTTTCGCAAAGGCTTACGAGGAAATGATGATCATCCACGAGCGGATGGCCGACAACGGGCTTCAATTCGCCATGTCGCTACACCAAATGCACGAGGACTTGGTAGAGCTAGCCGCTATTGCCGAGAAGTCGAGGAAAGGATGGAAGCAGAGCGGGTTGACGGCTGAGCAGCGCGTGGTCGAGTTGGAGAATGCGATGCGCAAGTCCAAAGCAAAATACGACAGCCTCGCCGAGGAGTACGATAGGGCTCGTACCGGTGATACGACAGGTCGGCAAGGGGGCAAAATGTTCGGAATCAGGGGGCCTAAGTCGGCGCAACAGCATGAGGAAGATCTGCTGCGAAAAGCCCAGGCTGCCGACCAAGATTATATGAGCAAGGTCCAGACTGTGCAGGTCGAGCGCGGCGAGTTGATTAACAAAACCAGACCCGAGACAGTGAAGGCGCTTCATGACATTGTGAAAGAATGCGACTCAGGGGTGGTGTTGCAGATGCAGAAATTTGGTAGGTCCGATTGTGTGGCCCCATTGAACATTGCTAAGGAACCTCCAGCCTCTTTTAACGAGAAGCTCCTGCTCAGTAACGGCCTCAGCATTAGTCCTCTGAAGAACTCTCCTGATGCGCGAAGTTTGCGCGAGACGATTCTCGCCATCGACAATGAGAAGGATTTGCAAGACTTTATCAGCAGTTACTATTCAAGAATGCCGCCAAGAGGCGGTGAGCCCAAATACGAGCGCAACCCTGTAGGATTCTTTGCTCACACTATTTACTTACCAGCTGAACTGACAACTTACATGCAATAGCTTCTCGACCAGCAAAATCGCCCACAGGCCTTATCCTATAACCAAAATGCGCAACAAGGCGGTCTTCCACCCATCCAAGCACTACCGCCCCAGATGTTCGGAGGCCCGGGCTCCAGATCTAGCACCTTTGTTGACACTCCTATCTCTCCGCCGCATTCGGGGCCTACCATTGGCCATCATTATGGCCAGAGCACAAGTTCAATTCCCATGATGAGTGGTGGCCAGAGGCCCGGCTCACAGCCTCAACATGAAAGGACATTCAGCCACGGCAGCCTGTTGACCCAGAGTAACCCAGGCGGACCGGCATCGTTTGGACCCTCCCGGGATCACAATCAACCACAGGGCCAAATGCCCAGTTCTAGGTTTAATGGAGGGGGCCCGTACAGCCCGGCCACATCGCAGGGCCCTCCACAGCTGGGAGCCCTCCCTTTCCAACCCCCGCAATCGCAGCAACCACCATTACAACCACAAGAGCTGCCGTCTTACGGCCAAGCCCCACAGCAACCATCGGGACCACCGAACTCAAATCCTCTTCAGCAAAACCCGGCGAACCCTTCCGGTCTGCCCTCAAACTCTGCTCAGGGGCGCAATCAATCCCCTCCTGCTGGATCTCAGATGGCTCCATCACGTCCTGTTTTTGGCGTGTCCCTATCGCGCCTCTATGAGCGTGACAGCTTGGCTGTTCCCATGGTTGTATACCAGTGTATTCAAGCTGTGGATCTGTTCGGTCTTGGCGTTGAGGGTATCTACCGGCTGTCTGGCTCTGTGCCACATGTGAACAAGCTTAAAACCCTTTTTGATACTGGTATGTTTCGTGCTTAATTCGATCCTATGTTTACTCTAAACTAACACCCCCAGATTCCAGTTCTGCCAACCTCGACTTCCGGAATCCCGAAAATTTCTTTCACGACGTGAACAGTGTCGCCGGATTGCTCAAGCAGTTCTTCCGGGATCTTCCTGATCCGCTTTTGACCAAGGAGCACTACTCCGGGTTTATCGACGCAGCCAGTAAATTTATTTTGATCCCGTTACTTGTTTCATCACTGACGAAACGGCTAGAAAACGAGGATGATACCGTTCGTCGCGACTCTCTACATGCGATCATCAACAGCTTACCGGATCCTAATTATGCCACGCTGCGTGCCTTGACGTTGCATTTGTACCGTGTTATAGACAACTCAGGAACAAACAGGATGAGCTCTCAGAACCTGGCCATCGTTTTTGGTCCTACTCTTATGGGCACGGCCCCGGGATCAAACATCTCGGACGCGGGTTGGCAGGTGCGTGTGGTGGACACCATTCTGCAGAACACGTACCAGATATTCGATGATGATGACTGATCTGATGGGTGGCTTTTGTGTGTGGTCCTTGGTAAGAAGCAGCCATGACGCAATGCGATGTCGGAGTTGGTAGGGGTATTAGCCTTTTTCTTATATCGCTAGGAATAGTTGTTGCATTGTTGCATGACAGAGATATCTCAACGTACATTTGTTAATGATGAGGACGAAGGAGGTAGACGCGAAAAAGGCTGCGGCACGGGGATGTCAGTTTGTTGAATTTGTGTGACTACCAAGCAGGTGGCTCTCGTCTCCTTTTATCGCTTTTCACATTGATGGTGTTTCTATTTGTTCTTGCAGATACGTAGTAAGGCATGTAGCAAAATATCTCGGCCGCCTTGTTCCAATCTCGCTACTAGGATCGAATCAGTCTTGATGGTGACTCAAATGGGTGTGATTCAGGGTGGTGGGTTGGAATATCACTCTCCCCCTCTGTCTTTGTTGACTTTCAGTTGATGGTTTTAGGGGAGAGGAGCTAAGCCGCTTTTCCATGTGCGACACGAACTTTACTGCTGAAATACTGAAATACTATTGCAGCCAAAGGTGCTCGGTTTGTATTATTTCTGTATTACTGAGGGATTGAGTGAATTATTCTTCACAACTTAGGTACAGCAGATTTTGGAGTTTTCTTCCAGATATAGCTGCCACGCACAATGATCCGAGGCATCAGAATCGTTCAATATCTAATGACCATGCTTGTCAGACACTCCAATTATTCTATCAAGTAAGGTATTTAGCATGCCGTGTAAATCGGTCGGCAATGAGAACAAAACACGATAAGTCGAAAAGCCAGTTCGTTTCTTTCCTCAAACCATGGCAGCCAGCCTATACACACGACGGCTAGTTTTGTCCAGCCTGCCCAACCCCCTCCTGGCTATTCCCAGAGATCCCATTATTGCAAAAACCTAAAAAGAAAACACCGTTGATGCCGATGCCCGCTATCCTTTCCATCCAATCCATGTTCATCTTGTCCCTTCTTCCCAAAAGACACACCTTACATAGCGCCTCACAAGAACCCTTTCGTCAAGCTGGGAGCCCTGCTAATGCTGCTTTTCCGTCGAGGAATCTTGACTTCATCGCCCTCACTGCCACCGAGTCCCACTCGCCAAGCACTGGGCACCCGCATGCTGTCTCTGCTGCGCATGCTACCTCCCAGCGTGCTGCCGGCGACGCTGCCGAGTCCAGAACCCTTCTCCATACGAAGGCTCTTCCATCCCTCGAGCTCACGTTCCAGCCGCAGAGACTTCTCCTTCTCTTCTCGCAGCTCCCTCTCCGCGCGTCGGGCAAACAGCTCGTTCGAGCTCTCGGATGCCTGGAGTTCGTCAATCGTCTTGAGGAGCTTGTCGAGCTTGTCCCGCATCCGGCCAATGTCTTCTTGGAGTTGGTTATTCTGCTTCTCTTTCCGGTCAATCTGTGTCTGCAAGTCTTTGACGGTGCGATCCACATTGCGAACAGAGCGCTGTGACTTATTGCGCTCGTTCTCCTGGTCCTCTAGCTGGGTTTCAAGCTACAATAATGTTAGTGAAGGTCCTTGAACGTTGTATGTTAGGATCGGACTTACTTCTTGAATTCGTTTGTGCAAGAACTTGATATCATGACTGGCACTCGAATAACCCTTGGTCTCGAGGTCAATAACCCGAACTTGCACCTCGTTGAGCGCCTTCTCGAGAGCAACCTTTTGTTTCTGTAGCTCAGCACTTGCTTCACGCTCCGCGGTGATATCCTTCTGGACTTCAGACACGAGAGCTTCCGCACGTCGCATCTTCTCAACAGCGGCGGCGGCAATGTCCTCCTGCTGGGCGAGACCAGATTTAAGTTCGAGTATTTCTCTGTCGATGTTGGCGGCGTTGCGGAGCGATGGGCTCTCGCTCTTGGCAAGCTCTTCCAGACCTGCCTTTGCTTCTTCCAGGCGTGCCTCAATGCTTCGTTTCTCCCTAAGCAGACTATCGCGCTCCGACGTTGCTTCATCGACAGAGGAGCGGAGGGCTCGCACTTGCGAAAGAAGGGAGACGATCTTGCTCTGAGCCTCGTTGTGTGCGTTAACTGCTTCGTCTCGAGACGTCACCACATCCGAGAGGGTGGCTTCCAGTCGCGACTTCTCTTTGGACCATGTAGAGCTATTGAGGACTTCATCGTCCCACTTGGACCGCAGCTCGTCAAGCTCGTCGCGTAGCCTAGATATCTCCGACTGCTTGAATAGTTTCTCCTCTCGTGTGAGATCCAATTCCTTGGTGAGCGTAGCAAACTCGGCTTGATACTTCTTGCGCATCTGCTCCATATTCGATTCCTTATCCTCGATGTCGTTAGCTCGCTGGTTTCGGTAATCTTCGAGCTCGTGCTGGAGCCTCCTTTTAGCCTGTGTAGCTGCCGCAAGGTCGGTCGACATGTCCTCGATCTTTTCCTCAAGACGCTGGTTCTGGTGCTGAAGGTCCTCAATGGTAGAGTCCAAACGCTTCCTCTCCGAGGCAATCTCTGCGCAGCTCTCCTCAGCCTCTTTGGCCTGCGACTTCGCAAATTGCTCGGCTCGATTAGCCTTAAGAACAGCGATCTCCGCCTGCTCGAGCTTGCTGAAATATTCATCTGCGCGACTCTTGTAAAGGGTCAGGCTAGCGGTCACGTCGGCCAGCTTGGACGTCTCAGCGTCGAGACGAATCTGGATATCAGAGAACTCCTGGAGGAGCTGGTTTCGGCTTGCTGCCTCTTGCTCCCTTGCAAGAGTCATCTCTTGGAGATCAGACTTGACATCACGGAGGTCGACTTCAATCTTGGCCCGCTCGTGCCTCATCTTCTCGAAGTGATCCTTCATGTCAGAAAGCTCCGCCACGGCGTCCTTATGACTATGAAGAAGCGACCGACGGGATTCCTCCTGGCGGTTGAGAAGGTCAAGGATTTCTTCGTGAGACTTTGTCTGGATGTCACGGATGGAGAGTTCGCCGGTACGAAGTGCCTTTTCTAAAGTCGAGACCTTCTTTGCCGAGTCATCCAACAAATCATGAAGTCTGCTGTTTACCTTCTCCAGCTTCTGCATGCGCCGCAGTGACGGGCTCTCCTCCGAATACTCTGGCCCAGGAGTCGAGCGCTCAAGTTGGCTCTGCAAATGCCGGTTTTGCATCTGGGTAAGCTGCAGCTGATTTTGCAACTCCTCTACCTCGGCTTTGAGATCCATGCGGTTGTTGAAGCTCAGGATATCGGCAGTACGATCAGAGCGGGTTGAGTCATGGGGATGATCAGTATCATTGTTTCCGAAGCGACGAGGAGGCGTTGAGGCGTTGGAGTAGTGCCGCCCGTTTGCCTTTGACCTCTTTTGCGTTGGGGACCCGTTGAAAGGTGCTTCGTTAATGCTGATCTCTTCAAGGTGAGGCCTGGAAGGGGAATCGTTCCTGTTTGCTCGTAGCTCAGTTAGTTGAGCCTCAGCGTTGGCTCGACCAACTGTTTGCACACGGAGATTCTGCTGCAAATCCTCGATCTTCCGAACCAAGTCAAAGTTCTGAATGAGGAACTTGTCGTTACCAGCATCACTCTGGATCTGGGGGATCGACTCTGGGTCAACAATCTTCAGCGCTGCTAGCAGCTGTGATCGGAGCTCAGTTAACTCCTCATCGCGAGCGTCCAATGCTAACTGCAGCGTGCGAGCAGTCCCTTGAGCTTGATTGCGAAGTTGCCGTTCGGATTCGATCGTTCGGTTTGCCTCGGCTAGCTGGACCGTGAAACTAGATGTGACCTTTTCGGCGTTCCGGCTGCTCTTCACTTCGCGTGCCACCTCGTGATTGAGGTCTTCGAGGTTGAGCTGGAGCTTCTCTAACTTCTTCTCTAAGGAGGCTACGGTGACTTGTGAGTCGCCGAGCTGCTTGTTGAGTTTGGCATTCTGCTCTTCCACCCGTATTTTCTCTCGCTGCAGGACTTGCATTTGGCCTCTGGACGCCTCACTTGCCCTGGAGCTTGATCGTGCGATTTCCAGCCCTTTTTGTTGGAGCTTATTGAGAAGGGCTCGGTTGTCATTTTCGGAGGCGGCGAGGCGGCTCTTCACGGTATGAAGCTCGCGCTCTAAGCGCTCTTTCGCCTGGTCATTCTTGAGCCCAAACTCGCCCGATTCAAGAATCAGTTTGTTAAGGTCTTCGACTTGGTGGTTTAGCTTGGCACATTCTGCCTCAAACCATCTCAGCCGGTCGTTGGCTGCGTCAAGGTCCTTCCGCAAGCTCTCCTCGTGTTCTCGTGCGACCTTCGAGGCTGCTCGCTCGCCGACCAACTCAGCTTCCCGGCGAGCCTCTTCAGCCTGAGTCTTGGCAATACGGAGTCGTTTGATTTCCTGTCGTGCTTCATCGCGCTCTTTTTCGGCAGTAGCTCTAAGCTCCATAGTCCGACGAAGGGTATCCTGTTGGGCATAGAGCTCCTTCTCAATGATGATCTTGGAATCGTTGAGGTGGTCGTACTCGTCTTTGAGAGTCTGGTAGCGGTGCTCCCCAAGTAGGAGAACATCGTCGCGTGACTGCCGTTCTCTACTGAGCTCCATCTGGGCGTTGTAGAGTTCCTCCTTGAGATCTGTGATTTGTGATTCCAGCACCTGCCGGTTTTGATCAGCCTGGGCGTCCTCTGAGAGCCGAGCTTGCAGAAGTTTCTTTGCATCTTCGGCTTCACGTTGGAGCTGGGACTGCTGGGACTTCATGGCAGAAAGCTGAGCTTGAACCTCGTGAAGTCGATCCGCAGCCTTCTCTCTCTCAGCGCTCAGATTCTTTTTCTGTTCTTCAAGTCCACGCCGCTCCGTTTCGTACTTCTTATTGTCCGAACGAAGCAGGGTAAGCTCGCTTTCCTTTTTCCGAACCAGATCCTCGTAGTCGGTAGAGGTTTGTGACAGTTGAGACAGTTGGTGGTGAACCTCCCGGTTTTCGGCGATGAGATGTTGATTCTTAGTCTTCATCGATTGAACCTCCTTTTCCGCGGTCATCAATTTGACCTCAAGATCCTGGTCAATCTTTAACAGCTTGCTCTCCAGATCCCGGGCCTTGCGGTCCTTCAGAGCCAACTGGCTCTGAAGCATCTTGATGTCCGACTCAAGAGCGGCCTCTTGTTCGCTGCGTTCCGACTGTTTCTGAGTGATATCATCAATCGCCCTTTCCAGATCGGAGATGCGACCTGCGAGCTCAGACTTTTCGTCCTCCAATCTAGAAATGAGGCTAGCCGCTTGCTCGAGCTGCACTCGGCACTTAGCCACGTCCTCCTCAGCGCGCTTCTTGGCTTCGAGGATACTGTCTAGTTGATCTTCGAGTCTCTCCTGATCCTCCAAGGCACCCGAAAGCTTATCCTCGAGCTCTACCTCTCGTAGTTGCAGCCGCTTGAATATTTCCTCCTTGTCGAGTGCCAGAGCGCGCTCACTTTCGAGGATTTGCTGGACTCGCATCATTTCGGCGTGTACGTTGCGTCGGTCTTCTTCCAGTCGCTGTCGATCGTGCACCTCGGCCTTCATCTTGTCGTGGAGCTGCCGGATGAGGTCATCTCTTTTCTTGACTTCAGTGGCCGTTCTTGTCGCCCCGAGAAGAGGCTTCATCCTGACGAGCAGCTGCCACCATGGGCTTTGGCAAAGGTCGAGATACACATGAAAGTTTCTCTGAATCACCCTTGTTGCTTCTGCTCGATACAGGCGCTTGAAGGCAATCCGCCGTTGCATGTAACCCCGCGCCATAGACTGGAATCTCGACATAATCTCCGTAATGAGTGCATCTCTTTGTTCCTCGAGCTCGGCCAAAACCCCGGCGCGGAAAAAGACTTTGGTGAGACCCACGCGGTATAGGGTCCTGTCGAGACCGAATTTCTCAAGCATGATCCTGGTCGCTGCTTGGCCTTCGAGGTATCCCTTTGGCATGTCTCGGCAGAGAACTTCATACCGTTGTCGAAATTCTGCGAAGGGAAGTCGATTGGGGAAGCCAGTCCGGGCAATACGGATGCCTTCCAAGACGCCATTGCATCGCAACTGGTCTAGGACAAGAAGACTGTTGAATTGTTTGGGTCGTTTCTTGTGGTTCGGTAAGATACAGCGAACAAAATGAGGATGGGTGGAATGTAGCTGCGCCATGAGGCTCGAGAGTTGCTCCTTGTGTCGCTGAGCAACAGTGCGGAAGAGCCCCTTTTTCACTCTACTGCGCATTCCACCAAGATCGTCGTCTTGATCCGCGCAGTCAGCGAACAACCCAGCAATGTGCACGTCGGTCGAGGCGGCGAGCAAGCGGGTGATATTGTCATTCAAAGGATCCTTGTTCTTCTCCAACCACCCCTCGGTCGAGTATTCAACCTCAGCGGCGTAGTGGGTGAGAATGAAACCCTGACCTAGACGAGATGGCCTATACTTTTGCGACTTCTTATCCCACAAAGAGTTCAGCTTCTCGGTAAAGGTCTTGTCGGTAGCCTTGGGCATAACGCTGTCTTCGTCGAGACACGAGAAAATGCCAATTGGATTTGGTAGCTCGATCAAATCAATGGTTGGCTGAAGGTCTTTCCCGAAATCAATGAATTGCCATTCGATCTGCTCCCTTGCGTACTCTTCCTGCTCCAACACGAACATGTGGTGATTGAAGAATTGTTGCAGTTTTTCGTTGGTGTAGTTGATGCAGAGCTGCTCGAAGCTATTGCTCTCGAAGATTTCGAAGCCAGCGATATCCAAGACACCGATAAAACGACTGTCGTCAAGACCCATGCTGGGGCGATCGAGCTGACGGTTGATTCTCGTCACAAGATCACCAAAACCTCGCTCGTATATTCCCTTAGCTAAAGCATCAATTCCTAGGCGGACCTGTTCGGGTGTTTGCACCTTCTCGACCCATTCCCGACCAGCCTTGACTTTTGGATGAAGCAGCCCTTGGAGGAAGGGCTCCAATGGCACTCCAAGTAGTTTGCACACCCTCGCAGCAACAGTTTTGGCGTCAGGGGCCAGACGTGCTTGATCCGCAGATCTGCTTTCCTTCACCACTGTGATGTTGCCAAGGTGAAGGACTGCCGCAATTGTGCGCAGGATTGAGGTTTGCTCCTTGTCCGAGAAACCCATGACGGCAAAGGCCTCCATCAACGAGTCCCACTCCTCACGGTCAGACACGCCCGTGATTGTGTCATTGCCCTGACGGGTGTAGGCGAAATCCTCAACGTCTAACCCGTCGATGAGGAACTCTTGCTTCAGCTTCCGATCTGCACCTTTCAACAGCTGGTAGAAAACATGATAGTTCCGCTCTTGGGCATTGAGCCGAACCACACGAGATTTCTCCAGGAGATACCAGTCGATGAAGGCGCCAGCGATAGAACCACCTCCGCTGAACTCGATCCTTATAAACTTGCCGAATCTCGAGGAATTATTGTTGCGTACTGTCTGGGCGTTGCCAAAGGCCTCGAGTATCGGGTTTGCTCGGAGGATCTGTGCAGACAAGTTGGAATGTTGCTGAGATCTGCCTTTTATGGGAGACTCAGAGTGCGCGACAGCAGCAAGGTACTGGATGACCTTCTTCGTGTTCTCCGTCTTTCCGGCTCCGGACTCGCCCGTGACTAATATGCTTTGATTCTCGTTCTCGTCTACCAGATTCCGGAAAGCCTCATCTGCCACAGCAAAGATGTGAGGTTTGGTGTCTTCCCTACTCCTGCCCTTGTACATGTTGATGTACTCGTTCGAATATATGGGCAGGGGACAATACGGATTGACAGCGACGAGGAACAGCCCCGAGTAGGTGTAGATCAAGTCTGATTGGTACCGCATGTGAATATTGTGTACAACGGAGGCTTCGTTGAGATGTGTGAGCTCGGCCATGTCGTTGGCCTTATCGAACTTGGCCGGGTTGACTTTGTCGACGCTCTCGGCGTCCACTTCGCGTTGCTAGATCACCATGTCAGCGACCAAAGACGTCTCTAGGGCACGGAGCGGGGCACTCACGCTCCCGTCGTCGCATTGGACAAGAATCCTGTTCGACCCCAACTCATCAACAACCCACCCCTTTACAAAGGCCGCTTGCGGATCCTTAAGCCACACATATTTCTTGCCGGAAAAGTCGTTTTCACCTTCAATCCCTTTTACCATGTCGGGGTGGCTGCGCATCTCTTCCGTCTTGATGAATGATGGAGCAAACGTGCTCGAGTTTGTCGCCGTTGTTGCCGACCTGGAGAGATCGCGACTGTGGCTGTGGCGTGCTGATCCAGGCTGTGCAAGACCAGTGGCGAGCGAAACATGGGACTGGCTTCTCGAATGCGAGGGAGGGTGTGAGGCGACGGAGAGAGGAGATGGCGAGGTCGAAAACAGCGTGGATTTGGGTCGGCCGATGGCACTCGGACCCGGCGAGGTCGAGGCATTCCTCGAAAAGGGATTGTTGCGAACCGACATGGCGCGCTGGCACTCGGAGTTCAGCGATGGAGAGAAACCATGGGATACTTCAGGTTATCAATTCGGAATTGCTGCTGCGATCGACGGAGTAGTCATGTAAACATCAAAGCAAGGCGGCTCCCAATAGCGTCCAGCAAGGGGAAGTGACGCGACAGCGGTAAAAAAGCAAGTAATTGAAAAAAGGGCACAAATGCAACTCCGGAATATCGTCAACTGCCCTGCTGAGCGAGTTCGCGTTATAGAGACAGAAGTTGCTGCTGTCCAGGGCTGAACATAAACGAGTTGAGCAAGGAGCTGCCGGTTTTGTCGTTGCTGCGCCCGCGAAAGTAAACAAAGCTTCCCGTGTCTGGCTGGTCAAGCTGATGTCACGAATGAGGTCCGTGCCGCGCTAAGCCACATCTGTCTTAGCCTTTTGAGGTCGGGAATTTCGTCAAACACAGTTAACCTTCGCACGCGTCTTCACGTAACCATCAAGCGCAAACTCTTCTATTCGGTGAATGACTTATCTCCTCGGCCTGCGCGACAATACTCTCATCTGAAACAAGCCGGAAACGCTGTTCAGAAGATAACATACGCTGCTTCCGCTGAAGCTTCCTCACGACCCCAGCGGCGCTTCCCTTGCCCAACGCAACCCTCGCACTCCAAAACCTCGAGATGCCGACCAGATACAAATCCTGTTGAGCCGCCTGCCATGTCACAATACACATACCCCTACGGCTATGGTCAATATTCAGGACCACCACCGCCGCCTCCACCCCAGCAACAGCAGCCGCCTTATGGCTATCAGCCGCTCCAGCATTACCCTCCGCCTACCTACAACCAGCATCAAGACCCACGCGCAGCCAAGATAAACCGCGCGACGTCCCAAAACTCGTTCAATTACAACGCAAACCAAATCCCAGGACTCGGGATAGGCCCGCCACCGGTTGCCACAGCCTACGGTGTTGTAACAGATCCGGGTGGCTGGTCTCAGCCTCAATTCGCTGCGAGCGTCCCGGGCCTGGTGCTACCTCCGCAGGTCTCAACAGCAAATACGTTCAATGTAGCTCCTCATCCGGCTGCCTCATGGGTCGCATCTACGGCTCCTAGCGCACAACGGACGGCGCAGCCACCACCGGTCGCGCCAACAAAAGGGCAGTCGACTCCTAACGAGGTCGAAGAGGGCGAGCTGAGTGAGGGCCAGTTCGAGGATCTTTATGAGCCAAGGGAGCCGGCCCAGCCCAGCACATTCTCACAGAACCAGTCTAAACCTCCACCAGCAACGGACCCTAGCCGACCGGCTAGTGTCGTAGATACACCAGAAGCTGGATTTTATGGAAATGATGACGAGGAGGGGGAAATTACTACGAAGAATAACACTGATACAGTTGCCGGTATGTGTACGGTTCTATTACGAGTGAAGTGGAATTACCCGGACTGATAGGAATAGCCCGTGACCGATCTGGGTCGTATTCGCCTTTCTTGTCTCCTCGAGAGATACAGACAGAGAACACAACCCCTCAAGCCATAGCTGGGGAAGGAAATGGCCCATCGTCACCTTTCCTCGCACCTAATCAGTCTGCAATGCTCAAGGCTGCCTCGAATTCACAACAGAGGGCGCTGCTAAAGAACGGGAACGAGCCGAGCCAGACAGTTCCGGGTCTTCAGTACACATCCCCAGAGCTTGTTGGCGCAACCACTGGCCAAAGCCAGGCCAAGGAGGGTGCTCCGATGTCGAACCCTTCTTTAGCCACGCTTGGTCCGTTCACTTCCCTACAGGAAGCGAAGAAAGAAGCCCAGAAAGCGATACTACGATTATGGCCTCTCGGTGTCAAGTTTCAGCATTATATTGATGAAGGCTTTGACCAGAAAGTTATCAAGAGTCTGTTCGGAGATCTTCACCTGGATATGCCGAAGCCAGAGGCTGAATCCGGTAAGGCCACAGGACAGGAATCTGAGTCCAGCAAAACCATTTCTTCGGGTTCCCAACCGACTCAGTCTTCAGATATGCGGCTGTCGACAACGCATGCGAAAGAGCTGTCCTTGGCGTCAGAAGCATCTGCCAAGGGGGAGGAACGAAAAGACCGGATTGCTCGTCTGCTTGCTGCCAAGGCCGCCAAAACACCGACAGCCCCGAAAACGAAACCGGCATCTCCTCAGCTAAAATCTGGTTTGACGCAAGCAGAGCACCAGGAACATGGGCCTAGCGCAACTTCCCTACCAAAGAATAAGACCTGGGGTGAAAAGGAGCGCCTCCTGCAGCAAAAGATTGCTGCACTTCAGAAGTCAAGAGAAGCACAGGCCCAGAAGCCAGCAACTGAAGAGACCGGCCTTGGAGTTACGGAACCAAAAGCTACTGGAGGTGTCCCTGATACCAATGCCATTCGTTCTCACCAGTCGACCTTCCTGGCGACCAAGAACCATGAGGATTCTGCTCTGTCAAGCCTGATACCTGGACTACTGATTCCCTCGGCTACACAACCAAACCAGATCGCAGCTCATCGGAAGCGGCCTGTTGCGGCAGACTTCGTCGAATATTCGTCCACAGTGGGACCGACGAAACGACCTTTTGGCCAGGACCGAAACCAATCATCCCTCATCATTGACGTGAGTGATGGGTCTGATGACGAGGAAATGGATATGGATATGGAATCGCCAACCGAAGAGTCATTCACTTCGAGAGGGGATGCTTTTGGACAGAGAGGTCCATTGATTCGGGATTTCCCTCCTCTCACGGATATGCGCCCATCGCGCCATCTCTCAAGCCCGGTTCCCATATCGCAAACCCCACCAAGCGGCCCAATAAATAGTAGAAGGAGAGAGACCGAACTAGACTTGAAAGAGAAAGCCATCCAAGAGATGAGAAGGAAGATCGCCGAGGCAGAGGCAAAACAAAAAGCGAAGAAGTCCTCTGGCTCACAGACTCCGAACCAGGCGAGCCACACGCCTGAGTCCAAGGAGAATGAGGTTGTCCAGCCGGCTAGCAGGCAACCTGTTTATACCGATCCTTTCGACGGACCTTCGGCCCAGCTCATGTCTGAAACGTTTTCGGCCAGACTGCCCAAGAAAACAGATCACCTCCCCCCCAATCAGCTAGAGAAAGCAGAACGACGTGGCCGAATTGTAAGCTTTGAGCTTCCGCGAATCGATGACTCTCTCGAAGAGAAGGTTCGCCGACTGAACCAACTCCGTGATGAGGAACAACGCCTGCAGTCCGAGATTGACAACGAGTTGGCTCGGAAAAGGATGCTGACAGAAGAACTCCAACAAATCAATATTGTACCATCAGAGAACCACTCGCAGCCAAGTGGGGTGACCTCCGCCAGCAGTTCAGGTTAGTTCTCATGTCTTTTTTGCTTTAAAAGAATGGAGATCTTGTTCCTCCTAGCCTTGCTAGTTCAGTACTGACTACAGCCAAAGTACCAAACTCTCGAACAGGAAGTGCTCCTGTGGAACAGGTCACATCCGCTTCAGGAAGTCCCTTAGACGCCTCAGATCAGGGCCTCCGCGAGCAGAGTGACGGTGCTAGCGATATATCCATGGATGAAGATCAGTCATCCAGAGACTCGTCCCAAAACCCGACTTCACGCGAAGAATCGAGTCAAGGTGTTCACCATGGCACGAGCGACATAGCCAGTGCCAATATTGAGGTGGAAAGCGGGGCCGACTCTTATTCACCCCAAAATAGTCATCCTTCTAGGGCCGATGATGATCATGGCAACGTGATCTCCCCTGAGGCTGAAGAGGACGGTGGCACCGACTTGGACGTTTCAGCCCCCATGGAGATTGCTGAGCAACTAGGTGCAACCCCAGGCGATGAAACCACAGAAGCTGACAAGGATACTCATGGGGATCTCGAAAAGGCCGTGCATGATCTTCCGGCGGAGGTCGAGTTCAGGTCTCCCTCCCCACCTCAGCTTGATCATGCTGCTGATCACATGTCAACCGATGAAGATATGGATGAGTCCCCTGATTTTGAGCCACTGGACCAAATCTCCAGTGTTGTACAACCCTGCAAGGATGCCCAAGAGACCGAGGGTGTCGCAAATGAAGTAAATGTCGTTTCTTCCCTCAATGTCGACCTTTTAGACTAATGATTCATAGATGACTGCCCAGTCTGACCTCAAGTCACAGCACACCTTTCGACCTTACACCAGCCCTCTGCGTTATTTCCACGCCTACCGATACCACTCGGACTACCCTAGCACTGTCGCCGGTGGCCTGAAGTCTCTAACGTACAGCAATAGGATTGACCCGAAGAAGGTTCTCTGTCCTTATGAGCTCGCTGGGCAGCAATGCCCCGAAAACTGTGACTTTCAGCATTTTGGATCTATTTCTGTTCCCGGTGAGTGTTCCGATGTTTGACAGGCTACTAACATCAGGCCTTCCTTGCCCCCCTTTCCAAAGCTGACTCCTGGCCCTTCATCCTCCAGACGACCAAATACTGGTAGAACTTGGCAGATCCGACGATTACATCGGTGAGCAGAAAAATCGGTTCATCCAAGGCTTGCGTGAGCTTCTTCAGGAGTTTCGCGCCAAAAAGGTGAAGGATTTCGACACCATATCACGTGGGATCATCGATTACAGAGCCAGGTTCCTTGGAGACAAGTCCAAGGTTCTCCATCTTGAGGGCGTTACCCTCTGACCCCTACCTAAACAGCCCATACACGAGTTGTTATCAGCCAACACCCATACGTGGCCCGTACCCGTTCCGACAGTAGATTATCTCAATCTTTCCCCTTTCTAGATGCGATGCATTGGCTTGACTGCGGCGTTGCTGTCATCTTGGAGAATCTTGCATTGGGCTTTCGCTGCCTGCGTTTTACGAGTGTTCGTGGCGAGCCACCATTCTCAGCCTTCGGCACAAGGGACGCCCGCGACTCTTGGTTTTAGAGTCCTAGAGAAGGGCGAGAGGCCAGCGTTGTAGGAGTACGATACCCATCATTTTTTTGACAAAGGGCGTGTGACTTGCGCATTTTTGTCGGACAGTGGGAAAAGATAGGACAGAAAAAGCGAGAAGCAGAAGAGAAGGGATTTAAACTGGAGGGCTTCTTCAAACCTGGCAACGTATGTCTTTTCTTAGGCGCTGCATGGCAAGGCGCCAGAGGATCTCATCCTTATTCTTAGGCATAATTGACTTAATACTTCCACCGCCGTGTTCTATGTGAAGTCAACTGCAACATGCGCTATGAACCCAATGAAATATTTCGTGCAGACATCTTTTAGTGGAAGACTATAGGGTAAACTTCATATTACTTCTTATTTCATGAGCACCGCTCAGACTTCGATCATGACCCTATCCACCAGTCAGGCCTACGCAGCACCATTAGGAAAACGCTACTATTGTGAAGTCTAAGTACACGACGGAACTGAAAATGAGACTTCGCTTACCCTGTACGGCGAGGTCGTAATGCGATTCCTCCTCCTTAAAAATCGCCGGTAGATTGCTACAAAGTCCCGTCCAGAGTACATACGCCATAGTACAAACAAATAAGCAATGGAAAATATGAGGCCTAGAGTTTCGTCTCTTTTGTCTCTACGTTGGGTACATCTTTTAAACGGACAACGCCCTGCGATGATTAAGTTAGCCACCCAAACGACACAGGCACCCGGGGGCGGAGAAAGCATTACCTCTTGCATGCATGTTGCCAGCAGGGTGCCATCTTTGCTGAATATCTTTTGAATCACAACACCCCTACCGTCGCCCGACCACGGGCTTTCCATCTCGTTCAACATCCATTCATCGGCGCGCACCTTCCAGGGTTCGTGGAAGTAGATAGTGTGGTCCAGGCTGACCATCATGCCAATCTCTGGCTGGCCTGACATACCGTCTGTGTCGCCCATGCCTTCCCATTCGTTCAAGACCCGCACACGCTTCTGCATTTCTTCGGGTAGCTTGTGGATGTCCTCAGGCCGGAAGGGGAATCGCCAGAGGCGGTGAATACGTCCAATCGTGCCGATAAAGTAGCTGTCAGACACATAGGCAAGGGCATTGAGGTGTTCCTGCTGACCCCCGATAATCTTGCCCCGGGCGCGTACCCACTGGCGAGTTTTCTGTCCGTGTGCGTGGTCCTCTTTGTTGATGACTTCAATACGGTGTCCCTGGAAGGGCCCCTGGTTAAGTAGCTCGGGCTCAGCGTCGAAGTCGTCCGGCGGTGGTAGTAGCGGGCGCCCGTCTTCTCCGAGAGGCATTGGCGAGGCGTGCGAAACCTGACGACGTCCGCTAGAGTTGTTACGCACAAAGGAGATAGTGGTAGTAAAGATGCAGCGACCTTTTTGGCGGGCCTGCACGGTGCGTGTGGCGAAGGAGCGGCCATCGCGGATTTTCTCGACGTGGAAGAGAATAGGTAACTCATCCGAACCAGCCAGTAAGAAGTAGCAGTGGCAGCTATGCACCGCGAAATCCTCCGGGACGGTGCGCTGGCCTGCCGCCAGGCACATGGCGATCACGCTTCCCCCATAGATGCCGCGAGCACCAGGTGGGTGCCAAGGCTTGCGAGTGTTGGTGAATATGTTCTGCGGATGATATCAGTATGAGATCCCGTTTCAGCAACACGTGTAATCCGTGACTTACAGGACCCAAAACAGCCAGTTCGGTTACTTCCAGCACATTCTCAATCGGTGCTTTAGTGGGGTCAGGGGGCGGTTGGCGCAGCAGCGTCGGACGGTCAGCCATAGCGATCAAGGTTGAGCGTGTAGCGCAGAGTTGTTGTAACGGGCGCGCAGGTGGGTGAATGCCGTCACGTTGCGTTTGACCCGACAGCCACAGATCCAGGCTCGTGGAATGACAAGAAGAGGAACAGAGAAGCACGAGGCGAGCTAGACAAGTAAACTGTTACAAGGCACCATTCTTATTTGAGAAGACCAGCTCACGTATTATCAATGCTAGCTTGACACTGCGGGAACGGACCCTGGCCAAGGAATTGCCGAGGTTCGCGGTTGGGGTTTACCTCCGTGCTGATCGGCAGCCCCAGCCGACGGAAGGAGCCGAGGGTACTTGTTGCGCTGCGCCCTTTGCTTTATTGCAATAAAATCCGATCATATAGAAAAAAAGTACCTCCACCTAGCGCAAATTGGGGTTTCGGGTTCCTTGCAGTTCGTTTGAATTGAGTCAGCCGCAGGTTTAACGTCCAGCTGCTTGATCGGAGGAGTAAAAGTCCGTACCGTACTTACGGTTCCTTCATACGGGGGCCATTACCTAGTTGCAGACAGTTGAGCCCAACCTCAGGGGTCTAGTGCCCCGCAGCAACGTTTTCGCCCCGCTACTGGCATCTTGCTAGTGCTTGCATACTGGATGAGGGGCCGACCTGAAGCCACCATCACCTGGTCCCACACGTGCGCGGCTAGCGAGTGATTGCCCTGAGGCTCACAACGTCATTTCTGCTCGACCCGCCCCAAAGTCCAGGGATACCAGATTGGGGCCATGCTGGCTTTGAGTCTCGACAACCTCCACGAGTCCACATAAACCCCTCGACACCCCTCCGCTCTGCGCCTCCTATAACATTCTTTGACCCGCAATTCAGCTTAGCTATTTCCCATCCCCTCTCGCCCTCCCTGGCGAACATCTGTTCCTTTGACCGCCTCAACTGCCAACGCTCGCATCTCTAACCATGTCTGAGGCGGGGGAGAGGTACGCATCCTAACATCCTGTTCTTTGCTCGAAGGGTGGCAACAAAGCGATTCAGAGCGGCACGCTTGTGTCGCGCGCCGCAACCTTTTTTGAGGGTCATTTGGGCGACGGGAGGCAGCGATACCCCTCCAGCCGCTTGTGCTGTCGCTCTGTTGGCTTGCCACACGCGCAGCTGCGCGCATCCTGAACTGTCCTGAGCAACACCCGCTGACGGCACAATGCCTAGCTCGCACCGACGCACGAAATCGACCCTGTCGTTGCTGCGGCGCAAGGGAGCCAGTGATGAGCAACCAGCGGAGGATAGCAACCACCAACCGGCGGCCTATGCCTCGTCTCCTCTAGCGCCTAACTCGGCGAATGCCGTTTCCCAGGCCTCGCTGTCAGCCTCAAATACACACCCGGTCAGGAGTCACAGCTCGAGGCTCTCAACCGCTGGCAGCGCCATGGGTCGGGCATCATCGCAGCACTCCCCATCCGTCGGGGGCGCCAAATCGGCCACGAACCTTACCGACAAGGGGGTATCGCTCGAGTCGTCGGTAAAGAAGTTCCGCATCGTCGAGGCCTTGCGTAGCGGTGATACGGCTTCGATATCGAAAGCTATCCGTGAGAGTACAGATAATGGCCCGCGAGCAAGTACCTCGTCCTTCGCTACTCAGGCCAGTGCACTTGAAGACACGACGATCCTCCACCTTGCTATCCAATGCGCCGAGCAGCCAGTAGTCGAATATGTTTTGTCTGACGGTGCTGGCTCCCTCGATATCAATGCTCGGGACAAGGATGGCAACACGCCACTCCACATTGCAGCGGCCCAAGGGAGGAGTCAGGTGGTGCGCCTACTCTTAGAGAACAAGGAGATCAATGACGCCATTGCCAACCAACAGGGCCGCATCCCGATCGATCTTGCTCGAAACCCGGAGATCTTCCAGCAACTACAGCTCTCACGGTCTCTATTTGCCGAGAACAAGATTAGGCAGGTTCAGGATTTGATTCTCCATGGTGATTTCAAAACACTCGAGCAGGTGCTAGAGGAGCCGCGTTTCAAAACGGTGCTGGATATAAACAGCACTGAATTTGCCTCAGACCCCGTTACCGTTCAGGCGGGTGGAACGCTCCTTCACGAGGCGGCCAGGCGCAAGAATACCCGCCTCATCCAGGTTCTGTTGCTGCATGGCGCTGATCCTTTCCGTCGAGATCGCAAGGGGAAGTTGCCACAAGACTTCACGAAGGACGAGATTACCCGTGCAATGCTGAAGAAATCCCCGGCAGCGGTAGCTGCTCAGCGAGGAATTCAAGAGAAGGCCGTCCTTGGCTCGGCTTCGCAAGGCGCCACAACCTCAACGCCAGGTGATCCACTTGCTGGGAGGGAAGCGCGTGAGATGAAGGGATACCTCAAAAAGTGGACCAACTACAGGAAAGGTTACCAGCTGAGGTGGTTCGTTCTAGAGGACGGCGTTCTTAGCTACTATAAACACCAGGATGACGCAGGATCCGCCTGTCGCGGAGCCATCAACATGCGGATCGCCAGGCTTCACATGAGTGCTGAAGAGAAAACCAAGTTCGAGATCATAGGAAAGTCATCGGTCAAGTATACTCTCAAGGCAAATCATGAAGTCGAGGCAAAGCGATGGTTTTGGGCCCTGAATAACTCTATCCAATGGACCAAGGACCAGGCAAAGGAGGAGGAGAAACAACGTGCCCGGAATGCCGAGCTTCTCAAGCAGGCAAAGGCCGAACACTCTCAGGTAGTGTCGGAGCCTCAAAGTGAGAATGCCAGCCTTGCGGAAAACAGCAAACGGAATAGCTTCCAACTTTCCAGGCTGCATTCATCCACCAGAATGTCCAACAAAGTATCTTTCGCCGCCAGCACCACCGGTAGCAACGATGATGACGACTTTGTTGACGCAGGTACGGAGGCTGACAGAGCGGAGCGCAACGGTGGAAGCCCTGGCGAAATGGATGATGATGACGACTATGGCGATGGCTCAAGCGGACAGGATGCCCCTGTAGCAAACAAGGACGCGTTCAATATCACTGCCCAGTCGGCAAAGCTACAGCTCGATACGATGGCCACCGTTACTTCGGCCATGCTTGCGGAAGTTGCCAGGAATCCTTCTCTTCCTCTGTCAGATCCGAAAACGTCTCAGGCTCTCACGACATATGACGCCGCGATTCGCTCTCTAACTGGACTTATCGGCGACCTCCTCCGTATCTCTAGAGATCGTGATGCGTATTGGCAGTATCGGCTTGACAGAGAGAGCGAGATGCGACGGATGTGGGAAGAGAGTATGGCGCACGTCGCCAAGGAGCAAGAAGCTCTTGAGGCCCGCGTCGGCGAGTCTGAGGAGAAGCGGAAAGCGACCAAACGCATTCTGAGGGAAGCGATCGAGACCGGCTTGGTCGAAAACAGCAGTCAAGCGCCTGTCGATGCTGTTGATGACGCCACGGATGAAGAAATCCCTGACGAAACCCTGGACCCGAAGTCACCGGTGTTGAGCCTAAGCAGACGCCAGACGATGATGGAAAAGGTTGCTGCTGAAATCTCTGACTCTGAAACAGATGAAGAGGAGTTCTTTGACGCGGTTGATGCCGGTGAGGTTGAGGTCTCCCAATTGCCTCCCTCAGAGCTTTCCGCCTCCCAGGAGAAGCAGCAGCTTATTATTTCGGATGCATACGATATCAGCGACTCATTTCATGGGTATGAGAGCGGTATTCGGAAGAGACTGAAGATGGATGCCGACGACCGACCCAAGATCTCGCTTTGGGTATGTCCTGCTCGATGCACCACTATACAATACAGTACTAACTGTTGGCGTATAGGGTATTTTGAAATCCATGATTGGGAAAGATATGACCAAGATGACACTACCAGTGTCATTCAACGAGCCCACGTCACTTCTCTATCGCTGTGCTGAGGACATGGAGTATTCCGACCTCTTGGATCTTGCGGCAGAGCGAACAGATTCCATCGAGCGGATGATCTACGTCGCCGCATTTTCTGCTAGTGAATACGCGTCCACCATCGGCCGTGTTGCCAAACCGTTCAACCCCTTGCTTGGAGAGACTTTTGAGTACGTGAGACCGGACAAGAACTACCGCTTCTTCATCGAGCAAGTCAGCCACCATCCTCCCGTCGGCGCAGCTTGGGCCGAGTCACCCAAATGGACCTATTACGGTGAGTCTGCAGTCAAGTCCAAATTCTACGGCCGATCCTTCGATATCGAGCACCTGGGAACCTGGTTTGTCAGGCTCCGCCCAACTGCTGGCGGCGCAGAGGAGCTATATAGTTGGAAGAAATGTACATCCACGGTTGTCGGCATTATTACCGGTAACCCTGTTGTCGACAATTACGGACCTATGGAGATCAAGAACTGGAACACGGGAGAGGTGTGCCACCTAGAGTTCAAGGCGCGGGGCTGGAAACAGTCGAGCGCCTACCAGGTGTCTGGCAAAATTGTTGATGCAAGCGGGCGAGTACGCGTCAGTCTTGGCGGGCGCTGGAATTCGAAGCTTTATGCTCGCTTGACGCCGGGATTCGAGGCCACGGTGGAGGAGCCGGTTGACGGGTCCAGCCAACAAGGCAGCATCAACGACCCGACCCGCGCGTTTTTGATCTGGCAGGCGAACGAGCGCCCGGCTGGTATCCCCTTCAACCTAACACCCTTCGCGGTCACTTTCAACCATATCGACGACAAACTTAAGGCGTGGATAGCGCCAACAGACTCACGTCTCCGCCCCGACCAGCGCGCCATGGAGGACGGCGAGTACGACCTTGCCGCGACAGAGAAGAACAGACTCGAGGAGGGGCAGCGCGCACGCCGTCGGGCACGCGAAGCTCAAGGCGAAGAGTTCGTTCCAGCGTGGTTTACGCGGGCAAGATGCGAAATCACAGGCAAGGAATACTGGAAATTTAACGGCAAATACTGGGAAAACCGTGCGAAGGCGGGTCCCAACGGTGATCCAGCTGTTTGGAGTGGCTTGGAACAGATCTTCTGATCGTGTTCGGCTTGCGTCGTCGGCGGAGTGTTGCATATTCGAACCTAATGGAGTCGGTGGAGCAAGCGGTGCATTCCTAGGATAATACTAAGAAAGGGGCCGACAAGAAAAGCTATGTGAAGCCCTGTTGTTACACTGAGAATTGAGCATTGTTTGGCCCTCAAGCATTTCATATTGGAAATAACGTCTCCCGTCTTCTTTACCAGATCCACTTGACGTCTCACCACGCAGTCATAACAAGCAGTAGGATTCCGGCTGCGTTGCCCGTCGCACAGGTCTCCTCGTGGACCGGAATGGTGATACCTACCCGGATGTCTGAGCCGCTCGTAACAATTACCACGAAGCATGTCTTGGCTGCTATGCACCTCCCGACATCTCCGGGGGAACCGCCCGCCAAAAATCGTTAGTGTTTTATCAATTCTCAGCCTCACGTCTGTCCCTCTCTCCCTGGGCCTTTATTGCTTTCGTCGAGCGGGATCAATACCCAGTACGGTCCACATAGATACCTTGCTTGGTAAGGCTGGGTCCGGACCATTCTTGTTGTGACACGCCGGGCAAATAAACATAGGGCGGGGCTTCGGCTTTCAACACGGGCAGACACATTGTGCATCCATTCCAGTTCCGAGGAGTGCAAGGGCTATGTTCGGGACCATGCGGTTGCCATTTTACACAAGGAAGGGGCTGTGGAATGGGTTCTTCCTGTTCTGTTTAACCTGCTTGAACCGCGAGAAATAAAGACTAGGAGTGCCTTCCCATCTGTGTTTTCTACCGTTATTTCCCGAGCGCCGAATTCCATGCTCTACCGTCCTTCTCGAGCCAAAGCAACCTGAGAACCTCAAGCCTCATCTCCTTGTGATTTTCTCACACTCATCCGGGCGGTTTCTTGGACCTATCTACCTACGTATCGAGCCCTACGACATCCCAAAATGAAGCTCACCGTCTTCTTCACCACGGCCGTCGGCGTCGTCCTCGCCCAGAACCTCTCGGGCCAACCTCCCTGTGCTGTATGTCTGATCATAGCTCCCTTCCCACGTGTTTACCCGTCCAAAAGCAATGCCGAGCCTCTGAATCTAACCGTTGACCTTAGACCTCCTGCCTTGTCTCAGCTATCAGCGCGGCGGGCTGTGCGGCCGATGATACTGGGTGCCAGTGCGGACCGACTCAGACGGTCATCGCTAGCAAAGTCGCCGGATGTCTCCTCGCGGCTTGTACATCTCCTAGCGACCTCAGTCAAGCGAAGAGCGCCGGAGAAGCCGTTTGTTCCTCTTATAGCGCTACGGCAACCGCTAGTTCAACAGGCACAACAGCCGGCTCGACGTCGGGCACCACTGCCATCAGCACACCTATGGGCAACTTGACTATGACCTCGACCTCGAGCAACGGCGCGGTTACGTCTGCTAGAATCACGAGCCGCCCAGCAGCACCGACGTCGACGTTTAAGGCTACGGCGACGACCAAGCCGCCGAGTGTCAACGCTGGTGTGATACAGACTAGTTTCGGCATAGGGATGATGGTGGTACTGGTGCTAGGTGCTGTCGTTGTGTTGTGAGCTAGGCGCTGCTTGGGGAATTCTGACCAGGGAAATTGTGTTGTTGTTACCGCAAGGTCAGAAAATCGGACGGAAGGAGTTGAAGTTTGTGTCAGGTTCAGATGGGCCGGAGGAGATAGGTACCTAATATTCATTTAATTCAGTTCCGACACTCAGGAAGAACACATGGTCCCGTCCCCCTCCCAGTTAAACTACCGAAGACTTTCAACACCATAAATCTCTGTGTCTCTCATGTGATTAATGTGTCACATCATCGTCTTCCACATTTTTCCATCCCCTTTCAGCATCAACGGGCCTCGAGTTACAGCAATGCGCCGATGATAGATAGCAACGACTTGCTTTTGCTACCCCCTAGAACTCGATCTTCCCAAGAACATAACTGTATTAGAACCAATCATTAAAATGGTATTTACACATCGGAAGAGGTTGAGAACCAGCAACGGGGATTCAGAACCCGTGATTGTCGTGCAAGGGGTTCCAGTACAGTGTATGCACTGTTTATCTGACAATATCCACATACAAATGGCACCCGATTGGGATCTACACACTGTGCCACTGTGCCGTCAAGCTCAATCTCACACGGTCTACAATATGTTCATACTGAGAAGCTCACCCCAAAGAGCCACAATAGCAAAGAATCACTTCTCTCAATCCCGACACCTGCGCTAGACCTGCGAATAAGACTTAGACTCCTCATTCCCAAGCACCCAATCCCTCTCCCCGCCAAGATCCGCCGCACTCATCGCAAACACACGCAAACTTGACATCTCATCTAAATCACAACCCCAACCACTCACTCATACACAATGGCAACAGACGTCCAACTCGACACCTCCATGGTACACCCCCTGTCCCCTTCACCCAAGCCACACTCACAGACTAACCATAAATCTACATTGATTGCTCCAGGGAACCATCGTCGTGGAGTTGTACAACCAGCATGCGCCCAAGACATGCAAAAACTTCGCAACCCTCGCCCAGCGCGGCTACTACAACGGTGTGGTCTTCCACCGCGTCATTCGCGATTTCATGATACAGGGCGGTGACCCGACGGGCACGGGCCGCGGCGGGACGAGCATCTACGGCGAGAAGTTCGAGGATGAGATTCACCCTGCACTCAAGCGTAGGTTTCAGTCTCAGTCTCATTGGCACTTATCCACTGGTCTCTATTTTTTGAGGGGGTTTGAAAGGAGAAGAGCGCTGATATCTCTATGTGGAATAGATACGGGGGCGGGAATTCTTAGCATGGCGAACGCTGGGCCCAACAGCAACGGCAGCCAGTTCTTCATCACGCTTGCGCCGACGCCGTGGCTGGACGGCAAGCACACTATCTTTGGACGTGTCAAGAGTGGCATGGGCATTGTCCAGCGAATGGGGCTGGTACCGACTGGGACTGACGACAAGCCACAGACCGAGGTGAAGATCGTTAAGGCCAAGGTCTTGGGCGATGAGGAATAAGAAGCATCTGTCTGGTTCACTGGCTCTGCGCATGACGGATGCTGCATCTTGAGAAGAGAAAGAAAAGCCAGCATCGGCAATCTCTCTGTTGGTAGTTCTGTTGGTGGTGGTGTGCCTCCTTCCCATGGCGCTGAACGTTAGGTAAGAAATAAACTATTCTCTAGAATGCCTCTTTTTTTGTACAGAGCTGCCTAGGCTCACCCTCCCGATCCTACCGAGCTCATCACCCAGAGACGGAGAAAATAGAAAAACCACCGCGCCATCCTTTTAATACACGTACCAAGGGGGATGACGCTATGATGTCAAACTTGAGATACCCACCCGAGCTGAAAATGCAGAAAACGCCCCGAAGCCTGAGCCCGCCCGACACCGTATGCCAAGGCGATGCAAGAGTAATCCCAAACCCCTAACCAATGCAATTTGTAAAAGCTGAATGCGGCGATGGAGTGAGGTAGGTGCGCGTGCAGCGGAACACCCAACGTGCTGACTCCTATGATCAGCACCGCTCGAGGTTATTTCCAACATTCCCCATATCCACAACGACTGGTGAGATCCGCACAAACAGTCCGAGTAAAAGCAAATGTATTCACCCCTGCACTTATTGAGGAGGCGACGACAATGTGCCCGAAGACTCGGACTCGACATCACGGTCTCGCTTTGCCTTCTTTGGCGGTGCCGATTGTAGATTCGGCTTTGCTCCTAGTTTGAGCTTTTTAGCTGGTGATGGCCCGGCCTTGGACGATTTTTTCTGAGCAACTTGCACGGTCGAGTCTTTCGCCTCCTCGTCGTCGATCTTTTGCTCCACGTTGAGCATCGAGTTGGCCTTAACTTTCTCCTTTTTCACCGTGGGTTTGGTCTTGAGAATCACCTTCTTGGTCAACGAGGTCGGCTTGAGCTTCTTCTTCTTTGGGTTAGAGGGGTCCGATTCGTCGGCATCCTCGTCAAATTCATCGCCGTCTCGTTTTCTAGGACTGGCAGCCCGACTCGTCGGCAGCGGCGTGCCTTTCTGGCTACCCGGAGGCGTGTTATCGTTATTCTGACTCCCACCATTGCTTCCGCCATTACTGATCTTCTGGGCCGCTGCCCTACTCGCATTGCGGCCGCTGTTGCCGATGCAGGAACCCATGTGGTTGTTGAGCCTTGTGACGAGGATACAGCGTTTGCATTTGGAGCAAGTTGCGCTGGGAAAGCTGAGCACGTTGGGGGGGCGGTCTTTAGCACCTCCTTCCCCACCACCCGCTGGGGAGCTGACATCGTTGGGATCCATCTTTTTCTCCATGTCTTTCTTCTTCTTGCCTCGCCCCGGCCCGGCAGGAACCCATGTTTGACCGTATATGTCGAAGCCTGGTTTGTCGATGTATGGATGCTTTTTGCAATAGATGATGCTCGGGTCGGGCTTCTGCGCTCCCTTGCCGTCGGTTGGGCTGAGAAGACGCGGGAGGTGGCAACGCGGGCAGAGTATGTCCTTGGTCGTCTTCAGTGGGTTGCCCTTGAGAAAAACCCGTCCTTCTTCATAAATAGCCGCATCCGTCTCTATCCGAACGTCGGGCTTCGAGTCTGGGGTTGAGGATTCTGATGCATCCGAGGCCATCTTCTCGATATTGATAGCAGCCGTGTTGCCCCGAGCTATCTTCTCGTCGCGGTGCACTTTGATTAGGAGGTCATGGACGATATTGTAAAGTAAGTCGTCGAGGACGGAATGTGCCTGCGGCAAATAAAGGATACCTGGGTTAGCGTGTCCAGCGAAAGCCGCGACCAAGAGAGCGCCGACGTGACGGCTTTCGACTTCTTACAAGTTTGTCAACGGGGCTGGCATCTTCGGGAGCGACGATGACGCCTGCCTTGCCCGTCCTGTCTGTTTCTGGCGCCATGTTGATGGCGAGGATCGCACCACCTTGGCAGACTGTATTGGCACCAGCAAGTTTGGGGTCGGATGCTGGAAACCCAGAAAAGCTAAGGTGGTGTCGTGTGAGGTGGTTCGGCCTGTTGTTGGTGAGGCGGCGACGAGCTGACACGCTCCAAGTCCTTGCGAGGCCAGCCGCAAATGAACCAGTGACGCCAAAAAAAGGTGCAAGCAGCTGTTTCACCCTTTGGCGGCGCTCAAACCTCCACCATCGCTGGGATGCACTCCAGAAAGGCGGTAATTAATGCGTTTATCAACGGCGACTCGTGCGGACGATGCAAGTTGATCAGGCAAGCCAATTCCGCGGTACCTGATTGATGAGTACCTATTAGTCCCAAGTGCCAAGAGGCGATTGATATTTTCTGCCCGACGGCGCCGGCAACAGGTAGGGCGGGAGGCTGGAGCCAGGATGCTGGTCAACGCCACTAACAAAGTTAGGTAGTGCCCTGAGCGATCGAATGATAGCGGGACCCCAGCGCATGCAGCTCAACACTACTTGTAGGTGGGTAGGTGTCCCCTGAATTTACGTTGATCTATCCCGTCCCGATCTTCAGAGGGCGCACCCAATTGCATCGAGATGCCTGGTTCGGCTTGCTACAGGAAGCAACACATTTGCCCAGGCGAGCACTTGACGAAGCACCTACTTCCATGTATAGCTCATCAATGGAAAGAGGCCTTGAATCCATGGAACCCCCACTCCCGTCCCATCGACCGCTGTAGGAAGTCCCGCTATTTTGCAACCGAGCACTGAATATGCCTTTTGGCGGACTCCCCATTCTTCCTTTGGGCCTTTCAGGTGACCTCCCGTTCAACTTCCATGACGCCCAAGTTGGCTAGATTTCATGGATCCTTACTGATTCCGCCAGACTGTTCACAACTTGCAATCACCTCACACACCCGTGGCTCATAGTCTTTCTCTGCTGCCCTGACCACCAACTCAACGTATAGGACGGGAACCTCACCGCGAACCGCTCAGCCTCCGAGGGTCACCCTTCCATTCGTTCGGATTTGTGGAGTGCATTGTCCCCCACCACCAACGACCGGTAGGGATATTAGGAAATATCGACAACTGCGGGGCTATATTGAAACGCTACAATATTCAAATCTTGAATATTTAGCGGCCTTCCCTGACATATCACCCGCCTGCCTACCGCCCTCGGTTGTTCCATAAGCGAGGGCATCACTATAGACAGACAGTGCCTTGCTCTTCGCCTAGGCGGTGGTAGCCAAAGAGACAGCTCAAGCAAAACGATGGCGCAACAGCCTTCGATCCGATCATTCTTCCAACCACGGCAGCAGCCAAAGTACGCTGCCCCGCCATCCCTCACGGGCGGTGACACGAACCAAACAGCTTTACAATCGCCGCCGGTGCCGCCAGAAGAGCAGCAACCGCAGGTAGACATCGTTCCCACCAACTTTCCAACCCTCGCGACACCGCCTTCCCTACCCTCGCAAGCCTCGATCGTTCCGGTGGACGCCGACCACATCGCGGCCTTGCGCCGCATCAACTCGTTGCTCCTCCCCGTCAGCTACCCGGATTCCTTCTACCAAAAAGCTCTCGACCCGCTTGCCTCTGGCTTCTTCTCGCGCGCCATCCTCTGGCAGGATGACGCATCAACCAGGCCCAAGGTCGTCGGCGGCATAGTCTGTCGGCTCGACCCCAACCCACTCCTCGGACTGACAGGCCAGCCGCGACCCGCCCAGCTGGATTCTCGCAACAAGCTTCTCACCCCGCCCAACACCCCTTACTATGCCATCTACATCCAGTCGCTTGCCTTGCTGTCTCCGTACCGCTCGCAAGGGCTCGCCGCGGCAGCGCTTGAGCACATCATCGCGAGCGCCGCCCTCCTGCCCGCAGCAGGCTCGAGCATCGACGTCCGCACCGTCTACGCACACGTATGGACAGAGAATGCCGAAGGACTGAAGTGGTACGAGGCGCGGGGCTTCCGGCGCGACGGCCCCGAGCCGGTGCGGGGTTATTACTTCAAGCTACGGCCCGGCACGGCGTGGATCATCCGGCGAGAAATTGGTCCCGGAGCTCCTCCTCCCCCTCCTCTGGCTCCGGCCCAGTGGCAGTGGCCGTCATCTTCACCTCTGTCTACCGAAGCCTCAGCTAAGATCCCAGGGGTAAATGGTGGTACCGTCGCGGCAGCTGTCAACTTACGCCCCATCTCAGAGCCCTCATCGACGGCGCCACCTCCCTCCCGGCCGTCAGCAACCCCGTCGTCGTCCGCCTCATCTCTGTCCTTTCAGAACGCCCGCCCGGAGACTGAGTGGAACGACCTACCCGCCGACATGGTAGTTGGCGGTGGAGCGGGGCCTGGTAGAAGCCAGCTCCTACCGCCCTCCAGCGCACCAGGGTCTTCCGCAAGCTCGCGAAGCAGCTCCGCGGTTCGCAAGAAGAAGGAACGGGCTTACCCATCCGCCGCGTTTGGTAGCTAAGGTGCCCTTCGCATCACTCCAACGAACTGGGGCTGCATCCGGTGCTCGCTCGGTGTGATGTTTTCTGACCCAGGCCACAGCTCTAAGTGGATTTACGTAGTGTGTGGCTCAAGCACACATGATTATGAGAGTTAGATGATATATGAATGAATAGACAAAGGCAGCTATAGGGGATAGAATGGCGCGAATATATTATTGTTCACGGGTGGGGCTTGTTACAGTGACCCTCATGAACAGCTTAGATCTTGGAGCAACCGAGGTCAATGTGGTCGTCGAGTAAGACTTTCACTTGTGATTCGCCAGCATGTTTTCGGGCACAGGCTACCGTATCGTAATTCATTTTACTCTGTTGAATAACAAGGAGTACCCGTCAACAGAAGTCAACTCATAGGAAGAATAGCTAGCGCACTTCCCAACACCACATCAGGAACTGTAACTGGCGGTAGGGGGAACCCTTTGCACCAGACTCGCCGAGATTGCCTCGCACCACCACTTGTCAGCCAGCCATATCAGGCGAGAACCCCATTTTCCCTACTCGTCACAGATTGGCACAACACCCCAGCAATTTTCTCAGCTAGTCGCCGATTGAGGGTCTTCAGGGGCGGCAGTGAGCTGCTGCGACTTCGCCGAAGACCGAAGCTCACCAATGGCTTCCTCCGTTGTTTTGCTTTTCTCCATCCCGGCAGCAACGAGGGCGATAAGTGCTGCTCCGACGCCAGATCCATCTTTCGCTATACCGATGCGAATGCGTTTTGCACCTTCCTCGCCAACTCCATCAATGACACGCAACGCTTCGTAAATCATGTCCCGGAAGTAGGGGTAGTGCTCAACAAGACTCCCATCGACACCAATATCAATGGGCTCGTCTTCCGAGGCATCGCTCAGCCCACCAGTTTGCAGAACAATGGCAGCAATGGCGACAGCAGATAGTCGCGCGGATCGACGGGCAATGGCGCCCGCGATAGCCTTGAAAGCTTGAGCATCGTCAATTGCCGGCGAGTAGACGTGTAAGTTTGAATCGAGTTCTTGTCGCAAGGTCGACAATTCCGGGGTATTGTCGGCCGCAGCAACTGACATGATAGCAGTGTCAATTCCCCATTGCTTGTAGATGCTGGATTCTGGCGCGATAGTGGTGGTCGACTTCCAGTCGTTGGAGCTAGAGTTCTCGTCCCTAAGGAATGACACTTTGTCGTTTCTCACCAGGTCCAACAGTGCAAGTCGAAGGATCTCGCCAAGGAACATGCCAGAAACCCGCTTCTCGTACATTTGGATGCCAGGGTTTACGCTGTCCTTGTCCAGCGCGATATCCCACGTTGTGCTGGGCAGAACGTTGAGCTGGTTATCGAAGGAGCCCCATTCGGTATTGATCACCATGTCGCCCGTGGATTTGTCATATTCGCCCGACATGGGCTTTTTGACATTGGCCAGCTTCTCAACATAAGCTCCGTTCGTTCCGGTGCCGAAGATGGCACCGAGCACGGCGCCAGTCTTGCCAGGAGAGGAATACGAACGAGCCATAAGCGTTCCCACAGTGTCGTTGACAAGAGCAGCCACCCTGATAGGGAGATGCAGCTTGTCGATCTCTGACTGGAGAAGGGCACACACATCCTTGCCGATTGCGTCAGGGATGTCGAATCCCTTCGTCCACCGAATGAGGGTGCCCTTGTTGATCCCGAGTTGCTGTACTGGGAAGCTGAAGGTAAATCCCAGGCGAAAGACATTCTCGTCCATAAAGCCTTCCGGTGAACTTGCCGTCAGCCGCCGTCTTACGTACCTCTCGAAGTGGTCCTCGTGGTGAGTTTGAAGGAAATTCTTGATCTGCTCCGCAAGGAATGCGAAGAGCTCTTCCGCGGTCTTCGCTACCATAAGCTCTTTAGGGATTGCGACTTTGCTGTATGTTAGGTTGAAGGTAGTGTCGCCGTTGAGTAGGATGGAGCAAACACGCAAGTTGGTTCCGCCGAGGTCCACGGCCATGTACAACCCCTGTTGGAAACGAGTTAGACACCAGAGGCGATAAACAGCGAGTAGAGGTAGGCACAACTGCTAACCTTCTCAGTGCCGTTGGGCACTGCCGTCACGTATGTGGGAATCTGGCTCAGGCTGGTTCCGTCTTTCTCCAATCCCTCGCCTGGACAACGAATTAGTGGTCTGACAGCCAGTCATCGCTCCCGATGTACCTACCCAACTGGCGCAGGAATTCTTTGACTGCTTTATTGACATCGTCGTCGGTGTAGTCAAACTTCGCGACGATGGCCGCCGTCTCGGCTTCAAGCGCCATTGCGAGGGGTCTCGAGGTGGGAGCGGTGGTGGGAAATGGTATCGGGTTTTCGCAGACCGGAGACTTGTGGTGGCTAGTCAGGGCGGGTGGGGAACAGGTAACGGGGAGGATATCAAAATGATAAAATTTAGCTCCGGAGAAAAATTGGAGGATCTGGAGTAGGATTGAATGGTTAGTTATAAGAACGGGTGTGGTGGTGGTGTTGGTGTTGGTGGACAGGTGATGCCTTGAATATGGGACTGAGTGAAGGGGGTGAGGGGCCAAGCCGGCGCAGGAGCGGGGTCACTCAGCCGGCAGCCCTTGGTCAATTGGCTTTAGGTTTGAGACGCGACTTCCATTGGAGACACTCACGAAAACAATTATTAAGAGGGCCACGGAGAAAACATGGACCAGGTTTGGTGACGACTTCGAGACCAGCTTGCCATCTGAGCTGCCGTTGAAGCTTCCGGAGTCGGCATTGCGATTTTGACCCCCCTCGGGGCCGTTAATCGCGCGCCGTGGGGCGCCTACAGACCTTGGGGACGTCGTTTTGTCGGCTCGAAAACACACGCGACGCTGGCGGGGACTCTCGCTTGGGCCCGCTGTTTATTGGCCTGGGGAGGCAACGGGCTGCACGCGGGGTACACTCGGTTCTTCTCACTGCTCAACAAGGTGGAAACGGCGCGGATCTTGGAAGCGAAGACCCATGAAGGTAGGGCTCCTGGCGGGTTGCGAGGCCCGTTGTAGGATGCGAGAAAAGCAGCTTCAAATTAGATCGCCAAGAAGACCAAAGCGATGAGACGAAATCGCGCAGTGAAGTCCTAGTGGTCGCCGCGAAAACGCCGAGACGGATGGTTGGAAAGTCAGGGCCTGGGAATGAAGTGTGGGGTTGTCGATGACATCGATCCTGTCGAGGAGAGCTGGGCGAAATCCTTGTTCTCGAGTCAAGCACGCATTCAAAAACTGGGTTCCCCGAGTCTCGATACGGGAGTCCCCTTGGGGCACACCGAGCTTTGTGGAACGGCAATAGACTGGATGTGTCGATGTTGACGTCGTTTGTCGGGATGCAGGCGCCCAGTCAGCGTATCGTGGCGCTTACAGCTTGCAAGATGAAGAAAACTCAACAAATGGCCGACGAGTGAATATATGCAATGCCAGACACCAGGAAATGCGAGACGAATGGATATAAGGTAGGCAGGCACCCGGAAAGAGAGCTTCTCAACTCCAATCGTAATGGAAGAGAAGGCGGTGTCAAGTGTCGAGACCCGAGGGACAGACGAGTTTTGAACGTTTCGATGTCGTTTCTGGCGGGGGTTGAAGCGGTGGACAGCGGTCAACCAAGCGTCAAGTGACCAGTCCGGGATTGGTATAGGGGCATACACTTTGCTTCCTTAGGAGGCGCCAATGCAAGAAGCTGGCGGGTCTCGATCGGGGGGCGATGAAGAGGAGGAGGTGGTGGAGATGCTTCTCAAAAATGAATGCAATTGTTGCGACCTTCATCCCCTTCTTTTAAATGTTCTCTTGAAAATCGGTCATACTTGGATGCCACAATGCGACATGGTCATTCGGTAATGTAATTATAGCGCAATTTCTTTTCTAGGCGGGATGGAAACCCAGGGATAACGGGAGAGTAGCAAAAACCCGGTTTAATTCTAACCGCGAAATTCTCGGGGAATAGCAAAAGGGTGGCTAGGCCCTTTATAGGTCAATCGCAACGGCACTTGTTGATACAACTCGATGCCATTCGGGCCCAGCCGTGAGTTCTAAGATCGTGGCTGTTTGGAGGGTGTGGCTTCGGCGCTTTGGGACCTAAGGAATGGTAAACGACCTTTAGTTCAGTGGAAACCATAGTAGCCATTGATACACGTCAGTTGGAGGTCTGACATTTGCTGAAACAGTCGAATGGCAGGGGAACTTCATCACGACCTTCAGCTTCGAATGCACTGTGTCTGTGCGCTTCTAGTTTCAGACTGCTCTCAGAATGCGAGAAAGGGGGTATAGGGTATATAACAGAATAAAAAGGTGAAAAAATACAAGTCAAGAAATAACCAGGAACAGCCGCAATCGATAGTCTCATCTCAAGCCCTCTAGCAAGGTCGTTCTGTGAGCCTCACCCCGAGATAACTGCGTGTTTTGGTGCCGAGTTTGCGACCTGGGCCTGAACTGTGAAACTTGTTGAACTGCCCGGCTCATCTCTATGTTGTTTTCGATACTACCGCTGACGAAGTAGGTGCTTTTATCGACCCATTTGTCGTCGTGCTAGCAAGAAGTACGGCAAACCGCCACTCGTCGTTGGCAATGTGTGACCTCTTCAAATCCTTCTTCATCCAGCAGATCCCTCTGTACTGTGCGTTGTTGCCTTCGGGTCCCCACCCTGCTCCTGTACACTCTGGCTCCTCGGCGCATTGTTCAATGCATGCTTCGAAGGAGCTGGCCTTCAAATTGCCGATGTCGGTAGCTTCATTCACCCCGGAATAGTCAACGCCACACAGCTGAAGAAACGTCTTGCCATTAGAAGCCGAAGATTGTGTGTTGTCTAATTCGAGACACGAGTTCCCCGTGGCTATTGAACTGGGCGCAGACTTTGTTGAAGTGGCTGCGAGACCAGATGAGGTTGTCACGAGATCAGATGAGGGGGAAGATGTCCTGATCCCGTCAGCGGTTAGAATTACAAGGCCTGAGGCGGGGAGACTCACGTAGTAGCATTCGCTGCGGTTTTGTTGTGACTTGAGAGCCCCACGCCAACTCCTACCCCGATGGCAATGGCGAGAAGAAGCAGGCCTCCAAGGGCGAGAAGTAAGAGAAATAACCCTCTCTTGATTCCGCAGAGTTTCTCGCTTTCATGATGCTTGTCGTCTATTGGAGGGGCCACAAGTGCACCCAGGTAGGGAACTGACGACGTGCCTGGATATTGCGGAGGCACTGCTTCGAACTCGGGAGATGCGAAATATGGCCCTTGCTGCTGGGGATAAATCGAGCCATGTCGTGAAGGAGGAGGCGACTGAAACTTCTCGTGAACGTGATGCTGAACAACCTCCGGCGCGCTGTGTTCCAATGGATGCATCGGTATAAACGCCCGCTGGCTATGCGACGTACCAGCCCGCTGACCGTCCATTGACGATGCCTTCGTTGATCTCCTGCGCGTTGGCGAAGGACGCCTAAACCGCTGACCCAGAGGGAAGCGGTTGTCAACCATTTTAAGAGGCGGCGCGGCCCGCTATCCGCAGCATCAGGGATATGCCAGGGGGCCGAAAAGAGCTGTGATTGTCATCCTGCAATCTAACTTAGAGTTGCCCAGTCAATCGGGTGCGAGGAAGAACTGCAGTCAGCAGCCAAGCCAGCTCTTTTGGGCCAGGGGAGAAGATTAGCGCACTCATCATGTCCCTGGTTTTCTGTTTTGTTTTACGACTTATACGGATCGCACATAAGAGTTCAATCATGGATCTGCAGAGTTGCGTTTTCCAACGCACATGTGGGATGATAGAATCTCGGACAGGAATAGGGAAGCCAACTTTGACATCAAGCAAAAGCCTGTGTTTATTTCGGTGAGGAACAGGTCGAAAGCTGAGGCCGAAACGCAGACAGTTGAGGTCAGGAAAGCAACTCGCCTGCCATGAAGCCTGTTGAATTGAGGAAAACGATGCATTCCGTAGTACCATGATACTACATGTATCGCAAGTTTCAATGTTAGCTTGGATGGATAAAGCATAGCATAGAGGGGGAGAAGGCCCGACGGCTGAGAAATATACGGGGCCGGGTTCGTAGTGTAGAGCAATGCATTGGGTGTGTTCAACCCAAACTTCGAGCTGATAAGGCACTGGCCTGTGGGCGTCAGCGCTGCGGTTTTCCTGCTGGTGCTGATTCTGGCTCTACAACTGGCCAAGCATACCTAGTTAAGACTGAGATCAAAAGACCAGGGAGGGCACGTAGAGTTGTACTCTACGTTTACCATTCTCATCACCCACCAGGTGAGGCCGGTGTTTTCTCAGGAAGGAGAAACAGCAAGCTCTCCACTTGGGCGCAAACGGATAGATGTTGTCATGCTTGGTGGTTGTAGGCTAAGGTCAGCCTGCAAGTCATAGGAGACAAGATCCGCCAAAGAAAGAAAAACGAACACCATGCTCCTTTCTTGTGAGAGACTGGCTCATGAGAAAATGTGATGGGAGAAGGGGCACGGGTGCTGTGGGATAATGCGATGGTTCGAATGAAGCAAATGTCGCCGGATGTTTGGATCGGAGAGATTTCTGAGTGGATGGATCGGATGAGCTCGAGAGCCATGATTCCCATGGTTTTCAGGCACAGCTCTTTTTCGCAGAAACTCAGTGGTCGCGATAGTATCATGACAAGGGAGAATAGAGAAGAGCATGAAACATAAATGTCTTGGACCAGATCGCGCTAGAGGAATGTCTTGCGATGTTGCGGCTGAGCTGCGGGAGCTCGCCAATTCAAGAACATCACTTGTGGGACGCGCTTCCAATTGGCTGTAACAAAGCGGAGAAGGAGGCACAGCGGCACAGCACGACGAAAGCTCAGCCACGTTCCAAGAACAACCAAAGAGCCGCGTCGAAGTCCTACGAGGTCCTAGGCCCGCTGGGCTCAGTCCTTTCCATTTTGGGCTAGCTCAGGCACCTTTCCGATGGTTCCCTATTCGCTTCAGGCATCGAGAGGCCGCTGGGTGGCTCCTCTGATTCCATGCTGAACCGGCGACCTCGATTTGGAGCCCCCAAGAGCACAGTTCGTCGGCACACTACTTTCGGACTCTGCTGGACTTGAGGTTTCAATAACGTTGCTGCAGTTCTAAGTTCCTCGGTAAATCTCCGTGATCAGACAGGAATCAAAGGTACGTATCTGAGGTGGCTGTCATCGAGGTGGCTATAAAAAAACGACATCATCGTGAACAGTTCCTCCGCAGAAAGGCATTGGGTGAAGGGTGCCAGCGGCTAGGTAGCCCCCGCGCCGTAGGTGTGTGAGATAACGCTACCAGGCTGTGGGTTTCGGTTTTGGGCTGCCACTGATGGTGTGTTGCCGCCGGGCTTGTGGTGGGTGTCTGCACTAGCCCGGTAACAAGGAATACGGATACGGCAACAGTATCCCGAATGTTTGATTTAACGATCCCCAATTGCATACCGATGTGTGTGGGCGGAATATCGCCCATCCTCTAGCTCTTGCTCGAACATGCAATCGGTTGTGCGACCGGGAGACCAGGCGCCTATGCTGTGGTCTATGTTGAAGATGGCGATTCCCCTGCCGTTCGTCCAGACAATTGTGGAACAGGCCCGGTCCGGTGGGACAAAAGCGAGGGTCTGAGCTAGGGTCGTAAGATGCTGTCAGCACGCCTAGTGCAGATAGCCATTTGAAGGCATTGGGCTCTGCTCTCGATGTCCCGTCCGGCTCCATGCACACCCGAAAGTCAATGCCTCATTTGCTCCTACCTCCCCGAGAATTGGGCACCGCAGCCGCAACATTGTTAATGGGGAACGTGAGATAGCTGGCCGTAATGATCTCCACAGATTGCTGGCCTGGGAATTCCAGGGCTCCAGGTTTTAGTTTTGAGGTTTCATCAAATTCCCTTATCGAAAACTAGACACCAAGAGCTGGGGGGTTGGAGGGGCATGGAGATTCCAGGTTTCCCCTCCCCCGCGCCGTGCGCAATGGAAGCACCACCAAAGCCATCACGCTCAGCCTTACACCCAAGCTTCGCTAGCGCGCAGTCAGCTGTGTGATGTTCGGTGCGCAATTGCAAATCAGCCACGGTCAACCCGCTTTCGACCCCCGCCGTTCCCTTCCCTTCCTTGTCCTTGCCCCCGTCTTCGTCCTGGAATGAAGACCTCCACCCGCCTGTTCCTAGAGTCCCAACCGAGCAGGAAGTCAGCACCCGCGCGCTGCAACTGCCAACCCACCGCCCCCGCCTCAGGTCGCCCACCTCAGCGGCGCCCAGCACCTCCTCATCTAGCGCCCCTCCACCTCCCTTGACCGGAGTCTCGTCCCAACCGGTGACAAGCCCGCTGCTGCGACCTGACCTGACCGTACCTTAGTCCTACCCAATTTTCCCGCCCGCCCCTAGGCCCCGAATTCAGCTCCTCCTCTCTCTTTGCCGCTGCTCCCTCTTAGGTCCCCTTCCCCCCCTTTCCTCGGATTCTTTCTCTTAATGAGCTCGATCAACTCTCGCCTGAAAGGCTTTGGCTTCGGTAAGCGAAAATCGACGGCCAGCATCCAAAGTCCCGACCTGCCACAGACCCGGACCCCGCCACTTGCTGGTGCCCCTCAAATACCGCCGCTGTTCCCCTCCCACCCAGGTCCAGCCCCCTCGATTGCTTCCACATCCTCGCGACAGAGCCTCCAAATGAACCACCCAGGCGCTGGTCCCCGACCGCCCAGCTACTCTTCGGCCAACTACCCGCCAGGTCCTCCCGGCCCCGTCGGTCGCACCAGCCCTTTGAACCAAGGCCCAGCTCGCACCCCGCCGTCGCAAATGGTCGGTGGTCCTCCGCCCATCAACACCGGCGGCCCTCCCGCCGGATACCCCCCACCCGTCATGGGCGGGCCCCCTCCTCCCCAGGGCGGTCCTCCAGGATACGGCGGCGGCGCCGGGTATCCTCCCCCGCCGCCTCAGCCTGCAGGACCGGGTGGTGCTCCCTATTCTCGCAACTCTGCCGCCGAGGTCGAGGGCAACAGTCGGAGCAAGGCACAGCTGATCGTCGGGATCGATTTCGTGCGTTTACCGCTTTCCTTTCCCACCACCTACTTCTGGCGCAGTTTGCTGACCTGCGCTTCATCACTAGGGTACTACGTTCTCCGGTGTGGCTTTTGCCTTCGCCACAAACAACGAGGCCAAGGAAGATATTATCACCGAATGGCCGGGCGCGGGCTCATATACGAAGCAAAAAGTACGTGGAATTGTGCCTCGGGTACGATTGTGAGTTGAAGTGCTAATTTACCATTCCAGATTCCGACTGTGCTGTACTACGATCAGTACCAAAAGGTCGTTGGCTGGGGTCCTGACATCGCTGATGCTCTAGCGCCCACCGGGTACCCCAAGCCAGGTGTGCAAAAGGTGGAATGGTTTAAGCTCCAGTTGATGCTATCTGGAAACACTTACATCGACCCAATCAACCTGCCACCCTTGCCGCCAGGAAAGTCGGAGATCGACGTGGCCGCTGACTACCTCTTCAAGCTCCGCCAGGCCATGCGGGCAGCCCTCCAGAAGACCCTAGGTGAAGTGTTCAACCGCGAAGAGAGAAATATCCGATACTACCTTACCGTGCCCGCTATCTGGAACGACGCCGGAAAGGCTGCTACCAGAGCCGCTGCCATCCAGGCCGGTTTCCTCCGCGATGAGAATGACAACCGCTTGACGCTGGTCAGCGAACCTGAAGCCGCAGCGCTGTTCTGTTCGAAGACGGGTCTCCTGAATCTGAAGGTCCACGACGCTGTGCTCATCGTCGATTGCGGCGGTGGTACTGTCGATCTTATCGCCTACGAAGTCGAGGATGAGAGCCCGTTCACAGTAGCCGAGTGCACGGCGGGTTCTGGCGACTCGTGTGGTTCGACTGCGCTCAATAGAAACTTCAGTAACATTCTTCGAACAAAGATCCGGAAAATGAAGCTGCCGGATGGATCCAAGACCGCCGGTCGTGTTTACGCCAAGTGCATCATGGATTTCGAGAACAGAATCAAGGCTGATTTCCGGAACAACGGTCAAAAATGGGCTGTTGATGTTGGTATTGAGGCCGAGTTCCCTGAGGCTGGCATCGAGGAGGGATACATGACCTTCACCAACGAGGAGATCCTGCAGTGTTTCGAGCCAGTGGTCAACCGTATCTTGGAGCTTGTCCGGAATCAAATCATCGCTATCCAGGCGCAAAATCGCACGCTCCAAAACATCCTGGTAGTAGGTGGATTTGGCGCATCCGAGTATCTCTTCCAACAGATCAAGCTCCACGTTCCGCCACAGTTCCAATCCAAGGTTGTCCGGCCCATGGACTCGGTCGCCGCCATCGTCAAGGGCGCTGTCACAGCTGGTATCACAGAAAGAGTAATCACTCATCGTGTTGCCCGTCGCCACTACCTCATGGCCACGCTCCAGCCTTTCAAGGAGGGCTACCACCCTGAGGCATACCGCGTGCCCTCGCTCGACGGCAAGGACCGCTGCAAGTTCACCCGCCAGATATTTGTCCAGAAGGGCCAAAAGGTGAAGATTGGCGAACCCGTGAAGGTTTCGTTCTTCCGCCAAGTCGCCCCCGGTGCCACTCTCATGTACGAGGATATCCTCTATGCCTGCGACGACGACGTCTGCCCTGAGTATACGAAGGATCCCAGTAAGTTCTGTATGCACCTGTCTACTGGGATGTCACTAACAAGCCAACAGGAATCAAGGAAGTTGTTACGCTCACTTCGGACCTGTCACGCAAGAACCTTGAGAAGGATTTTGAACGCATGGACACACCACAAGGCACATTTTATCGTGTGTACTTCGACATCTACTTGACGTTGGACGGCTCCGAGTTCAGCGCTGAGCTGGTCTGCCAGGGCGAGGTTATGGGCCGGTGCCGCGCAAGATTCAGATAAAGACGAAAGCGATGTTTGGCGGAGTTGTTGATTTCCTTTTAAATTTCCACTGCATCGGATCTCTAATGATACCTCTTGATTACGCAACCGTATGAATGTGTTTTGCGGGGCTTGGTCTGCCAGTGGGATTGCCGAGACGGCCTGGGAGGGCCGAGATATGTTTGGATGTGAAGGCGGGGGGGTGTGCAACAGTCAGACATCATGCCATCCCGATACTTGGGAGGAGGTCGGGCTTGGCTGGGGAGAAGAGCTATGGGCGAGAAGGGAGCATATTACTTTGTCAAGCTAGGCACCTTGGGACTGATAGATAACAAACGGTTGCTTTGGACTATTGCGGTCAACCAAATGGCGTTGTTGTGAGTAGTTGTGGCAAGGTCAAGGCATGGAGTCGGACCCATTATCAACTTACTTTCGGGAGCTCCCTAGCTTTGTCACTAGTACAAGCCTAGTAACAGTAACTTTATTTGGACGATTTGTTTGGCAGTCCTTTCACCTCATCTCAGGAATGAAACGGGATCAAAGCCAATTCCAGAATGGGGATGGGGGGTCGGTGGGGTTTGTTGTCATTGTGGCAGTGCCTGGCGATCGTTCCTGCGTCATCGCCGCTATCCAACTTCATTCCCACTTCCCACTTCCCACTTTCTTGATTTGAAACCCCAACGAATCGCTTCGCGCGTCCCTCTTGCCTCCAGGGTGAAGGCTGAACTCGGCACCAGAGATCTGGGTCCAGTTATTGGGTCGCCAGGCGCCGACCAACGCTAAGATGGCTTCGCATGTTCTTCCTTGTTCATCTTGTTTACCTCGTCTCCCCCGGCTATATCGCCATCCTACTACTAGTCTTCAATCATATCATTTTCTATCGCCTAGAATCTTGGTATTTCTATCCCTAAAACTCCGCATAAATTGTTTACACGGCAAGCGCGCCCGGACGGTTTTCTGAGCGACCGATACACCGCTCGTCCAAGCAACCTCCGTTGCTGTTTAGTGGCCGAGCTCCAAGCGGGCACAGTTTTAGCCTTGTGGATGCGAGGCATTCTTGAGAGGAACCTGGATCTGACAGAGAGCAGAGTTCGCCACTTGAAGAGAATGCTAACGGGTGAGGCAAGACCCTGGAGGTGCACCATATTCACGGAAACCCGACCGCTTACTACGGCTGTATATATCCTCTGCCTCGCCAGATTCGGCACCGCCATGGCTTCTTTACCTCCCTTGCCGTGGAGAACTTCGTCACCTTCATTGCCCTGGAAGAATATCACAATGAACAGCACAGATCAGAGGCCTATTCCACTTGTGGTCACAAACGCCTGTCCCGAGACCATATGGCCTGGCATCGGTACCCAGAATGGCATGGGGCCGGGTACCGGTGGCTTCGTGCTTGAGTCTAGGAGCTCGAGGAGGATGTTCGTCAGTCCGGATTGGCAAGGCAGGGTATGGGGACGGACGAACTGTTCGTTCAATGATGAGGGTACGGGCCCAAGCAACCTCAACGGCGTGAATGGAAACGGTGCTGCTTGTACAACTGGGGACTGTTTCGGCAGACTGGATTGCCAGTTCACAGTACGTCCCCTGTCATGTCTTTATGTATTTGCTCTGACCTTAGCTTTTCCGCACAGGGCCAAGTCCCAACAACGCTGGCTGAGTTCAACCTCATCGGTGGAGTGGACGGCAAGCAGACATTCTACGATATATCGCTCGTCGACGGATACAATCTTCCCTTAGGGGTCGTTTATATCCCAGCCAAAAATACGACGTTTATCCCACCCAATCTGACCAACTGCGCGTGTATCGCATCATCTGGGTATCTAGGCATGCCCGCTAGGTCCGGTCTCGCCTACACTAACGACTCGTACCCTATGCCGTACGAAGCGGCTCAGACAAACGAGAGAGTCGCCAGTTGGTGCCCTTGGGATCTACAGAAATTCCCCCCTTCCAAGCCAGGTGACGGAATCTACCCGTACCCGGATGACAACATCCAACGCCCGATTTTCGATCCGTGCCTCTCGGCCTGTTCGTCAACCAATGACCCCCAGGATTGCTGCACGGGGAGATACAATGATCCAAATATCTGCCGCCCTAGCCTCTACAGCGCACAAGCCAAGATGGTGTGTCCGGATGCTTACAGCTACGCCTTCGATGACCAAACCAGCACCTTCATCATCCCCGCCGGCGGTGGTTGGGAGGTCGTATTTTGCCCCCAGGGTCGCAGCACAAACATCCTCCAGATACTAGGCACGGAGCTTCGTGCTCTCGCGTCCGGCGGCAGAGTCACCCAGGAGATGCTCTCTGCCGTCACGAATAAGACGTATATTGAATCAGGGCGGCCGAGCGGTGCGGCGATGTTTCGGTCGGTCACTCTACGGGGGTTGGTGGCAATGTGGGCGGCCGTTGTGCTGGTTTTGGCTTGATATGATGTAAACATGGGGGACACGGTATGAGGACTGGGAATGGAGGATTGGGTTACGAGATACCCCTATAAGCGAGTGTTTGGCTTGTTCTTCGGAAGAATGCAGCGCCTGCAGGCCTGCAGGCCTGATACCCTCCAACGGTGGATGTTTCCTTTGGCTAGAGTTCCCTTATGACCGTTTTGATACCCTACAACTCAATATCATCTCTAGACTGCAACTTCGCACCAGGTTCTGGCCTTGAGCCGCGCGTGTAAAAGCCGGCGTTCATGAAAAATGGCTTATTACCCTCCTGGCAGTGTAGGTCTCCTCTAGTGTATCGTCACCAAGTCGAAACTGTCGATGGGATATTTCAATCAGGCCCGCTCATCGTAAAACGCACCAGCGCCCGCTGTCCTTCATGCCCACGTCAGCCCGAATGTTTCTCGTATCTGGACCCACTCTTGGGCCCCTCAGCGCTCTCGGTTTGCCCAATTCAACTCCTCTTCGCCCTACGTCTCCTCTCAAATTCGGCCCTCTCATCCTCGTCGCTTCCGCTGAACTCAGCATCGTCATTATCATCCTGCTGCTCCTGCCCGTGCAACTGTAGATGCAGCATGGCATCTCCACTCTTTGACACTGACACCTCGTCGGCGCTGACGAAATCTCCCGCGTTCAAGCTCGCGTACTCGTGCTTCTGGATCAGTTCCCGCAGTCCGGTGTTCCGTGGGTCCACCAGCTGTAGCGCCGTCAGCCCGCCCTTGTTCTTGACCCGCGGGTTCGACCCTGCCTCGAGCATCATCTCCACCAGTGAGTTGCCATACTCGCGCTGCTCGGCCGGCTCGGAGTTGATCCATCGGATTGCTGAGTGCAGAGGCGTGTCGCGCTCTACACGGTTGACGGGGTCGCACTCGAAGCCGGGCTGGTCGAGCAGGGCGTCGATCACCTCGTAGTGGCCGCGCGATGCTGCTTCGTGGTATAAGTGGTTTCCCATTACGGTTGTGGTGGTGTTGAGAAGCTGCGCAATTTCCTCGTCGGACTTGTCCGCGAGTACTTCGGTGAGGAGGTCTGTATTGTTGCGCCGGCAGGCTTCGATGAGCTGCTCGCCTGGCGTGGCGCCCTGGATGCGGGGTCAGCTGGGGATGTGCTTTGGGGGGAGAGAGCGACGAACGTCGTGTTCTTCTTCTCGTGTGGCCATGGTGTTGGACTGACTGTACTGGCGGGTTGGGGGTGGGGAGGAGGGCGCGCGTGGAGAACTGCTGAGGAGGGGTAGATACCCGCTTTTTCAGGGAAGCAAACGAGTCGCGGGTTGTGGAGGGGTCTGTCTTTGGTCGGGGGCCTTGAAAAAGTTTCTGGTAGTGTATGGATGAGAATCCAAAAAGATCAAATCTGGCAGCCGCGCGGCAATCTGTTGCTTGCGTACGTGAAGTTCACGACATGTTGGAGAGATAAAGCTGAGCCTCCCCAGCGCGAAGGAGGTGGCAGTGTTCCGCAGTGACACAAGATGGTGGGGCCCTGTCAGGGGCTCCACTCTCGAGCTCTCATCCCACCACCGTGATCTACTTCAATGGCGGGGTTTCGGAACCCAAGTTTCAGCGCCTTCCGCCAGGGTGTAGGAATTATAGCCAATAGGAGGCGAGCGCATCTTAAGAAATATCGACGATAAGATTTCATGAGGCCTCGGTGACTGATTTCGAAGTCGTCGTAGTTCACAGCCATTCAACAGTGAGAATATATTCAACTCGGCACCGATCGCAATTACCGCCTTATCCGTTTACGGTCTTAAGGAGCACACGTATCATTCATCATGCCCATCCTTTGTGAGTTTCCCTCAAACATCAAGATGAGCCAAGCTAAACAAGTATTCAAGTCTGCCCCTACTGCGCAAATCTCCTCATCCTCTCGCGCATGGAAACTGGGGGTAATCGCCTGGAGTGCAGGACCTGCCCCTATGAACATCCGATCGAAACAACCATCTTCTCGCGCAAGAATTTCCCACGTAAGGAGAAAGACGACGTCTTCGGAGGGCCGGGCGCTTGGGACAACGCACAAAAGCAACTGGTGCAATGTCCAGCATCCAATTGTGATGGCAGTGAAGCCGCATTCTTTCAGGTTCAGATTCGTAGTGCCGATGAGCCTATGACGCTCTTCTACAAGGTATTTCTCACTGGTTTCGAAGCCAAGAGGGCGGGCAAGTACTGACAACTGGACAGTGCATGACGTGCGGTAACCGATGGAGAGAAAACTGAGCGTTGTTGGCGGTATCGGTATGGGTTGAGATTTTGCACACATTGCGAGGTGTTGGGGCTTGGCTTTATTTAGACGACTGGGTGCTGGACCGGTGCTTCAGCGCCATGTCATAGACTAGAACTACCAGCTATAGTGGTAGGGGAATGCGGGAGGCTCTAACGAGGGCATCTCCTTTTGCAATCCCGCTGTCTGACCCCCTGGGCCTGCCGACATGCATGATCTTGTACAACCAATACTTGGGAGTTGTCTGAATGTACGGAGCAGCCCCCAAAGCAGGCGGTGGTGATCTTGCGCGTCCATTCATATGCTTCCATCAAAGGTTGGCCCTCAGCTTCCTTCCCTGTGCCACTCGACGGCAGCCTTCATTCCCTCCACAGCAAGCGCCTGGACAAAGTCGGGGCTGATAATATCCTGGCGGAACCTCTCTTGTTGCAGAAGCTGGAGGTTCTTCAAGGTGGGGCCTGGGTATGTAAGGTACTTGATATATGGGGGTCGAGACCAGTATTGGAGATAGTCGAGATATGCGATGAAGGCAGGATTGGAAAGCAGTTTGCGCGACGCAAGATGGTTGAGGTATTGGGGGTTTCCCATAGCTTGGACGAGCTGCATCGTGTTAGAACAGGGAGAAATTGGGATGCCAGAGAAACAAAGCCGGTCACACCTCTAGCTCTAACTCGAAGCGTGTATAACCGCCATACTTGGGCTCGTTCGACGCGCTTGGAGGGGCAGGCGGTTCCAAGGCAGAGCTGCCAACCGACATTGGTTCGGAAGCCATGAGATAGTATCTGATGCGTCGAGTCGCAGACTGATGGAATGTCGCACCAGTGATTATTCACACGTAAGATGGAAGTCACAGAGCAGAAAGAAGATGCAAAGTGCCCGGTCCAGCGAAAGATGCGACCGCAAGCGCGTTGAAGCTTCAAAGAAATGCGGGGGTCACTGCAGGGGATCTTCACTAGCTTGGCGGAGCTGCATGGCACCCCTGTCAAGTCCGAAGGCTTGGTTTGATGCAACGTTGTTTGAAAGCAAGCTTCATTCAAGCTTCTCTTGTTTATTCCAGAGTCTGGAAGACAACCAGGCCACGTTGCTCGGGCCATTACTTCACTCTCTTTTGCGCCGAAACCGCTAAGTATCAGCGTCGGAGCTTCGTTTCTTTCCGCTCACTCGTATTCCTTCAAGCTCCCGTCGTCTCTATTGCAGTTACAACGCCTTCCCGATGCCCTCCGGAGATAATGCCTCCTTAACTGGAGGCACAAACGCCTCCGTGGAGAATCCGCCCTTCAACTTGACAAACACGTCACCATACGAGCTGATATTCTCTATGTTCCTGAAGCGCGACTTCCTTCTCGTCGAGGCCCAAGTGGTCCTGAGCGCCTTGGCAATCATCTGGCTCGGCGCACACTCTTCCCTGCGTCGTCCACCATCCGCCGCCCCGACACACTCCAAGGGCAAAAAGAAGCCCAAGGATGACCGCTTCACCGAGGGCTTTGCTGCGTCGGACGCCATCATGCTTCCGGTTCTGGCCGGGGCTCTACTCATCGGTCTTTACTATCTTATCGAGTGGCTTCAGGACCCTAACATTCTAAACAAGATCCTCAGAGTCTACTTTTCCATTGTCTCGGTTGCAAGCCTTGGTCGTCTTCTAGGAGACGCTTTGATCATTCTTACGAGTTTCGTATTCCCCGACATATGGGCTGATCGCAAAGGCAACATCTACCGTATCGACTCAGAGCGTCGCCGCCAGGTTCAAGCCAAGAAAGATGGCACCGAGAGCAGCGAGACGAGCAAGGCTCCTTTTCCAGGTTACCTCGCCTCGGTTTCGTTTTCGGATCGCACATTACACACAGCGTGGGAAATCCGACATTTATTGGCCGAAGAGTGGACAACCCGGTTCGCAATGCATGGTTTGTTCCAGTTCAAATTCAACCTGAAACTCAACAGCCTGGTTGGGTTCTTTTTGGCCATCCTGGTGAGCATCGCCTACCACATGACGGCCTGGCATATGCTGTCGAACCTCCTGGGGTCCGCTTTCAGCTATTCTGCGTTCTCTATCATGTCGCCTACTTCCTTCGCCATTGGCTCGATGGTTCTCGCCGGTCTTTTCTTCTATGATATTGTCATGGTCTTCTACACCCCCTTCATGATCACGGTGGCCAAGAAAGTCGACGCCCCTATCAAGCTAGTTTTCCCTGGTTCTGCCGGGGTCAGCATGCTCGGCCTGGGCGACATAATAATCCCTGGGCTGCTCATGGGATTGGCGCTTCGGTTCGACCTGCATCGCTACTATCAGAAGAAGACGAAGATGGAGCCGGTCGAGTTGGCTACAGAAGTGGCCTCTGGCGATGCGGAAAACACCACGACGAAGGTGACCAAGTACAGACGAGTCAAGGCACCCTACGTCGACCCTCAGAGCCAGTGGGGCAACCGCCTCTGGACGACCAAGTTTGGGCGACTCCTTCCAGTCCTGGAGGCGACGTCAGTCCGAGCGGCAACAGCATTTCCTAAGCCTTATTTTTACGCCTCCATCTTTGGATATACATTGGGGATGCTTGTCACATTAGCCATGGTACTCGTGTTCAATCACGGTCAGCCAGCACTCCTCTATCTGGTGCCTGGAGTTACAGGATCCCTCTGGCTTACTGCCTTGGTACGAGGGGAGCTGAAGGATATGTGGGAATATACTGAAGATGGGAGCTTGGATACCGAGGATGTGGTCGTCGAATTAGATGCGGACGGCGAGGTGGTGAAGGAAATCAATCCTTCGACTAAGAGCAATACGAAAACCGAATCACGGGCCACAATTGATGCGGAGAAAGGAAACAGCACGCAAGGGATAACTGAGAAGGTGAATGAAGAGAAGGATACAGGCGATGATTACGCTGTTTTCTTGTTTTCCATCACAGCACCACGTCACCGAGCTTTGAAGCAGGATTAGAAGGGAATATGGATTTGCATAGCCTGGCGTTCGAGGGGCGTTTGTAGAAACGGGATCGCATATGGGATTTCCTTTTAGTTCATAGCAGGAAATGGCATGTTTTACGATATCCACACCAGGCAGCTCTGTGGAAATTCCCCTGACACGGGGCTTACGGCAATAGTGATTAACCCTGTAGTTACGATGCTAATGCTGTGATGGTGATCAACTAATCCTGTCTTTCCAACGTCATCCTCCCCTTCCTTGCTGCATATTCACATCACAGGGTGAGCACCAGGTGATTAGAAATTGATGCGTTCTTGGACAACTGGGTAGGTACTTATAAGTTTGATAGTGCGGAGTACCAACCATACTGCCAATACTCTGGGCGATTGGAAGGGGGATTCCATGATAAATCATCTCACGTCGTCGTTGCTTCAGGCACAAATTATGAGTTGGCTGCTATAGAAGCCCAAATGCATAAGTATTGAGGACAGTGGAAAAGAACTTGTTTGACAATCTGAATTACTGGGTTTCCAACGCGCAAGACCAAAGTTTCTGGCCCCGATGATTCTTCATGCAATCTGGGTAGTTCTTCTCTTCATTCTTCATAGATTGTCCTTTGCATCCATCTCTGAAGTGAAGTAAACACTGGATAGATTCGGGCTTGCCTCTGGTGGTGCCCCACTCTCGGCGTTACGAGGGGCTGACTTGGGGGTTTTGCTCTCGATCGAATCAAACTCATCTCTCTCTCGGCCTCATTTTTTGGTACCATTGATGCCCCGGAAGCTGATCAGGTTGGTGGGATCTCAAAACCCAGCACGAACAGAAAAACTCGGGCTTCCTCTCCAGCGGGCCCTGCATCGCCTCAGGCTCTGCCTGCCTGCGATGTTGCGGCGGCGGCTCTTCCGGCGGAAGGGCCAACGCTTCCGAGGTCGCCGTCATTGCGTCTGTCAGGTGCTGGGTTGTTGCGCTGGGATGTATCCCTCTCTTATTTTGGCCGGGTTCCGATCGGGCTCTGTAGCGCCCGAGGCCCGAGGCTCGCGATTGATGTCAAGCTTTCGCATTCGCAGTTGAGGCGCGGCTGAACTTTTGATGTTAGGAATTTCGGCGGGGTGGGTGCGCGTCTGGGCATGGCGTGGGGAGGGAGTGAGTGGTAAGACGGCGAGAGAGCAAACGGGAACCGCACGCCTCCATGGCGCAAGGCGGAAACGAACTCGACCGCCTCAGATCGAACTAATTGGGTTTGAGGCTCAAGACCATTCCGGTGGGATTAAGTTTCGCGTTGCGGCGCTGTGGAGGGGGTTCCGGGGGTGGGTCGCTCTTGCAGTGTTTGACGCCGGGTTTGTAGAACCCGTGCTTGCTTTTGTGTGTGGCCGTTGTTTGCTCTTTGGCTGGGAGGAGAGAGACGTTGGTGAAAAGCAAGCAGGGAAAACGAGCCCGGCGGAGCGAAGCTTGCTCGACGCTCCCGGGGCGAAATCTCCGTCCCACGGCTGCGACGGCTCAAATGGAGTCGGAGCCGGAGCCGGAACGGAGGAACGGCCAGGGGCGGAACGAGTGGGCGCTCGACGTCATGGGACGAACTTGGGACTGGTGGTGGATGCGACGCTAAAAAAAAAAGAAATCGACTGATCGCCGGTGATGATGATGGTCGTGGTCCCAGGACGGAGCGCGGCGCACAATGGGCTTTCTCGGTGCTCAACACCTCCGGCCCGGCGGGCTCGGGCCGGAACGGGACGTAGTCGGGTGGATTGGTGGAGCGGAGAAAGTAACCAGAGGCAGCCTTGGCATCGGGCGTTGTGCAGCAGTGGCAGGCATGCAACGCACCCGAAGTCATTTGGGCGGAAGACAATGACTTGATGCCGAGTTGGATGCTGGCCCCCCCCCCTGGTAATTGATGGGTAGAGGGAGGGGGTGAAGAAAAAAAGAAAAAAAGCTCTCGTGAACCCGTCTGGAGTCAACCTTAAATACCAGTGACCAGACGCTGCAAGTCTACGTACCCTCAACAGACCCGAGTCAGCCTCAGCCGATTTACGATCGGCCCCGGTTTCATCCCGAATCTCACCCCGTTACAACCACCAACTTATGAGCCGATGTATGAAACCCACCCTCCAAAAATCGGCCCATCGCATCGACATGATATAAAATGGCCACCATGGAAAAGCCAACAATACTCCAGTGGATCTTCGACACGCGCGCATGGTGGCCCGAAGCCACTCAAACCCGCCATCTCGAAACCCACGTACGACTCCCCCTGTTACTCATCATACCACCACTTTTACTTACCTCCCCTCCCAGCCCCAAGCACTCCGCATCATGGCCCTCCTGCCGCCCTCCGAGGCCGCCGCGGTGCTCAAGTACTACCACGTACGCGACGCCAAGATGTCGCTCGCCTCCTCCCTCATCAAGCACCTCGCCATCGCCCACCTCTGCCCCTCCACCCCCTGGCACGCCACCGCCATCACCCGCGACGCGCGCACCAAGCCCACGTGGATCGACCCCTCCACGGGCTTCTCCCCGCTCGCCTTTAACGTAACCCACCAAGCCGGCATCGTCGCGCTCATCGCCATCCCCTCGCCCCCTTCCCCTTCCCCACCCCTCCCCATCGAAGTCGGCATCGACCTAGTCTGCACCTCCGAGCGCCGCTCGCGCGACCACTCCCTCATCCTCACCGACGGCTGGCCGCGCTTCGTCGACATGCACGCCGACGTCTTCTCCCCGGCAGAAACATCGTACCTCAAGTACGAAGTCCTCTCGCGCGTGCCCGGGCTAGTGCCCGCAGGGGGTTCCGCCTCCGCGGAAGCAGTAATGGACGCCAAGCTGCGCGCGTTCTATGCGCTCTGGGCGCTGCGCGAGGCCTACGTGAAGCTTACGGGGGAGGCGCTGCTAGCGGAGTGGTTGTCGGAGCTGGAGTTCCGGGGGTTTCGGCCGGTGGCGCCGACGGCGGGGTGGGCTGTTCCGGCGCGGGAGGAGGAGGCAGAGGGGAACCGGTATGGGGCGCAGGTGATCAGCAACCAGGAGGTGTGGTTTAAGGGGAGGAGGGTGGATGATGTGAACATGAGTTTGAGGGCTATGGGGGAGGATTATATGATTTGCACAGCGGTGCGGACGCCCGGGAGGAAAGAGGTTGGGTTGGCATGGAAGTTGAGGCCGTATAGGGTGTTGGATTTGGATGATATGTTGGAGTTTGCGGAAGGGAAGGCGGCTGAGGGGGATGGGGCATGGTCGTAGAGAGGTAGTGGAGAGCACGAAGTAATGACAAGTCAACGACCGGTTATAACCGGTGATGGTGGGATGTCTATTTGTGTATTGGTCATTTACTCTAGATGCTCATGTTCATTGGACATTGTCGAATGCTCTCCCCGTTCCTCCCGCGTCGGTCCCCGCCGTCACCTCCAGGGACGTCCAGTCTAGAATTCCTAGGGCCCGCGTTAGGCAGTCCGTAACCAAAGAACGGGACATGGAGTGGAGCAACAATTGGGACAAGAGATGCAGGCATGTGGTAGCCGGCGGAGGGTGAAGTGTTCTGTGGTAACCCAAACATCACAGACGATGGATCCTATCCATCGACCTGACGAAGTTGTGGGTCCCACGGACCGTGGCTGTGGCCGCGCCCAGCTCCGTGAAAGCCAGGTCCGCGATACCCACCGCCGCCTCTCACCACGCCATGATAATACCCGCGCTGTGCCCCTCGATAGCCGCCGCGCTGTTGCTGTCCGAGGTAGCCACCGCCACCTCCGCGAGAACCACCACGGGCTCCCCGATGCGAAGGCCCACCCCCATGAGGTGAGCCGACGATGGGCGCATAAGACATTGGCTGCTGCGGTCTCTGGCTGCCTCCGTCGCCTCCCCGGGCCGGAGAACGGGGAGATGTGGGGATGCTTATACTGCGTTCCTCAGCACGTCCCTCGGCGGTGGAGGCACCCGCCGCTCCATCGCTCCCCACGGGGCTCTCCGGGCCACCACCGCGGCCTCCTCCACTCCCTCCACCCCGTCCCCTGCGCCGGAAGAAGGGCCGTTTTCCTGGTTTGGGAGGCTTACTGTCGACCGAGAACTCGATGCGCTTGATTGTATCTGTTACCATAACGTTTTCCGCGAGTCCGGCTGCCTTCAGATCCTCTTCCGAAGCCGTCCATGCCTGGAACACGTTCTCGAGCTTCGCAAGGTTGCTAACCTCTGGCACCCATGAGCGCACGTAACTGCCGTCTTTGTCGTAGTCAAAGGCTTGCTTGACCGGATTGAAGATCCGCAGCTCGCCCCTAGGGTCGTTGCCAACACCAGACACGTACTGCCAGTTTGCCCAGTTCGAAGACACGTCGTAGTCCACCAGGAGCATCTCGTACCACTCAGCACCGTACCGCCAGTCAATGCCAAGGTGTTTCGCAAGGAAGCTGGCCACGTTTTGTCGAGCCCGGTTTGAGGTGTAGCCCGTATGCAACAATTCTCGCTGGGCGGCATCAATGAGGCCCATGCCCGTCGTCCCGGCGTTGAACCTCTTGAGAATTTCGGCAATACGCTCGGGGCCTGGGTTCTGGTCTGCCGAGGCCCGTTCCTTGGAATGTGTCTTCCACTTTGTCTTCTTCTGGTCTCCACTGTACCCAGCCCCGTCGCCCTTGAATCCTTCTAGCTGAAAGAGCTTGAGACCGAATTTCATGTGGCATAGCCGCATGTAGTCGCGCCACAGAAGCTCAAACCGAATAGCCGCGGTGCCGTCATTCTCGCCCGCTCCGTAGCCGTCAACGATCTCGAAGGCGGGGTCGGTGCCATTTTCGTAGCCCAGCAGCGCATGATGAATCTGCCGAGAGGTTATACAGCCCTGTGCCAAGTAGGCCGATAGCTTCGTGCTAAACTCAGTTCCGATCAGACCGTTCCGCGTGTCCTTATAGTTCTTCATGCCTTCCGATTGGATCAGGTGGGCTAAGCGTTCTAGGGCTTTGGTTTCTCCGCCCTTGAAAGGATGGGCCGAGACGGCGTTCTCTGGGAATTTCGGGACGTCCGCTATGAAGGAGGCGACGGGTTTGACTAACGCCTCTACCAACCCATCCAATGTTTCAGGTATGATGAATGGCGGACGTTGACCTGGAATTGCTGCCATATCCGGAAGTTTCGGCAAAGATCCTGGCTCCGGGGCTGGGAACGTAGCCCTCGGTTTCTCACGGAGGGGTTCACATTCTTTCCGGTATGTAGTGAAAACATCGGGCAACTCCGCCGGAATGTTCCCCTTAATATCCCGGCTTGAACCACGGTCAGTCATCCAGCGTGAGCCGTTCTCCACAAGGCTCGGGCTTAAACTCACTCGTCGATGAAATACTTCTCGTCTGTCCAGATCTTGAACTGAGCTCCCGTCTCCTCGCATAACGAAGATACGGCTTTCTGATCATCATGCTCCTCAGTCCCTTCATGGCTTGTCATCCAGATAGCACCAACAGAGTGACCATTCTGCTGCAATCCCTTGACAAGATCACCAACGGCACCAACAATGTCACCCACCCGGATAACCAGGCCACTCCCAAGAGCCTCGAGCGACTCTTTGACATCCCAAACCGCCTGCCCGATGAACGTGGCGCGGTGCGGCCCGCACCGCCAGTACCCCCCGACCCGGCTTTTGGCCTCGGGATGCGGGTTTTCAGCACCGCCCTGGATAAACCCAGAGAGCTCGGTTTGGTGGGCGGGGAAGACGTAGACGGGCAGAAGATACGCATATCCAAGTTCCTTAGAAGTTGCAATATGATGGATGATGGGATTGTCGGCGACCCTCAGGTCTCGACGAAAAACGACTAGGAGCGTTCTTTTGTCTTGGGACACCATTGCGAGCCTGGGGACGTTGCCGTGCTTTACTTTCCGAGCCGGAAGCGTCGCCCTCGAAATCTGAGGAGTCGGGTGCACCCTCGGTAACTTGGTAGCTGTGGCGCAAATCGATGACCCTTCAATACGGTAAAGGTTGGGCCGAGAGTTGTAGAGCGAACGGGTTTGGCGTTGTGTATGCCGAGAAGGGGGGATTCAAGGGCGGTATGTATTGTGGGACTAGCCGCGGGCTGGCGATGCCTAGTAGCAGGTGCCTTTTGGGTCACCGGTGCCAGTGAAGTGAAGATATCATGAACAAGGAAGGGATGGGTAGGGCGGTGAGATGGTTTGGCCACCACTGGTGCCTTGGTCCTGACGTATTGCCCTGACGATCTCCCGTTGGGACGAGAGATTCAGGGCCCCAGTATCCAACCGTCTGGAGAGGGCGTGAGAAGGGGCAAGAATTGGGATCGGGCAGGGGCCGATCGCTCCTTCAAATACACAATCGCCCGCATCCGGATCCGTGATGTCGAGGAGCTGGGACCATGGGTGAGCTCCCCGACCGGAGATTTTCTTCCTTGTGATGAGAGATGTGATTTGAGCGTGTCCCCAGAGTCATCGAGTGCCATGACATCTGGGGGACCTGGTACGCATGACAGTAAACAGCTTCACCGAGCCAAGACGAGGTACTCCCCACGTATCCCACCACCCCGGCCGGGTTGCGACTGCACTGGTGGTCATTCCGACTACCTGGCACCGCCTTGTTTGGTTAGACAGCGTCTTGGCCCTTGACAATTGGGAGAGAGCTCTGCGGGTTGCTAGCGCCTTCGAGGAGGTGCTCCACATCTGGCTGCAAATATCGGCATTCTCTCTGATCAAGCCCACATTGTCACGGCTCATATCCCCGGTTTTTTTTTCTTTCCAACTTCGTTTGGGGGTCAAATTAATCTTCCCTGGCAGCAAACCGTTGCAGTCGACTTCCTGATTAGGCATGGGGCGTCGGTGCTCGATCGCAGTGTGATGGAGACCACGGGAAGATTCCACGATCGGGGTTATGAAGGGCTATCGCGGGGATCGAGCCAAACAGATCCCCGGCTTCTGGCAGGGAGGGGTGTGGGCCTGCATGCTGAACCCTGTCAAGCTAGGACCTGGCAGGGAAACCAGGCAAGCTTGGAGGAGGAGTTGGCCGTCAACCAATGAAGGGCTGCAGCCCTGTCGACCGCCTTGCGAGAGACCAACAGGAATCTCTTTCGACCACCGAAGGCCCGACAATGTCAGCTTGGACTTGGTGTGTGATTTGGACTACGCTCATGCGTCTGTGGTGTGTTTTTTTCATGTTGTGAGCAACATCATGTAGCTTGCCATGCAGAACCCTTTCTGCATCGCCTGAAAGGCGAGACCTCCGACCGCCGCAAAACGTGGTGTTGGGGGACACAAGCGACGCCGCTTTGCCAACACTGACGCAATACCTCGAAGCTGGGTTCCGAGCCACACTTGATTTCCCATCCTCAATCCCATCAACAGGCAAGCCAAGCCTGCTCGCCACGCACACAGCCTCGCTGGCGATGTGCCGCTGGAAGTGGAACGATTAGCTACTGATCAGCCCGCTGCTGGTTGCGCTTAGGTTGTCAGCCCATCTCCCGCCATGAAATATGGATGGGGAGGAGTGATGGCCCCTACATGGCGTGGAGGTTCTTCTGATACATGGTCAGCTGGTTGTTACCTGCGTGTACCGGGCAGTGTCACGGCGGCAGGCTTCACTACCGCACGCCCGTGGGACTGAATGAACAGCGGAGCTCTTAGTCCCCCTTAGTGCCGGGCTAATGTCCACATCAAGGACGGCCATCCAGGAACGACCGGCGCGGATGTTGAGAACGGGAGAGAAACTTAGGGTTACCTAACCCGGGTACGCACGCCCTGGCAGTCTGCAGCCCTTGGGTCCTGGGATCTTGGGATCGATCGATTGCCTTGCTGGATCCAGATCAGAGCAGAGGTCTGGATGGTCCGCTCGCTCTTTCTTTCCAATTGGCCAAGCGGCGCCCTAGCCTGCATTGACATCAGCTGCCAGACAGCATCACGAGGCAACTGCCCTGACAGTTCCAGGTCCCAGGCTGTCTCGGCCGGCGTCAGGGTCTAACCGGGTACCGGTTTTGCAGCCCAAGACCGCAAACCGCCTTCCCCCACCCGCCAACCGACGTGACACAGCTTGCTTCTCTGCAAGCTGCACGTGGAGGTTTCTGCAGATGCCCAGTTTCTTCCTGAAGTCATGCAGGCATCAGGCAAGGGAAATACCACCCTAGCTGAGTTGATATCACTCGCACCTGGCTATCTGAAGCCAGTTAGTGGGTGGAGCCATTGGTTCGTTGGAAGGGAGGCGGATCCGATCCAACTATCCCCAGTGAGGCGGGCGGGTTCCCAGCTCGCATCGCCTTTCGGGTACCTATTCTCCAACGGTCTCGATCCTCGTATTGCCGCGTCTTGACGCGGCGATCGTGCGTCCTCTCAACTACGACGCACCACCCTACACTTAGTTGCTAAAACTTGCCCCGTCATGGAATAGCCCGGTTTCGCGTGTCCAACTCGAAATGTCGGTGTGTTGGTCTGAGCTGGAAGAGGTCTGGCCGTTTCAAAGTCATTCAACATTGCGCTGTCATCGGCGAAATAACAATTAAGGAACACCCTAAGCCCCCATATAGACACACGATGCGCAGCAACATGGACCAGCAACGTCACCTCCCCTTGCTCTCCGAGACATCGTACTGCGGTATCTGGGACAAGGCGGCTGAAATTTCGTTCTGGAACCTTTTACCCTGGTCGGAGCGTTTGGTTATCTCTCCATGGATCATTAGTTCGGGCAACATAGTCGTCAGGTTCTGCGCCCCTTGACCCTCGAGGTGGGTAGTCTGATGTCTCACATGTCTGCACTACACTACAGACATCGGCTCCTGTTGTACACTGAGACCAGTGGGGGTCAACTGAAGGGGCGGGTTCAGAGCTACGTACCAAGAGACCCTTGTCAGCAAGTGGCAACCACTGGTTTTGGACGTTGGTGTCCGATTGAAGCCGAATATCGAGGATATATCACCTTGCTGATAGAGATTTTGTCAGCGACTACCTGATGGTCGGCTACAGTGCAGGACGGATATACGTATGCCATAGCATCTACTCTTGACAGGCCACAGGGGCGGGCCACTATACCACCTGCCGCACAGCTCTCAATCTACAGCTTGACTCTTCCGGGAAGTGACACTGCTAACGGCCCGTAGTCAGGCATTATCTCTCGGCTCACCGAATTCGAGCACTCTTCAGTTCTCTTTGCTGTATCTTCTGTTACCCGTTGCTATATCTGTTAACATCATTGCAAGTTGACTTGGATCTCAGACCGACGCAGAATGCGTCTGGCCGAGTGTACAGGGTTCGTAACTCCTGCCACGTTTACAAACCTGAAGAATACGAGTAACCTTGTCTTACTTCTCGGCGATCAATGATGACATACCAAGACGGTGAGAAGCAGAGCCTGGTTACTAGAATATGCTATGACTGACTCCCATTCTATGCCTAGTTATAAGGCCTGCATGACTGCCGTTGGTTTTTTTTTAATCCAAATTTACATAAAAGATTCTAGAGGCAGCAGAAGAGTGCGGGACAGGTATTGCGCAATGTTCGGCTTCTATCCATTGAAGCAGCTGGCCTCTGTCACGCATAAGTTTTGAACGAATTATGTGCCTCCCCTCATGCAATATATACAGAGAGCTCTGGAGGGAAATCCAGTCAGGATCTCAGTGTCTAAGTGCATTTACACAGGTCGTTACACCTCCACCACCATGCGCCCTCCGCCTCACTCCATGGTATACTGCTATACATGGTACAAATCGCCCTTCACAATACACACGCCTCTAAAACCTCATATTCTCCTCTACCGTCGGCAATGCCAACGGCAATGTCCCCTTTCCCCCCCCGTTCTTCTTACCCGACCCGCCCACAAACAGCGCCTCAGCCTTGACTGTCACCCGACCCGTCACGGCATCTTCGATCGTAGCATCCACAAAGCTCTTGTAATGCCTCTTCCCCCTCTCGCTCTCAGGCAGCTCACTCTCCGCCTTCGGCTTGACACGCAGTACGTAGAACCCGTTGGCAAGCGTCGCCGCTTTGTACTCAAGCTTCAGCGTGGCCGTCACGCCCGACATTCCACCCCACTGCCAGAAGGCCGCACGTCCGCAGCTCTCGTCCAGCAACGTGGCCAGGGCTCCGCCATGCACTACACCAGGCCACCCAGTGATGGCCGCGCCAAAGTACACCACGCTGATGAGCTCGCTGGTGGCAGCGTTGTAAAACACACGCTGGTAGCCGCCCACGCCGCGCGAACCAGACAGCGTGCCCGCCATGATGTGCTGGGTGCGGTGTTCTGGTGTTAGCGTGTTATAGGCCTCCCATGAGGTCCAGGCCGGGTCGGCCGTGAGCTGCTGCACGAGTGGGATCTTAGCCGCTTGGGAGTGAAGGACTTCGATGGTGTACCGGTCATCTTCTGTGCCGGGCTCGGGTGGGGCGGGGGGCTTGACGAGGAGGCGGAGACTGGAGCCGGCCAATGTGCCGAAACAGAGGAAGGCAGCGGCCGAGATGAGATGGCTGGAGCGGAAGCGGGGGTTTCTACCGGCGGTGGTCCGTTTTGGTGAGACCGGAGGGGGTGGATGGGCTAGATCAGGGTGTTGTGGTGGTTGTTGTTCTTGTTGTCTTATGTCTTGGCGCCGTGCCGGGGAGGTTGAGAATGTTCGGGGTAGACATTGCGCTGTGGCGACCACGGGGTGAAGAATCCGGATAGGAGCACTGGACGCGGGCAACCGGCCTGCTTGAACTACCAGCCTTACTAGGCGAAGAGGTAATAACCTGTAAACCATGGTCGTTGAGACTTTACTGAACCTCGACGTCTCGGCAGGGGTTACGGACCGCGTGAGCCAGTTCGCGGTGCGGATCCAAATTGAAGGAGGTCACCGACTTCCCGACCTTTTGCGGCTGACGCTGTGCAACATTCCCGGAACAGGGGATCCGCAGTGATTGGTCAATTGGGTGGAGAAACTGCGGCGTCCGTGCTCAAGAGCCGAGCTCCTCCTCCCTCTTAGGCAGGAGTTGATCATTCCTCTTCCCAACGAGTGGTTTGCGATCGCCGGCAAGGGTCAAGCCGCCCTTCGACAACATCTCGTCGCACCCAACACCCTGTCGGAGTTTTTTTTATTTTAAGAAAAAAAGAATTTGGAAGGTGGCACGGGTTGGAAGGTGATCCGCAACTGGAAGTTTGTGCCTCGGCCCTTGGGTCTCGAAATCCGACAAAGCTTTCGGCTCCATCCCGGTACGAAAACCCAGAACGGTCCGTCCGATGCCGCGCGACTGCCATCTGATGATTTGATATGCCGGATTTCCGTCAATGACATCTTGGTCTCCCGGGGTAGAACACTATGGGATGAACTAGTTCGCCCTGAACAAAACCTGGACGATAGATGACGAGAGCTCTCCTGCTGTCTTCAGCCCCACGGAACATCATGGCTGTGGATATTCCTTTTGAGGGGGATGGCCAGTCAGCTCGATCTATCTTTTCTCGTGGGTATCAAGGGCTCAGAAAAGGCTCAGAAAAATCACCTTTTCCTATGTGCTGTTGACACTTGTCTGGTCAACAGCCCACCAGAGCAAGATGACACCAATACCTCAGTTGTGGTGGTAAGCCCGTGTGAGGGTTCACTACTACATTGAGCAAGGTGACCCTTTTTACGAAGTAGACCCGAAGCCGCCATGGGTATACTATCGACGTTTGTCAGACTAGTAGGCAATTTCCTGGGCATTCTGTAATTTTTGGGGGGGATACTGAGCTCACCACTTAAGCTTTCCGATGCCTAAGTTATTTACGCTCTATCGCACTCGTATAATTCGGGATCGGCGACTATAAAGAGTCAGCTAGCTGTGCCAATGTGCACCAAGAGCTCTCTTGATGAAGATCGCCTGATTCTGATTGATAGGGTAGGCTCGCACCGCTTAACGTGAGAGAGAGGATTAGCGACGACGCTACAAGCGTCATCCGCGAGTTTATATGAGTAGTTGTTGTCGCTGTCAGGCGCAGCCGGACGACAGCTCCAAGTGACAAAGCGTGACGTGATTCTGAATCTCTAGGAGAACGGGGCGCAAAGAACACTGGGGGCCGTTTCGATTGGCTTGAAGTTTCAGTGATTTTAAGCCAAATCGGGTAAAGCGCAACCAGCAGTGACCGGGACGGCTTGGGCTGCGTCATTTTACCCCACAACAACTTTGTCGGGCAGCCCCACAGCACCAGGAGCTATCCACTTTGCGCCAGAAGCGTGAAGATTGTAGTGGAGGGCACACCTCTTTCAAACGAAGGGCTTTGACAGCTCACTTCCTCAATCACTTGACCTCTTCCATTTTCCTGCCCTGGAGCAAGCTAGCTGCAGCTCTCTCTTTAATATATTCCGACCATCCCAGTTCGCTGTTGTACATTGATGTTCGACCCGAAATTGCTCTTCCGTCGCATCTACCTAACCAGACATTCCCGACCTGGGCACGCGCCCTTGGGAAATCGTATCTTGTATCATCAAACAATATTTGCTTAACAAGTAGCTGCTAGACCCTGTCGAGATTGCCGTGCGCAATCAAGAGGGTGCCCGTTTATGTCCGAGCAACAGCCCGTCCTGTAAGCCACCCAAGGTGCAGTGCATCTAATGCTGATCCCGCATCCTAACATGATTATTGTAGGTAGATTTACTAGAAAAGTTGGCCTTGCAGGTGGCTGGTGAACACTTGCGCCTCCTATTCGAACCCTCTCAAGCAACCTAAATCAATATTGAGTTTGCGACAACCTCTCAAGATGGCTATCAGTCGTAGGTTTTGCACAATCCAAGATCTATCAAATCGGGTCGCACGTTTTCTGACATATTCGACTTCCAGACCTAGGCTTTAGCCTCATCTCAATCTTGTTCCTCGGAGCGTCTTTAGTACTGCTCTGGTTTGTCATTCTGTCCGGTCTGACCCATACCTCACCGCTCAGTGAGACATACTTCCTAAGGGCAGATACGTCTGGCATTTCGGGCGCACGAAGCATTTCGCAGTGGACATACTTTTTTATCTGCGGTCTGGACAACAAAGACTGCGGCCCGGCTACCCCAGCACTTCCGATAGGACACGCTTGGTCGGGCAGTCCAAGCAATGCCCCCGCAGAACTTGTTGGTGGCTATGGAGGCGACACAACCAGTTTCATGTACTGGTACCTCTGGCGCTTCGGCACTGTGTTCTACTTGATAACGTTGTTTTTCACCGTGGTCGCGTTTTTCAGCAGCTTCCTTGCGTGCTGTGGTCGTCTTGGTAGCGCTCTGACTGGTCTAATCGCCGCGGTGGCACTGCTCTTCAACACTGTTTCCGTTGCCTTGATGACGTATGTCTGCAAGCTCCCTACTAGTATGTTTGAGTCAAAAGCTTACATCCTTCTCAGTGCTACATTCGTCAACATGCGCAATGCATTCCTCGCTGATAATCGCTCGGCTTCCCTGGGTCCGTATGCGTTTGGCTTCGCATGGGGCTCATGGGCGGCGCTCCTGATCAGCACCATCCTCTTCTGTCTCGGCCGACACGGCAACAAGAGTGACAGGGGCACCAGCAGCCGAGGCTGGGGCCGCCGGAGGAAGAGCACCCACAGCCGAAAGTCGTACGATGGAAGACGTGTTAAGGAAGAATATCCTTAAACCCGGCGGCAACGAGGTAATTTACGATGAATCGAGCGGGAGCGGGTGCGGGGAGAGAGCAAGGAGAATATGCTCTGAATGAGACGTGTGGTCATTGGGAGAGTGATACAGAATGGAGATGGGTAGAAACGAAGTAACGATCACACGATCAGTGATGGGCAACGAACGGCTCTTTAATAAGATTGGCGATACCTATGTAGTTGATGTAATCTACCTTGCTTCTGTTATCCAGTTGAGACATAATATGTGCGTTCATTGGAAGCTTCGAGCGTGCGGTGCCTCCTTGCCGATCCTTCAAGTTCTCACACCCTTTAAAGGCACCGAAAGCATGGCATTTGTGTTGGTGTCAACCGAGGGTAGTTCACGATACATGTCATACTCCCCATATTTCGGCACCAAGGACTTCAGTGGCTAGGAAAGGATATACCATGATGAAGAGTTTACTCCCGTCTGTTTTCAATTCTGTGTTTCCCCATATGTTCCTTCCCTTTCTCCTATCTTCGCGTTTCTCTCTTCATCCAACCTTAAACCGGACTTCGTCACATGCACGGTGTCTTATGCAAGAATTTGAGGTAACTACCCAGAAGAAACATGGAAGCCCCCTCAGGGGATGGACTGCTCAATGCTAAACCCAAGAGGCCCTTGAAGGAAAAAAAAAATACAAGTAAAGACCAATCGCGACCGAAAAGGCCAGCCTGATGCCGCTCAGACTTGGAGAGGTGAAACATATGGAAATCTCTTCATTCACTAGTTGCACTTCTTCTCTTGGAGCCGTACAGGTTTCCATCCTCTGGCAAAATTAGTCAATGGGAAGAAAACCCAATCAATGCTTTAGGTAGGGATCATGGGACTGCCCACAGGGCTCACAGAGTCCAGGGGTGCGGCGTGTAGCGCGGGCTTTTCAGTGATTCCCTTTAGCAGACCTTTTTGCTTTCGCTCGAGGACGTTATTGACCCATTCCGCAACTTCGTAATCCCCCCCCACACCGCTGGTTGGGCCGCTAAGCTTGAGAGCACCTGTAGCATCGGCAAGGTCGTTCTCGGCAGCCGCAGTTTCAGCCTCAATATCTTCCGCGATCGTCTCAGGTTTGCTCAGGGACTTGATCCACGGGTGTGCTAGTAGCATCGGGTATGTGTGACGTTTTGCTGGAATCTTGTTGAGGCAGGAGCGGACAAAGTCTTTTGCGGACAATGAGTAGCCCTCGCTAGGAAGATCCGGGGGGTCGCCTTCAACGATAGCCTAGTGCAAAGGGGCATATTAGCAAGGTTCCCCGACGAAATCAGCAGGAAATATGAGCAGGACTTACGCTGAGTTGACTGAAGATTGTACTGGACACCTCCGGCGGATATGGATATTTTCCCATGGCGCACTCAATGACCGTCAGACCCAAACTCCAAATATCGCTTTGTACGTTGTAAGTTCCCGAGACGCCACCAACGCTCGACATGCCACCACCGCTGATGCGCTCTGGCGCCATGTAGCTCTGGCAGCCGATATTGGTCTTGGCGATACTGGCAACCAGATTGCCCGACACGCCAAAATCGCAGATTTTGACTTGACCGTTCGAATTGACCAGGATGTTCGTTGGCTTGACGTCACGGTGTATGATGTTGTGGTCATCCTTGAGCGTCTTGAGTCCCATGATAGTAGCGTAGGTGATTTTCCGCAAGACATTTTCGGGAATTCCACCTTCGTACAATTTGTCGATGCTGCCACCGTCCATGTACTCGATACACATGTAAACAGCACCCTCCTGGTAAAAGGCACCGTAGAAGTCGATGATGTAAGGCGACACACATTCGTGGAGAATGACAAGCTCCTTCAGGATAGTAGTGAACTTATTCTCATCCAGCTCAAGCCGAATCTCTTTCATAGCCATAACGACCCCTGTCGTAGAACGGTTGGAGCTTGACGTGGGGCTTATGGACGTGGAATCGGGGTTCGTTTCGTCCATTTCAGAAGAGAATGATGATTGGCGTGATGGGTTTTTGAAGCTGCTTAAGCCCTGGCCAAAGCGAGGGGCCTTGGGTTTGGCATGGCGAACCTTGAACACGGTACCGTAGTTGCCTTTGCCCAACTCGTCAAGGACTTCGACCTCGTCTAGGGATATAGCAAATGCTTTTCCGTTCGCAAAGTTCACACCAGTTCGTGTAATCGTCGCGGCGCCCTCGAAGGTAATCCAACCCTTATCGGCATCGATATAGTTCTTGAAGTCGCTCAACTTCGACCCTCTGCCCTCTCCATTTATTGACGGCCCTCTATCCTCGTCGCCGCCATTCATGTCTGACAGCTTCGGCGTACCAGGCGAGGGGGATCCGGGAGCCCCTAGGCCTCCAAGCTTCATTGCCCTCCTCTCGCTCAAGCTGGGCGGTTTTCTCGGGCCAGCACTGGGTACCACCGGCGCGGACTTCGGAAACCCCGGGGGCAATGGGCGACCCATACCGGGTAACCTCATGTTCGCCCCCACACCACCAGCGAGTGCTCCGCCAGGATTTGTGTTCATGTTCATCCCCATTGGCGACCCCATGCCGCCGGAACTTGCGCCAGACGAGGCGGAATGCTGTGACATGGACGGCCGACCAGTCATACCCATCCGCTGTTGCTGGAGAGCCCGCGCCTTTTGCATAATATCCAAGGGGAGACTGTTGGCACTTGGTGCTGGTCGTCTTGCCGTATTCAAAATGCCGGTCACGCTGGAACTCGGACTCATCGTACTGCTGTACTGCGGGTCCGAGACGGTCCGCAGGGACGGGACTCTGCGGGGATGTTCATCTGGGCTCGAGCTGGGCGGGTCGAGCGGTGTGCTTGCTTCTGAGGATTCGTCGACCGAGCCAGGCGAGACTGGAGTGCTGTCGATAAATTCGTCGGGCGTCTCGGGCGATGAATGCCGGTGGTGTTCAGCCATGGCCGGAAGAGTCCTTGGTTTGCTGCCAAATACCGTCTCTACCTCGTCGGTGACATGTGCTCTCGAAATGTCTGCCGGGTGAGTTTAAGGTTTTGCTGACAGAGATCTTCCGGTCTGAGAGCTGTGACCTGGAACGTCTGAACCGACAAGACGGCGCGTGGATCCACGCAGAATTCGTCTCCTTTCAGAAAGCCCAACGGAAGGAGTACAGTCTGTGCAGTGGGATGCGAATTCTGGACGTTCTGTCGGAACAGAGACCGAGATGCCGTTGGCCCAAGAATGCGCCGGAAGCGGGTATGAGTGCAGAGAGGATCGGATAGCAACCAAAACAACAGAGGCGATGTGTGAAAACCGCCGGTGGAACTGAATCTGTCCTGGGATGGAGCAAATTGCTGGGAAAGTAGACGGGAAAACCCGAGCGAAAGCAGGCGTTCTTAGAGTTGAGACCAAATATGTGGTCTGGTAATTCATTGCGGTCGTCTGCTGTCTCAAATGTCTGTCACGGATTGCGGGCAGGGGCATTTGCTCCGCTTATTTGCCCCTCCTTTGAGGATGGCCCTTTCTTCGAAACGTTGTAACCGCGCTTCTGCCAGCAAGGATCAAGCTCTGATGGACCCTTGTTGCTTTGGTGCCCTGCTTCTGAATTGCAAGCCCTGGCAGCTGAGATTTTGCGATCAGAAGAAGACCTGCGCCACTCCTACCTGACGTTGACGTGCTGCCCTGCCCAAGCCCCCGGGGATGGCGAATGGATACTTCCCACCGTCTCAGGTTCACTTCTGTCAGACGTTCAACGCTGCAGCTCGGTGATATTCAATAGGAAGACAAGAACCAGGAGGTCTAGCTGGGACTAGACATTGGGTGCTACACGATTTCCCTATGACCACCGTATCTACTGTATTTACTGACATGGTGAGATTGGAATGGTTGCACTTTGAGCGCTGTCCAGCGGCTCGGTTCCATGTATGTACAGGCCACCAAAATTCGCCGTGGTGGTGCGGGGTTCTCTGGAGCTTCCCGGACTATGACGTCTGCAGGGTGCCCTTCCGCGGGGAAAAACAACCTGGAACTGACGTGCCATGGAAAAGCAGTCAACCACTCAAAGTGTACCAAGTTGATGATCTTCGTCCTGCAACACCAGTATTGGCCATTTAAGCCACCTTGCGTCATGAGAATAGTCAGCCTCGCCAGCGTTATCAAATGCAAGTGCTGTTTTGCTCTGTGAAACACTTCCAGAGGTGCTCAAGCCTGGGTAACGGTAACCAAGACGGATCGGCAGCACCAGCTCACGCCCCGCATTCTCCACGTAGTGGCCGCCCCAGCGATCCCATAATGGGATTCTTTGATGCTCTCGCCTCGCATCAGGCATTCTTGGTGGATGTCGTGTATGTTTGCCATTTGGACTGGAATAAAAGCGCAATAGAGCCGTCGCGATATTGCAGACAATATGCAGGAGAATTCTGCTTGCACTGCAGCGGTAGCTCCAAAAAGTAGCAGGCTTGCAGAATGGTGCCCCAATTACCTTCCTGCCCGGCGCAGCTCAAGCTCAGAGAATCAAGATCAGTCCGCAGATGTGCATTACCATGTGCTGGAGGAACTGCGGCCCCATCTCTGCTGCCTGGCGCCTCGTTGCAGATCTCGGCTTGTGGGAACCCTCACGGCCTCCTTGCCTTGCACGCCTTGGTCCGTTTCCAGCGGAGATGATCGACTTCCTCAGCTCCTAGTTTAAGATGATATGTCGGGGCTGTTAGCAGCCACATAACTCGTATCAGTTGCCAGTGGCTAGTCGCGGCTCACGTGGTATTGGTCCGTCTCACACACCGCCCAGGCCATCAGGTAGCGATAGGTCATAGTAAAGTAAGAATCTAGAACTCTGCCACGTCTTCCTGTCTGTCCCTGGACGCCAAGTTATCTTGGCTTCGGATTATCGTACGCACCTTCAAGCAGCAGCTGGAGACTGCTTCTTGCCAATTACCGCTGCAGCCGGTCAGTGACACAAAGCTTCAAAGCCAGTACTGGCAAAGCTGTTGTCACAACCTGGAAGAGCCTAGGCAGCAGCTTGACAGGCGGGTGCCATCATGCGACGGAGTTATGTCCACTTGGCTTCAGTTGAACAATAAGCAAGATGCATCAACAGCCCGTGTGTCGTCGAGGCAATCCGGACCCCCCTGATTTGATGACTAGGCAGGAATTTAGGTGGAATGGGCTAGAGTCCTCCGACCCTCGCGCAGGACGTGCACCGGGCAAGAGGCGAATGCTTTCGTATTCACCCAAGGCCGTTCGTCTGCCCCTGTTTTTACATGAACGGGGAGACGGGTACGTCGTACACTCGAGCAACGCATTTCCCAGAGTCGATGGGCCCGCTGTGCCAGCCAAACCTCGGAAGCCATGCTGGTATCCTGAAATCGACGTTAGGTCACCGACGTATCCGTAGTGCATCGAGCACAACTGACTCCGCACGAACAGCGGGGCGTCCAACAGGAGAACGAGTACTAAGCACGTTTTCTTGGTTGCGTCAATGTTGCGGAGGCTTTCATCAGAGAGGAACCAAAGTCGTGGCGCTGTGGCCCAGCCGCTGTGTTTGGGCCCATCGCTACGCCAAGGCTACCTGCAGTGTCAACGTCATGGCAACAACGCGTTGCGTTTCCGGGTCTTTGGCGGTATTAATATGGACCTCTAAGTGGAGTCCACCAGTGGGCCCAGTGTGCAGCCGCAGCGGTCTTGGCGCCCCGTTTTTGGTGACGGGATGGGAGACCTCCCACGCTGTTAGTGAGTACTAGATCAAGTATCGGGATAAAGGTTGTTGGCCCGCAGAGCTTGGAATTGGTACCCTGTGATTGGCTTTATGTCTTACGGCTGGAGTCTTGCACTAACGGTCACATCTTCAGGTGGCTTGCTTATCGCCCTCGCGCTGGCCAAGGTGCAATTCCCATTTAGGCGCGCCTTGCCCTTTCCGTCCAGGGAATCCCGTCATCTCGACCACTGGGGCGTCTTATCATGACCCAAGTCATTCTGTCACTATCAAAAAAGGCCTCAGCTGCGTCTTTTGCTCTGAGGTTTTTTTCTGTCTCTCGTGTTCTCTGCTAAAATCTCTCTTCTGGCACACCCAAAAAGCAGGCCGATCGAGACAGGTCTCAGCGGCGCCGCCCGAGTCAATCATCACTCAATCCGCTTTTCATTGTTCACTGTGCTCGCGCGAACTCCACCAGCAACGCTCGCCCAAAACGGTTTTTGTAACAAATCCAACCACCTCTCGCCACTCGAGCTCTGATTCCACCCAGCACGACATATAACCCGGATCCATCCGTCCTCTTACCGGAGATCGACTCCTTGCTCCCTGTGTCGCAAACCTTCCCGTTCCCCATATCGAGACTATCTGCTGGACAGATCAGGGCGAAATCAGATGTGGTTCCCCGAGATACGGTCGCCGACGTCATTGCGGCTGACCATGGGCGATGCATGGGACCGGACCTCGATGAGAACGGCGTCGCCATTCGTGGTCTTCTCGAAGCAAGCACACGATTCACACCCCTCGCTCGACCATCTCATTGTCCTAGTTTTCGGAGCAGTCTTGGAGGTCGTATGTGTTAGCCTGCCTGGATACATCATTGCGCGGCTGGGGCACTTTGATGCAGACAAACAAAAGTTCCTGGCCAACCTCAATGTCATGCTCTTCACGCCTTGCCTCAGTATGCAGCAGCAATTCCACTCCCCTGATATGTGGGTGCTGATCTTGCTAACATATCAAAAGTTTTCACGAAACTCGCATCTCAACTGAACGCCGACAAGTTGATTGAGCTTGGCGTAATCCCCATTATTTTCGTCATTCAGACATTGGTATCGTACTTGGTCGCCACGGTCGTCTCAAAATGCTTCCGCTTCAACAAGCGCGCCTCGAACTTTGTCACGGCGATGGGTGTGTTTGGCAATTCCAACTCCCTGCCTATATCTTTGGTGATATCCTTGTCGCAGACGCTGAAAGGGCTACATTGGGACAAAATCCCTGGCGACAATGACGATGAGGTTGCCGCCCGAGGCATCCTTTATCTTATGATCTTCCAGCAACTCGGTCAACTTGTGAGGTGGAGCTGGGGTTACCACGTATTGCTTGCCCCGAAAGACAAATATGACGAGTACAACGACGAATCTATCGAAGAGGGCAGGTATCGCGGGGGGGCGAGCGACCATGAGGAGGAGCAGAGCCTTTTGTTGGGCATCGACCCGAATGAGATGGGCGATGAGGGTGTGAACGAGTCCCCAGAGAGCCCGATACAGACAGACGGGTCGGAATTTTATGAGCCCGCCGGCCGAACACCTGTTGCTGGGTCATCGATGGGCTCTCTCAGCGAGTCGGAAGATGAGAGCGACACGATCCGGAAAGGATATCAGAAGCCTCACGCCGCGGAGCTACACCATGTGAACCAAGACAACCTCAACAGCAACGATGCGGATGGAATCCTCTCATTTCCGCGCATCCGCACCGGCGACGAACCGGAGACTCCTTCGGGCATCAAGGGTCTATGGGTACGAACCAAGCCCGCCTGCAAGAGCATCCAGTCGAGAATCTCAAATAAAGTGGCCAAAGCTGCCGAACAGAGCTTCCAGGCCCTTCCGAGACCTCTTCAGGCTCTACTCAGATGCCTTTACACCATCTGGACGCGGACATACACATTTCTCTGGGAATTCATGAACCCGCCTCTCTGGGCCATGCTCATCGCCGTTATTGTCGCCTCGGTCCCGGATCTGCAGAGGCTGTTCTTCCAGGATGAGTCTTTTATCAATACCAGTGTGACCAGTGCGATCAGATCATCGGCAGGCGTTGCTGTGCCACTGATTTTGGTTGTGCTCGGAGCCAACTTAGCCCGCAACACGCAGAAACGCGATGACGCAGATATCGAGGAGAAGGAGATTGGAACGCGGCTTTTGGTAGCCTCTTTGATCTGCCGGATGCTACTCCCGACATTGATAATGGCTCCCATTCTTGCCGTGTTCGCCAAGTACGTGCCAGTCAGCATTTTGGATGATCCGATATTCGTCATTGTCTGCTTCCTCCTCACGGGTGCACCGAGCGCATTGCAGCTGGCGCAGATATGCCAGATCAACAATGTGTACGAAACGGTGATGGGCAAGATCCTGTTCCAGAGTTACGTTATTTGGTAAGATTTGAATCATTGCCGTACCCACACATGAGCGAATACTAACCAAATTTGCGTTTAGGATCCTTCCATCCACTCTCTTACTCGTACTGTGCGCGCTCGAGGTGGTTGAGTGGGCGAAGTGATCGGGTCCCTTTTGTCTCGCGTTCTGTGTTAATTTGCAGCCAAGTTGATATAGCGTAGCTTGGGATTCAGCTTCGGGAGACTGGTATCACGGTTGGTGTTATGGGTGTTTGCTATAGTGCCTATGGGCAAAATACGCGTTAGGGTCGGAAAACTTTGGTAGGAACTCGGTATGAAACATAGACGGGCCAATTCAGCGGGGGGTAACAGCGATGTTTTGACGGACGCTGAAGATGTATTATTAGCAAACTGATTTAGGGTTGGTATAATACCCACATGATGGCGCACGCTTGTGACCCCGGTCTTTCCAATGGAAGACAATGAAGAAGATGTTGATACAGATTGGATGTCAATAAGCCAAGCAAACTAACCCACCAACTTACACATCACAGCACACCATTCACTCCGTTGGCCCCCTGACTGTTTCCACCCGCGTTGCCTGGGACGATTACCCAGTCTCTCACAGTTCCCTTCCAATCCGCAATACGGACATCTCGAATGTCTACCACAACGACGCGCACCTCCTCTCCCGCTACAAACCAGCCGCTTTCTTGTCCCGGCTCCCTTGGCGCGACACTCTCCCTCCTAAAGAAATTCGTCGGCGATTCATTCTCGAAAGTGTTGTTCTCGAGGTGCTTCTCGCGATAGAAGCTCTCTTCGTCGGTGCCGCGCTCGACAAGGCGGGCAACTCCGTTGATGGTGGCGCTGATGGAAGATACGGCACTCGTGTTGAGATTGAAAAGCAAGGCGGCCAGTGAGGATTGTGGTGCCCTCGACTCGGGACCGGGCGAGGCACGGCCGCTCCCCGAGAGGCGGCGGGCTGTAGTGGTAGTCGGCCGATGAGAGACCCCTGGTTCACGTGGTTAGAGGTTGTGTACCGGAGCAGAAAAGGCAGGATCGCTTTTGTTCTTACAGTCATGAACGAGCAGAGAGACGTTGGGATTCGCCACAAGGTTGTTCATCTTCTTGCTGGCTGGATTGGTGGTCATGACAACAACCGGGGTTGAAGAGAAGGGGGAGGAGGGCATATAGGTGTAGTTCATGAGCGATACATGTGGTATGTTGTCGGTGCAAGTGGCGAGGTGGAGGAAGCGCGCGTTCTCGAGGCATTGAACTACCTCCGCTGGAAGTTCAG